>Ga0209921_1000009_pt1 | contig 160858 bp, 146 predicted proteins | sample SalPonF2_C_D2_MG_FD_185730 | JGI IMG/M metagenome (GOLD analysis project Ga0209921, IMG submission 185730) | Salt pond soil microbial communities from South San Francisco under conditions of wetland restoration - Salt Pond MetaG SF2_C_D2_MG... ...
CAAGAATCGAACTCGGGATGGTTGCCGCCATATACAAGCTCCTTCTGTTCTTGTGTAGCAGCTTGTATTAGAAAGAGTTTGTCGGCGGCAGTCATCCCTTTTTAGCTCACATCAGTGCAGAAGAGCCAAGTTCTTAAGTTCTTAAGTGGATGCGGCTTTAGGCCGGGACTGTAAGCGATTCTGTGTAACCGCCCTGCCGGTTACAGGTGCTCGGTGATGCGGTCACCGAAGTCGATGATAAAGCGGTTCAGCGCAGGCTTCCAGTTGTGGATCGGGCGCGTCCAGCGCGCTGATGCGGCCTGCATGGCCAGATACACCACCTTCAGTGCCGACTCGTCCGACGGGAAGATCTTGCGCTGTCGGGTGGCCTTGCGGATGACGCTGTTGAGCGACTCGATGGCGTTGGTGGTATAGATCACCCGGCGGATTTCCGGGGGATATTCGAACAGCGTGATCAGGTTCGGCCAGTGTTTGTGCCAGGAGCGGCTGATCTGCGAGTACTGGCCGTCCCATCGCTCGGCGAAGGCATCCAGCTGCCGCAGCGCTTCCCGCTCGGTCGCCGCCCGGTAGATCCGCTTGAGATCGGCGGCGACCGCCCGGTAGTCCTTCCAGGAGACGTAGCGCAGAGAGTTGCGCACCATGTGCACGATGCACAGCTGCACCTTGGTGTCGGGGAACTCCGCGGCAATGGCCTCCGGGAAGCCCGTCAGGCCGTCCACACAGGCGATCAGGATGTCCTGCACGCCGCGGTTCTTGAGCTCGGTGAGCACCGACAGCCACAACGAGGCGCCCTCGCTCTCGGCCAGCCACAGCCCCAGCAGCTGCTTGTGCCCCTCCAGGTCGATGCCCAGGGCGACATACATCGCCTTGTTGCGTACCCGCCGGTGCTCGCGCACCTTCAGCACGATGCAGTCCAGATACACGATCGGGTAGATGGCATCCAGGGGCCGGTTCTGCCATTCCGTGACCGTGTCCAGGACCTGGTCGGTCACCTTCGAGACCAGGGTGGCCGAGACCTCCGCCCCGTACATCTCGCGGAAGGCGGCGACGATGTCGCGGGTGCTCATGCCCTTGGCATACAGCGCCAGGATCTGATCATCGAGCTGGGTCAGGCGCGTCTGGCCCTTGCGCACGAACCGCGGCTCGAAGGAGCCGGCCCGGTCGCGCGGGGTCTCGATCTCGATCTCCCCGTGCTGTCCCTTGAGGCGCTTGGGGGTGGTGCCGTTGCGGCTGTTGCCCGAACCCCGGCCGGCGGGATCGTGCCGGGCATAGCCCAGATGGGCCTCCATCTCCGCTCCCAGGGCCGTCTCGACCATCGTCTTGACCAGGTGCCGGGTGAGCTCGCCAAGATCCTTCTCGGACTTGACGTCCTTGGCCAGCTCCGCCGCCATGGCCTTCAGCTTCGCTTCCTCTTCCTTGTCCATGCTCTCGCCCATGTCGATGTCCTCCATTGCAGACTATGGAGGCATGGGCAGTTACACAATCTGGTTTACACTCCCCTGAAGCATCCACTTAACAACTTAACAACTTAACAACTTAACAACTTAACAACTTAACAACTTAACAACTTAAAGCTGCTCCCTGGCGTTTGCGCGTCATCGCGCGAAGGCCAGGGAGCATTTCCCCCTGTCCATCAACGCCTGCAGGGCATGCCGGTCCAGGTGGACGGCGTCGGCCGGGAGGACCAGCAGCCGGGCACCCTCGGCGCGGGCCAGGTCGCCGATCAGGGCGGCATCGACCGCGGCGATCGGCCGGAAGCGCACCGAGCGGGCATGGCCGCGCAGCTGCTCGGTGATCTCCCGTTCGGTCCGGTCGGGGCCGTGGCCGGTGCGTTGCGGCACCAGCACGCACAGCTCCAGGCTCTCGGCCCGGGCGACGCGCGCGGCGGTGAGCAGGGCGGAACGTGCGGCGGGGGTGTCGTCGTAGAGCACGACCACCGAGCGTCCCGGGCCCCAGCCGTCGCGCAGGAGCAGGACCGTCCGGGCGGATTCGGTCACCAGCCGCTGTAGGCCGGGGGCGCTCCAGTGCCGCAGGCCGACTACCACGGTGTCGGCCTGGCGCGATGCTTCCAGCAGTTCGTGGACCGTCTCTCCCCGCGTCACGCGAAAGCTGTGCTGCGCCCGCAGGCGTGCCGCGCTGCGCACCAGCAGCTCCCTGGCCTGCCTGGCCTGGGCCCGCATCTGGCGCTCGAGACGCTCGGGATCGAGCTGCCGATGGCTGGCGTTGCCCGTGGTCACCTCGCGCGAGAAGGGCAGTGCCGCCAGCTCCAGCAGGCGCGCGTCCTCCACGAACAGGCCCAGCAACTCCGCTTCCATCTCGCCGGCCAGGGCCGCAAGGGCGTCCAGTCCGGTACCCGCGGCGGGCAGCGAATCCAGTGCGACCAGGATTCTCAGGACAGGTCGGGTCGGATCGGTGTTGCTCATGCCTCTTCACCCCCCTGTTCAGCATGCACCTGCTTGTGCCGGTCACCGAACACCCGGCGCTTTTCGGCCAGGTCGAGCAGGCGCTGCTCGACCCGGGCGTTGACGGTGTCGGGCGGATAGCGCCCGGCGGCGTCCCGGACGCCGGCCTCGACGCCGGTCAGCAGCGCGACGGCCTCGTCCACGGTGGTGACCGGGTAGATGCGGAAGCGTCCCGCCCCGGCCGCCTCGACGACGTCCGCCCTCAGCATCAGGTGCTGGACGTTGTCGGCCGGGATCAGTACGCCCTGCTCGCCGGTCAGGCCGCGGGCCACGCAGACGTCGAAGAAGCCCTCGATCTTCTCGTTGACTCCGCCGATCGCCTGCACGCGGCCGTGCTGGTTGAGCGAGCCGGTGATCGCCAGCGACTGTTTCAGCGGCAGCCCGGAAAGTGCCGAGAGCAAGGCGCAGAATTCACCCACCGACGCGCTGTCGCCGTCGACGCCGCCGTAGGACTGTTCGAACACCAGGCTGGCGGACAGGGACAGCGGACGGTCCCGCGCATAACGCGCAGCCAGCAGCGATGAAAGGATCAGCACGCCCTTGGAGTGGACCCGGCCGCCGAGCTTTGCCTCGCGCTCGATGTCGATGACCTCGCCGCCGCCGAGTCGTGCCGTGGCGGTGATGCGCGAGGGCTGCCCGAAGGCAAGGTCGCCCAGCTGCATTACCGACAGGCCGTTCACCTGGGCCACTACGCCGCCCTGCGTGTCGATCAGCAGCGTGCCGCGGCGGATCGCTTCCCGGATCCGGTCGCGTACGCGGCCGAGGCGCTCGATTCGCATGTCGATGGCCTTCCCGACGTCGCCGGCGCCCACGAGCTCGCGCCCGTCCCGGGCCGCCCAGTGGTCGGCTTCGCGCAGCAGGTCCCGGACGGTGCCGGTATGCATCGACAGCTTGCGGGCATCCTCGGTCAGGCGCGCGCTGTGCTCGATCAGCCGGGCCACCGCGTCGCGGTGCAGGGGACGCAGCTCCAGCCGTCGCGCCATGGTCGCGATCAGCTGGCCGTAGGCGCGCGTGGCCTCGGGCGTCCGGTCCATGTCGTCGTCGAAATCCGCTGCCACCTTGAACAGCTCGCCGAAATCGGGGTCGAGGGCGTAGAGCAGGTAGTACAGGCGGCGGTCGCCGAGCAGCACGACCTTGACGTCCAGCGGGACCGGCTGCGGCTCCAGCGAGACGGTGCTCACCAGGCTCAGCATCTGGCCGAGCGACTCGATGCGGATCTCCTGACCGTACAGGGCCCGCTTGAGGCTCTCCCAGGCGTAGGGCTGGGTCAGCACGCGCTCGACGTTGAGGATCAGGTAGCCGCCGTTGGCCCGGTGCAGGGCGCCCGCGCGGATCATGCTGAAATCCGTGGTGAGCGCGCCGAACTGGGAAAGGTGCTCGACGCGCCCCATGAGATTCTGGTAGCTGGGATTCGGCTCATACACCACCGGCGCGCCGTCTGCTCCGGAGCGGTCCACCAGCAGGTTGACGCTGAAGCGGTTCAGAGAGCGCCGGCCGCCTCCCAGCATCTCCATTACCGGGTTGCTCTCCTCGCCGGAGGCCATGAAGTCCTGGGCGCTGTCGACCAGCTCGGTCTCGACCTCATCGAGATAGGCCAGCACTTCCGGCAGGTCGGCGTGGTGCTCGCGCAGCTCGTGCAGCAGCAGTCCCACCACCGACATCGTGACCTCGCGGTCGAGTGCCTTCTCGCGCTCCTTGCGTTCCTTGAACCAGCGCGGGAACTGCTCGATGTTGCGGCGCAGGAGCTCGCTCAGCCGGCCGATGCTTTCCTCGATCCGCTGCTTCTCCTCGTCCGGCAGCTGCTCGAACTCCTTCTGCGGCAGCACCTGTCCGTCCCGGGTCGGCGCGATGGCGAAGCCGTGCGGCGTCTGGATCAGCGTCATGTGCTCCTTCTCCGCCGCCTCCTGGACCTCGCGGAGCGCCTGCTGCTGGTGCTCGTTGAACTCCTCCTCGATCTCGGCCCGCCGGTTCCGGTAGTCGTCGGTCTCGAACGCCGCCGGGATGGAGGTCTTGAGCTCTTCCACCAGGTGCTCCATGTCGGCGCGCAACTGCGCGCCGCGGCCGGCGGGAAGGCCCAGCGCACGCGGCTGCTTGGGATCGGCGAAGTTGTTGACGCAGGCCCAGTCCCCGGGGGTCTCCCGACCGGCGGACTCGCGCTCCAGGAACTGGCGGACCACCGACTCCTTGTCCGTCTCGGCCGGGCCGAGCACGTACAGGTTGTAGCCCCCGCCCGGCATTCGCACGCCGAACTGCACCGCGTCCATGGCCCGGCGCTGGCCGATGATCTCCTCCAGATCGGCCACCTCGGCGGTCGTGTCGAAGCCCAGCGCGCCGGCGTCGCAGCGCTGGTAAAGGCGGGTCGAGGGCAGGGGTTCGGGCAGGGGCATGATTCCGTTCCGGCGCAATTGAGGGTATGTTCTACGCGGCGGCATGCGCCGCCATCCAGACCCGAGTCTGGCAGCGCTCGCCGCTGCCGGTGATGATGCAGGTCAAACCACCGGCTCCTGCGGCCGGATTGAGCCGCGACCGCTTCCCTGACACCATGCCGTAACGGTGCGGGTTCGCTGTGGCGACGGCCGCCCGCGGAGCCAATGGAGTCGTCTCGCATGTCCGGCGCATCGCCCGCCAACCCCGAACCGGTCACCGACAGGCGCCAGCTCGTCGCCTACCTGGAATCCGGCTGCAAGCCGGCCGAGCAGTGGCGGATCGGCACCGAGCACGAAAAGTTCGTGTACCGGCTGTCGGACCTGCGGCCGGTTCCCTACGAGGGGCCGGACGGGATCGGCGCGTTTCTCGAGGGCCTCCGGCGGTTCGGCTGGGAGCCGGTGCTGGAGAACGGGCAGCCCATCGGCCTGTGGCGCGAAGGCTGCAGCATCTCGCTGGAGCCGGGCGGCCAGCTGGAGCTCTCGGGCAAGCCGCTGGAGACGATCCACCAGACCTGTGACGAGGTGCACACCCATCTCGCGCAGGTCAAGGCGGTGGCGGAGGAGCTGGGCGTGGGGCTGATCGGGCTCGGCTTCCAGCCCAAGTGGCGCCGGGAGGACGTGTCCTGGATGCCCAAGGGCCGCTACGCCATCATGCGCGCCTACATGCCGAAGGTCGGCTCGATGGGCCTCGACATGATGCTGCGCACCTGCACGGTACAGGTGAACCTGGATTTCGCCTCGGAGGCCGACATGGTGCGCAAGTTCCGGGTAGCGCTCGCGCTGCAGCCCGTGATCACCGCGCTGTTCGCGAACTCGCCCTTCGTCGAGGGTCGTCCGTCGGGTTATCTCAGCTACCGCAGCCACGTGTGGACCGACACCGACCCCGACCGCTGCGGCATCCTGCCGTTCGTGTTCGAGTCCGGCATGGGCTTCGAGCGCTATGTGGACTACGCGCTGGACGTCCCGATGTACTTCGTCCACCGCCAGGGGCGCTACATCGACGTCGCCGGCGAGTCCTTCCGCGACTTCATGGCGGGGCGCCTGCCGGCCCTGCCCGGGGAGCGCCCGACCCTGGGCGACTGGGAGGACCACCTGACGACCCTCTTCCCGCAGGTCCGGCTGAAGCGCTTCCTGGAGATGCGCGATGCCGACGGCGGTCCCTGGGGGCGGCTGTGCGCGCTGCCGGCGGTCTGGGTCGGGCTCACCTACGACAGCACCGTGCTGGACCAGGCCTGGGACTACGTCCGCGACTGGACCCCGGAAGAGCACGAGCGCCTGCGCCGGGAAGTGCCGCGCTATGCCCTGGGGACGCGCTTTCGCGACCGCAGCCTGCGGGAAGTCGCGGTCGACGTGCTCACGCTGGCGCGGGAGGGCCTGCGGCGCCGGGCCCGCCGCGGGGTGCGCGACGTCGACGAGAGTCCCTACCTGGACGTGCTCGACGCCATCGCGCAGTCGGGACAGTGTCCGGCGCAGGAGCTGCTGGACGCCTTCCACGGTCGCTGGCGGGAGAACGTCGACCGGGTGTTCCGCGAATACGCCTATTAGGGCGCCGGCTGACAGCGCGGGCAGATCCAGGCGTGGCGCCCGGAGAAGCTGAGCCGCTCCAGGGGCGTATCGCAGCGCGGGCAGCGCGCGCCCTTGCGCCGATAGTGGATCAGGTATCCCGGCGGCATCCGGTCGGGCTCGGCACCGGAATCGATGGCCGTCTCCAGCACCGCGTGCATGCAGTCGTAGAGTCGGCGGGCCTGTGTGCCGGAGAGGTCGCGCGCCCGGCGGGCCGGGTGCATGCGGGCCTGGAACAGGATCTCGTCGGAGTAGATGTTGCCGATCCCGGCCAGGGCACGCTGGTCCATCAGCAGCGACTTCAGGCCCGCACGCGAGTCCGACAGCCGCGTCGCGAAGTCTTCGGCGGACAGCGCCAGCGCATCCGGGCCGAGATCGTGCTCGTGCAGCCACTCATCGACATCGTCGGTGAGCGCGACGTGACCCAGCTTGCGCGGATCCGCCACCACCAGGGCGCCGCGGTCGAGGGCGATCGCGAGCCGCGTGTAGCGCGGCGCCGGCTGACCCGGCTCGAGCAGCGCGGGCCGGCCCGACAGGCCGAAGTGCAGCGCCAGGGCGCCGCCGCCCTCCAGCTGCACCAGCAGATGCTTGCCGCGCCGCGTCACGTCGTGGAACCGGCGTCCCTCCAGGCCGTGCGCGAGCCGTGCCGGCTCCAGCCCCTCCAGCATCGCCGGTGCCTCGACCCGCACTGCCCGCACCCGCCGGCCGGGGAGGTCCGTCAGGCTGCGGCGGAAGCATTCGACGTCGGGCAATTCGGGCATCGCCCCCCCGTCACCGCCGCAGCCGGGCGAGCAGGTCGTCGGCCGGCAGCGTGTTGATCACGCGTGCCGGCTCCACCCAGCCGCGCCGGGCCTGGTCGACGCCGAAGCGGAGCAGCTCCAGCTGGGCTGCCGAGTGAGCGTCGGTGTCGATCGCCAGCGCCAGGTCGAGCTCGCAGGCCATGCGGCAATCGCTGTCGGAAAGGTCCAGGCGTCGCGGCTGGGCGTTGACTTCCAGGACGACGCCGCGCTCCCGGGCGCCGCGCATGATGCGCTCCATGTCCAGGTCGCAGGGCTCGCGCTCGCCGATCAGGCGCCCGCGCGGATGGGCCAGTATGGTGTAGCGGGGATTGTCCATGGCCCGCAGGATGCGCTCGGTCTGCCTGTGCCGCGAGAGGCCGAGGCCGTAGTGCACTGCGCATACCGCCAGGTCCAGCCGGTCCAGCACCCGATCGGGCAGGTCCAGGCTGCCGTCCTCGAGGATGTCCAGCTCGATGCCCTTGAGCAGGCGGATCTCCGGCAGGGTTTCGGCGATCCGGTCGATCTCGTCGACCTGGGCCAGCAGCGCGTCCGGGTCGAGGCCGTGGGCCATCGACACGCGGCGCGAGTGATCCGTGATGGCCAGGTACTCATGCCCGTGGTCGGCAGCGGCGCGAGCCATCTCCTCGATGCCCTGCTGGCCGTCGGTGGCCCGGGTGTGGCAATGCAGGTCGCCGCGCAGGTCGGCGAGCTCGATCAGCCGCGGCAGGACCCCACGCGAAGCGGCCTCGATCTCGCCGGCGTCCTCGCGCAGCTCCGGGGGGATCCAGGGAAGCTCCAGGGCTGCGTACACTTCTTTCTCGCTGCGCCCCGCGACGCGCCGGCGGCCGCGGAAGACCCCGTACTCGTTGATCTTCAGCTCGCGCTGGCCGGCGATGCGCCGGACGTGGATGTTGTGCGCCCGCGAGCCGGTGAAATACTGCAGCGCCGCCCCGTAGCTGACCTGCGGCACCACCCGCAGATCGACCTGCATGCCCGAGCGCAGCAGGACCGTCGAGCGTGTGCGGCCCTTCGAGACCACCTCGCCCACGTCCTCCCAGGCCGTGAAACAGTCCATCACCGGGGCGCCGCGGCGGCAGGTCACCAGGATATCCAGGTCGCCGACGGTCTCCCGGCGCCGCCGGAAGCTGCCCGCGACCGCGACCTCGAGCACGCCGTCGCAGCCGGCCAGCCATTCGGTCAGCGGCCGTGCCAGCGCCTCCGCCTCGGCCAGCAGCGTGCGTCCCGGGGTCGCCCCGGTGTGCGCCAGCGCCGAGCGCAGCGCCGCCTCCGTCTTCTCGCCGAAGCCCCGCAGCTCGCGCACCGCCCCCGTGCGCAGGGCGCGCTCCAGGTCTTCCGGGCCGGTGATGCCCAGCTCCCGGTAGAGGGTGCGCACCCGCACCGGCCCCAGGCCGGGCACCTTCATGAGGTCGCTCAGGGTTCCCGGGGTGCGCCGCTCGACCTCGTCCAGCAGCGGGAAGCGGCCGGTCTTGACGATGCCGATGATGCGGTCGGCCAGGTCCTCGCCGATCCCCGGCAGGCGGGTCAGGTCCTCGCCGGCGGCGACGCGGTCGGCCACCGGGTGCGACAGGCCCCCGATGACGCGCGCGGCGTTGCGGTAGGCCCGGACCCGGAAAGGGTTCTGCCGCTCGATTTCCAGCAGGTCGGCCAGGCGCGCGAGCAGTCGGGCGATCTCGGCGTTCTGCACGCTCATTCCACGTCCTCCGTGACCAGCAGCGCCAGTGGCAAATGCTCCAGCGTCCGTGACAGCGACAGCCCGCCGTCGGGGCGGCCGGGCCGGGTCCCCGTGAGCGCCTCATGGAAGGACCGCCTCGCCAGCCACTCGGGCAGCGGCACGACGGTGTCTTCCCACGCCGTGCCCAGCGGGATGGTCCGGCCGCCTTCCGCGGGTCCCGCGAGCAGGCGCGGCGCGATGGCGATGCAAGCGGGCCCGCCGGGAACGCGGCGTGCGAGCGCCACGACACGGGAGGCCCAGGGCCCCGCCGGCTCCAGCGGCAGGTAGTCGCCGTCGCGGAACAGGGCGGGGAGGCGTCGCCGGAGGCGCAGCGTTTCGCGCACCAGGTGCATCTTGACGCGCCCGTCGGGCCACTGCCGGAGAAGCCCGGCGACGGCGGCCGTGCGGCGCCGGGGAGGCAGCCGGTCCATCCCGCGCAGCGACTCGAGGCAGCGCCGGCGCCGATCGAAATCGACCGGGCGCCGGTTGTCCGGGTCGACCAGCGAGAAATCCCACAGCTCGGTGCCCTGGTAGATGTCGGGAACGCCGGGGCAGGTCAGCTTCAGCAGGCACTGGGACAGGCTGTTCAGCGCACCCAGCAAAGCCACCGGCCGGTGGAACGCGCGGAAGTCCTCGATGAACGGGGCGCCGGCCGCCGGGTCCAGCAGGCCGTCGACGAGCGCGCACAGTGTCGCTTCGTATTCTCCGTCACGGCGGGTCCAGGAGGTGCGGCGCTTTGCCTCGCACGCGGCCTTGACCAGGTAACCGCGCAGGCGTTCCCGGTAGGCCGCCCAGCCGGAAGCGTCGGGTTCGTGCAAGGGCCAGGTCCCGACCAGCGTCTGGTAGAACAGGTACTCGTCCTCGCGCGCGGGGCCGGGGCCCGCGACCAGCTGCCGGCGCAGGCGGCGCCAGCGCGCCAGGGCGGCGCGCCATTGCCCGGGGAGCTCGGACAGCACGTCGATCCGCGCGCGCACGTCCTCGCTGCGCTTGGCATCGTGCGTGGAGGTGGCGAGCATCGCGTGCGGCCACCGCCGCGCGCGCTCCTCCACCTGCCGGTGGAAGGTGGCCGGGTCGACGCCGAAGCGCGAGGGATCACCGCCCACTTCGTTCAGGGACACCAGGCGGTGGTAGCGGTACAGCGCGGTGTCCTCCAGGCCCTTGGCCATCAGGGCGGCCGTGTACTGCTGGACACGCATGGCGAAGTCCGCCACCCGCCAGCGCTGCGCTTCGTCCGCCTGTCCGGCGCGCAGCAGCAGGAGGTCCTCCACGAAGTCGATCGCGCTGGTGTCGGTGCCGGCGTTACGGCGGCGCGCGAGATCGGCGGCGTCGCGCAGGTATTGCGCGTCGGCATCGCCGACGCCCTCGCCGGTGACGTAAGTGCGGTACACGGGAAAGCAGGCGAGGATCTCGGAGAGCGCATAGCGCAGGCCCCCCAGGGTAAAGTCCCGGGTCTTCCAGTCCGACTCCGAGAGCCGGTTGAGGGCGTTGGCCAGCACGTTCAGCTCGCTGGCGAGGCTGACCCGCATGATATGGCGGCGCGAGCGGTACAGGATCTCGTCGAAGTCGTGGCGGGCGCCGGTGAACCAGTTGTAGATGCGCTCCATGCGGGTCTCCGCCGCCGGATCGACCAGCAGGCCGCCGACCAGCGCAGCGAAGTCGTAGCCGGTGGTCCCGTGCACCGGCCAGTCGTCGTGCAGGGCCTCGCCGGCGGCGAGGATCTTTTCCACCGCGAGGTAGACCGGCGGCTCGGGGTGGCCCGGCGGCGCCACCGCACTGAGCCGGTCACGCAGGCGCCGGAGATACTGTTGCGGGTGGTACAGGCCGTCCGGATGGTCGATGCGCAGGCCCCGGACCCGGCCCTCGGCGACCAGCGCGAGGATCAGCCGGTGGGTGGCCTCGAACACGCGCAGGTTTTCCGTGCGCAGCCCGGCGAGGTCGTTGACGTCGAAGAAACGGCGATAGTTGATCTCGTCGCCCGCCACCTGCCAGTGGGCGAGCCGGAATGCCTGCGCCTCGAGCAGCTCGTGCAGCGGCTGGAAGCTCGCCGCATCTCCGGGGCGCCCGTTGAAGAAACCGGCCACCGTCCGTTCGAGGTGTCCGCGGGCTTCCGGTTCGCGCCGGCACAGCTCCGCCAGGACCTGCTTGTGGGTGCGGCACGCCTCCCGGCGCGCCGCGCGGCGCTCCCGGGAGGGATCGCTCCGCTCGGGCAGCTGCTCCAGCGCGTCCGCCAGCTGTTCCAGCGCTGCCGGGGCCGGGTGATCGGCCCCGAGCCGGTCGCCCAGCAGGCCGATCTGGTTGCGAAGCAGACGCGGCCAGGTCGCCGGGTCCAGCGGAAAGCGGTGCTCGTGGTAGAAGACGCTCCAGGAGGCATCCGCCGGGTCCAGTGCCAGCTGCAGCGCGCCGCTTTCCAGCACCACGCCGTAGTGGTCGCCGAGCACCGGGACCAGCACCTTGCCGTGCAGCTCCGGCTTGACCGGGTGCCAGTCGATATCGAAGAAATCCGCGTAGCGCGAGGCCGGTCCCTGTTCCAGCACGTCCAGCCACCAGCGGTTGTCGGCACCCATCACCCCCATGTGGTTGGGCACGATGTCCAGGATCAGCTCCATGCCCGCCGCGCGCAGGGCATCGGTCCAGGCCCGGAACTCGTCCCCGGAGCCGAGCTCGGGGTTCAGCGCCGAGTGGTCGACGATGTCGTAGCCGTGGCTGCTCCCCGGGCGCGCCTTCAGGCAGGGCGACGCGTAGCAGTGGCTGATCCCGAGCCCGTCCAAGTAGTCCACCAGCCCACGGGCATCGGCGAAGGTGAGCCCGGCGTTGAGCTGCAGCCGGTAGCTGGCGCGCGGGACCACCACCGGGTCGTCGCCCTGCGGCGGCGGTCCCGGGCGTGGCCCGCCCGCGGTGCTTGCGCGTCCCTCGGCCGCCAGCGCGTCGGCGATCCGTTGCAGCCGCCCGTCGGCGGGATAGCGCTCCAGTCCCAGGGAGAGCTTGCGCCGCCAGTTGGGATACTCGTCCACGGTCCCCGGCAGGTTCATCTGTTCGCGCTGGCCGAACAGGTCTTCCAGCTGGAGCGCCATCAGCATCGCCGGGCTGCGCGCGAGATAGCGCTGCAGGGCACCCGCCAGCGCCTCGGTCATGCGCGGCACCGTGGCGGGGTCCGCCTCCATCCCGTCCGGGAGCAGTCGCTCGCGCTGCAGGGCGCGGAGCAGGTCGCGCCGGTCCCGTTCGCGCAGCGCCTGCTGGGCTTCCCGCAACCCCTCGCCGGGGAACAGCCCGTGCTCGGTGCGCAGCACCAGGTCGCGGCCCTCCCAGAAGCCGGACAGGGTCGGCAGGTCGTGCGTGCCGGCCGTGGCGAGCGCCTGCGCCGGGTAGTCTTCCGGCGCGCGGAAGCCGTCCCCGGTCTTCTCGAACATCAGCACCCGGTAGGAGAGGACCCGGCGGCTCGCCAATGCCTCGCGCAGGGCGTCGGGCACCGTCCCCAGATCCTCGCCGATGACCAGGCACCGGTTGCGCTGACTCTCCAGTGCCAGGATTCCCAGCAGGTCGTCCAGCGGATAGGCGACGTAGGCGCCCTGTTCCGGAGATGCCCCGCGCGGCACGCAGAACAGCCGCATGAGTCCCATGACGTGATCGATGCGCAGGGCGCCGGCGTCGCGCATGTTGTGCCGGAGGGTGGCGATGAACGGCGCGTACGCCGCCCGGCGCAGGCGCCGCGGTACCAGCGGGGGCAGCCCCCAGTCCTGCCCGCGCAGGTTGAAGTCGTCCGGGGGCGCGCCGATGCTGGCGGCCAGGGCGTAGAGATCCTGGTTCGCCCAGGCCTCGGCACCGTCGGGATCGATGCTGACGGCGAGGTCCTGGTACAGGCCGACCGCCATTCCGCCCGCCTGCCGCGCCGTCGCATCCAGCTGCTCCCGGACCAGCCACTGGAGCCATGCATGGAACTCCACGCGGCGGGCATGCCGGGTCGCGAAGGCCGCGACTTCCGGCGTGTCGGGCCGACGATAGGCCTTTGGCCAGGACGGCCAGTCCGGCACCGGCGGTGCCTGCTCCAGGAAGTGCTCCTGCAGCGCTTCGAACAGCGCATGCTGCTCCAGCGCGGAACCCGCCGCGCGCCGGAACGCCCGGAACGCCTCCCCCCGCTCGCTGTTCCGGTCGAGGTGGTGCTCCCGGAAGTGCCGGTGGAGGCGCGCGAGCAGCGGCAGCTTGACGCGGGCGACCGCCGGGTAGTCGACCAGCTCGGTCTCGCGCAGTGCCTGCAGTTCCGCCTGGAAGTCCGGATCCTGCACCATGGCGGCGGCCTCCTGGCATTCGGCCAGCTCCGGAAGGCGCTCGACGTCGAGGTAGAGGACGTTGCGGAAAAGCCGGCTGGAAGGCCGGTAGGGGCTGCAGCGCGCGGGATCTCGCGGGAACAGCGCGTGCAGCGGGCTGAGGCCCAGCATGTTCGCACCGAGGCCGCCGGCCAGCCGGGCCAGGGCGTCGAGGTCGGCGAAATCGCCGATCCCCCAGTTGCGCGCCGACCGCAGGGAATACAGTTGTACCGCCGGGCCCCAGAGGCGGCCGCCCTGCTGCAGCACGGGCGGCAGATGGCAGCAGGGCGGCGCCGCGATCACCGGCATCGCGGCGGGCTGCCCGCCGTCCAGCTCGAAGCGGTGATAGCCCGGCGGCAGGCCGTCCAGCACCAGCTCGTACCGCCCGTACGTCGTGCCGCCGACCTCGCGCCGCTCCAGCACCGCGAGGTCCGCGGGACGCAGCGTTCCGTCGCGCTGTCCGCCCTCCTCGGGCAGCAGCAGCCATCGTTGCGGCGACGCCGCGGAAGCCACGGGAAGATGCAGGCGGATGCGCAGCGGCACGTTCGCGGGGGTCACCAGCACCGGATCGAGCACCTCGCGCCAGGGGCGCTCCTCGACCTCCGCGAGCGCGGCGCCCATCGCCGCCGGGTCGTCCGCGGGCACGCCCATGGCCTGCAGCAGTGCGCGCACGGTTTCGGGGGAGCTCGCATGCTCGTTGCCCCAGATGTCGTGGTAGCCGGGCTCGATTCCGTGACAGCGGGCCAGGCGCTCGAGCAGCTCGTCCCCGTTCACTTCCGCGTCTCCCCCCGGTCGCGATACCAGCGCGCGCTCCAGGGCGCGAGCCGCCAGGCCTCACCGGCCGGTGCGGGGGTGTCGCCGGCGGCGAACAGCAGCCCGCCGACCGCGCCCGGCAGCGGCGCGGACCAGGCGTCGTGCAGGTTCGCCAGCAGGGTCAGCCGGGACCCGTCCCCGAGGGTCCAGGCGATCCGCACGGCCCCGGGCCCGGCCGCGCGGCTGTCCGCGGCGTGCGCACCGGCCAGCGCCGGCAGAAGCCGCCGCCGCAACGCCAGCAGCTCGCGGTGCAGGGCCAGCCACGCGGCGTGGCCGTCGCTCGCCGGCTCGTCCCAGTCGAGCACGCAGCGGGTGAAGGTGTCGGGGTCGCCGGGGTCGGGGATGCGCCGGCGCGCCGCGGGGGCCGAAAAAGCCGGGAAGTCCGCGAACTCGTCCCGACGCCCGGCCGCGACCCTGGCTGCCAGGGCGGGCTCGAAGTCGCAGAAGAACAGGAACGGCCGGGTGCTGCCCCATTCCTGGCCCATGAACAGCAGCGGCGGCGCGGGGGCCAGCAGCAGGATCGCGAGGGCTGCGCGCACCGCCGCGGCGGGCGCCAGCGCCGTGATGCGCTCGCCCAGGGCCCGGTTGCCGACCTGGTCGTGATTCTGCAGGAAGCCGACGAAGGCGCCGGGCGGCAGGTGGCTGCTGGGCGCACCGCGCGGCTGCCCGCCCCGGAAGGGCGAAGGCTCGCCCTGGTAGGCGAAGCCCTCGCTGAGGCACCGCGCGAGGTGCCCCGCGGGGCCGCGCGCGTAGTCCCGGTAGTAGCCGTCACGCTCGCCGGTCGCCAGCAGGTGCAGGACGTGATGCAGGTCGTCGTTCCACTGGGCCGTGTAGCCGTCCGGCCGGTCCAGGCGACGGGGATCGTTGCGGTCGTTCTCCAGCACCAGGTGGACGTGGCGCCGGCGGGCCGGGCCGGCATGCACTGCCGCCGCGATGGCGTCCAGGATGTCCGGGCGGGAGTCGTCCGCGATGGTGTCGACGGCGTCCAGGCGAAGGCCGTCGAGGTGGTACTCCTCCAGCCAGTACAGTGCGTTCTCCACGAAGAAGTCGCGCACCGGACCGGCATCGGCGCCGTCGAAGTTGATGCCGGCGCCCCACGGCGTGTGGTGGCGGCGCGAGAAGAACTGCGGCGCGTAGGCGTGCAGGTAGTTGCCTTCCGGGCCGAAGTGGTTGTAGACGACGTCGAGCAGGATCATCAGGCCGCGCGCGTGGGCTGCCTGCACCAGGCGCTTGAGGGACTCCGGGCGCCCGTAGTTGCTGTCCGGCGCGAACGGCAGCACGCCGTCGTAGCCCCAGTTGCGGCGACCGGGAAAGTCGGCCACCGGCATCAGCTCGATGGCGGTGACCCCCAGGTGGGCGAGATGGTCCAGCCGCTCGCGCACGCCGTCGAAGCCGCCGCCGGGCGTGAACGTGCCCGCGTGCAGCTCGTAGATCACGGCCTCGCTCCACGGGCGCCCCCGCCAGCCTTCGTCGCGCCACTCGAAGGCCTCCGGGTCGATCACCTCGCTGGGGCCGTGCACGTCGTCCGGCTGGCAGCGTGAAGCGGGATCGGGATAGGCCGCGCCGCCGTCGATGCGGTAGCGGTAGCGGTCGCCGGGCTGCAGCGCGCCGGTCACGAGCTCGTGCCAGCCTCCCCGGCGGGGCGCCATGGTCATCTCCGGATGGCCGTCGGAAACCACCGAGACCGACGATGCCGCCGGCGCCCACAGCCGGAAGCGCACCCGGCCGCCCGGCAGGAACTCGGCGCCGAACCCGGTCTGGCGGCGGCGCCGGATCACCCCGGCTGCCCGGGGGTTCCGTTGGTCTGTCGCAACACCGCCAGGCTGCGACCCTGCAGGGGATAGCGCTGGCCGGCGGCGTAGACGGACTGCGGGCCGGCGGCGGCCGTGTCCACGACCGCTTCCCAGACCGCGACTGCCGGCGCGGCCGGGATGCGGAACGGTACCGGGCGCGGGCCGGCGTTGAACAGCAGCAGGAAGTTGTCGTCCACGAGCTGCCGGCCACGCGCGTCGTACTCCTCGAGGCCGTCGCCCAGCAGGAACATCCCCAGCAGGCGCAGCTCCGGGTCCTGCCAGTCGTGCTGGTCCATTTCCTCGCCCTCGGGGGTGAGCCACGTGATGTCCTTGAGCCCGACGCCCTCGACCGCGCGGCCCTCGAAGAAGCGCCGGCGGCGGAAGATGGGGTGCTCGCGGCGCAGCGCGACCAGGCGCGCCACGAAGCGCTGCAGCTCCAGGTCCCGCGCCGCGGAGTCCCAGTTCAGCCAGCTGATCTCGTTGTCCTGGCAGTAGGCGTTGTTGTTGCCCTGCTGGGTGCGGCCCGCCTCGTCGCCGGCCACCAGCATGGGCACGCCCTGGGAGAGCAGCAGGGTGGCCAGGAAGTTGCGCTTCTGGCGGCCGCGCAGGGCGAGGATCTCGGGATCGTCGGTGGGTCCCTCGACCCCGCAGTTCCAGCTCAGGTTGTGGTCGTCGCCGTCGCGGTTGTCCTCGCCGTTGGGCTCGTTGTGCTTGCTCTCGTAGCTGACCAGGTCGTGCAGCGTGAAACCGTCGTGCGAGGTGACGAAGTTGATGCTGGCCACCGGCCGCCGGCCGCCGGCCTCGTAAAGGTCGCTGGATCCGGTCAGCCGCGACGCCAGCTCCGGCACCTGGCCCGCATCTCCGCGCCAGTAGGCCCGCACCACGTCGCGGTACTTGCCGTTCCACTCGGTCCAGCCGACCGGGAAGTTCCCCACCTGGTAGCCGCCCTCTCCCAGGTCCCAGGGCTCGGCGATCAGCTTGACCTGCGACAGCACCGGGTCCTGGTGGATGATGTCGAAGAACGTGCCCAGGCGGTCCACCTCGTGCAGCTCCCGGGCCAGTGCCGAGGCCAGGTCGAAGCGGAAGCCGTCGACGTGCATCTCCAGCACCCAGTAGCGCAGGCTGTCCATGATCAGCTGCAGCACCCGGGGTTGGCGCATGTTCATGGTATTGCCGGTGCCGGTGAAATCCATGTAGTAGCGGGGCTCCCCGGTCTGCAGCCGGTAGTAGACCGGGTTGTCGATGCCGCGGAAGGCCAGGGTCGGGCCGAGGTGATTGCCCTCGCAGGTATGGTTGTAGACCACGTCCAGGATCACCTCGATTCCCGCCGAGTGCAGGGATTTCACCATGGTCTTGAACTCGTTGAGGTGACCCGTGGCGGAGAAGCGCCGGTCCGGCGCGAAGTAGCCGACGGTGTTGTAGCCCCAGTAGTTGACCAGGCCCAGGTCCGCCAGGCGCCGCTCGCTGATGCTGTGGTGCACCGGCATCAGCTCGACCGCGGTCACGCCCAGGCGCTGCAGGTGGGCGACGGCGGGTGCGCTGGCCAGGCCGGCGTAGGTGCCGCGCAGGGTCGACGGCACCTCGGGATGCAGGAAGGTGAACCCCTTCACGTGCAGCTCGTAGAGCACGGTCTCGTGCCAGGGAATGCGCGGCGGATGATCGTCCCCCCAGGTGAAGGCGGGGTCGACCACCTTGGACTTGGGCATGTCGGCCGCGTTGTCCTGCGGATCGAAGGACAGGTCCTCGTCGGGGTCGTCCAGCAGGTAGCCGAAATGGGCGTCGCGCCACTGGATCTCCCCCTCGATGCTCTTGACGTACGGGTCGATCAGCAGCTTGTTCGGGTTGAAGCGCTGCCCGGCCTCGGGCTCGTACGGGCCGTGCACCCGGTAGCCGTAGAGCTGTCCGGGCCGAGCCTCCGGCAGGTAGCAGTGCCACACGAGGTCGGTGTGCTCACTCAGGGAGATGCGGCCGATCTCCTCACGCCCGGAAGCGTCGAACAGGCACAGGTCCACGGCCTCGGCGTGCTCGGCGAACAGCGCGAAGTTGACGCCCTCGCCGTCCCAGGTCGCGCCCAGGGGGTAGGGTTTGCCCGGCCAGACTGCCCAGCGGTGCGTGCTCATGCCTCGGTCCCGGTCGCCGGCGGTGTCAGCCGAGCTCGATGCGTTCGCGCGATGCGTGCAGCAGCGCGACCATGAGCGTCAGGTACTCCCGCAGCTGGCGCGTGATCAGGAAATTGTCACGCACCAGATTGTGCGCCTTTTGCCCCATCTCCGCGATACGGTCCGGCCGCGCGATCAGGTGCCGGATACGCAGCGCGGCGCCCTCCGGGGTGCTGACCAGGTACCCGGTATGGTGGTCGAATACCTGCAGCCGGATGCCGCCGGTGTTGCCGCCGATCACCGGGCGATGCTTCCACATGGCCTCGGTGACCGTGAGCCCGAATCCTTCCCGCAGCGATTTCTGCAGCACCACGTCGGCGCAGCGCTGCAGCGCATTGATCGTGCGATGGTCGTCCGGCGGCAGCAGCAGCACGTGCACGTCCGGATCGTCCGCGGCGGTCGAGCGCACCTCGTCCAGCACCACGTCCCCCTCGGGGTCGTCGCTCGCGCCACCGCCGCCCAGGACCAGCTGCAGCCGTGGCAGGTAGCGGCGTGCGAGGCGGAAGGCGCGGATCACTCCCACTGGGTCCTTGAAGCGGTCGAAGCGGGACACCTGCACCACCAGCGGCCGTCGGGGGTCCAGCCCGAAGCGGTCCCGGACGGCCGCCAGCTCGGCATCCTCGAGGTCGATGTTCTTCTCCGCGAGCGGATCGATGCTGGGCGGAACGATGTATTCCGGGCAGGGCAGCGCCTGGGCGAAGGCCGCCAGCGAGAACACGCTCGCGTCATAGCGGCCGACGATTCCCCGCAGGTATTTCCAGACCGGGCGGTGGGGATGACTGACATCGATGTGGCAGCGCCAGACCCACTTGCCGCGGCGCTCGGGGAAGAAGTGCAGCAGCCGGGCGGGCTGGGGATCGTGGACGAACACGAACTCCGCATCGGTGAGCTGCCTGCCCAGCAGGCCGGCGGCCCGCTCGGTGGTCGCCTCGTAGGCCTGCACCAGGCGCTCGGTAAGGTTGACCGGTGAGCCCTGCAGGCCGTTGTGCATGTTCTTGGTGCACTGGAAGAAGTCCTGGTCGCCGCTGATCACCTCCCAGTGCGCGTCGATGCCCAGCTCGCGGGTGAGCGGCACCAGCTTGGCCAGGATCTCGGCGACCCCTCCACCCACCCGGGTGGAGTTGACGTGCACCACGCGCGCGCCCTGAAGCGGCGCGGCGAGCTGCGCCAGGTGATCGATCATGGCGGGGCCGACCACCTCCGAGTACTGGTCCAGCAGGCTCACGCGCCCTCCTCCCCGGCGAACGCGCGCGCCAGGCTGGTGCGCAGCTCATTGAGCCCGCCCTCGTAGGGATCGACCCCGGCCAGTCGGTCGAGCAGCGCCTGCTGCTCCGGTCCCCAGCCCCGCAGCCAGGCGCGGAAGTCGTCTACTCCGAGCGGTTCGCGCCGGCGGGCGTCGATGAAGTGGTAGAAGATGCTGCCCGGCGGCAGCGCGGGGATCACGTCGGCCATCTCGTCCGGGTGCCCGACGCGCCGGTCGGTGTCGAACACGACGGTCTGGCAGCGGATGAACTCGAACGGGCGGATCGCATGCATCCAGCCGAGATCCTCGGACTCGTAAAGGCTTTCCTCCACCCGGTCCAGCACCTCGCGGCGGAGGTCCTCGAGGTCCGGGTAGTCGGTGGGATCGAGCACCGCGAGGCGTTCCGCCAGCGGCGCGTAGTGCAACGCGTGCCGGGCCCACTCGGCGAAGTCGTTGTTGTACTCGCGCGGCTCGAACCGCTGCTGCAGCAGGCCGCCCCAGACGTGGTAATACAGGCTCTCCGGAGCCACCACCCGGAGATGGTCCTGGAGGTCACCGAGCGTGACCGCGCGCAGGCCGGTGGCGATCGCGATCAGGGCGCAATCCTTGACCGCGAATTCGCCGGGACCGTCTCCGGAGGCCACGGTCTGCGCTGGCCGCTGTTTCATGCCGGTTGCCCGCTGCCGCGCGGGGCTTTCGCCGCTGCACGCGGGCATCGGATCAGCGTTTCGCGCGGGCGCGCCGGCCGCCGGCGCGATTGAACTCGGCTTCCGCGACCAGCCAGTCGTCGACCGGGTCGCCTCCCTGGAATCCGCGCTTCTCCGCCCGGTAGTAGGCCGCCTCCGCGATCTGCCGGCGGCGCTCGTCCGCCGGAATCGCACCGCGCGGCGTGGCGGCGGCGCGGCCGCCGGAACGGGCCCCGCCCGGCGTGCCGGCCGTGTTCGAGGCCCTGCTGGTGTCAGGTGTCCTGGCCATGATCGTGGTCTCCTTCCGCGGCTGTGCGGTCCGGCTGTCCCGCTCTTCTGCTGTCGCCCGGATGAACGCGGTGCGCGACGCGCCGCCACGCGCTGTCGCCGTCCCGCGCAACACCGCCACGCGGCCGCTGCGGCGCAGTCCCGGAATCCATTAGATGCCGGTGCCGGACGGCGGACATTGACGCATATCAAGCTCGAGCGGCCCGCAGATGCGCAGGCTGCCGCCGAGGCGGCTCCGCATTCCCCGCGGGCGTGCCGGGGAGCAGGCTCGCGAAGCGATGGAATGCAGGTGGCGCCAGCGCGGCGCCCCGGTACCGACCGGGCAAAAGAAAGGCCCGGAGCCGGCAGGCTCCGGGCCAGACGCGCAGAGGAGACGTGTTCGTGCGTGGCTCAGTGATGGATCACGGCGCGGGAGCTGTCCGCGATCCCTCCTTCGGTCACGAGGTGCTTCAGGCCGCCTGCATCGAGCAGCCGGATCTCGTTGCGGTTGGTCGCCAGCAGTCCCAGGCCCTGGAACCGGGTCAACACCCGCGAGACCGTCTCGGTGGCCATGTCCAGGTACTTGCCGATGTCCCGGCGCGACATGGACAGGTTGAACACCTCGGTCGAGTAGCCGCGCCGGCCCATGTTGTCGGCGTGGTCCAGCAGGAAGGCGGCCAGGCGCTGATCGGCGGTGCGACGCTCGTTCTGCAGCATCCCGGTCAGCCGCAGCACCTCGCGGCTCATGCCCTTGATCAGCTCGCGACGCAGCGTCACCGAGCGCTCGGCGACCTGCCACAGCCCCTCCAGGGGCAGCGTGCAGATGCTGGAGGTTTCCAGCGCCGCGGCGTTGGAGCGGGCCTCGCCGGTGGCCAGGGCGTCGAAGCCGATCGTGTCGCCCGGCAGGTGGAAGCCGATGATCTGCTCCTCGCCGTCCTCGGTAATAGCGTAGGTCTTGACCGACCCGGAGCGGATCACGTAGAGCGCCGGCAGCTGGTCTCCCGCAAGGAACAGGTGCTGTCCGCGGCGGACCACCCGGGACGGGCGCTTCACGGGCTCCAGCAGGGCCCCATCCGCGGCCTCGAGCGACGCCGCGATGCAGTTCTGCCGGGCTCCGCACCAGAGGCAGGAGCTTTTGCGCTGCTCCAGGTCGACGATCGCTGACATGCCCATGCTCGTGCTCCCTCTGTCATTCCCCGGCACAGTCGCCGGCTTCGCTTCCGCGGACGCAGGGATCTGCGGCCCGCTCGATTCATCGTGTGAAGCAAACTCTAGGAGGAAGAGGGAAGGGGCGAAATACGTAATTACCCGTATCGGCACGGGAAGCCCGGACCGGTGGCGGGCGGCTACGGCTGCGGCTTGCCCACGGCCCGCTCGATGCTCTCCAGCAGGTCCGCGTCGTTGAAGGGTTTGGTCAGAACCCGCGCGGCACCGGCCGCGCGTGCACGGGTGATGAGCGGATCTTCCTTGTACGCGGTGATCACGATCACCGGGATGTCGTTGCCCTGGGCCCGCAGATGCTCCTCCAGCTCGGCGCCGTTCATGCCCGGCATGTGCAGGTCGAGCACCAGGCACTGATTCTCCGCCCGCGCGTAGCGGGACAGGAACGTCTCCGCGGAGCCGAAGGCCTCAACGTTCCAGCCGCAGGCCTGCACCAGCAGGGACACACCGTCCCGGACCGCATCGTCGTCGTCGACGATGTACACGGTTCCGGCCGGATCGGTCAGCTTTACGGCGTTGGCGTTCATCCCCTGATCCGTCTCGATGCATCCGGCGCTGCGACCGCTCCCGGCGATCGATAGGCAGATATTCAACAGCATCCGCCACGGCGGGACATTGACGCCCGTCAGCCCCCGGCCGGACGCGTCCGACCACCGTACCGGAAAGGGCCGCGCTCCCAGACGCGCAAGCATACCTCGCCCGCGACGCGCGGGGAAGCGACGCCCGGTGCCATGCCCGGCCCTGCCGGCGGGCCCCGGAAGCCGTTGCTCTACGAGGATTCGGACCGCCGTTGCAGCTGCAGGTTCAACTGCACCAGCTCCGCCACCGAGCGCGCGCCCATCTTCTTCATGATCCGCGAGCGGTGCAGTTCGACCGTGCGCTCGCTGATGCCGAGGTCGATGGCGATCACCTTGTTGGCCCGGCCGGCCACGATCAGCTCCATGATCTCCCGCTCCCGGGCGGTCAGGGCCGCCTCGCGCCGCGCGATGTCGGAGCGCTGGCGTGAGGCGGCCGCCCGTCGCCGGTCTTCCTCCAGCGCGCGGGCGACCACGCCCAGCATGTCGCGCTCGCTGAACGGCTTCTCGATGAAGTCCAGCGCCCCGTGCTTCAGGGCCCGCACGGCCGCGGGCACGTCCGCATTCCCGGTGAGGATGATCACCGGCATGTCGATGCCCCGCTCGCGCAGCCGGTCCTGGGCCTCGAGCCCGTTCAGGCCGGGCATGTTCAGGTCCAGCACGACGCAGCCGCGGCTGCCGGGTCCGCAGTCCCGGAGAAAGGCATCGGCCGACACGTAGGTCGCCACCGGCCAGCCCTCGGCCTCCAGCAGCAGCCCGAGGGCGTCCCGGACCGCGCTCTCGTCGTCGACCACGTGGACGGTCAGCGTCGCGGGATCAGACATCATCGATCAAGGGTATGGCAAACGTGAACCGGGTGCCATGCGGATGGTTGCGGGCGACCGCCGTGGCTGCGCACGATCGAATGGCAGATCGACAGGCCCTGCTCCTTGGTGGTGAGGAAAGGCGGGAAGACCGTTCCATGTCCGCGTCCGGCACGGCCGCATCGGGATCCGGCGGGAGATCCCGGGGCGCGTGCATGTTCCTGTCCATCGATGCGCGTGATGCCTGCCCGGGCAAAGGCCGGCCGCACGGCACGGCGGGGCCGGAATATCCCGTGGTCACGATACCGCACGCGCGGATGGGAATCATCCGTGTTTGGGAATGATAGTCCGAGACGACCCGCAAGCAAAGCCCTCCCGGGGCGGCGCGCATCCGGCGGTGGCGTCGCATCCGGCGTGACGCGAGTCAATGGGCGGGCCGCGTCGTGCTGGTAGGTTGTGACAGGGGGATCACTGATCCCTCTTGTATACTCGCGCCGGGCGAGCGTATCAGCCCTCGCCCGATCGTCACGCACAGCCACGGGGAGCCGCGATGCCGTCCCGCAAGTCCGCCCAGGCCGGCCGGCAACCGGCCGACAGTCGCCGGCCGGTGATCGATCCCCGGCGCATCCGCGCCGTGCTCGCGGATCTCGACGGCGTGATCACGCGCACGGCAGCGCTGCACGCCGCGGCCTGGAAGGAGGTCTTCGACGCTTTTCTGGCGCGGCAGGCGCCCGCGGGGGAACACGCGCCGAGGCCGTTCGACGCGCAGCGGGACTACTACGCCTATGTCGACGGCAAGCCCCGCTATGACGGCGTTGCGGCCTTTCTGGCCGCGCGCGGCATCCGGCTGCCGCGGGGTACGCCCGAGGACCCGCCGACGGCCGAGACGGTGTGCGGCATCGGCAACCGCAAGAACGAGCATTACCTCCGGCTGCTGCAGGACCGGGGCGTGGAGGTGTTCGATCGCTCCGTGGCCTTCCTGCACCGGGCCCGGGACGCGGGGCTGGCCATCGCGGCGGTGACCTCCAGCCGCAACGGACGTCTCGTGCTTCAGCGCGCGCATCTGGAGGGCTTGTTCGACCTGGTCCTGGACGGGGTCGACCTGGCGGAGGCCGGACTGCCGGGCAAGCCGGCGCCGGACATGTACCTGGAGGCCGCGCGTCGGCTGGGCGTCGAGCCGCGGCAGGCGATGCTGGTGGAAGACGCGGTATCGGGGATCCAGGCGGGCCGCCGGGGCGGTTTCGCCCTGGTGGTGGGCCTGGACCACGGGCGCAACAAGGGCCTCCTCCGACAGGCCGGTGCCGACCTGGTGGTCGGCGACCTGGAGCGCTTCGCCTTCGCCCGTCCCGGCGTCGGGCCCGACCGGCCGGAGACGGTCGCCGCCCTGCTCTCGGGGCGGAACCCGGCGCTGTTCCTGGATTACGACGGCACCCTGACGCCGATCGTGGACCGGCCGGAGCAGGCGGTGCTGACCGATTCCGTGCGCGAGGCGCTGGTCCGGGTGGCGCGGCGGATGCCGGTGGCGGTCGTGAGCGGCCGGGCGCGGGAGGAGGTCGCGCGCATGGTGGGTCTCGATGCGCTCTATTACGCCGGCAGCCACGGCTTCGAGATCAGCGGCCCGGACGGGTTTCACCAGGCGTATCCCCCCGGGGAGCAGTACGTTCCGGCGATGCACGATGCCGCGAGGCGTCTGCGGCAGCGGCTCGCCGGCGTCGAGGGGGCGCTGGTGGAAGACAAGACCTACGCCGTCGCGGTGCACTACCGGCTGGTCTCCCAGGCCGACCTCGCGCGGGTGCGCCAGGCGGTGACCGAGATCCTTGCAGCCCATCCCGACCTGCGACGGACGGGCGGCAAGAAGGTGTACGAGCTGCGCCCGCGACTGGACTGGGACAAGGGGCACGCGCTGGAGTGGCTGATGCGCGCCATGCACCTCGATGCCGGCCGCGTGCTGCCCGTCTACGTCGGTGACGACGAGACCGACGAGGACGCCTTCGCCGCGCTCGCCGACCGCGGGATCGGGATCCTGGTGGCCGCCCGGCCGCGTGCCACGGCAGCGCGTTACCGCCTGGCGGACCCGGGCGCGGTGGCAGTGCTGCTGGACTGCCTGGCGGCCGGAACGGACCCCGCATCATGAGCGAGTGGACCCTGATCCGCGACGGCTTCGATCCCGCCCGGGAAGGGCTTCGGGAGGCGCTGTACACGCTGGGCAACGGCTACTTCGCCACGCGCGGGGCGTCCGCCTGGGCCGAAGCCGACGGGGTTCATTATCCAGGTACCTATCTCGCCGGCGGCTACGATCGCCTGGTGACCGCCATCGCCGGACGCGAGGTGGAGAACGAGGACCTGGTCAATTTCCCCAACTGGCTGTGCCTGCGCCTGCGCGTCGCCGACGGCGCGTGGCTGCGCCTTGCCGACGCGGACCTGCTGGAATACCGCCGGACCCTCGACCTGCGCCGGGGGCTGCTGCTGACGCGCCTGCGCTTTCGCGACGCGGCGGGACGCACCACGCGCCTCTCGGAGCGGCGCCTGGTGCACATGGCGGCTCCGCACCTGGCCGGGCTGCGCCAGACCATCGTCGCCGAGGACTGGAGCGGCACCCTGGAGCTGGCCTCCGACCTGGACGGCAACGTGAGCAATACGGGGGTCGCGCGGTACCGGGACCTCGACGGGCATCACCTGGAGCTCCTGGGTGCGGGTCATGAAGGCGACGACGGGGCCTGGCTGCGGGTCCGCACCCGCCAGTCGCAGCTGGTGGTCGCGCTGGCGTCCCGCACCCGCCTGGAACGCGACGGGGAGCCGCTCCGGATCGCGGCGCGGTGCACCCGCGAGGGCGGACGCGTGGGACGCACGTTCCGGGTAAAGATGGCACAGGATGAGCCGCTGACGGTCGACAAGACCGTGGCACTGTACTGCTCGCGCGATGCCGCGATTTCCGAGCCGCTGCTCGCGGCGCGCAGCGCCGTGCGGGACGCGGGCAGATGGACCCTGCTGGAAGCGGACCACGTGCAGGCATGGGACCACCTCTGGGAGCGCTTCGGCCTCGACTTCGCCGAGCGGGACGCCGGCGACGGCCGGGAGGCGCTGCGCGTGCTGCGGCTGCACATGTTCCACCTGCTGCAAACGGCGTCCCCGCACGTGATGGACCTCGACGCGGGCGTGCCGGCACGCGGCCTGCACGGAGAAGCCTACCGGGGGCACATCTTCTGGGACGAGCTGTTCGTGTTCCCCACCATCAACCTGCGCATGCCGGAGATCACGCGGGCGCTGCTGATGTACCGCTACCGACGGCTCGGAGCGGCCCGCGCGGCAGCCGCCGCCGCCGGCTGCCGCGGAGCCATGTTCCCCTGGCAGAGCGGCAGCAGTGGCCGCGAGGAGAGCCAGACGCTGCACCTCAATCCGCGCTCGGGACGCTGGATCCCGGACAACAGTCATCTGCAGCTGCACGTGAATGCGGCGATCGCCTACAACGTGTGGCAGTACTTCCAGGTGACCGGCGACATGGAGTTCATGGCTTTCTACGGTGCCGAGATGCTGCTCGAGATCGCGCGCTTCTGGGCCAGCCGGGCGAGCTGGAACGAGTCCATGGGCCGTTTCGAAATCCGCGACGTAATGGGCCCGGACGAGTACCACGACGCCTACCCGGACGCGTCCCGGCCCGGGCTGGACAACAACGCCTACACCAACGTGATGGCGGTGTGGGTACTGGTGACCGCGCTGGAGCTGCTGGAACGGCTGCCGGCCGACCGGCGGCGGGAGCTCGAGCAGGTGCTGGCGATCGATGCCACCGAGCTCGAGCGATGGGACCGGGTCAGCCGCCGCATGCGCGTGCCCTTCCACGACGACGGCATCATCAGCCAGTTCGAGGGGTACGGCGAGCTGGAAGAACTCGACTGGGCAGCCTACCGGGAGCGCTACGGCGACATCCAGCGACTGGACCGGATCCTGGAGGCGGAGGGTGACAGTCCCAACCGCTACCGCCTGTCCAAGCAGGCCGACGTGCTGATGCTGTTCTACCTGTTCTCCTCGGAGGAGCTGCGCGAGCTGTTCGGGCGTCTCGAGTATCCCTTCGCCTACGAGACCATCCCGCGCAACCTGCAGTACTACCTGCAGCGGACCGCGCACGGCTCGACCCTGAGCCGTGTCGCCCACGCGCGGGTGCTGTCACGTTCGGACCGCCACCGCGCCTGGACGGAATTCCGGGAGGCGCTGGAGAGCGACGTGCACGACATCCAGGGAGGCACCACGGCCGAGGGGATTCACCTGGGCGCAATGGCGGGCACCGTCGACCTGGTGCAGCGCTGTTTCACCGGGATCTCCACGCGCGGCGACGTCCTCTGGCTCGATCCCTGCCTGCCGGACGCGCTGGACCGGCTCGGCGTGCGCATCCGGTACCGCGGTCATGCACTGGAGCTGCTGCTGGAATCGCACCGCGTGCGGGTGACGGCGTTGCACTCGACGGCACGCCCGATCACCATCGGAATCGGAACCGAGAGCCACAGCCTGGCCCCCGGCGAATCCGTCAAGATCGACCTGTGACAGGGGTTGCGCCGTCACCCGGCCCGGATTCCGGTACCGGATCTCCCTCCGGGACACGGGCAAAAGCCGTGCAATCTTCGAAAACACAGGGTGATTCGCCGCCGCCGGCAAAGGAGGACCGCGGCTTGTGCAGAGCGGCCGGATATCTGCTCTAATGCGGTGAGCTCCCCGCCAAGAGGGAGCGTCGCGAGCCGCCGTGCGGTTGCCGCAGCACGGAGCAGGAGACTCCGAAAGACAAGGCGCGCAGGCGTGACGCACCCGGCCGGACCATGCATCCGGGACGGGCGGTATGCGAAAGACGGTCGGGAATCGCAGTCCGCCGCGTCATGCGCGCATGGTTGGTGACATGCATACGCTGAGGCCCGCTTGGCGGGACGGCGCCACTTCGGCGCTGATGTGGGTGGCGCTCGGGATCGGGTGGCTCGTGCTGTTCGAGCTGCTCGGCGAACGTTTCGGGACGGACTCGGCATGGCGTCCGCTGCTGCTGGCGCTCGGGCTGGCCGGCTGCGGGATCACCGGCGCCGTCGGCCTGGCGGGCCTGCGGCGGCGCTCGCCTGCCGGTGCGCTGGCGCACGCCGGCGGATGGTACCACTCCCTCGTATCACGCAACCCGGACGGCGTCTACGTAGTCGACCCGGGCGGCATCCTGCGGGACCTCAACGGCAGCCTGGCGGCAATGCTCGGCTACAGTCGCGAGGAGCTGATCGGGACATCCTACGTGACCCACGTGTCGCCGGCCACGCTGCCGATGGCCTCGGCCGCGCTGCAGCGCATGCTGCGAGGCGAGCCGCAGAGCTTCGACCTGGAGCTCTGCACCCGCGACGGGCGCCTGGTTGCCGCCGATCTCACGGGGACGCCGGTCCTGTCCCGGGGTCGCGTCATGGCCGTGACCGGCATCGTGCGGGATCTCAGCGCGCGGCGCGAAGCCCAGCTGATGCTGCGGGAGACCGAGCAACGCTACCGCACGCTGTTCGAAACCAGCATGGAAGGGATCCTGGTCACCCGGCCCGACGGCACCATCGACGCCGCGAACCCCGCCGCCTGCCGGATGCTGGGCTACAGCGAGGGGGAGCTCAAGGCGCTGGAATGGGACGCCGTGGTGGATGCCAACGATCCCCGGACCGCGGCGGCCGTCGCGGAACGCGCGCACACGGGACGCTTCCGGGGGGAGCTGACCTGCGTGCGGGCCGACGGCACGGCGTTTCCGGTGGAGATGAGCAGCGTGGAGTTTCCGGATCACGCGGGGGGCGTTCGCTCGGCGGTCATCTTCACCGACATCAGTGAACGCAGACGCACCGAGCAGCTGCTGGAGCAACGGGAGCAGGTCTACCGCTCCCTGTTCGACTACAACGTGGATGCGGTGTACCTGCTGGCGCTCGACGGCAGCTTCATCACCATCAACGGCAATGGCGCGCGCATGCTGGGCTACACGCGGGAGGAGCTCGAGGGATGCTCCTACGTGCCGCTGATCGTGCCGGAGGAGCGCGAGCAGGCGGCGGAGTTCTTCCGCATGCTCACTCAGGGCAAGGCCGAAGAGCTTGAGATCACCGTGCAGCGCAGCGACGGCGTGCGGCTGATCGTCAACGTCAGTGGCGGTCCGGTGGTGGTGGGTGGACGGATCACCGGCGTGTCGGCCGTGGCGCGCGACATCACGGAACGAAAGCGCGTGGAGGCGGAGCTGGAGCTGGCGGCCCGGGCTCTGGATAACACCGGAGACGGCATCGTGATCGTCGACGCCGGCCTCCGCGCCGTGTCTGTGAACCAGGCCTACACCGACATCACCGGCTTCGACGCCACGGATACCCTGGGCCGGATTCCGCCATGCTTCGACTCCGGCGTGCACGGCCGGGCGTTCTATCGCTCGATCATCGCCCGGGTCAAGCAGGCGGGTCAGTGGCAGGGCGAGGTCTGGCATCGCCGCCGCGACGGAACGCTCTATCCCGCGCTGGCGACGGTCAGCGGGGTGCGCGACCAGGCGGGCGGGGTGACGCACTACGTGACTGTCTTCAACGATATCTCGCGGCAGAAGGAAAACGAGCAGCGGCTGGAATTCCTGGCGCACCATGATCCGCTCACCGGTCTGCCCAACCGGTTCCGGCTGCAGGAGCTTGGCGCGGAGCTGCTGCACCGCGAGTTGCCGGCCGGGTCGGCCGTGGCCGTGATGGTGATCGACCTCGATCAGTTCAAGACTCTGAACGATTCGCTCGGCCACCCTATGGGAGACGAACTGTTGCGGCAGGTGGCTGACCGCCTGGCTGACCTGGCCGGACCGGACCGCATCCTCGCCCGCCTCGGCGGCGACGAGTTCGCCATCCTGGGCGAGTGCCCGGAGCACGAGGACAGCCCGGAGGCTTTCCCCGAGCTCGCGCTCGAGGCACTCGGTCGGCCGTTCCGGGAACAGGGTGGCCAGCAGTTGTTCACCTCCGCCAGCATCGGTGTCAGCTGCGCGCCGCGCGACGGGGAAGACATGGACACCCTGCTGAAGAATGCGGACGCGGCGATGCACCTGGCCAAGGAGCGGGGCCGGAACTGCTGGCTGGCCTATTCCCCCGACATGGACCGGCGGGTGTTCGAGTCACTGGATCTCGGGATCAAGCTGCGCCAGGCGATCGAGCGCCAGGAGTTCCACCTACAGTACCAGCCGGTGGTGAACCTCGTCTCAGGGGCGATCACCGGGGTCGAAGCCCTGATCCGCTGGAAGCATCCGCAAGCGGGAGAGATCGAGCCGGCCCGGTTCATTCCGGTGGCCGAGGCTACCGGCATCATCGGCGCCATCGGGGAATGGGTGCTGCACAGTGCCTGTGCCGACGCTGCGTCATGGGCGCAATCGGAACACGGGCCGTTGCGGGTGGCGGTCAACCTGTCGCCGCGACAGTTCCGTCGGGGCGATCTGCCCGAACGCATCGCGGCGGTCCTGGCCGAAACGGGGCTGGATCCCCGACTGCTGGAGGTGGAGATTACCGAGGGGACCCTGATGGAAAACGCATCCCGGGCCCGGGATGCGTTGCACCGCCTGCACGAGCACGGCGTCTCCGTGGCCGTGGACGATTTCGGTACCGGCTATTCCTCGCTCGGCTACATCAAGATGTTCCCGGTGGACCGGCTCAAGCTCGACCGGACCTTCGTGGAGGGCCTGCCCCACGACGCCGGTGATCGGACGATCACCGACACGGTCATCGTCATGGCCCGCAATCTCGGCATCCGCATCGTGGCCGAAGGCATCGAGACCGCCGAGCAGGCCGGCTATCTGCGGGACAGGTGCTGCGACGAGGGGCAGGGCTTCTACTTCTGCGAGCCCCTCGAGGCACGGGCACTCGCCGCGTTTCTTGCCGGCTGGAAACCCCGGCTGTCGCGCGGGCAACAGGAAACCGGAGGCCACCCCGCGGGGTGACCCAAAGGGCCGGAGTCGCCTCCGACCCTGACCATCCGGCAGGTGACTACCAGCGGGCGCGCTGGCGCGGGCGCTGCTGGTTGCGGGGCTGGGCCTCGTTGATACGCAGGGTTCGCCCCCCCATTTCCTTGCCGTTGAGGGCCTCGATTGCGGCATCCGCCTCGGGGGCCTCCATTTCCACGAAACCGAAGCCGCGCGGGCGGCCGGTGTCGCGGTCGGTGATCAGCTTGACGGTACCGACGGTGCCGAACGGCGAGAACAGCTCGCGCACTTCGTCCTCGGTCGCGCTGAACGGCAGGTTTCCGACATAAATAGACTTCATAGCCAGGTTCACTAAGCAGGACTGAACACCCCCGGTCCGGGCCGATCGCCCGCGGGCCGGAATCTGCGGAAGGGGTCCGCACCGGCCCCGGGCGGGCCCTCGCGCGTGTGCAAGGGCAATCCGGTCCCGGACGCGGACCCGTTCCTTCGGTCGTTCTCTCGTCCCTGTCCCGGAGTCCAGGCGGCGGGCGGCGTGTCCCGACGGGCACCTCGGAAGGGCAAGTTCACGAACCAGAATCGAGAATAGTGCAAGCCCCTGATCCTGTCTATCAATTTCAAGCTACCGTCCGTCGGACCGGCGTTGCCTGCCGGCTGCGGCCTGCGGTCAGATGCTCATGAGTAGCAAAACCTGGATTGGGCCACCCGGTCGGCACGGACCCGTGCCGACCGCTCACGCCTGCCCGGGTCGAGTTCCGAAAACAACGAAAAGCCTATGGCGTGCACGACATGAATCCACCCCGAGCGCTCCGGCACCGGGTCAGGGGCGTCTGTCTGGTCCTCGCTGTCGCGATCCTGCTCGCGAGCGGCCGGTGGCTTTGGCAGCCCTCGCCGGGCGGGTGGCACACCGCGTCCCTTTCGCCGGCGGCGGGAGTGGTGTTGCTGCTGGCGATCTCGCTGTTCTGGCTGGCCCTCGACCGGCGCCGCCTGCGGCGGCTCGAGCGCAGGCGGGAGGCCCTGGAGCGGCGCCTGCAGGCGCATGATGCCTTCCTGGCGGATTTCCCCGCGTCGGTCTACACGCTCGACGCCGGGGGGCGCATCGTCGCCGTCGGCGGACAGCGAAGAATGCTGCTGGGCTGGTCGCGAAACGAGCTGCTCGGCATGCCGTACACGGCCCTGCTCCCGCCGGACGAGCTCGCCCGCGCCAGCCGGTTCATCTCCCGGGCGTTCGCGGGCGAGTCGCTCCGCTTCCAGACCACCCTGGTCCGGCGCAGCGGCGAGCAGGTGGCGGCAGAGTGCACCGCGGTGCCGCTGCGCACGGACGGGCAGATCACCGGCGTGCGCGGCACCGTGCGGGAGGTATCGCCGGCCCGGGAACCGGACGCGCGGCTGCGGGCCAGCGAGGAGCGCCTGCGCACGCTGTTCGAGCACAGCCTGGACGGCATCCTCCTGAACCAGCCGGACGGCCGCATCCTCGCCGCGAACCCGGCGGCCTGCCGGCTCTTCGGCCGCAGCGAGGCGGAGCTGATACGCCTCGGCTGGCGTGCCCTGGTGGACGAATCGGCGCCGTCCATGGCCGCCTACCTCAAGGAGCGGGCACGCAACGGCCAGGCGCGCGGGGAGCTGGTACTGATGCGGGGTGACGGCAGCCGCGTCACGGCGGAGGTGAGCGCCCGGGCCTTCGCCGATCCCGGCGGCGACACGCGGGTGGCGGTGATCCTGCGCGATCTGAGCGAGAGGCGGGAGGCGGAGTCCCGGGAGCGCGAGAGCCGTGACCGGTACCGCTCCCTGTTCGAGCTGAGCACCGACGGCGTCTACGTGCTCGACCGCGAGGGGCGCTTCCTCGAGTTCAACCGGGGGGCCAGCCGGCTGACCGGGTATGCGCCGGAAGAGGTGATCGGAGAGCACTTCCGCAAGGTGCTCCCCGGGGACCAGCTCGATGCGGTGCTGGGCCACTTCCGCGGCAGCCTCGCGGCACGGCCGCAACAGTACGAGCTGGACCTGCTGCGCCGCGACGGCAGCCGCATTACCGTGGAGCTGACCAGCACCCCGATCGTGCGCGACGGCGAGGTATGCGAAGTCTGCGGCATCGTACGCGACGTGACCGAGCGGCGTCGCGCCGAGCAGCTGCTCGACGAAGGACGCCAGCGCTTCCGGTCGCTGTTCGACAACAATCCGGACGCGGTCTATTTTCTCGACCGCGACGGGCGCTTCGTCTCCGCCAACGCGAGCACCCAGGAAATCACCGGACACGACCTCGAATCCCTGCGCGCGATGTCGTCCTTCGCCGGGGTGATCGACCCGGCGGATGTCGACAGTTGCTGGAACGAGTTCCGGCGCATGCTCGCCGGCGAGCTGCGCAGCTTCGAGTTCGCCGTGATCTCCGCGAGTGGCGAGCGGCACGAAATGACCGCGACCGGCGGACCCGTCGTGGTGGATGGCGAGACGGTCGGCATCAGCGGGGTCGCGAAGGACATCACGGTACGGCGCCGGGCCGAGGAGCAGGCCAGGATCGCGGCGAACGCGCTTGACAACATGGTCGAGGGGGCCGTGATCACGGATCCGGACTGGCGCATCGTGGCGGTCAACCGTGCCTTCACCCGGATCAGCGGCTACAGCGCCGCGGAAGTGCTCGGGAAGACACCGCCGCAGCTCGGCTCCGGCGGGCACAATGCCGCGCTGTACCGGGAGGTCGCGCGGGTGCTGCCGACGGCCGGCGCATGGCAGGGCGAGATCTGGCACCGGCGCAAGAACGGGGAGCGCTATCCGGCGCTGGTGGCCGTGAGCGCGGTGCGCGACGACGCCGGCCGGATCACGCACTACGTGGCCATCTTCAACGACATGTCCCGCCACCGGGACACGGAGGCGCGGCTCGAGTTCCTCTCCTATCACGATGCCCTCACGCGCCTGGCCAACCGCGCCCTGCTCCTCGAGCGCGGGCGGGAAGCCGTCCAGCGGGCCCGGCGCCGGCGCGGGATCGCCGGACTGCTGCTGCTCGACCTGGACCAGTTCAAGACGGTGAACGACTCGCTGGGCCACGACGCGGGCGACGCCCTGCTCAAGCAGGTGGCCGAACGGCTGCTGGCGGCCGTCCGCGAAAGCGATACCGTCGCCCGCGTGGGGGGTGACGAGTTCGCGGTCCTGCTGGACGAGCTGGACGACAATCAGGACGCGGGAGTGGTGGCGCAGAAGGTCATCGAGGTGCTCTCCCGCCCCTTCGAGCAGGACGGCGGGCAGCTGTTCACCTCGGCGAGCGTGGGCATCAGCTGCTACCCGCATGACGGCGGCGACATGGAGGCCCTGCTCAAGCACGCGGATGCCGCCCTGTACCGTGCCAAGGAGCTCGGCCGCAACACCTACCAGTACGCCTCGCCGGAGATCAACGCCGCGGCCGCCAAGACGCTGTCGGTCGCCGGCGAGCTGCGCCGGGCGCTGGAGCGGGACGAGCTGGTGCTGCACTTCCAGCCGTGCGTCGAGCTCGCCGGCGGGCGCGTCATCGGTGCCGAGGCGCTGGTCCGCTGGCAGCATCCCGAGCGGGGGCTCGTGGGGCCGGGCGAGTTCATACCCATCGCCGAGCAGACGGGGCTGATCGGGAATATCGGCGAATGGGTGCTGCGCGCCGCCTGCGCCCAGGCACGCGCCTGGGAGCGCGAGGGTCTCCGCCCGCTGCGGATGGCCGTCAACCTCTCCCCGCGCCAGTTCCGCGACAGCGCTCTGGTCGACCGGATCGCACGGATCCTGGCCGAAACCGGGCTGGACCCGGCCCGCCTCGACCTGGAAATCACCGAGGGCATGCTGATGGAGGACCCGGACCGCACGGCGCGCATGCTGGCACAGCTGCACGCGCTGGGCCCGACGGTCGCCATCGACGACTTCGGCACGGGCTACTCTTCGCTGAATTACCTCAAGCAGTTCGTGGTGGATTATCTCAAGATCGACCAGTCCTTCGTCAGCGGCCTGCCCGGGGACCCGGAGGACCTGCAGATCACACGGGCCATCATCGGCATTGCCCAGAGCCTCGGCATCCGCCTCGTCGCCGAAGGCATCGAGACCGACGAACAGGCCGCCCTCCTGCGCGAGGCGGGCTGCACCGAGGGTCAGGGTTTTCTCTATGCTCCGGCCCTGCCCGCCGATTCCTTCACCGCACTGCTGTACGAGGACGCCAGTCTGCCACGGGGTGCCTGACCCGGCGGACTCCACCTGCGCGCCCCGTTGACGCAAGTCAGCCCGGACCCCGCACCACGGTGGGAAACTCCGCGTATTCGCCGGCACGACCCCCGGAAGGAAATCTCATGGAAATACGCCTCATGTTCGCCATTCTCGTGCTGGCGGCGTTCGCTGCGGTTTTCCGGAGCGGGGGTTCGCCCGCGCCCCGGCCTGCCGCCACGGCGGCGGCAGCGAGCGGGGCGAGGCGGCTGCGTCGGGTCCAGGACCCTCGGCGGAGTGCCGCCCGCGTCCCGGTGATGCTGCGGCGCATCGATCGCCAGCTCGCGAAGCCGGTTCCCGCGGACATCAGCCGGCAGCAGATGCGGCAGCGGATGCGCACCCTGCACCGGCAGATGCAGTCGCTGCTGCACCGGATGACCGTGCAACGGCCGGTGACGCGACCTCCGGCGTCGGCCGGCTGAGGTGGCCGCGGCACCCCCCGCAGCGGGGGATGCAATTCCCGGCATCTGTGCCATGCTTGTCGAGTGAGGGTGGCAAGGTCCGTTCGGCCTGCGCTTGCTGCAGTCCGCCGGACGAACCGCCGGTTCATGTGCACGGACGGGCTCCACATGCCGCCGGGATGCGGGCTTCCCTGAAGCTGAGACGGCAACGCGCGTTGCCGGCGTGACGTGACGCAGGTCACGGCGCCCGACCGTCGCATGCGCGAGCATATCGACACGGGGCGGATGCCGGGCAGGGCGTCGCGGCATGCCGCGCGCGACCACGGTGGAGGATTCCGCATGCGCAAGCATCACACCATGGCAGGTCACCTCGCCGGCATCACCCTGGCGACCCTGTTCCTGGCCTCTTCCGTACCGGCGGTGCGCCACCTCGCGCCGGGACTGTTCGGGGTCTGGGCCAGGCTGCTTCCGGGCGTGGACGGCACCGGGACCGTCAGCCTGGTCCTGGGCGCGGCCGAGGCCTGGGGACTGGGCTGGTACTTCGCGTTCCTGTGGCGCGAGCTGCGGACCGAACGCGGGTGGGCCTTCCGCGAGCGACACGTGTCGGGCACCGATCAGCCGCGTTGAGCGGTCCGCCGGGGGCCGGATTCGGGGCCGCGCCCCCGGTGTCCGGCGCCGCGGGGGTCAGCGTCCCCGGTAGACCCCGGGCCGTTTTTCCAGGAATGCCCGCGCCGCCTCGCGGTGATCCTCGGTGTTGGCGCAGCGCACGTGCCGTTCCGCTTCACGGTCGAGCGCCTCGCTGAAGCTCACGTGTTGTGCATCGTTCAGGTTCGCCTTGATCCGGGCCAGTGCCAGCGGCGGTGACGCGGCCAGGCGCCGGGCGATCGTCTCGACGTGCTCCATCAGGTCCTCGTCCGGCAGGGCCTGCGATACCAGCCCGTAGTGCTCCGCGTCCCGGGCATCGAAGCGGTCCGCCAGCAGGTAGAGCTCCCGGGCGCGGGCGTCCCCGACGATGCGCGGGAGGCTCCAGGTGCCGCCGAAATCCCCCGACAGCCCGGCATTGAGGAACGCCGTCGTGAACTTGGCGGAGCGCGCGGCGTAGCGCAGGTCGCAGGCACAGGCCCAGGACAGCCCCGCGCCGGCACAGGCGCCGTTGATCGCCGCGATGGTGACCTTGGGCATTTCGTGCAGCAGCTGGGCGCTGCGCATCGAGCCGCGCAGGCGTGCGACCTGTCCCTGCAGCGGCAGGTCACCACCGAAGCCGCCCGCGGACAGGTCGCCGCCGACGCAGAATCCCCGGCCCGCTCCGGTGAGGACGACCACGCGCACGTCCTCGTCGCTTGCCGCCCGCTGGATCGCGTCCACGGCCGCGCCGATCAGGGCCGGGTTCATCGCGTTGAGCTTGTCCGGCCGGTTGAGCGTGATGGTCGCGACGCCGTCGCCGGCCTGGTATTGCACCGTATCGTTCATGTCCTACTTTCCCCTGAACCTGGGTTGCCGCTTTTCCAGAAAGGCCGAGACACCCTCGCGCACGTCGTCGCTGTCGTTGGCGATCATGACCGAGAGGGCGGCATCTCCCAGCGATTGCTCCAGCGTGAGGTCGAGTCCCCGGCGCATCATGTTCTTGGCCAGGCGCACCGCGAGCGGCGCCCGTCCGGCGACCGACCGTGCCAGCTCGCGCCCGCGGCCTTCCAGCTCGGTGTCCGCAACCACCTCGGTCACCAGTCCCAGCTCCCGGGCCTGCCCGGCATCGTAGACCTCGCCGAGCATGGTCATCTTGAGGGCATGATCCAGCCCCATGAACCGGGGGAAGAGCCAGGCGCCGCCCTCGTCCGGCAGCAGCCCGACCCGTCCGCTGGTGTCTCCCAGGCGGGCGCTGCGCGCCGCTACGCGCAGGTCGCATGCCAGCGCCAGGGCGAGGCCGCCCGCCACGGCCGGACCGTTGACCAGGGCGATCACCGGCTTGTCCAGCGCGTGCAGGGCCAGGATCACGCGATGCATACCGTCGCGCATCTCGCGTGCGTGGCCCAGCTGGCTCCGGACCACGGCCTCGTGCTCGGGGTCGGCGCCGGAGACGTCTCCACCGCTGCAGAACGCCCGGCCCTCACCGGTCACGAGCAGGGCACGCAGGGCGTCCTCGGCCCGGTATCGGCCGATGGCGTCGAGCAGCTCGCGACACATGACCGAGGTATAGGCATTGAGGCGCCGCGGGCGGGCCAGGGTGAGGCGCGCAATCCCATCCCCGTCGGCATCGAACCGGATCTCCCGGTACTCCCCGAACATCGCTTCTCTCCCGTCTCCGTGGACCCGGACCCGGCGGGATCTGGCCTGTCATGGGCCGGGCGCCGCGCGTGTGCGATGCCGCTGCAGCGACATCGCAGAGGACGGGAGACAGGATACCCGAGGCGGGGGTCCGGGCGCAGCCCCTCCTCCGCGGCAGGCAGCACCCGGTCATCGGCGTGCCGGCCGCACCGGCCCGACGGGCACGTAACCCTCTGCGAGCCGACGGGCGTGGCGGGCATGCGCCAGCCGCAGGCCCGCGAGAAGGAGGATGCCCGCCGTTAACGGCAGCCAGACATCCGGCGTCACGGCGACCCCGATGAGCGCGCCGGCCAGCACAGCGGCTTCCACCGCGGCGCAGCGCCTGCCACGCTGCCGGCACCCAAGGTGGAAATAGCCGCCACCCGGCAGCAGCAGGCCCTGCCAGCCGCAGCTTTCGGGATCGTGAAAGTCGAGGCCGCAGCCGGCGCAGTGGCGGGTACCGGGTTGCAGGACCGCGGTGCAGCGCGGACAGAGGTAATGCTTGCGGCGACGCCGGCCCGACTTGCGCGGCGGCGGCAGGGCCTCCAGCAGGCTCCGGATCTTGGCCCGGTCGGCGACCGGGATCCCCGCCACGCGTTCCCATCCGCCGCCCCCGAACCAGACGATCAGCGTGCCGCCACGCAGCTCGGCGCGCTGGCGGTCGATATAGCGGATCTCGGCCACGGCACAGCGGCGCCCTCCCGGCCAGGGCAGGGGCACGTGGAACAGGCGGCGGTCGGTGAACACCAGCAGGGCGCGGCCAGCGGGTTGCTTCAGCAGCATCCGCCACGGGTCGGCGCGCCCGCCGAGGAGCGTGATCATGGTGACCCGCTCACCGTCCTCGAGGTAGCGCTTGAGCGAGCCGAGCCGGGCCGCGAGCCGCGTGCGGCGGCGAACCAGCCCCGCTTCGCGCACTCCCCGGTGGTTGCTGAGCAGCGTCCGTGCGTCGACAGGCAACGCCCCGACGTAGTCCATCGTCGAGTCGAGCATGGTGACCTCGTTGCCGTAATCCTGATCGGCTTATTCGTATTGTTGCGGCCGGCATCCTGCCAGGTACTGCTGATGTTGCACGATTCCATGTTACTGTCGGGGTCACCGAAAGTCCAGCCGGCGGCGGGAGGAGGCCTGCCCCGCCGCCGGCCCGGGTTCACGGCTTGTTGGACAGGCCTCCGTCCAGCGGGATGATGTTGCCGGTCATGTAGGACCCGGCCCGGGAGCACAGGTACAGCGCCAGCCCCGCCATGTCGTCCTCCCGGCCCACCCGCCCGAGCGGGATCCCGGCGGCCATGCGGCGCGCGCTGTCCTCGTCCTCCAGCACGTAGGCGGTCATCTTGCTCGGGAACGGCCCGGGGGCGATGGCGTTTACCGTGATGTGGCGCGGTGCGAGCTCATTGGCAAGGGACCGGGTCAGGTTGTGCACCGCCGCCTTGCTGGCGCCGTAGGCGTAGGCGTGCAGGGTATCCGCCTGCAGGCCGGCGACGGACCCGATGTTGATGATCCGGGCCGGCGTCTCGGCGCTGCCCGCGGCTTCCAGCAGCGGCAGCAGGTTGCGGGTGACGTTGAACACCGCCTTGACGTTGACCGACAGCACCCGGTCCCAGGCACTGTCCGGATACTCCTCCAGGGGCGCGCCCCAGGTCTTGCCGGCGTTGTTGACCAGGATGTCGAGGCGCTGCTCGCGCCGGCGGATCTCGTCGGTCAGCGCGTTGACTCCGGCCTCGCTGGACAGGTCCGCCGGAATTCCGATGCATTCGCCTTGCTCGGCGAGCTCGCCCGCCACGCGCTCGCAGTCCTCGGGCTTGCGCGACGCGATGTAGACGCGCGCGCCTCCCGAAACCAGGGCCCGCGCGATCATCAGGCCGATGCCGCGCGTTCCTCCGGTCACGAGGGCGGTCTTGCCGCTGACGCTGAACAGGTCCTGCATGGTTCGCTTCTCCGTGTCGGTGGGAATGGCGCCAAGTCTGGCAGGTTCGTCGATGCTTCCCAAGGGGATCGGGCGGCCTCACTGCCGGACCGCCCAGGCGGCCGGGTCCAGGCGGTACCAGTCCCGCAGCGCGGCATACAGTTCCGGATGCTCGCGCCGCAGCGCCCGCGGGTCCTGGATGAACAGCTCGCTGAGCACGGCGAAGAACTCGGCCGGCCCGGTGGCGGCGTAGGGGTCGATGAGCGTGGGGCGACCGGCGGCCAGCGCCGCCTGCAGGTCCCGGTAACCGGTGCCGAGAGTCGCCGACCACGCGCGGTAGCCCGCCGCATCTTCCTGGGGCGGGGCTCCCGGTGCGCCGGGGTATTCATCGTCGAGCTGGTGGGCGAACTCGTGCACCACGACGTTGCGCCGCCCGCCGAGCTCGCAAACCTCGTCCCATGCCAGCATCACCCGCCCGGCACCCCACGACTCCCCCGCCAGCACCTCGCGTCGCCGGCCATGGACGCCGGCGACGTCCACGGTCCGGCGCCAGGTCGCGAAGGCCCCGGAAAAGACGACGATGTCCCGCACCGCCGGGTACGCAGGACCCGGACGATTCGCCACCAGCAGGCAGGCGTAGGCGGCGATGACCAGGCGCACCCGGTCGTCGACCGGCATGCCCTCTGCACCGAGGTAGTGCTTGCGTGCCAGGAACACCCGGATGCGCCGCCGCAGGCGTACCCGCAGGCGACGCGGGAGCAGGCGGTAGTGGGGCATGCTGCGGCGCAGCTCGGCCTCCCATCCGGGGGGGAACGGGCGCAACGATATGCGCTCGTCACGCCAGGCGCGGATCCGGCCGCCGAACGCCAGCCAGACCGCGACGATGGCAAGGCTCGCGAGCGCGACGCTGAAGACGACGGCTGGGCTCATGCAGGGTTCGGTCCCGCGGTTGCTGTCCCGCGGGCACGTATACTACCCGCGTCAGAGGCAATGTCTCATCTCGGAGGGCCGTACGGCACGAGGCAGGACTGCTGCCGTCCACGGCCGGCAAACGAGGAGCGCGAGTGAGCGAACGGTTGGAGGTCAGCTACGAGCTGTTCTGCGGGCGCGGCGAGAGCGCCGAGCGCAAGGCGCGCGGAATCGCGCTGGAACAGACCGTCGAGCTGCCGGCGGCCACGCTGCCGCCCGGCATCGAGTCGGCCATGGTCGGGCGCATCGAGGCGCTGGAGCCGGCCGGTCGAAACCGCTACCGTGCACGTATCTCCTATGCGCCGGAGACCATCGGCGGTGAGCTTACCCAGCTTCTCAACGTGCTGTTCGGCAACATCTCCCTGAAGCGCGGGATCCGCATCAACGGCATCGCCTGGCCGGCGGGGCTGCTGCACCGGCTCGGGGGGCCACGCCACGGCATTGAGGGCATCCGGCGGCTGACCGGGGCCTGGCGGCGGGCGCTGCTGTGCACCGCGCTCAAGCCCATGGGTCTGGATGCGGCAGCGCTGGCGCGGCGCTGCGAGGCGTTCGCCAGGGGCGGTATCGACCTGATCAAGGACGACCACGGTCTTGCGAACCAGCCGGCGGCGCCGTTCCTCGAGCGCCTGCACCGCTGCCAGGAGGCCGTCCAGCGCGGCAACGCCCACGGCGGGCGCAACGCCCTGTATCTGCCCAACGTCACCGCGCCCCTCGCCGAGCTTCCGCGACGCCTGGAGGCCGCGCGGGATGCCGGTTGCCGGGCGGTACTGATCAGTCCATGGCTCGCCGGCCCGGACAGCCTGCGCTGGGCCAGGGACGAGTTCGGACTGGCGCTCATGGCGCACCCGGCCCTGACGGGGAGCATGTTCGGGGAGCGCCACGGTCTTGCGCCGGAACTGGTCATCGGCGACCTGTTCCGCGCGGCCGGCGCCGACGCCTCGATCTACCCCAACGCGGACGGCCGCTTCGGCTTTTCCCGCCGGCGCTGCGAAGCGATCAACGCGCGCCTGCGGGGCCCGCTCGGGGACCTGCGTCCCGCCTTCCCGGTCCCCGGCGGCGGGATGGACGCGGCGCGAGCCCCGGGATGGGTGCGCCGCTACGGGGCTGATACCATTCTGCTCATAGGCGGCAGCCTCTATGCACGCCGCGACCTGGTTCGCGGGGCCCGCGAGCTGCTGGCCGCGGTACGGGAGCAGCAGGCATGAGCGAAGAGTCATCCAGGGTCATCCGCGGCGGAGGCTTCCGCTGGCAGGGCGTGGGCGTCCGCGAGTACAAGTCCGAAGGCACCCACTTCCGCGGGATCACCCGCCAGACCCTGCTGGGGGAAGGCGCGGACGAGCAGTCGCTGAACTTCGTGACCCGCTATTTCGAGCTGGAGCCGGGCGGCTACTCGTCGCTGGAACGCCATCGGCATCCGCACGCGGTGGTGATCCTGCGCGGCGAGGGGGAACTGGTGCTGGGCAATCGCGTGGAGACGGTCCGCCCGCCGGACTGCGTCTACGTGGCGCCGGACACCTTCCACCAGTTCCATGCCACCGGCGGCGAGCCGCTGGGCTTCCTGTGTACCGTGGACCGGGAGCGGGACCGGCCGCGGCTGCCCGACGAGGACGAGCTCCGGGAGCTGTGCCGGAACCCGGCCGTGGCCCGGCGCATCCGCTACTGAGGTCGTTTGCCGCCGGGCAGCATGCGCTGCAGCACGCCGTCGCGGCTGATGAACTGGTGGCTCAGGGCGCCCAGCAGGTGCAGCGCGACGACCCCGATCAGGACCCCTGCCACGATCTCGTGGATCTCCAGCACAGTGTGGGCCGTCGCCTTGCTCTTGCCCGCGATCGCCGGGAGGTTGAACAGCCAGTAGACGTTGACCGGGTGTCCGGAGCTGTTGATCACCAGGATCCCGAGGATCGGCTGCAGGATGAGCATCAGGTACAGCAGGCCGTGCGTCATGTGTGCCATGCCGCGCTGCCAGCCGGGCAGGGAAGCCAGGGACGGGCGCGGGTTCACCAGCCGCCAGAGAATGAGCAGGACTGCCAGCACCAGGACGAGGAACCCGGTGGAGGCGTGCAGGTGGATCAGGAATCCCTTGGTCGGATCCCCGTCCGGCATGTCGGCCATCACGTAGCCGACCACCAGCATCCCCGCGATCAGCAGCACCAGCAGCCAGTGCAGCGTCTTGGTCACGCTGCCGTAGCTCTCCCGGTCATCCCTCAGCATGCGCGTCTCCTTGGTCTGTGGGTCCGTTCTGCGGCCATGCCGCACCGTGGCGGCACCCTGTCCGTCCGGTCCGGCGGGTCACGCAACCATCCCGGCGGCCCGGTCACGCGACTGCGATCGGGCCTGGTCTGGGTGGTCGGAGCTCCCGGGCACACGCCCCGCGCGGGGTGACGTGTGATCCAGGGGCGTAGTGTAGCCGTTCCGGCTTCGTGGGACATCCCGCGAGCGCCTTCGTTCGCGCGGACAAAAAAAGACGGCGTGGGAAATGGGGGGTCCACGCCGTCGGTCGGGAGGGGGGCCTCCCTTGCAGAAGTCGTTGCGCAGGGCCAGTCCTGCGACGCTAGTCCTGCGAGCCGCCGTCCTCCACGTTGCCGTTGCCGTCGAGCGTGACGCCCTGCTGCTGCGCACGCTCCTGCATTTGCTCCCGATGCCGCTCACGAAGCTGCTCCCGCTCCTGCCCGGTGTTCGCGTTGCGCAGCTGCTCACGGTACTGGCGGAGCTCCTCGGCGGACATCAGCTGCTGCCCGTAGACGTGGTCCTGGCTGTGCAGGCGGTCGCGGTCGCGGGTCCGGTCCTGGTCGCCGGTCTGGTCCTGCATGCGGTCCCGGTCCTGCGTGCGGTCCATGTCCCGGTCGCGGGACTGGTCCATGGCCTGGGGCCCGTTCAGGCTCTGGTGCTGCCGGTCCTGGTCACGGTCCTGGTCCGGCTGGTCCAGCTGGTCCTGATCCCGGGTCCGGTCCTGGTCGTAGGTCTTGTCTTGGTCCTGCGTCTTGTCCTGATCCTTGAGCCGGTCCCGGGTCTTGTCCATGTCCTGGTCGTGCAGTCGGTCCCGGGTGCGGTCGATGTCCCGATCCTGCATCTGGTCCGGCGTCTGCAGCCGATCCATGTCGCGGGTGCGGTCCTGGTCCTGCCCGAAGCTGACGGCGGGCAGCGCGATCAGCGCGAGAAAACTCCCGATCAGCGCTCCCTTCACGATTGCCTTGGCGTTCATACCTGCATCTCCCTTGAGTCGTTGCGGCGTTCCGGTGCCTGTCGTCGCCCCCTTTTCGGGGGTGCTGCTCACCCGTCTCCCGTAGCTGCCAGTCTAGCCCCCCGCCGGGCGGAGTCGTTGACGGGCATCAATCGGTGATCACAGGACATGGCAGCGCTCCGGTCAGAACGATGCCGTCAGCAGCAGGCCGGCGCCCCAGTCCGGACTGCCGTCGCTGAACCCCTTGAGCAGGTAGCCGGTGAACCGGTGCTGCGCGGACAGCTCGCGGGTCACGAACAGGGTCGCTTCGCGGGCACCCGAGCCGCCGTCGATCGGTGCCTGGCTCAGCTGGTAGAGCAGGCCGGCGCGAAGGCCGGAGCGCAGCCGCCAGGAACCGCCGAGGGCCCCGTACGCGGTGTTGTTGAGATCCAGTCCGGGGGGGTCGCCGCGCACCCGGTAGCCGCCCTCCAGGATGGTCGTCAGGCGGCCCAGGTAGGTGTAGGCGTCGGCCTGCAGGGCGTAGTCGGTCTCGCCGGTGCCGAGCCCCTTTGCGTAGTCTGCGGTGCCGAACTTGACCTTGCCGGTGAGGTCGACCGCGGTGCCGAGGGAGGCGCTGTTGACGACGTCGTACAGGGTCGCGCCCGCGATGACGTCGCCCAGCCCGCTCTGCGTGGTGCTCGAGCCGGCGCCCGGGAGCACCGCGCCACCGCCCGTGCCGCTGCCCATCCCGGTGGTCGTGCCGGTAATCGTGCCCGTCCCGGTTCCCGTGCCCATGCCACCGCCGTCGATGACCAGCGTGCCCGGCGGAGCGCTGACGCTCAGGAACGGGACCGTCAGGCGCAGGCCCCAGCGCCCGCTGCGGTAGCGCGCGGTCAGCGGCACGTACAGCTGGTCGATGGAGCTGCTGCCGCCGTAATCACCGCTGCTGTATTCGGCACCCGCGGACAGGCTCGGACCCTGCCGCGCGGTCGCCGGAACACAGACCAGCAACAACAGCGAGAGCCCCATCCCGAGGGCCCCGCACCATCCCTGGATCCGCTTCATGACCGTTGCCTCCGCGGGTCGACTTTCCGTGGGCAAGCCTAGACGCGCGCCCGGGGGTCCGCGTTGACGCAACTCAAGCTCCGGGCATTTGACACGCGGGCTCCGGGTGCCGACCGTAAGAGACGGTTCCCGAAACGAGCGTCGCCGTGGATGACCGGCTGCCCCTGTTCCCGCTGTCCCGTCCGCTGCTCCCCGGAGGCGGGATGGATCTGCGCGTGTTCGAGACGCGTTATCTCGACATGGTATCGGCGTGCATGCGGCGGGATGCGGGCTTCGTCGCCTGCCTGGTGCACGGCGCCGGCGAGGCGGACCCGCGCGGCCGGCCGGGCGGTGTGGGAAGCTACGTGCGGATCACGGATTTCGACCGCCTGTCCGACGGCCTGCTCGGCATCCGGATCCGCGCGGAACAGCGCGTGCGACTGAGCGCGTCGGAGCAGCAGGCTGACGGCCTGTGGACGGGACATGCGACCCCCGTTCCCGACGACGGCCCGGTGCCCGTCGAGGCCGGGCTCGAGCCGCTGGCGGAGCTGCTGCGGGACTTCTATCGCCGCTACCGGGGAGGGCCCGCCGACGAGGGACGGTTTCGGGACGCCACCTGGGTCGGGAGCCGGCTGCTCGAGCGCCTGCCGCTGGGGACCGGCGAGTACGAGCGGTTGATGCTGTGCGACCCCGTGGAGCGCCTGCGCGAGCTGGACCGGGCGGTCCGCCGGATGGCCGCGAGGGACGCCTCCTCCTAGATCACCCGCGAAAAGGCCGGGCGCACCCGGGCACGATCCTGAAGGTAGGCGTCGAACACCATCGCGACGTTGCGCAGCAGCAGGCGCCCCAGGGGGGTGACCGCCAGGCCGTCGTCGTCGACCTCCACCAGGCCGTCGGCGGCCAGCGGTGCCAGCTCCTCGAGCTCCGGGGCGAAATAGCTGCGGAACCGGATTCCGTGGCGATGCTCGAGTTCCCGGAAGCGCACCGCGGAGTGGCACATGATGGCGTTGATGACGTCGCGGCGCAGCCGGTCGTCGGCGGTCAGGGTGATTCCGCGCCACAGCGGCTGGCGCGCCCCGTCCAGCGCATCGTAGTAGCCCTCCAGGTCGCGCAGGTTCTGGCTGTACGTGTCCCCCACCCGCCCGATGGCCGAGACGCCCAGCCCGATGAGGTCGCATTCGGCGTGCGTGGAGTAGCCCTGGAAGTTGCGATGCAGGCCGCCGGCGCGCTGCGCCCGCGCGAGTTCGTCGTCCGGCAGCGCGAAGTGGTCCATGCCGATGTAGACGTAACCGGCGTCGGTGAGCCGGTCGATGGTGAGCTCCAGCAGCGCCAGCTTGGTCTCCGGGTCGGGAATCTCCTCCGCCCGGATCTGGCGCTGGACCTTGAACAGCTCGGGGAGGTGCGCGTAGTTGTAGACGGCCAGCCGCTCGGGCCGCAGTGCCAGCACGGTCAGCAGGGTGCGCTCGAACGACTCCGGCGTCTGCCGCGGCAGGCCGTAAATGAGGTCGAGGTTGACCGAGCCGAAGCCGGCCTTGCGGGCGGCGTCGATGCACTCGGCGGTCTGCTCCACGGACTGGATGCGGTTGACCGCGACCTGCACGGCCGGGTCGAAGTCCTGTACCCCGAGGCTCATGCGATTGAAGCCCAGCTCCGCGAGCTGCGTCACCTTCTCGCGCGAGACGGTGCGCGGGTCGATCTCGATCGAGAATTCGCGGCTGTCCTCGCGGGAGAGCGGGAAGGCCTCGCGCAGCTCCCCCATGAGCCGTGCCATGTCCTTCCGGTTCAGGTAGGTCGGCGTGCCCCCGCCGAAATGCAGCTGCTCGACCGGGCGGTCCGGGTCGAACAGGGTCGACTGCATCCGGATCTCGCGTTCGAGCCGCTCCAGGTATTCCCCCGCGTGCCGGTAGTTGCCCGTGATCACGCGGTTGCATCCGCAGTAGAAACACACGGTGCGGCAGAAGGGAATGTGCAGGTAAAGCGACAGCGGGCGCGGGATGAGCTCGCCGTTGGAGTGCTCCACCGCCTCGCGGTAGTCCGCCACGCCGAAGCGGTCGTGGAACTGCGGGGCGGTCGGGTAGGACGTGTATCGCGGACCGCTGACGTCGTACTTGCGCAGCAGCTCGCGGTCGAATTCCAGGCTCTGATCCATGTGCAGGCTCCCCCCTCGGGCCGGTCATCTGCATTGATGGCGGGGAGCGTAGCGCGGGCCGGCCGGAACACCCTTGACCTGGATCAGGCGTCGGGGCCGGGGGGCGTTTCAGGTTTCAGGCAAGAGCGCGATCCGGCGTGTTGCCGGGGCGCGCACGTGTCAGTCGCACCGGCCGCGACCCGCCGCCGCGCAACGCGAGGGCCACGGGGGGCGGCAAAGCCCCCCGGGGCCCCTCTTGCCCAGGACCCGGAAGCGGGAACGAACCGGGCCCGCAGGCGGTTACCGCTCGTGTCCGGGGCCGTTCACGCCAGCATCGCCACGATCTTCGCTTCGACCGAGTAGAAGAAGCGCTTGACGGCGGCCCACCATCCCGGCTCCTGCTCCCTGGCGAGCTCCTGGTGCGCCCGCTTGATGAGGTAGGCGTGGATCGCATCGACGTCGCCGGGCTTCAGGGTCCCGGCGAAGCTGACCATGCCCTTGTCGGCGTACATTCCGCCCAGCACGATCGCCATGAACTGCTTGTGGGTCTTGCGGCTGATATTGCGCAGGTCGGGGATGTTGCTCCCGCTGACCGCGCCGATGCCGTGGCATACCGCGCAGTTGAGGTGATAGAGCTTGTTGCCTTCGGGTACCAGCCTGGCCATCTTCGGCGTCAGCGCCGGCGGGTTCGGCCGGACGTGCCGTGCCTGCGCCGGAGGCAGCCGATCGTGGCCGCCGATGCGGAAGGTCAGGATGCGGCCCCTGTTCATGGGCTGGCCCTGAAGGGCGCTGGGCCCGGAAGCGAGCGCGAAGGCCCCGCCCCAGCCAGCCATGACGGTCACGTACTGGCGGCCGTCGACCGTGTAGGTCATGGGCGAGCCGCTGATGCCGGACCGGGTGTCGTAGCGCCACAGCACCTGCCCGTTGTCGGCACGAAACGCCATCAGGTGGCCGTCGGCAGTGCCCTGGAAGACCAGGTTGCCCGCGGTGGTCAGCGTCGGACCGTTCCAGGGTCCCTTGTAGTGGTAGCGCCAGACCGCCTTCTGTCGCACCGGGTCCCAGGCGATCAGGCTGCCCTTCGTCATGGCCTTGGCGATCTCGGCGTAGAGCACCGGGTTCATGCTCACGGGCGGACGCCCCAGGGCCATGTTCACGTCCGTGCCCCAGGCCGACTTCTCGATCTCCCGGGCCGAGGCCTGCGCGTACTGGAAGGGCACCGATTGCGCCGGTATGTAGACCAGCCCCGTGTCCGGGTTGTAGGACATCGGTTGCCAGTTGTGGCCGCCGTAGGGCGAGGGCATGGTGAGCCGGGGCTTGTTCCGGTAGCCCTGCACGCCGACCGGCTTGCCGGTCTTCGGGTCCAGATGCTTGCACCAGGTCACCGGGACGAAGTTGTTGGCGGAGATGAAGTTGCCGTTGGTGCGGTCGAGCACGTAGAAAAAGCCGTTCTTGTTGGCCTGCATGATCACCTTGCGCATGCGGCCGTCGATCTTCAGATCGGCGAGGATCAGGTGCTCGTCCGAGTCGTAGTCCCACGAGTCGGCCGGCGTGTTCTGGAAATGCCAGACCATCCTGCCGGTGTCCGGGTCGAGCGCCACGATCGAGGCGGTGTAGAGGTTGGTCTCACCGTCCTTGTTGCGCTTGTACTTGTTCCAGGGGTCGGCGTTGCCGGTGCCGATGTACAGCAGGTTCAGCTTCGGATCATAGGCCATGCTGTTCCAGACCGTGCCGCCGCCGCCCTGCTTCCACCACTGCCCGCTCCAGGTCTTCGCGGCCGCCTTCATCGCCCGCGATCGGTAGCCGTTCGCCGGGTTGCCGGGCACCGTGTAGAAGCGCCAGAGCAGCTTGCCCGTGCCCGCGTCGTAGGCGCTGACGTAGCCGCGGACCTTCTTGTACTCGGCGCCGCCGTTGCCGATGATCACCTTGCCGTCGATGATCCGCGGCGCTCCCGTGATGGTGTACGACCGGTCGGGAGGAACGGTCTCGAGCGACCAGATCTTGCGGCCCGTTCGTGCGTCCAGGCAGATCAGCCGCCCGTCCAGCGTTCCCACGTAGACCCGGCCCTTCCACACCGCGACGCCCCGGTTGTCGACGTCGCAGCAGGCGTTGAACCCCCAGCTCCTGGACACGTGCGGGTCGAACTTCCACAGCAGCTTCCCGGTGCGGGCATCGAGCGCGTAGACGATGCTCCAGGAGCCGGTGGTGTACATGACGCCGTTGACCACGATCGGGGTGGCCTCGAGGCTGCGTTTGGTGCCGGTGTCGAAGTGCCAGGCGAGCCCCAGCTTGCCGGCGTTGCGGACGTCGATCTGCTTGAGCGGGCTGAAGCGCTGCTCGCTGTAGGTGCGCCCGTAGCTCATCCAGTTGCCCGGCTGGCTGTCGGCGTTCTCGATGGTCTTGCCGTCGACCCGGCCCACCCCGTCGCGGATGCGGGAGGCGATCGAGGCGTTCGCCCCGGGGGCGGCGCCGGCGGCCGTGACGCAGGCCAGTGCTCCGGCCGCGATGAGCAGTACGGTCAGTCGCTGGTACATCCTTCCCCTCGCCTTGTAATCCGGAATTGTCTATGGCTGCCCGCGGGACCCCGGGGGCGATCGCAGGAATGCGGATCGCAGCCGGCGCTCGCCGGGGGCAGGCTGCGCTGCTCCGGATGGCGAGGCGGGCGGTATTGTTGTCGGTTCGCTTTTATACCGCGTTTGCCGACTGCAGCCAAACGCGCGGGGATCAGGGCCGGCCCGGGTCGATGTTGCGGGTGAGGTTGGTCACCCGGACGTCGAGCGCCATGGCCAGGCGCAGCAGGCTGACCACGCTGATGTTGCGCTCGCCGCGCTCGACCGCGCCGACGTAGGTGCGGTGCATGCCGGCCCGGGCGGCGAGCTCTTCCTGCGAGAGGCCGCGGGCGAGGCGCTCCCGCTTGATGTTCTGCCCGAGCCTTTGCAAAAAGCTGTCTCCCATATAATGGATATTCATGCGCGGTCCGGGGTGAAGCTACAGACTATGAGTAGCACCCATGCCCCTGAACAGGGGGAAGGTGCCAGGAGACCAATGCGGCCGCGACGGGCCGAACACGGTGTTTTATAGATAAAACACGCGTATACCAGCCCCGGGGTTCCGATTGGCGGCCGGCAAGACCGGCGACGCCATGCCGGGCCGTGCCGGCAAGGCGGCGCGGGCGGGCCGGACGGCGGTCCAGGTGACGTCGAGGGGAAGCCGCAGCGGGCGAAGGGTCTCCCGGACGGCCGGCACGGCGCCGGCCGTCCGGGATGCCGGGTTACTTGCGGAACAGGCGCAGGGCCATGTTGACCTGCTTCTTCACCTTGTCGTTGTACGGCGGATACAGCTGGCTGGAGGTGCTGAAGCGGTCGCGCAGCACGGCCCGGGCATGGGAGAACTCGCGGAACCCGTAGATGCCGTGCGAAGCCCCGATGCCGCTGTTGTTGACCCCGCCGAACGGCAGGTTGTTATGCATGTAGTGGACCATGCTGTGGTTGATGCAGGTCCCGCCCGCGCTGGTCTCCCGCAGGATCTTCTCGATGCGGTCGTTGTCCTTGCCGTAGACGTACAGCGCCAGCGGCTTGGGGCGACTGTTGATGTCGGCGATTACCGTGTCGAGGTCGTCGAACGCGATCACCGGCAGGATGGGGCCGAAGATCTCTTCCTGCATGATCCCGGCGTCCTTGTCCACGCCTTCCAGCAGCGTCGGCGCGATGAAGTTCTCTCCGGCGTCCGTGTCGCCGCCGACCAGGGTCCTGGCACCGCGCTCGCGCGCGTCGTCCAGCAGCCCGGAGATGCGCTCGAAGTGGCGGTTGTTGACGATGCGGCAGTAGTCCGGGCTGCGCTTCTGCTCTTCCGTGGTGGCGCCGAAGACCTCGTGCAGCGCCTGGGTCGCCTCCGCGACGAAGGCGTTCTTCACGCCCGACTCCACGTACAGCAAGTCGTGCGCGATGCAGGTCTGGCCGTTGTTGGTGAACTTGCCCCAGACGACGTTGCGCGCCGCCTTGCGGATGTTGGCACTGCGGTCGACGATGGTGGGCGACTTGCCGCCCAGCTCCAGGGTCACCGAACTGAGGTGCTTCGCCGCGGCGGCCATCACGATCCGGCCCACCGCCGGGCTGCCGGTGAAGAAGATATGGTCGAAGGGCAGGTCCAGCAGGGTGCTGGCCACCTGCGCGTCGCCCTCGAAAATCGCCACGTCACGCTCGTCGAAGGTCTCGCGCACGATCTCGACCATGACCCGTGACAGGTTGGGGGTCATCTCGGAAGGCTTCAGGATCGCGGTGCAGCCTGCGGCGAGCGCCGAAACCAGCGGGCAGAAGGTCAGGTTCACCGGGTAGTTCCACGGCGAGATGATCAGGCTCACGCCCTTGGGCTCGTAGCGGATCTCGGAGCGGGTCCCGAACAGGGGAAGCGTGGCGCGGACCTTGCGCGGGCGGGCCCACTTGCGCAGGTGCTTGATCGTGTGCTTGACCTCGGTGAGGATCGGGAAGATCTCGGTCAGGTCGACCTCCACCGAGGGCTTGCGGTAGTCTGCGGCGCCCGCCCGCTGCAGCTCCTCGCGGCGTGCCAGCACGGCGTCGCGCAGGCGGCGGATCTTCTCGATGCGTTCCTCGAGCGTCGACTTGCGCAGCTCCAGCGCGCGCGCCTGCTGCTTGTGGAAGGCCTCGCGGATCTCCGCTTCGCTGGCGTTCTGCGGGCTGCCCTGCTCGAGCTCGTCGGCTGCTGTGCTCATGGCGTCTCCTCCCTCGGTCGGTCGGCCAGCGGGCTCACGGCTGGCACGGGACAGGCGCGAAGCGCGTCCGGTCCCGCCCGGTGGCTGCCGGGCTTCTAATCCTAATCGGTTATTCTGGCGCCATAGTGCCCGTTCACACAACAGTCCCGGCCGTGCGGCAGCGTCGCTCCGGCGGAGCGCGTGTCACGGCGGGGCGCAGCGCCCCGCTCCGGACCGGGATCAACCCCCCGCCGCTGGCGCTGTCCCAGACGCCGTGGCGGAAGCGTTCCACGACGCGTGCCGGAGGCCACATCATGCAGCAACGCCGTGAAGTCCCCGCCTGGAATCCGTTCGTCCGCGCGTTCCACTGGACCGTGGTGGCCGCGTTCGTGGTGGCGTTCCTCACCGGGGACGAGGCGCTCGCGCTGCATCTCCGGGCGGGGTACCTGATCCTGGCGTTGCTGGCGGCTCGCATCGCGTGGGGTTTCATCGGGCCACGCCACGCCCGATTCGCGGACTTCGTGAACGGGCCGCGGCAGGCGCTGGCGAATCGGAAGGACACGTTCGCTTTCCGCGCGCGCCGCTACCTCGGACACACGCCCGCCGGCGGTGCCATGAAGCGGCCGAAGGCATGGAAGAAGCGCACGAGTTCTTCGCCTGGGCGACCCTGGCGCTGGCAGGGCTGCACCGGCTGGGCAGCCTCGGGCCATCGCGAGAACCTGGTCCGCTGCATGATCACCGGGCGCAAGCGGGCCTCCTGACCGCCGGTGAACGCAACCTTCAGCGCGGCACCGACGTGAAGCGCCAGATCCGGCCCCGCACCGAGTCCGCGACGTACAGGGCCCCGTCGGGACTCTCGGCCAGCCCGACCGGGCGATAGCGCGCGTCCCCGGGGCTGGCGATCCCGCCCGGGCCGGCGAAGCCGTCCGCGAATACCTGCCACTGCCCGGCCGGCCCGCCGTCGCGGAAGGGCACGAAGACCACCTTGTATCCCTGCTGCGGCAGGGGCGCGCGGTTCCAGCTGCCGTGAAAGGCGATGAACGCCCCGCCGCGATAGCGCGGGCCCAGCGACGTGCCGCGGTAGAACAGCAGGTCGTCGGGCGCCCAGTGCGCGGGGAAGGCCATGGCCGGGCTGGCGAACTGTCGGCAGCGGCCGGCACGCTCGCCGTCACCGCCGTACTCCGGCGCCAGCACGCGCCGGCCCAGCCCGCCGTCGTAGTAGCAGTAGGGCCAGCCGAAATCGTCGTCCCGGTGCACCCGGAGCAGCTCCTCAGCGGGCAGCTCCGCGCCCTGGCGGGCATCGTAGAGGTGCGGCCAGAGCTGGTGCAGCTGATCGCGTCCCTGCTGCACCGCCCACAGGGAGCCGTCGTCCCGATCCCATGCCAGCGCGACGGCGTTGCGGATGCCCCGGGCGAAATGCACCGCGTCCGCCTGGGCCTGGTCCGTGCGCCCCGTCGAAAACCGCCAGATGCCGGCGTGACGCGCGCGCTGCGGGCAGGGATCGTGCCCCGGGGAGCCCGGCCGGCGATCCCGCCGCTGGCAGGCGTTCGAGGGTGCGCCGACATTCGCGTAGAGGTGTCCGTGTCCGTCGAGAGCCAGTGACTTGGCGGCGTGCTGGGTCTGGCGCGGAAAGCCCGTGGCGATCACTTCGGGGCCGGTGGCCGGGGTCATGCGATCGGGCACCAGGCGGTAGCGCAGGACGCGTCGGTCCGTGCCGACGTACAGGGCCGTGCCGCGGATCGCGATGCCGGTCCCGCCCGCGGCACCGAAGCGCGCGCTGCGGTCCGCCCGGCCGTCGCCGTCGTCGTCGTGCAGCACCACGACGGCCCCGCCGTGGCGCGGCGCGGACAGGAGCACGTAGACGTCGCCATTGCGCCGCACCGCCAGGTGACGGGCGGGCCCCACTTCCTGCGCGAAGACCGTTGCGCATATGCCGTCGGCCAGGTGCAGGCCGTCCGGGTGGCGGCTGCAGGTCGCTGCGCCGGCGGACGGGGCAAGGGCCACGAACAGCGCAAGACAGATCAGGGGCCGCATCATCTTCTCCGTGCCCGGCCGGTCGCCGGTTCCGGCTGGCAAGTATAGACGCGCTCCCGCCGATCGGGCGGCGTGCGTACCATGTGCCGATGAGCTGGCTCTGGATCACCCTGGTGAGCGCGTTCAGCCTGGCATCCGCGGACGCGGCGACCAAGGGGCTGCTGCGCGACTGCACCACGGCCGAGCTGGTGCTGGTGCGCTTCGGCGTGGCGGGGTTGCTGCTGACGCCGTTCGTCCTGGTGCAGCCCTGGCCCTCGCTGCCGCTCCCGTTCTGGGGCTGGGTCGGCGCCCTGGTGCCGCTGGAGCTGCTGGCCATGTACCTGTACATGCGTGCCATCAGCACCAGTCCCCTGGCGCTGACGCTGCCCTACCAGGCATTCACGCCGGTGTTCGTGGCCGGCATCGGCTACCTGGTGCTGGGCGAGCGGATCTCGCCGCGCGGCCTGGCCGGCGTGGCGCTGGTCGCGCTCGGCGCCTACCTGCTCAACGTCGACCAGCTGCGGGGCGGCGGGCGGTCGCGGGCACTGGCACCGTTGCGGGCGATCTGGCGCGAGCCCGGCTCCCGCATGATGCTGGGCGCGGCCGGCCTGTACGCGCTGACCTCGGTGATGGGAAAGGCGGCGCTGCGGTATGCGCCGCCGACCTTCTTCGGGCCGTTCTACTTCATGCTGCTCGGCGGCATCACGCTGGCGGCGGCGCTGGCAGGTCCCGGCCGCGCGCGGGTGCTGGTGCGCCGGCCGGGGGGCAGCCTGGTCGTGGGCGTGCTGATGGCGGCGATGGTCGTCAGCCACTTCGTGGCGGTGGCGCGGGTGGACGTCGCCTACATGATCGCGGTCAAGCGGACCAGCCTGCTGTTCGGCATCCTGTACGGGGCGATCCTGTTCCGCGAGGGTGGTCTGCGGCGGCACCTGGGCGCCGGCGTCCTGATGGTCGCGGGCGTGGCGCTGATCGCCGTGTGACCGGCCGGCGGCACCCGGGCGGCCGGGCGCTGTCTTACCGGGTAGGCGGCGCAACGCATGCACGAGTCGCCGGAGGCACCATGCAGCAGTTTTTCCTGGCCCTGGTCCTGCTGTGTCTGGCGTGGGTCCCCGCCCACGCCGATTCCCTGCGTTGCTCCAACGGGTTGATCGACACCGGCATGGGCAAGTACGAGGTGCTGCAGAAGTGCGGCAAGCCCGACTTCGTGGATCAGCCGAAGCAGCAGTACATCCAGGGCATCGGCTTCATCGCGGTCAACGAGGTCTGGTACTACAATCGCGGCCCGTCCCGGCTGGTGCGCGTGCTGAGCTTCCGCAACGGCCGCCTGAGCGACATTTCCACCGAGGGTTACGGCTATGACCGGGTTCCCGCCGGCGCCTGCGACGGTGCGGCGCTGCACGTGGGCATGAGCAAGTTCGCGCTGCTCGCCCGCTGCGGCGAGCCGGCCTATCGCGATTCCTGGATCGAGTACCGCGCCGGCGGTGGCGGCGACGCCGACGGGGACACGGGAATCGGCCCGGCACGCGCCGTCCCGGTGGAGCTCTGGACCTACGATCTGGGGAAGAACCGCATGCTCCGCCACGTCAAGCTGGTCGACGGCAAGGTCGTGCAGATCCGGGTGGGTGACCAGGCCAACTGACGCCGCGGGGGCGGCTCCATCGCGCCCGGGGTCAGCCCTTCAGGCCCGGCTCGAACCGGGTCGGCGACGGCTCGACTCCGGCCGGGTGCGGCGCGGTCCGGAACAGGCGGTCCCCGCCTCCCATGCTCACGCCCCACCACAGGCGTTCGTGACGGAAGTGATGCAGCCGGTGCTGCCGGACGCGGCGGCGGTAGTACCGGAGCGGCGGGCAGTAGCGGATGTGCGCGAGGTAATGGGTCCACTCGTAGTGCAGCGCCAGCAGGAAATAGGTGCCCAGCGCGGTGAGCGTCAGGGGCAGCGTGGGCATCACCAGCCACCACAGGCCGACCACCAGCGGCAGGGTCCAGGCATAGGTATGCATGGGGATGAAAACCAGGTCCAGGCGCCACGGATCGGCATGGTGACGCCGGTGATCGCGCGAGACCGCGGGGTCCATGCGCCGGCCGAGGAGGCGGCGTGGGTGCCAGTGCAGGATATGCACGTGGATCAGCCACTCCTGCACCGGCCAGGCGGCGAGGATCAGGGCGGCCACCAGGGCGTCGCCGGGGCTCCAGCCGCCGGCTGCCAGGCGCAGGGGGACCGCGACCAGGACCGCGGCCAGCAGCACCCGGGGACTCGGGTGGCGCAGAAAGGTCCCGAGTGCCCGGCGCAGGGTGGCGGGGGTATCCCCCGGTACGTGGCCGCCCGGCGGTCGCGACATGCGGGCTTGCCGGCCCGTGCCGGTCAAGGCCGCCGCTCCCGGGGCGGTGCCGCCGCGGACAGGGCACGCTTCAGCGCGGCTTCCCCGATGGCGACATGGCGCCGGGCCGCCTCGGCCGCGCCGCGCCCGTCGGCCCGGGCCAGCGCGGCTTGCAGCTTCTCCAGTCCGGCCGTGTCACGAACTTCCCCGGCCATGATCGGACCGACCAGCGACCAGGCCCGGTCGTAGACGCGAGCCAGCGAGTTGAACGCGAGCCGGTAGGCAAGATTGCCGCTGGCGTCGACCAGCTGCTCCCAGAACTCGAAGGCCAGCGCCTGCTGGCGCGGCAGCTCGCCGGTCCAGCGCATCTGCTCGAGGATTCGCCCCAGCGAGCGGGCGAGTTCCGGCCCGGCGCGCTCCGCGACCCGGCGCGCGACGTCGGGCGCCAGCGCGCTGCGCATCTCGATCGCTCCCTCGGCTGCCGCCGGGTCGATGCGGCCGTCGCTCCCGGAGAGCAGCTCGGGAAGCAGCTCCATGCCGGCGCTGTGGCGGTAATCGAGCACCCGCGTCGGGCCACCGTGCGAGATCTTCACGAGGCCCGACTGCTGCAGGCGCTTGAGCCCCTCGCGGACGGCACCGCGGTTGACGCCGAGGCGCTCCCCGAGCGCACGTTCCGACGGCAGCGGCGAGCCCGGGCGCATCTCGCCGCTCAGGATCAGCGCGCGCAGGCGCTGGAACACATCCTGTGACAGGGAATGCCGGTCGATCCTGTCCAGTCCGGGCATGAGCGCTCACCCGCATTGGTGTGAGTGGCTACTGGTCAACTCATCATACCAGTTGCTGCGCAGGATGCCATGTCTGTGCCGGCCCCGCGTCAGGCGGATCGCGTGGCATGCCGGTCCGCGACGGTCACGCATGCCAGCCCGCTGCCGATCAGGGCCAGCCCGAGCATGTTGGTGACGGTGATGCGCTCGCCCAGGAAGATCGCGGCGAAAATCACGCTGGCCAGGGGGACCCCCAGCGTGCCCAGCGAGGTGGTGATCGCCGGCAGGGCCCGGTTGACGGTGGTGATGGCCCAGAAACAGAAGGCGGTGGCGACCAGCCCGTTGTAGGCGAGCACCAGGTCGAGGTTGCGTGACCAGCGGATGGTGTCGCCGTGGTCGACCGCCGCCGCCAGCGGCACCAGGATCAGTGCCGCGATCGAAAGCTGCCACGGGGCCAGCTCGAGCGGCGAGCTTTCCCAGCGATGGTACCGGATCTGGACGATCAGCGCCGCCCAGAGCACGGCCGCCAGCAGCAGCAGGCCGTTGCCGATGACCACGTGCGGGTCGCCCCAGTCGAAACCGAGCGGGTTGAACATCACGGCCACACCTGTCAGCCCCAGCAGGAATCCGGTCAGCTTGAGGCGCCCGAGGCGCTCGCGCAGGAGCAGCACCGCGCCGGGCACGACCCACAGCGAGGTGGTGTAGGCGAGGATCGACGAGCGTCCGGCCGGCACCACCTGCAGGGCGATCGTGACCAGGGCCATGAACCCGGTCATCTGTAGCAGGCCGATGCCGAGCACGATCGGCCAGTCGTTGCGCCGGGGCAGGTGCAGGTTCCCCGTGACCGCGGTGACCACGAACAGGGTCAGGGCGCCCAGCACCACGCGGGCGGCGACCAGGCTCAGCGGGGCGATATAGCCCAGGCCGAACTTCATCACCGGCCAGTTGGCGCCCCAGAACAGGATCACCAGCACCAGCAGGGCGGTCGCGGTACGGCGGGAGACGGTCGGACTGGCGGCGGCATCGGACACGGGCGAATCCTTTCCCGACGGGCACGGGCAGAGAGCGGGCCCTGCCGCGGTGGCGGTCAGGGGGGCGGCCCGCCCGGCGGTCAACGGCAGGGCGCCGGTAGTGTAACAGCTCGCCCCGGGGAAGCCGGCAGCGGCGTCAGTCGCGGTTCACCCGCACGCCCGCGAAGCGATGCTGCCGGTCGAATTCCAGCACCAGGTCGGCCCGTCCGGGCATCTCCTCCAGGATGTGCTGCTGCACCCGGTCGTTGTGACTGAGAAAGCGCTGCAGCTGGGCGTCGGTCATCAGCCGCGTGCCGGCGAGCGACCCGGGATCCGCGCGTGAGACCCCCGCCAGCTCGGCCAGCCGCTCCTCCTGCTCGCGGCGCCACTGGAAGACGTACGCGATGTCAGGGATACGCAGCATCACCAGCACGTCCAGCCGGGCGAACAGCTCCCGGTACTCGTTCGCCAGGACCCCGTTCACGTGGCGCCGCCAACGCCCGTCGGGGTCCTCCTCCGCTTCCAGCCGGTTGACCGGCTCCGCCAGCGCTGCCTCGGACTGGGGGCGCGCGCCCACGCACCAGCCTTCCAGCAGCACCACGTCGACGGGCCCGCGCACGCTGCGCCATTCGCTCTGGGGCAACCGGTCGCTGCGCACCTTGTCGAATACCGGGAGCGCCACGCTCTCGCCCGGGCGGGCCGCGGTGATCCGGTCCAGGATCCGGTGGCCCAGTGCGATGTCATGCGTTCCGGGAACGCTGCGCGTGCCCAGCAGCGGGTGCACGCGGCGCGCCAGGTCCCGCCGTTCCGCCCGGGTGTGGTAGAGATCGTCGATCGACACAATGGCGACCCGAATGCCGAGGCCCTCCTCGAGGATCACCTGCACCAGCGGACAGAGCGTGGTCTTGCCCACGCCGGGCGGCCCGTTCACGCCGGCGACCAGCGGGCGCCCCGACTCGCGCATGCGCTCGGCGAGCCACACCGCCAGAGGCACGTAGACGGTGTCCAGCGAGGGCGACAGGTCGGTGCGCACGGCCATGCCGCGCAGTCGTTCCAGGAACGCGGTGCGCACGCTGTCGGCCAGCTGCCTGCGGGCCGCCTCGGGCATGCTCGGGTGGCCCGGCGGCCAGGGAAACACGGGTGCGATCAAGATCGACGCTCCGTACGGGACGGCGCTGCCGCGGATGCGACAGCCGGATTCCTGGTCCCGAATCTACCGCACCAGGCCGGTCGGGGGGTAATGCCCATCGCGGGCGGCAAGGCCCGCCGGCGGAACGTGGTTCGGGCGCGGCGATCTGATACAGTCCCGGCATTCCGTCGGCGCCGGCTCCGGCGCCCGCAGCGAGATCGGGGGTTCGCCATGATCGAGTGGAGCGAGCAGCAGGAAAGTGCGAGACAGGCCTTCAGGGACTTCATCCAGGCCGAGATCGTCCCGCACCTGGACGACCTCGAGCACGGCGACATGCCGCCGTACGAGGTGCTGCGCAAGCTGATCGGGACATTCGGCATCGACGAGATGGCGCGCGACCGCTTCCATCGCCAGCTCGAACGCGGGGACAGCGGCGGGCCGTCCCGCGGCTACGGCGGCGAGGCCGCGGCGGAAGCCGCCGCGCTGCAGACCCTGCTGGTGATCGAGCTGTGTCACTACTGCCCGGGGATGGTCACCGCCATGGGCGTGAGCATGGGCCTGACGGCGAACGCCGTCATGTCCCGGGGCACCCGGTCCCAGAAAGAACGCTGGGCGTTGCCGCTGCTCACCATGGAGAAGATCGGCTCGTGGGCGATCACGGAGCCGGGCTCGGGCTCCGACGCCTTCGGCAGCATGAAGTCCACTGCCCGGCGCACGGACGACGGCGGCTACGTGCTCAACGGCAACAAGACGTTCATCACCAACGGACCGTATGCCGACACCATCGTATTCATCTGCCGCCTGGCCGAGGACGGGGTGGCACCGAAGGACCGCAAGGTGCTCACCTTCGTGCTCGACAGCGGCATGCCCGGCCTCGAGCAGTCGCGGCCCTTCCGCAAGATGGGGATCCACTCCTCGCCCACCGGGGAGCTGTTCCTGCGGGACGTGGAGGTCGGGCCCGAGCGGCTGCTGGGCGAGACCGAGGAGCAGCCGTCGCGTCAGGGGGCAAAGGACACGTTCTCGGCCGAGCGCAGCGGAGTCGCGGCGATGGCCCTGGGCATCGTCGAGCAGTGCCTGGCGCTGTCGCTGCAGTACGCCCGCGAGCGCGTGCAGTTCGGCCGCCCGATCGGCGAGTTTCAGCTGGTCCAGCAAAAGCTGGCGAAGATGGAGGTGGCCCGGACCAATCTGCAGAACATGGTCTTCCGCAACCTGGAGATGCTCGCCGCCGGCCGCCGGCCGACGCTCGCGGAGGCATCGGCGATGAAGCTCTACGCCGCCGGCGCGGCCATGGAGGTCGCGCTGGAAGCGGTACAGGTCCACGGCGGCAACGGCTACATGGCGGAATACCGGGTGGAGCAGCTCTGCCGCGATGCCAAGATCCTGCAGATCTACGGCGGTACCGACGAGATCCAGACCTCGGCGATCGCCCGCGATCTGCTCTCCCGCGCCTGACATGAGCAGCCTGTACCCGGAGATCCCGGTCAACCGCAGCGGCCACCTCCAGGTCAGCGGCGGCCACCGCGTGTACTGGGAGGAGTCGGGCAACCCCGACGGCATCCCCGCGCTGTTCGTGCACGGGGGACCCGGCGGCGGCACCTCGCCGGCGCACCGGCGCTACTTCGACCCGGCCGCCTACCGCATCGTGCTGTTCGACCAGCGCGGTTGCGGCCAGAGCCGGCCCCACGCCTCGCTGGAGCACAACACCACCTGGGACCTGGTCGGGGACATGGAGCGCATCCGCGAGCTGCTCGGCATCGACCGCTGGCTGCTGTTCGGCGGTTCCTGGGGCAGCACGCTCGCGCTGGCGTACGCGCAGGCGCATCCCGGGCGGGTGCGCGCCATGGTGCTGCGGGGCATCTTCATGCTGCGTCCGCGCGAGATCCGCTGGTTCTACCAGTACGGTGCCAGCGAGCTGTTCCCCGAGGCCTGGGAGGACTTCCTCGCGCCCATTCCGGAGGCCGAGCGCGACGATCTGGTACACGCCTATCACCGGCGCCTGACCTCCGACGATCCGCAGGTCCGCGCGCGGGTGGCCGTCGCCTGGAGCGTGTGGGAGGCGCGCACCAGCAAGCTGATCCCCGACACGGGGCTGGTCACCCATCACGGCGGAACGGGGTTCGCCGAAGCCTTCGCCCGGATCGAGTGCCACTACTTCGTCAACGGCGGCTTCCTGTCCGGCCCGGAGCAGCTGCTGGACGGCGCCGTGCGCCTGCGTGACGTCCCGGCAGTCATCGTGCAGGGGCGCTACGATGTCGTCTGCCCGGTGCGGACGGCGTGGGAGCTCCACCGGCGCTGGCCGGAGGCGGAGCTGCGCATCGTGCCGGATGCGGGTCACTCCGCCACCGAGCCCGCCATCGCGGAGCAGCTGGTCGCCGCCACCGACCGCTTCCGCGGCGACTGACGCCCGGCCGGCGGAACGTCGCGTGTCGGACGCGGACAACAGGCTGTTCTACGGCTGGGTGGTGCTGGCCACCCTGAGCCTGGTCTATTTCCTGATGATCGGCACGATCTTCTACGGCTTCGGCGTGGTGCTGGCGCCGATGACCAAGGCGCTCGGCTGGTCGCGCGCCGAGGCGGCGCTGGGCTTCTCCATCATGGGGCTGGGCAGCGGGCTGTTCGGACCGCCGGTGGCGCTGCTGATTCACCGCATCGGCACCCGTGCGACGATCTTCGCCGGCGGATTCGTCAGCGCCGCGGGCGCACTGCTGACCTGGCACAGCTCCAGCCTGGCGACCTTCTATTGCGGGGCCGGCCTGCTGCTGGGGCTGGGCATGTGCATGCAGACCGTGATTCCCGGCACGCACGTGCTGAACCACTGGTTCCACCGTCGCCGCGCGCTGGCGGTGGGCGTGTTCCTTACCTCCGGCGGCATCGGCGCCTTCGTGGCCGCCCCCGCGCTCAACGCCCTGATTGCGCTGACCGGGAGCTGGCGTACGCCCTGGCTGGTGATGGCGGCCGGCTCGATGGCGGCCGCGCTGCTGGCGCTGGCCCTGATCCGCGAGTGGCCCTCGCAGCTCGGACAGCACCCGGACGGCGATCCCGTCGCGCCGGTGGACGAGGACGAGGAAGAGCAGGACCTGACGCCCAGCGGGGCGGTCGCACCCAGCTCCTGGCCGGGGCGCGTGTACCGCACCCGGGTACACTGGGGCGTGCGCGAGGCGCTCGCCACCCCCACCTTCTGGGTGGTGGTATTCGCCGTGGCGATGTCGGTGCAGGGCCTGCAGATCGTCGACAGCCAGGCCGTCCTGCACCTGACCGACATCGGCGTGAGCACGACCCTGGCAGCGGCCGCGCTGGGCATGCAGGGGCTGGTGAGCGCGGCGGGGCGCCTCTGCGCGGGCACCCTGGGGGACCGGATCGATCCGCGCTACCTGCTGGCCGCCGGGCTCGCCAGCGAGCTGGCCGGCGTCGCGGTGCTCAGCTTCGCTACCACGCCGTTGCCGGTGTACGCGTTTGCGGTGCTGTTCGGACTTGGCTGGGGCCTGGCGTTCGTGTCGGGACCGACCCTGCTGGCGAACCTGTTCGGAAGCGAGAACTACGCCAGCCTGTTCGGTATCCAGAGCGCGGTCGTGACCTGTGTCGCGGCGGCCGGGCCGTTCCTTTCCGGGGTGGTCGACGACGCGACGGGCAGTTATGTTGGCGCCTTTCTGGCGTACAGCGCGCTGGCCCTGGTGGCGGCGGGGGTGATCGCGGGGCTGCGCACCCCGCGCCCGGTCGCCGCGGAGCGCTGCTAGGCCGCAAAGCGGAGGGAATGGAAGCGATGGCCCGAATCTACCTGGTGCGCCACGGGCGTGCCGCCGGCGACTGGGGCAGCGCCCGCGACCCCGGCCTCGACGCCACCGGGCGGGAACAGGCGCGGCAAACCGCGCGGCACCTGCGCGGGCTGGGGCCGCTGGACCTGGTCAGCAGTCCGCTGGCGCGGGCACGCGAAACGGCCGATGCGCTCGCCGGCCTGTGGCATGCATCCGTCCGGATCGAGCCCCGGGTGGGCGAGATTCCCTCGCCGGAACCCGGCCTGGCCGAGCGTGCCCGCTGGCTGCGCCGGGTGATGGCCGGACGCTGGCGGGATCTCGACCACGGCCTGCACGACTGGCGCGATGGCGTGGTTTCGGCGCTCGCCGACCTGGCGACGGACAGCGTGGTGTTCACGCACTTCGTGGCGATCAACGCGGCTGTCGGCGTCGCCACCGGCGACGACGGGGTGGTGCTGTTCCGTCCCGACAATGCGTCCGTCACCGTGCTGGAGAACGCATCGGGGGTGCTCACGCTGGTGGAGAAGGGCCGCGAGGCGGAGACCCGCGTGGTCTGATCCCCGGGGGGCCGCCCTGGCCGCGCAGGTGCACCGCCCCGAAGCGATGGTCGCGGCGCAGGCACAGGGTGACGTCCGCGCGCTCCGGAAGCTCCCCGAGCATCCAGCGGGTGAGCCGCTCGTAGTGCATCAGGAAGCGCCGCAGCGCGCGCGCGTCCATGCGGCGCCCGGACGGGAGGGACTGCTCCTGCTGCCGGCGCCAGCGGCGGACACTGTCCCAGTCCGGCACGTGCAGCATCACCAGGCGGTCCAGTCGCCGGAACAGCGCCGCGTACGACCCCGCCAGGGCCGCGTTGACGGCGCCCCGCCAGGTGCCGTCGGGATCCTCGTCCCGTTCCAGTGCATTGATCGCCCGTCGCAGCCGCGCCCCGGGCTCGGGCCGGGCACCGATGCACCAGCCCTCGAACAGCACCAGGTCCACGGGCTCGCGCCGGGTGGGCCACTGCGACTCGGGCAGCCGGTCGTCCAGGCCCTTGTCGAACCGCGGCAGCGACGCGGTCTGCCGGCGCTGGAGCCGGTCGAGCACCGACCGGGCCAGGCCGATTTCGTGGGTGCCGGGTACGCCGCGCGTGGCGAAAAGCGGATGCACGGTCGCGGCGAGGGATTGCCGGGCGGCCCGGCCGAGATAGAAATCGTCCAGGGACAGCAGCGCGGCCTGCCGCCGGAAACCCTCGCGCAGAAGCCAGGCGAGCAGCTCCGCCAGGGTGGTCTTGCCCGAGCCCTGGGCACCGCACAGGCCGATCACGGGCACGCCGTCCGCCGCTTGCGTGACCCGGTCGAGCCAGGCGGCCAGCGGCAGGAGCACCGGTTCGAGGGCGTCGGCGACGGGCCCGTCCAGCCCCGGCGCGGCGAGCCGGTCTGCGAAAGCCGGGCGCAAACGGGCGAGAAGCGAATCGCGGCGGTCGTCGGAAAGCGGCAGTCGCCCGGCGGGCCAGCCGGCGGGCTCACTCATTGCCGCCGCCGCCCACCAGCGACAGTCGCGCCCGTTCCCGCGGATCGTGGGGGGTGCCGCCGAAGTTGAGGCGGTCGTACAGGTCCTGAAGCTCGCGTTCGTCCCAGATGCCGGTCTCCGAGCGCATGAATACCGTGCGCTCGAAGCGTGCCTGTTCGTGCCGCCCGAGCTCGCTCCAGCGGTAACCGAAGACCTCCAGTCGGTCGTCGAGGTACGCGGCGATCGCCGCGAGCCGCTGCTGCCCGTCGATCAGCAGCCCGCTCAGCGGGTGCACTCCGCCGCCCTCGTGGCGCACGCCGTTGACCACGAGCGTGCCCAGGTGCAGGCCCAGCCACGCGGACTCGATGAAGCGCGCGCACTGTTGCGGCGTCCAGACGAGGGGACGCTGCCACGCGGGCAGCGGGAAACCCATGGCATAGCGTGTTGCGGGATGGCCCAGGGTGCGCCAGCGTTGCTCGCGCGACCCGGCGTCCCGCAGGTCGCCGATGGTGCTCTCGAAGCGGCGCGGCCGAAGTATGGGCGCCGGCATCCGGTAGGTCAGAGACATCGCCGGTCCGATCCTCTATGGTGCCCGGGTGACGTTCGGGATCGTTGCGCCCCGCCCGTCGGCGGAATGCGGACAGTATAACGCGGCGGGTCCGGGCCTTCCGGGTGCCGCCACGCGGCAGCCGCATCCGGGCGTCCGGGGCTGGTCGGCAGCATGAGGGATCACGACGAACTGTTCCGGGCCCTGTCCCGTTCGCCATTCCGGCGACGCTTCGTCCTGGGCGGGCGGGAACGGGCCTACGCGGCCGACCGGGGTGTGGACGTGCTGATGGAGCACGCCGCGCGATTCGTGGAGCAGCGGCTCGCGCCGGCGGCGCCCGCCAATGACGGTCGCCAGACGCCGATGCGCAGGCACCCGGTGTTCGTCGCGCAGCACGCCACCGCGACCTGTTGCCGGGGCTGCCTGGCGCGCTGGCACGGCATCCCCGCGCGGCGTGCCCTGACGGGCGGCGAGAAGGCGCACGTGCTGGCGGTGATCCGCCGGTGGCTGGAGGCGCAGGTGCCGCAGCAATGATTCACTCGCCGCCGGTCGCGACCGGGCGTCCGGGATCGCGCACCCACTCGCTCCAGGAACCCGGATACAGGCGCCCGCCCTCCAGTCCCGCCACGCTCATGGCGAGCAGGTTGTGGCAGGCCGTCACGCCGGACCCGCAGTAGGAGACCACCTGCCCCGGAGCGGCCCGGCCGAGCGTGTGCGCCAGCGCGTCGGCCAGCCGGTCCGCCGGCTGCAGGAATCCGCGCCCGTCCAGGTTGTCCGTCCAGGGCCGGTTGCGTGCGCCTGGAATGTGCCCGGCCACGGGGTCGATCGGTTCCCGCTCGCCGCGAAAGCGCTCGGGGCTGCGGGCGTCGAGCAGCAGCCAGCCGGGGTTGCCCGCGCGGGCCTCGATCTCCCCCGCCGTAACCGTCATCGCGGTTCGCGGGGACGCCGACAGCTGCCCCGGCAGCGGGGACGGGATCCCGTCGTCGAGCCGGTATCCGGCGGCCTGCCACGCCCGTATCCCGCCGTCCAGGACGGCCGCGTCCACGTGTCCGAGCCATCGCAGCAGCCACCAGGCCCGGGCGGCGAAGGGCCCGGTGACCTCGTCGTAGCAGACCACCCGGGTGCGGTCACCCACGCCGAGTCGTTCCATGCGCCGGGCGAGGGTCGCCGGCGCGGGCAGCGGATGCCGTCCGGAGCCCCGCGTGACGGGGCCGGACAGGTCCTCCTCCAGGTGCGCATAAACGGCGCCCGGAATGTGGCCGCGCTCGCAGTCGATCCGCCCGGCGCCGGGAGCGTCCAGCCGGAAGCGGCAGTCGAGCACCGCCCATCCGGGGTCGTCCAGGTGCCGGGCGAGACGTTCGACGCCGATCAGGGGGCCGAGACTCATGCCCGGCGGTCCCTGCCCGTCCGGCCTTCCACCAGGTCCGCGAGCTCGCGGCCGGCGATCAGCTCGATGCCGCTGTTCGCGGCCGCCTTGCGGGCCTCGCCGGTGAAGCGCCCGGTGGTCACGATGTAACCGCCGTCGGCCTCCTCGGTGTGGATCGCCTGCAGCAGCTCGGCGACGGGGTTCGCGCCGACGAATTCGGCCCGCCAGTGCCGGAAGGTCACGAGGTAGCGTTTCCCCTCCCGCGCGAGCACCAGCTGCACGGGCCCGGGTCCGGCGTCCCGGTGCGTGACGTGAAAGCCCCGTGCGCCGAAGGCGGCGCCGAGACGATGCCCGAAGGCTTCGTCCTCCATCCGCCGCAGGTTGCGCGGATCCCGTCCGCCGCGCCGGGTCGCGAGCATGGTGACCGTGAGAACCAGCACGAGCGCGCCGGCCCCTACGAGCAATGCATCCAAGTTGGCTTCCCTCCCGAAGTGGCTGTTGCTCCGGATCAGTGTTCGTCCCGCTGCCGGCTGATCGACCAGGTGGAGGCGGCGGTGACCACGGCGCGTCCGCGAGCGTCCGTCACGCCCGCCTCGAGAAAGGCCAGCGAGCGGCTGCGACGCAGCACCCGCGCACCGCCCTCGATCTCGCCGGGGGGCACCGCCCGCAGGTAGGACAGCCGCGTATCCGCGGTCATCGCCCACTCGCCTTCCTCCAGCACGGAACCGACCGCGGTGGCGAGCAGCTCGTCCACGAACACCGCGAGATAGCCTCCCTGCACGGTGCCGAAGGGGTTGAGCACGCGCCCGGGCTGTTGCGCCCACCGCCAGCGGGATTCACCCTCGGCGAAGCGCAGCGGCTGCATGCCCAGGTCCCGGTTGGCGGAGGGATAATCGTCGACCCGGTTCTCGCGGATCAGCCGGTTGATGTCGGCGAGCGGACGGCCGGTTCCCGTTCCGGTCACGGTATCCTCCTGGCGACGTGTCCTTCCCGAGCTTAGCAACCTTCCGGAAGGTTGGCAGCAGCGCGGACGCCGGCATTTTCCGGCACTTGCCGGGAGCGGTATGCTTGACCCTTTTCGCGGAATTCACGAGATGAGCGGAGCGGACCCCCATATCACCGATTTCGACCACGGCATCAGCGCGATCGACACGCAGTACGTGAGGCCCCTGGCCGATGCCAGTCACCTGATCGTCGACGCGGGGGAGGCGGCCTTCGTCGATACCGGCACCAGCTACTCGGTGCCGCTGCTGCTGGCCGCGCTCGAGCGCAAGGGGCTGGCGCGCGAGCAGGTGCGCTACGTCTGCGTCACCCATGTGCATCTGGACCACGCCGGCGGCGCCGGCGAGCTGATGCGGCACCTGCCCCGCGCGACCCTGGTGGCGCACCCGCGCGGCGCCCGGCACATGATCGATCCGTCGAAGCTGATCCGCGGCTCCACGGCCGTGTACGGCGAGGCGGAAATGCAGCGCCTGTACGGCGAGATCCCGCCGGTGCCGGCGGAGCGCGTGCACGAGGTCGCCGACGGCGAGCAGCTGCGGCTGGGCTCGCGGGAACTGGTGTTCCTCGACACCCCGGGCCACGCCTACCACCATTACTCGATCCACGACCCCGATGCGCGGGCGGTGTTCTCCGGCGACACCTTCGGCCTGTCGTACCGCGAGTTCGACACCGCGCGGGGGGAGTTCATCTTCCCCACCACCACGCCCGTGCACTTCGATCCGGCGGCGCTGCACGCGTCCATCGACCGGCTCATGGCGCTGGATCCCGCGGCGGTATTCGTCACCCACTACAGTCGTGTCACCGATCTGGACCGCCTGGCGGCGGAGATGCATCGCGACATCGACGCGCTGGCGGGGATCGCGCGCCGCCATGCGAACGCCGGCGCGCAGCGCCATGCCGGGATTCGCGCGGACATGCGCGCCTACCTGGGGGAGCGGCTGGCGGCGCACGCGTGCCCGCTGTCGGCGGCCGCGGTCGATCGCCTGATGGAAATGGACCTGGACCTCAATACCCAGGGCCTCGAGGTCTGGCTGGACCGTCAGGCCGCCTGAACCCCGGGCCGCGGGCGTATCCGCCGCCGGGCGCCGGAATGGGGCAGGCGCCGTCCGATGCCGGCCTCGCGCGTGCCGGGCCCCGGGGACGGGAATGCGGGATTCCTGATACTGTTGCAGGGAGGCGACCACGGCCGCCGCCCGGCGCGCACCTTGCCCGCATCGGGACCGGCGGGCGGTGTCCCGTGAACAGGCCAACCCGAGGCGCGCTGCAGTATGACCACCGGCTTCATCACCCACCCCGCATGCCGGCAGCACGACATGGGCGAGTTCCATCCGGAGTGTCCGGCGCGCCTGGCGGCGATCGAGGACCAGCTGCTCGCCGCCGGCCTGGACGGCCTGCTCACCCACCTGGAGGCACCGCTGGTGACCCGCGAGCAACTCGAACGGGTGCACCTGCCGGCCTACGTCGACGAAATCGAGCAGCTTGCGCCGCGGCAGGGACACGTCGAGCTGGACCCGGACACCTCGATGAACCCGCATTCGCTGGAGGCGGCCCGCCGCGCCGCGGGGGCGCTGATCCTGGCAACCGACAGCGTGATCGGCGGCGACCTGGACAACGCGTTCTGCAGCGTTCGGCCCCCCGGCCATCACGCCGAGCGCGGGTCGGCGATGGGCTTCTGCCTGTTCAACAACCTCGCCTGCGGCGCGGCCCATGCGCTGGCGTCTCACGGGCTGGAGCGGGTGGTGATTCTCGATTTCGACGTACATCACGGCAACGGCACCGAGCACATCTTCGCCGACGACGACCGGGTGCTGGTCTGCTCGAGCTTCCAGTACCCGTTCTACCCCTTCACGGACCTCTCGCGGACACCCTCGAACGTGGTCACCGTTCCGCTGCACCGGGGCGCCGGCGGCTGGGAGTTCCGGGACGCCGTGACCAGCCTGTGGCTGCCCGCCGTGGAGCGCTTCCGCCCGCAGATGGTGTTCGTCTCCGCCGGTTTCGATGCCCATCGCGAAGACCCGCTGGCCGAGCTCAACCTGGGCGAGCGCGACTACACCTGGGTGAGTCACCAGGTGATGGAGATCGCCCGCCGGTTCGCCGACGGGCGCCTGGTCTCCACCCTGGAAGGCGGCTACAACCTGTCGGCGCTGGGCCGCAGCGTGGTGGCGCACCTGCGGGTCCTGCTGGGGATCGACCCGGGTTGACCGCTCAGTGGGCTCCCCGGCGCGTTCCGGTCGTGAGCGCGAGCCGCCGCAGCAGCCCGGTCGCCAGGGCCAGTGCCCCGAGTGCCGGGAACGCCCAGCGCACCGGCGGGGCGAGAAGGGCCAGGTCGACCACGCACGCCAGCGCGAACACCGAGATCTGCGCCGAAGCCGCGCGGATCCGGTAGCGCCGCAGCCATTCCTCCGGGCGGATGTCCGGCAGCAGCCAGGACTCCAGGTCGCGCACCGCCACGACCGCGGCCACGCCGCCCAGCACCAGCGCCATCGGCGCCGTCGCCGCACCCCGGGGCAGCTGGGCCAGGCCTGCCGCGGCGAGCGCCGCATATCCCGCCAGCAGGAGCACGGCGCCCGCCCAGTCCGCCGGCGCGGCGGAACGGCGGGACCGCTCCGCCGCCCGGCGGTTGCGTGCCGCGCTCAGCAGCAGGTAGCCGGCGAGCATCGCCAGCAGCAGGAGCATCCAGTCGGCGCGCAGGGCGGCGAGCAGCAGGGCCCCCGCGGTGGCGCCGCCCAGGCTGTTGACGTACAGCGTCCGGATCGGCGCGCCGTCGCCCGCCTGGCCGCCGGCCAGCTCAACCGAGCCGGCCACCGCGGCCAGGGCGGCGAAAACCATCGTCAGGGCCAGCAGCACGGAAACCGTATTCATAAAGCAAACCTCTTGTTTGATGTTTACGGCGTAAACTTTATGTACCAATGTTGCTTATGTCAACATTGTTTTCGATGTAAACATTTTGTGCTAGGGTCCGCCGCGGAGGAGGACGTGCCGATGAACAGGGTTCCGGGCAAGAGACGGCAGACGCCGCGGCGCAAGCGCGGCTACCACCACGGCGACCTGCGGCGGGCGCTGCTCGGGGCCGCGCTGGACCTGCTGGCACGCAAGGGTCCGGCGGCGCTCAGCCTGCGCGAGGTCGCGCGCCGGGTGGGGGTCAGCCACGCCGCTCCCTATCGGCACTTCGCCGATCGCGATGCGCTGGTCGCTGCAGTTGCGCAGGAAGGCTTCGAAGAGCTGGCCCGTGCCATGGGGGCGGCAGTCTCGGGACCCGCCGCGCCGCTGGACCGCATGCGGGCAATGGGCCATGCCTACGTCCGCTTCGCCCTGGAGCGACCCGCCCACTTCCGGGTCATGTTCTCGATGGACGCCGATGCGCGTGAGGCCTACCCGGCGCTGGCGCGCGCGGCCGACAACACCTACGACCGGCTGCTGGCCGAGGTCCGCGCCGGACAGCGCGCCGGGATCGTGCGGGACACCGATCCGGAGGCGCTCGCGGACACCGTCTGGGCCGCCGTTCACGGCCTCGCGGTGCTGCTGCTCGACGGCCAGCTGCGGCGTCCCGAAACGGAGCCCGAGACCCGGATCGATCCCATGCTGGACAACCTGCGCATGGGGCTGCTGGCGTGAGGCCCGCCGGCGTTGCGAACGCCATGCCCGCGCCCCGCTTCCGGCCCGAATTGTGTTCAAATCCGGCCCTGCTCTAGAATGGCTGCGTTTGCCGCGCCACACGAGTCCCCGTAACGCCCGCATCCGTCCGTCTTCCGGCAAGGGATTGGAACTGATGAGTCAAGAAACGTCACCGGGCGCGCGTCTGCGCGCGGCCGTGGAAGCCGAGCACCCCCTCCAGGTCGTCGGCACCATCAACGCCTACTCCGCCCTGCTCGCCGAGCGCAGCGGCTTCCGCGCCATCTACCTCTCCGGCGCCGGGGTCGCGAACGCGTCCTACGGCCTGCCCGACCTCGGCCTGACCACCCTGAACGACGTCTGCGAGGACGTCCGCCGGATCGCCGGGGCCACCGATCTTCCGCTGCTGGTGGATGCCGATACCGGCTGGGGGCAGGCGTTCATGATCGCGCGCAGCGTCCGCGAGCTGGGTCGCGCGGGCGCGGCGGGGCTGCACCTGGAAGACCAGGTCCAGGCCAAGCGCTGCGGTCACCGGCCGGGCAAGGCGCTGGTGTCGCCGGACGAGATGTGCGACCGCATCCGGGCCGCGGTGGACGGTCGCGAGGACAGCCGGTTCGTGATCATGGCGCGCACCGACGCGCAGGCGAGCGAAGGCGCGCAGGCCGCGATCGACCGCGCCCGCGCCTACGCAGGGGCCGGCGCCGACATGATCTTCGCCGAGGCCCTGCATACGCTGGACGAATACCGTGCCTTCACCGACGCGCTGGATGTGCCGGTGCTGGCCAACATCACCGAGTTCGGGCGCACCCCGCTGTTCACCGTCTCCGAGCTGGGGGACGCCGGCGTGCGCCTGGTGCTGTACCCGCTTTCCGCGTTCCGCGCCATGAGCGCCGCCGCGCTCGCCGTCTACGGTGCGATCCGCGAGCAGGGCACGCAGAAGGACGTGATCGATCGCATGCAGACGCGGGACGAGCTCTACGAAGTACTTGGGTATCACGACTACGAACGCAAACTGGACGAACTGTTTGCGAAGGAGGGAAACCAATGAGCGCGAAGAATCCCGGCGCCGGCCTGCGGGGCATCTCGGCGGGTGAAACGTCGATCGCCACCGTGGGCAAGGAAGGCAGCGGCCTCACCTACCGCGGCTACGACATCAAGGACCTGTCCGGCAAGGCGCGCTTCGAAGAGGTCGCCTGCCTCCTGCTGGAGGGCAAGCTGCCGAACCGCTCGGAGCTGGAGGCCTACCAGGCACGCATGAAGAAGCTCCGGGGCCTGCCGCAGGCGCTGCGCGACGTGCTGGAGCGCATCCCCGCCGATGCCCATCCCATGGACGTGATGCGCACCGGCTGCTCGATGCTGGGCACCCTGGAGCCGGAGCGCAGCTTCGAGCAGCAGCGTGACGTCGCCGACCGGCTGCTGGCCGCGTTCCCCTCCATCCTGATGTACTGGTACCACTACGCCAGCAGCGGCAAGCGCATCGACACCGACACGGACGACGAGTCCATCGGCGGGCATTTCCTGCACCTGCTGCACGGCGAGGCGCCCTCGGACCTGCACCGCGAGGCGATGGACACCTCTCTGATCCTGTACGCGGAGCACGAGTTCAATGCCTCGACCTTCACCGCCCGCGTGTGTGCGGCGACGCTGTCCGATTTCTATTCCTGCATCACCGGCGCCATCGGGACCCTGCGCGGCCCGCTGCACGGCGGCGCCAACGAGGCGGCGATGGAGCTGATCGAGCGCTTCAGCAGCGCCGAGGATGCGGTCACCGGCCTGAAGGGCATGCTGGAGCGCAAGGAAAAGATCATGGGCTTCGGCCACGCCATCTACAAGACGCACGACCCGCGCAACGAGGTGATCAAGTCGTGGGCGCAACGCCTTTCCGAGGCGACCGGAGACCCGGACAAGCTGTTCGCCATATCGGAGGCGGTCGAGAAGACCATGTGGGACGAGAAGAAGCTGTTCCCCAACCTCGACTTCTACAGCGCCTCTGCCTATCACTTCATGGGCATCCCGACGCCGCTGTTCACGCCGATCTTCGTCATGTCCCGGGTGACCGGCTGGGCCGCGCACGTGATGGAGCAGCGCGCCAACAACCGCCTGATCCGCCCGAGCGCCGACTACGTCGGTCCGGAGAAGCAGGACTGGGTACCGATCGAGCAGCGCACCTGACGCGGCGCACCTGTCCCGGGGCGGCCCCGCGGCCGCCCCGCCCCGAATCCCAAGCCATTCGAGGAATCCGCAATGTCCGGAGACGCCGTCCGTTCCGCCAAGCGACCGGAGCCTGACAAGGTCCTGGTCGATATCGCCGACTACGTCCTGGGATACGACGTCACCCGCAGTCCCGAGGCCATGGAAACGGCCCGCTACGTGATGATGGACACCCTGGGCTGCGGCCTGCTGGCCCTGTCCTACCCCGCCTGCACCAAGCTGCTGGGGCCGGTTGTCCCGGGCGCCGCCATGCCGGGGGGCGTGAAGGTTCCGGGTACCCCGTACGAGCTGGACCCGGTGCAGGGCGCTTTCAACATCGGTGCCATGATCCGCTGGCTGGACTACAACGACACCTGGCTGGCGGCCGAGTGGGGCCATCCCTCGGACAACATGGGCGGCATCCTGGCCGGCGCGGATTACCTCAGCCGGCGCAACGTCGCGGCGGGCAGGCAGCCGCTGACCGTCGCCGAGGTGCTCAAGGGCATGATCAAGGCCCACGAGATCCAGGGCGTGATCGCGCTGGAGAACAGCTTCAACCGCGTCGGCCTGGATCACGTGCTGCTGGTGCGCGTGGCCACCGCGGCGGTGGTCACCGCGATGCTCGGCGGCACCCGCGACGAGGTGATCAACGCGGTTTCCAACGCCTTCATCGACGGCGGTGCCCTGCGCACCTACCGCCACGCCCCCAATACCGGCTCGCGCAAGAGCTGGGCCGCCGGCGATGCCACCAGCCGCGGCGTGCGCCTGGCGCTGATGGCGCTGCGCGGCGAGATGGGCTACCCGTCCGCGCTGACAGCGAAGGGCTGGGGCTTCCAGGACGTCCTCTTCAAGGGCAACGACCTCGCCTTCAGCCAGGGCTACGGCACCTACGTGATGGAGAACGTGCTGCTGAAGATCTCCTTCCCCGCCGAGTTCCACGCCCAGACCGCCGTCGAGGCAGCGATGCAGCTCCACCCGCAGGTGCGCGACCGCCTCGACGAGATCGACCGCATCCGGATCGAGACCCAGGAGGCGGGCGTGCGCATCATCGACAAGACCGGTCCGCTGGACAATCCCGCCGACCGGGACCACTGCATCCAGTACATGACCGCGGTGCCGCTGATCTTCGGCCGGCTCACGGCGGACGACTACGAGGACGAGGTGGCCGGCGACCCGCGCATCGACGCGCTGCGCGAGAAGATGGAAGTGGTCGAGAACAAGCAGTTCAGCAAGAATTACCTGGACCCGGAAAAGCGCTCCATCGGCAATGCCGTGCAGGTGTTCTTCAAGGATGGCAGCAAGACCGACAACGTCGTGGTCGAGTACCCCATCGGCCACCGCCGCCGCCGCAAGGAAGGCATCCCGGTTCTGATCGACAAGTTCCAGCGCAACCTCGCCACGAAGCTCTCGCCCAAGCAGCGGGAGAGGATCAGCGGGCTGTGCGAGGACCAGCGGACGCTGGAAGGAGTGCCGGTGAACGAGTTCATGGATCTGTTCGTGGTGTGACCCTCCGGGCGGTGGCCGCAGGGTTGCGGCCACCGCCCGGGGTCAGTTTTAAGTTATTAAGTTGTTAGGTTTTAAGAAAGAGGGGCGTTCCTGCTCCGTTCGCCCGGATTGCCGGGACTGCGCGCATCGCACCGCGCCCGGAAACGATGCCTGAAGCGGATCCGGGGCAGCGTCTTCCCCTTAAAACTTAACAGCTCGAGTACTCGTACTCGCGTCATCCCCCCCCGCGATCGACCGCCCGGCAATCCGCCCGGAAAGCACGCATCCCCCGAGAAACGTCCCCTCGAGGGCGCGCAACCCGTGCATTCCCCCGCCGCCGAAGCCGGCGGCCTCCCCGACCGCGTAGAGGCCCGGGATCGGGGCCCCCGCCGTGTCCAGCACCCGGCTCTGCAGATCCGTGCGGATGCCGCCCAGGCTCTTGCGGCTGACGATGAACTCGCGGATCGCGATCAAGGGTCCCGCGCGGGGATCGAGAAGCTTCTGGTACTTGCACAGCCGCATGCGGTCGCCGCGGTAGCGCCGGGCCTGCGCCAGCCGGCGCAGCTGGTCGTCGTTGTGGAAGGTCCGGCCGCGATCGAGGTGCTCGTCCCACTGGCGCAGTCCGCGTTCCAGGACCTGCGGGTCGACATCGTCACTGCCCGTCAGGGTGTTCATCCGTTGCGCGAGCTCAGCCGGGGTGTCGGCGCTGACGAAGTCGATGCAGTTTTCGAGCATGTCGTCGACCAGCGCCGGGTTGCCCAACAGGATGGTGCGCGCGAAGGCCAGGCGGCGGCGGTGGCGGATGGCGGGGTTGTGCTCCGAGCCGGAGATCGCGAATTCGCGCACCGCGATGCGCCGGTTGAGCACCTGCCAGGAGTACTGCCCGGGCTCGCGGCAGATCCGGGTGATCAGCTCGCGGGTATCGAAGCCGCTGATCAGGGGCTCGGGCCCGATGCGCTCCCCGCGGCTGTTGAGCCACAGGGCGGACCGGCACGGCACCAGCGAGAGGCCGTGCCCGGGACGGGTCGGCGCGGGGTGGTGGACGCCCGCGGCGTAATTCCACATCCGGTCGAGGTGCGTGACGCTCCCCCCGCGGCGCTCGACCGCGCGGTGCAGCGTGCCGTCCGCGAAGCGGTGCGCACCGTTCAGGATCACCGCGGGCGGCGACGACCAGTCGCCGTGCCAGTGCCGGCGCACCTGTCCGAGGTCGCCGTTGATGCCGCCCGTGGCGACGATGACCGCGCCGGCGCTCGCCTCGAACTCCCCGCCGTCGCCCTCGCAGCGCCCGCGGCAGCCGTCGATGCAGCCGGCGGAGGTCGTCAGCTCCTCCACCCGGTGCCCGAACAGCGTCGTGACGGCGTCGGCACGTGGATGGCGACGCAGGCGGGCCACCAGCGTATCGGCGAGGAACCGCCCGGTGCCCCAGACCATGTGGAAGCGTGGCACCGAGTTGCCGGGCCGGTACTGGCCCCGCTCCACCCAGTTCACCACCGGCAGGAAGCGGATGCCCCGGGCCCTCAGCCAGCGGTAGACCTGATCGGTGCAGCGCTCGACGTAGGCCCGGCCCCAGGCGCGGGGCCATTCCTCGCCGGGCCCGTACTCGGCGAACGACTGCCAGTCGCGCCAGGCGAGATCCGGGCTGTCGCGAAAGCGTCCCCGGCGCTGTTCCGGGGTGTCCACGAAGAACATGCCGCCGAAGGCTTCCCGGGCCAGCCCGCCGAATCCCTCCGGCGCATCGCGGTCGAGCATCAGGATCCGGCCGCCGAAGCCGCGATCGAGCAGCTCGAGAGCGACCGTCACGCCGGCGATTCCTCCGCCGACGATCAGCACGTCGGCCTGGTAGTGCTGCGCCATGGCAAGCCTCCCCGGCGGGGTCTCGGGAGCCCCGTAGTCGTTCACCCTATGCTGGCAGCGGCTCCCGCCATTTGATCTGCCTCAAGGCGCGGGCATCCGATGTCGGCCATGCTGCCAGCCGGATCCGACCGCAACCGACGGGAGCCCTGATGGACCCCTTTCCCCATTACTACGAGGTGGCGGCCCGCGGCGAGATGCAGGGACATGTGCGGGTGACAAGCGCGGGAGCCGGCGGGCTCGAAACGGCAGCGCCGGCCCAGTTCGGCGGCCCGGGCGATCACTGGTCGCCGGAAACCCTGCTGCTGGCCGCGGTCGCCGACTGCTTTGTCCTCTCCTTCCGCGGCGTTGCGCGGGCCGCGCGCCTGCCGTGGCAGGAGCTCGCCTGCCACGTCGAGGGCACGCTGGAGCGAACCGGCGGCGTGACACGCTTCACCGTGCTCCGGGTGCGTCCGCGCCTGGTGCTGGCGGACGGCGGCAGCCGGGAACGCGCCCTGGAGTGCCTGGACCGGACCAAGCGCTCGTGCCTGATCGCGAATTCGCTGCAGGCCGAGGTGATCCTGGTGCCGGAGGTGATCGCGGCCCCCGGTCCGGAGCGCTCTGCCGCCGCCGGCGGCTAGGCTCCCAGCCAGTCCGCGGCCCGGCCGAGCACGTCGCCGCACCGTCCCTCGACCCGGAAGTCGAGCTCCCCGTCGGCGCGGGTACGCCCCAGGTTGACCGCCGCCAGCGGGACGCCGCTGCGGGTCGCGGCGCGGGCGAAGCGGTATCCGGACCAGACCATGAGCGACGAGCCGGCGACCAGCAGGCCGTCGGCCTCGTCCATCCACGCCATGGCGCGCGCGAGCCGGTCGCGCGGCACGTTCTCGCCGAAGAACACCACGTCCGGCTTGAGCGTGCCGCCGCAGCCATCGCAGCCGGGCACCCGGAAGCCGCCGAAGTCCACCCCCTCCAGGTCCGCGTCCCCGTCGGGCGCGGTGCCCGCCGCCAGCTCCGCCCAGCCGGGGTTGCGCGCGAGCAGCGCCTGCTGGAACACCTCCCGTGCGTGCAGCTGCCCGCACTCCAGGCAGCGGACCCGGTCCAGACGGCCGTGCAGGTCCAGCACCTCGGCCGCACCCGCCTTCTGGTGCAGACCGTCCACGTTCTGGGTGATGATCCGGCGCGCCAGGCCGGCCCGATGCAGGCGCGCCAGCGCTTCGTGGGCCCGGTTGGGGCGCGCCTCCCGCACGCGCCGCCAGCCGACCGTGCTGCGCGCCCAGTAGCGCCGTCGCGCGAGGTCGCTGCGCAGGAATTCCTGCAGCTGGATCGGCCGGCGGCGCTTCCAGCTCCCCTCGGCGTTGCGGTAATCGGGGATCCCGGACTCGGTGCTGCAGCCGGCGCCGGTGAGCACCAGCAGCCGGCGGCAGCGCTCGATGAACGCGATCAGGCGGTGGATTCCCTCCGGCCCGTCCGACAGCGGGCCGGCGGCGGAAGAATCCCCCGATGCTCCGCTTGCGGGCGAGGCTGCGGGCTGCATGGTCCCGTCATTCTACTATGGTCCGCCGGACGTCCGAAGGCCGCGGCTGCGCGGGTGACGTCGGGCACGTATAGTGGAAGCCCAGGGACGAAAGACACAGGGAGGCTGATCCTTGCCCGATATCGACCAGCGCCTGATCGCCGGCGTGCGCACCGTGGTCGCGGTGTTCCGCGAGTTCGAGCAGGCGGCGCGCGGCTCCAGCATGAGCGTGGCCCAGTACCGGATCCTGCTGTTCCTGCGCAAGGGACCGAAGCGGGCCGGCCAGCTCGCGTGGGAGGCCTCGGTGCGCAAGCCGTCCATCACGCCCGTGATCGCCACGCTGGAAAAGAACGGGTGGGTGCGACGCGAGGCCGATCCGGAGGACCGTCGCAGCTCGCGCCTGACCATCAGCGCCGAGGGCCTGGAGCAGATGCGCCGGTTCGAGGGCCGGCTGGCGCGCGTGATCGACCGGGCGCTCACCGGTCCGGAGCGCGAGCGGATCCTGGACGACCTCGACATGCTGCATCACCTGCTCGCGGCGACCAAGGAGGAGCGGTTCCGCCGCCTGGAGCAGGAGATCCTTGACGGCAACGGCGCCGGGAGTAAAAGTCAGGGAGCCTAATCAATAGCCGGACCGGGAGGGATGGGCCTCTCCGGCAGGGTCCTGAGCGGGTTCGCATGGCACGCATTCACGCCTACACTCCCTTCGGTGACGCCGTCCGCGGTGCGCTGGAGGAAGCCTTTCCGGACCGCGAGGTCGTCTGCTGGTCGCATCCGGCGGAGCTCATCGACGGCCTGCCCGAAGTGGAGCACCTGCTGGCCCTGAACCCGCCGGACGGCCACTGGGCAGATGCCCGCCGGCTGCGCCTGCTGCACAGCTTCGGTGCCGGGATCGATCACCTGCTGCCGCTGGATGACCTGCCGCCGGGCGTGGCGGTCGCCAATGCGGCGGGCCTGGTGGCCGAGCCCATGAGCGAGCTGGCGCTGGCGCTGGCAATGATGCTGCGCAAGCGGGTGAACGTCGCGCTGAGCGACCAGCGTCGGCACCGCTGGCACCGCTACACCCCCCCGACCGTGGACGGATCGATCCTGGGCGTGCTGGGCCTCGGCCACATCGGGTCGGCGCTGGCGCGCCGGGCGCACGCGGCCGGAATGCGGGTGATCGGCACGCGGCGCAGGCCGGCGCCGGTGGCGTGCGTGGAAGAGGTGTTCCCACCCCGCGAGACGGCCGAGGTGCTGGCCCGCGCCGACGTCGCGGTCTGCCTGCTGCCGCTCACGCGCGAGACGCGGGGCCTGCTGGATGCGGCCATGCTCGCGCATCTGCGCCCCGAAGCGTGCCTGATCAACCTGGGGCGCGGCGGCATCGTGGACGAGCGGGCGCTCGCCGACATGCTGCGCGGGGGACGCCTGTCGGGGGCCGCGCTGGACGTGTTCGAGGCGGAGCCGCAGCCGCCCGACAGCCCGCTCTGGGACGTTCCCAACCTGGTGATGACACCGCACGTGGGCGGTGCCTACCCACGCTACATGCCCGACATCGCGCGCCTGTTCGCCGACAATGTGCGACGCGTCGAGGCCGGCCGGATGCCGCTGACCCCGGTGAATCCCGTGCGCGGCTACTGAACAGGGCCGGGAGCGTTCGGGCGGAACGCGACGCGGCGCCCGGTCCGCCGGCCGTCCGGATCGCACCCGTGCGCCCGGCCCGCGGGCGTGCCAACCCGACAGGAGACGGACTGCATGAAACTCGAAAAGCCCAGGATCCCGCCGCTCACCGACGCCGAGCTGGACGCGCCCGCCCGCGCGGCCCTGAAGACGGTCACCCGCCGGGACGGGAGCATTTTCAACATCTTCCGGACGTTCGCGCGCAACCCCGAGGCCACCGAAGCCTTCCTGGCCTGGGGCAACTACATCCTGTCGCGTTCCTCGCTGCCGGCGCGGGACCGCGAGATCCTGATCCTGCGCACCGGCCGGCTGTGGCAGGCCGAGTACGAGTGGGCCCAGCATCGTCGCATCGGCCTGCACGTGGGCCTGACGGAAGACGAGATCCGCGATCTGGAGCGCCCGCAGCCGTCCGGTCGATGGTCCGCGCACGAGCGGGCCCTGATCGCGGCCGCCGACGAGCTGTGCCGTGACGCCTTCGTCAGCGACGCCACCTGGAGGGAGCTCGCCCGCGAGCTCGACGAGCGGGGGCTGATGGACCTGGTGTTCACGGTCGGTCAGTACACCCAGGTGTGCATGATCCTGAACAGCTTCGGGGTCCCGCTGGACGAAGGTCTGACGGGGTTCGGGTCATGAGACTGGAGGGGCGCACCGCGGTCGTCGTGGGAGCCGGCCAGACCCCCGGCGAGACCGTCGGCAACGGCCGCGCCACCGCGCTGCTGTTCGCCCGCGAGGGGGCGCACGTGCTGTGTGTGGACCGGGATCCGGCTTCGGCCCGGGAGACCGCGGCCATGATCCGGCGGGACGGTGGCCGGGCCGCGGCCCACGAAACGGACATCCGACACGAGGACCAGTGCCGCGGGATGATCGAGCAGGCGGTGGCCGTGCTCGGCCGTCTCGACATCCTGCACAACAACGTCGGCATCGGGACCGGGGACGCACCGGTGGACCGGCTCGAGGAGGCATCCTGGGACCTGATCATGGAGGTCAATCTCAAGGGCATGTGGCTGACCGTCAAGCACGCCCTGCCGGTGATGCGGGCCCAGAAGAGCGGCGTGATCGTCAACATCTCCTCGCTGGCGGCGATCGCCCCGGCGGGGATCACCGCCTACGAGCTGTCCAAGGCGGCGGTGAACAAGCTGACCCGCACCGTCGCCGCGTCGAATGCGCGTTACGGCATCCGTTGCAACGCGATCATGCCCGGGCTCATGGACACGCCGATGGCCGTGGAGGGCATCGCCGCGCGCCGTGGCGAGTCGCCCGACAAGGTACGCGAGGCGCGCAACGCCCGCGTGCCGCTGGGCGGCAGGATGGGGACCGCGTGGGACACCGCCTACGCGGCGCTGTTCCTGGCTTCCGAGGAGGCGCGCTTCGTCACGGGCGCGATCCTGCCGGTGGACGGCGGCATGTCGACGCGCGTCGGATAGGCTCGGGCACGACAGGCAATCACCGAATCGCGGAGGAGGATCATGCAGAGCTGGCAGATCGGTGACGTCAGGGTCACCAAGGTGGTCGAGATGGAAGTGGCCGGGGGCACCGAGTTCATCCTTCCCCAGGCGACACCGGACGCGGTGCGCGACATGCAGTGGATGCGGCCGCACTTCATGGACGACCGCGGCCGCCTGATCATGAGCGTGCACGCCCTGCTGGTGGAGACGCCGGCGATGCGGATCGTGGTCGACACCTGCATCGGCAACGACAAGCCGCGGCGCATCCCGGGCTGGAACATGTTGCAGAAGCCGTTCCTGCGGGACATGCAGCAGGCGGGCTATCCGCCGGCCTCGATCGATGCCGTGCTGTGCACCCACCTGCACGTCGACCACGTGGGCTGGAACACCATGTGGAACGGCGAGCGCTGGGTGCCCACGTTTCCGTCCGCCCGCTACCTGATGGCGGCTTCGGAGTTCGAGTACTGGCGGGCACAGGAGGAAGACGCGGAGCAGCGCACCGTGTTCGCCGACTCGGTCGCACCGGTGTTCGACGCCGGGCTGGTCGACCTCGTGGAGACCGACCACGCCCTGTGCGATGAGGTCAGCCTGCTGCCGACGCCGGGCCATACGCCGGCGCACTGCAGCGTGCTGATCCGCTCCCGCGGGGAGCACGCGCTGATCACCGGCGATTTCGCCCACCACCCGTGCCAGATGGCACGCCTGGACTGGAGCAGCACCGCCGACCACGACGCGAAAGCCGCCGCGCGCACGCGCCGCAGCGTATTCGAGCGATTCGCCGACACCCCGACGCTGATCATCGGCACTCACTTCGCCGGCGCCACGGCCGGACACCTGCTGCGCGACGGCGACGCCTACCGCCTGGCGGCGGACGCTTGACGCCGACCACGGCCGGCGTTAGTAGTTAGAGGTACTAACGAACCGAGGGGGTGCGCCATGGCGTACGACTGCGACCTGGTGATCCGAGGCGGCACCGTGGTGGACGGCTCCGGCGGCGAGCCCTTCACCGCGGACGTAGCCGTGAGTGGCGGGAAGATCGCCGCGGTCGGCAGGGTGCCGCAGCGGGGACGCGAGGAGCTCGACGCCGCCGGCCTGCTGGTCACGCCGGGCTTCGTCGACATCCACACGCATTACGATGGCCAGGCGACCTGGGACCAGCGGCTCGCGCCATCCTCCTGCAACGGGGTGACCACCGCCGTGATGGGCAACTGCGGGGTCGGCTTCGCGCCGGTGCAGCGCTCCCACCACGACCTGCTGATCGAGCTGATGGAAGGCGTCGAGGACATCCCGGGCGCAGCCCTGCACGAGGGGCTGTCCTGGGAATGGGAGAGCTTCGGCGACTACCTCGACGCCCTGGACCGGCGGCCGCACGACATCGACCTGTGCGCGCAGTTGCCGCACGGCGCCCTGCGCGTCTACGTGATGGGCGAGCGCGGCGCGGAGGGGGAGGCCGCCACGCCGGAAGAGATCGAAACCATGGGCCGCCTGGCCGCCGGCGCGATGCGCGACGGCGCCCTGGGCTTCTCCTCCTCGCGAACGGTGCGCCACCGCACCAGCCGCGGCGCTCCCACGCCGACCCTCACCGCGGCGGAGGACGAGCTCACCGGGATCGCGGACGCCATCGGCGCGACCGGGCGGGGGGTGCTGCAGGTGATCTCCGACTTCCGGGATCTCGACGGCGAGTTCGGGATCTTCCGCCGGATGGTCGAACGCTCCGGTCGCCCGCTGAGCATTTCCCTGTCCCAGGCCGACGCGAAGCCGGACATGTGGCGCGAGCTGCTGGAACGGATCGAGGCCGCCTCCGACGCCGGGCTGCCGATGAAGGGGCAGGTCTGCGGCCGTCCCATCGGCACCCTGCTCGGGCTGCAGGGATCGCTGAACCCCTTCATGGCCCATCCGTCGTACCGGGCCATCGCACGGCTGCCGCTGGAGGAGAAGGTGCGCACGATGCGCGATCCCGCCTTCCGGGAGCGCCTGCTGGCCGAGGAGCCCGCCACCGACAACCCGATGGTGCGCTACATCACCGGCAGCTGGCAGAAGCTGTTCCAGCTGGGCGATCCGCCCGACTACGAGCCGCCGCCGGAGCGGAGCGTCGCGGCGCGGGCGCAGCGCGAGGGACGCCGGCCCGAAGAGCTGGCCTACGATCTCCTGCTCGAGCGCGACGGCCGGGAGCTGCTGTACTTCCCGCTGTTCAACTACACCGAGTTCAATCTCGACAATGCCCGCCGGATGATGCTGCACCGGGACACGGTGCTGGGCCTGGGGGACGGCGGCGCCCACGTGGGCGCCATCTGCGACGCCAGCTTCCCGACCTACATGCTCACCCACTGGGGCCGGGACCGGAACCGCGGCGAGCGCCTGGAGCTGTCCTGGATCGTGCGCAGCCAGACGCGCGCCACGGCCGAGGCAGTGGGCCTGCTGGACCGGGGCCTGCTCGCCCGGGGGATGAAGGCCGACATCAACCTGGTCGACTTCCAGCGGCTGCGGCTGCATCCGCCGCGCATGGCCTACGACCTGCCCACCGGCGGCCGCCGCCTGCTGCAGGAGGCCGACGGCTACGTGGCGACCGTGGTCGGCGGCGAGGTCACCTACCGCGACGGGCGCTCCACGGGGGCATTGCCCGGGCGGGTGGTGCGGGGGGGCCGGCCGTCTCCGGCCGCCGCCTGAGACGATCGGAACCGGAGGGGGCGAGATGACGCCGGAAGAGCTGGAGCCGCTGGAGCGGCACGCGGAATGGCGGGCGGACGACGTCGCGGCGAGTGACGAGTGGATCTGGGAGCTGTCCGATGCCGAGCTCGGCGAGCTCGAGGCGGCCCTGGCACATGCCCGCGGGCGCCGGAACGACGTGCTCCAGGTGACCCGGGAGGATTTCCCGCTGCCGATCCTGGGGCCGCGACTGGCGCGGCTCGAGGAAGAGCTGATCGACGGTCGCGGCTTCGCCTTGCTGCGCGGGCTGCCGGTCGACCGCTGGGGCGAGGAGGAAGCCTCGATGGTCTACTGGGGCATCGGTACGCACCTCGGCCGGCCCTGGCCGCAGAACCGCCATGGCCATCTGCTGGGGGACGTGACCGATCACGGGCGCAAGCCCGGGGACCCCGAGGCCCGTGGCTACGAGCTGGGCGGGGTGCCGCTGCCCTATCATTCCGACGGCTCCGACCTGGTCGGCCTGCTGTGCCTGCGCCAGGCGCGCAGCGGCGGCACCAGCACCATCGCCAACGCGGTGGCGGTGCACAACGAGATGGTCCGGCGGCGCCCCGACCTGGCCGCGCTGCTGTACCGGGCGATGCCCTACGACTACCGTGGCGAGGAAGCGTCCGGAAGCCGTCCGTTCTACTTCGTGCCGGTGTTCACCCGCCAGGGGGACCGCCTGTTCGTGCGCTACATCCGTCCCTACATCGAGTCGGCGATGCGCCACCCGGATGCGCCGCGCCTGCCGGGCGCGGTGCGCGAGGCCTTCGACCTGGTCGACGCGCTCACCGCGGACCCGGATTTCAACGTCTACATGGATTTCCGCCCGGGAGACATGCAGTTCATCAACAACTACCATGTGCTGCACGGGCGCACGGCCTACGAGGACCACCCGGAGCCGCATCGCAAGCGTCACCTGAAGCGGCTCTGGCTGGAGACGCGGCGCCTGCGCGAGCGACCGGAGCACTTCCGGCCGCGACGCTCGGCACAGCACTGGTGGACGCGGGCCGCCGGAGCCGGCTGAAACCCCGTCCCGCGCTCCGGGCCCGGGGCCCGAACGGCCCGCCACCGTCTCCCCGCTCCCCGGCACGGTCCCGCCCGTCGCGCCCTCGCTCCGCATGGTCACAGAGGAGCAGCCGCATGAAATACATCGAGGCCGGCAGCCGGCGGATCCCGGCGCTGGGATTCGGCACCTTCCGGCTGGACTCCGCGGATGCCTACCGCATGGTCCGCGCGGTCCTGGACATGGGCTACCGTCACATCGACACCGCGCAGATGTACGGCAACGAGGAGGCGGTGGGCCGTGCCATCGCCGAATCGGCCGTGGCGCGCGAAGACGTGTTCCTGACCACCAAGGTCTGGCCGGACCGTTTCCGTGACGGCGACCTGCAGGCCTCGGTGGACCGCAGCCTGGAGCGCCTGGACATGGATCAGGTCGACCTGCTGCTGCTGCACTGGCCCAATCCGGAGGTGCCGCTGTCGGAAACCCTGGACGCGCTGCAGGAGGTGCGCCGCGACGGGCGGGCCCGCGACATCGGCGTGAGCAATTTCCCCAATGCGCTGCTGCGGCAGGCGCTGGAGCATTGCGGCCGGGGCACGCTGCTGACCAACCAGGTCGAGTACCACGTGTTCCTGAGCCAGCGCGAGGTGCTGCGGCAGGTGCGCGAGGCCGGAATGTTCCTGACCGCGTACTGCCCGCTGGCGCAGGGGCGGGTGGTCGGCAACGCCGTGCTCGCGGAGATCGGTCGGCGCCATGGCAAGAACGAGGCGCAGGTCGCGCTGCGCTGGCTGATGCAGCAGGGCGTGGCGGCCGTCCCGCGCACGCGCCGGGAGTCCAACGCCCGCGCCAACCTGGACATCTTCGACTTCGAGCTCCCGGATGCCGACATGCGGCGGATCGACGGCGAACTGCAGGGCGACGGGCGGATGGTCGACCCCGGCCTGGCGCCGGCCTGGGACCGGCCCTGAGAGCGGCTCTCGCGACACCGGGGCGGTTGAGCCGGGAGAGCGGTTGCGGTATCAAGTGGAAGCGGGGCCGTGCCATGTCGCACGGCCCGGCTTGTGTCGGAAATAACATGACGTGAGATACGCGACCGACGCCGGTTCCGTCGCGCGCGCCGGCCCGGGGCGGCACCCGCGGGACACGCGTCCGTCACGCGCCCGTGACAGGCTGCAGGGAGGTCGCCGGAGCAACGGGGAGCGTGAACCGCATTGATCACACGGGGCAGAAAACCTCCGGCAGAGCCCGCGGGCTGGGATACCGACGCGCTGCAACTGCGGGGCTTCGCGCGCACCGTATCCGAGATCGAGTGGCTGCTGCTGCTGCTGATCCTGTTCTACCTGCTGGTGGCGCAGCCCGGCGCGCATGTGCGCACGCTGCTGCTGGCAGGTTCGGCCGCCTTCGGGACATTCGTCGCCGGCTTCCACTACCTGAACTCCTTCCGCATCAGCCGGCGCTGGAAGCTGGCGGTGGAGACCTGGGTGATGATCGGCTTCACCACCTGGGTGCTGTGGTACACCGGCCGGGCGGACAGCCCGCTGCTGAACATGTACCTGCTGGTGATCGTGATCAGCGCGCTCACCCTGGGCAAGCTGGCCACGCTGCTGGAAGTGGCGATGATCTCCGCCTGCTACCTGTACCTGGACGTGACCCAGCACGGTCTCGCCGCGTTCGGCAGCGCGCAGCTGGTCAGCACCGCCTCGCGCCTCGTGCCCTTCCTGCTGGTGGCCTACCTCACCACGATGCTGGCCGACGACATCCACTTTGCCAACCGGCGCCTGCGCGAGCTGGCCCGCACCGACCACCTGACGGGCCTGTACAACATGCGCACCTTCATCGCCATCGCCGACAAGCTCTATGCCCAGGCCCTGCGCAAGTCCACGCCCTTCTCGGTGCTGATGCTCGACGCGGACGACCTCAAGCAAATCAACGACCGGTACGGCCACGAGACCGGCAACGCCCTGATCTCGACCATCGCCGATACGGTCCGGCGGAACCTGCGCGCGAGCGACGTCTTCGCCCGCTATGGCGGCGACGAGTTCGCGGCGTTCCTGCCGGAGACCGACAGCCGGGGGGCGATGCGGCTCGCCGAGCGCATCCGGGAGCATCTGGTCGGCCGCAGCGTGACGCTGCCGCCGGGCAGCGTCCAGGTGACCGTCGGCCTGAGCATCGGCATCGCCAGCTACCCGGCCCACGGAACCTCCGTGCTGGACCTGATCAACAAGGCTGACCGCGCCATGTACGCCAGCAAGCAGGCCGGCAAGAACCGGGTCACCGTCTATGCCGGCGCCGACCGGATCGCGGCCGGCTGACCCCCTCCCGGGCGGCGGTCGCGACCGCCCGGCATGTGGCAGAATCCCGCCATGAGCACACCCCCCCGTGAGCCTCTCGACGCGCTGCTGGCGCGGGGCCTGGATCGCATGCATGCGACCCTGGCGAAAGCCCGGCGCGAGGCGCTGGTCGACTATCTCCTGGAGCTCGCCCGCTGGAACCGGGCATTCAACCTGACCGCGGTTCGCGATCCCGTCGACATGGTGCCGCGGCACCTGCTCGACAGCCTGGCCGTGCTGCCGTGGGTCCGGCCGGGCCGCCTGCTCGACGTGGGCAGCGGCGCCGGCCTGCCCGGGCTGGTCCTGGCCATCGCGCGCCCCGACCTGGAAGTGGTGCTGCTCGACAGCAACGGCAAGCGCGTGCGCTTCCTGCGCCACGTGTTGCTGGCGCTGGAGATCGCCAACGCGAGCGCGGTGCAGGCGCGGGTCGAGGACTACCCCGCGCAGCGAAGCTTTGATACCGTGATCAGCCGGGCCTTCTCCACGCTGGATCAGATGCTCGAGCTGTCGGCTCCGCTGCTGGCCGAAGACGGCGTGTTCCTTGCCATGAAGGGCAGTCGGCCGGAACGCGAGCTGGCCGCGGTTCCCGACGGCTGGGAGGCGGCCGGCATACACTCGGTGCAGGTCCCCGGCCTCGGGGCGCAGCGCCACGTGGTGGAACTGAAGCGGCAGCGTGTCGCCGGCCGCGCAGGACGGACCTGAAGCCGATGGGCAAGATCATCGCCGTAGCCAATCAGAAGGGTGGCGTGGGCAAGACCACCACCAGCGTGAACCTGGCGGCCTCCCTCGCGGCGACCCGCACGGGGGTGCTGCTGGTCGACATGGACCCCCAGGGCAACGCCACCATGGGCTGCGGCGTCGACAAGCACGGCGTCGCTCTGAGCGGTTGCGAGGTGCTGCTCGGCGAGAACCCCATCCGCGAGGCGATGCTCTGGACGGAGGGTGCGCATCCGTTCGCGGTGCTGCCCGGCAACGGCGACCTGACGGCGGCCGAGATCAGCCTGATGAGCATGCCCGACCGGGAGCGCCGGCTGCGTCAGGCCCTGCAGGGCGTGCGCGACGACTTCGACTACGTCATCATCGACTGTCCGCCGGCGCTGAACATGCTGACCATCAACGCGCTGGCCGCCGCGGACGGTCTGCTGATCCCGATGCAGTGCGAGTACTACGCCCTGGAGGGCCTCTCGGCGCTGCTCAACACGGTCGACCGGGTGCGCCGCCAGGTGAATCCGGACCTGGACATCGCGGGCCTGCTGCGGACCATGTTCGATCCGCGCAACAGGCTCTCCGGGGAGGTGTCGGCACAGCTGACCGAGCACTTCGGGGACAAGGTCTACCGCACGGTGATCCCGCGCAACGTGCGGCTCGCCGAGGCGCCGAGCTACGGCATGCCGGCCCTGCAGTACGACAGGTCCTCCCGCGGCGCCCTGGCGCACCTGGCCCTGGCGGGAGAGATCCTGCGGCGCGACGGCCGGCGGGCCCCCGCCGCCGCGCTGCGTTGACCCGCATCCCACTGGCAATAACCGGCGCGGTCCGGCACACGGGTACCTGACATGGCAGCAAAGAAACGCGGACTCGGGCGCGGCCTCGACGCGCTGCTCGGCGGCGACGAGACCGCTCCCGCACAACCGGGCGGCACGCAGGATTCGCTGCGCCATCTCGGCGTCGAGGTGATCCGGCGCAGCCGCTACCAGCCGCGCGAGAACTTCGACTCCGAGTCGCTGCGCGAGCTGGCCGATTCGATCCGCTCCCAGGGCGTGGTCCAGCCGGTGGTGGTGCGCCCGCTGGACGAGGGCGGCTACGAGCTGATCGCCGGCGAGCGGCGCTGGCGCGCGGCCCAGCTGGCCGGCCTGCGGGAGATCCCCGTGGTGGTGCGGGAGGTGCCCGAGCAGGCGGCCATGGCGATGGCGCTGATCGAGAACATCCAGCGCGAGGACCTCAATCCACTGGAGGAGGCCCGTGCGCTGGACCGCCTGAAGAACGAATTCGGCCTGACCCACCAGGAGGTTGCCGACGCCGTGGGACGCTCGCGCGCCGCGGTCAGCAACCTGCTGCGGCTGATCGAGCTGACCGACGAGGTCAAGGCGCACGTGGAGGCGGGCGCGCTGGAGATGGGCCATGCGCGCGCCCTGCTCGCGCTGAAGGACGCGGAGCAGTCGGAAGCCGCGCGCGAGGTGGTGGCGCGCGGGCTCTCGGTGCGCGAGACCGAGAACCTGGTGCGCCGCTGGGAGACCCGCAAGGCCCGCAAGCGGTCGACGCCCCGGCCGGATCCGGACATCCAGCGCCTCCAGGACGACCTCTCGCAGCGCCTCGGCGCCAGCGTCAGCATCAAGGACACCGGCGGTCGCGGCCGGGTCGTGATCCAGTACCATTCACTGGACGAGCTGGACGGCATACTGGGCCGGATTCATTGATCCCGTGGGGCGCATCGCCTACCCTGCGCCGCGTTGACCGGGAATACCCGAGTCTATATACTTCCGCGCTCTATGCCGCATGGCGCCACGGTATAACCGTCGCGCGGCAGGGGGACGCGCGGCCGATTACCCGCCGGGTACGGAGAATCCATGGGCCGGGGTATCGTTTCCAGAGTTCTTCTGGGCCAATGCGCGGTGACCTGTGTCTGCGCGAGCGCGGGACTCGCCGCGTCCGGTCCGAGAACAGCCGTGGCGGCGCTTGCAGGCGGCGGCATTAGCGTAGTTTCGGGGCTTTCATTCGCGGTCAAGATGTTTGCGCCAGGGCCAGGGGCCGGCGCGAAGCGTCTGCTGCGGGCGTTTTACGCGGGCGTTCTGATCAAGTACCTGGTCGCGGCCGCGCTGTTCGTGCTGGCGTTGCGGTTCCTGCCCGACCAGTTCGGGGCGGTTCTGGGGACGTTCGTGGCCACGCTCGCCGTGTACTGGTTGGCCCTGCTCTGGCGTACGGATGACCTGAAACCAAACTGAACCGACGGGATACAGGCATGGCTGCGGGATCGGAACACGCACACGGCGCAACCGAGTACATCCATCACCACCTGACCTACCTGCAGTACGGGCACGGTTTCATGTCGGTCCACCTGGATACGCTCCTGGTGTCGATCGGGCTCGGTGTCCTCTTCCTGGGCGTGTTCTACGCCGCCGCACGCCGGGCGACCTCCGGCGTCCCCGGAAAGTTCCAGGCGTTCATCGAGATGATCATCGAGTTCGTGGACACCTCGGTGCGCGAGACCTTCGACGGCGACAACCCGCTGATCGCACCGCTGGCCCTGACGATCTTCATCTGGGTGTTCCTGATGAACTTCATGGACCTGCTGCCGGTCGACGCGTTCCCGCTCGCGGCCAAGGCGATGGGGGTGCCGTACCTGCGGATCGTGCCCAGCAACGACCTCAACGGCACGTTCGGCCTGTCCTTTTCGGTGTTCATCCTGATCCTCTACTACAGCTTCAAGATGAAGGGCCCCGGGGGTTACGTGAAGGAGTTCCTGACCCATCCCTTCGGCTGGTTCGCGTTCCCCTTCAACGCCATCCTGAATTTCGTGGAGCTGGTCGCCAAGCCGATCTCGCTGTCGCTGCGACTGTTCGGAAACATGTACGCGGGCGAGCTGATCTTCGTCCTGGTGGCGCTGCTGCCGTGGTGGATGCAATGGACCATCGGCGGCGCCTGGGCGATTTTCCACCTGCTGGTGGTTATCCTGCAGGCGTTCATCTTCATGATGCTGACGATCGTGTATCTCAGCATGGCCCACGAGACGCCGCACTAGGCCCCGACTTTCAAGCAACCCCTGTCCTGAACCGGGAGGAATGATGGAACTGGCAAGCCTTATCGCACAGGTACAAGGATCCACCGCGGTCGCGGTCGGCATTCTGATCGGGGGCGGCGCCCTCGGCACGGGTGTCGGCTTCGGCATCCTGGGTGGCAAGTTTCTGGAAGGCATCGCGCGTCAGCCGGAGATGGCCGGGATGCTCACCACGCGCATGTTCCTGGTGGCCGGCCTGCTCGACGCGGTGGCCATGATCGGCGTCGGTATCGCGCTGTTCCTGACCTTCGCGAACCCGTTCCTGACCGCCGTGAGGACCGCCGTCGGCGGCTGAGCCGGGATCCGGCCGAAGGTGACGCTGTAACGGAGGCAGCACCATGAATATCGACCTGACCCTGCTGGGGGAAATGCTGACCTTCATGGTCCTGGTGGTGGTCACGATGAAGTACATCTGGCCGCCGCTGACCGAGGCGATCCGCGATCGCCAGGCCCGGATCAGCGACGGCCTCGCCGCCGCGGAACGCGGTCAGCAGCAGCTCGAGCAGGCGCGGGAAGACGCCGAGAAGATCCTGCAGGAAGCCCGCGAGCAGGCGTCCGAGATCCTCGCGCAGGCCAACAAGCGCCACAGCGAAATGCTGGAGAAGTCCAGGGAGGACGCCCGGGCCGAGGGCGAGCGGCTGGTGGAGGCCGCTCGCGCGGAGATCCAGCAGGAGGTGGTGCGGGCCCGCGAGACGCTGCGGGCGGAACTCGGCAACCTGGTGATCGACGGCGCCGAGCGCGTGCTGGCGCGGGAGATCGACAGCAAGGCGCACAATGACCTGGTCGACGAACTGGTCGAGCAGATCTAGCGGGAGAGGACTCGATGGCGGAACTGACCACCCTCGCACGACCCTACGCGAAGGCCGTGTTTGATCTGGCGCGCGACGACGACAGCCTGCCGGCCTGGTCGGAGTGCCTGGAACGGCTCGCGGCCGTCGTGAGCAACGAGGAAGTGCAACAGGTGATCGAGAGCCCCCGCGTTCCCGCCGACCAGATCGTGGAGCTGGTGCTCGAGGCGGCCGGCGCCGAGTCGATGGGCGATGCGGGGCGTAACCTGGTCCGGCTTCTGGCAGCGAACCGGCGGCTGTCGCTGGTTCCCGCGATGGCCGGGTTGTACGAGGAAATGCGCGCCGAGGCGGAAGGCACGGTCGACGTGGAAGTGGTTTCCGCCAAGCCCCTCACCGACGAGCAGCAGGACAAGATCGAGCGCGCACTGGCCGGGCGCCTGGGCAAGAAGGTCCGGCTGCACAACCGGGTCGACGAGGAGATGCTCGGCGGCGCCGTGATCCACGCGGGCGACGTCGTCATCGACGGCTCGGTGCAGGCGAAGCTGGGCAGGCTCGCCAGCGCACTGGTTCATTGACGAGGTAGCAAGATGCAACTCAATCCTTCCGAAATCAGCGACCTGATCCGGCAGCGCATACAGAATTTCGAGGCCGTGGCCGAGGCCCGCTCCGAGGGGACCGTGGTGAGCGTGGCGGACGGCATCTGCCGCATCCACGGCCTGGCGGACGCGATGCAGGGCGAGATGCTGGAGTTCCCCGGCGATACTTTCGGCCTGGCGCTCAACCTCGAGCGCGACTCGGTCGGTGCGGTGGTGCTGGGCGAGTACGAGCACATCAGCGAGGGCGACACGGTCAAGTGCACCGGCCGCATCCTGGAGGTGCCGGTGGGAGAAGGGTTGCTCGGCCGTGTCGTGGACGCTCTGGGCAACCCGATCGACGGCAAGGGGGACCTCGACGTCACGCAGACCTCGCCGATCGAAAAGGTGGCGCCGGGGGTGATCACGCGGCAGTCGGTGGCGCAGCCGGTGCAGACCGGCCTGAAGGCCATCGACTCCATGGTTCCCATCGGGCGCGGCCAGCGTGAGCTGATCATCGGTGACCGCCAGACCGGCAAGACCGCGGTGGCCATCGACGCCATCATCAACCAGCGCGACACCGACGTGAAGTGCATCTACGTCGCCGTCGGCCAGAAGGCGTCCAGCGTCGCCAACGTGGTGCGGATGCTGGAGCAGTACGGTGCGATGGAGCACACCATCGTGGTGGCCGCCACCGCGTCCGATCCCGCGGCGCAGCAGTTCATCGCTCCCTACGCCGGCTGCGCCATGGGCGAGTATTTCCGCGACCGGGGCCAGGACGCGCTGATCATCTACGACGACCTCACCAAGCAGGCCTGGGCCTACCGCCAGGTGTCGCTGCTGCTGCGGCGGCCGCCGGGACGCGAGGCCTACCCGGGCGACGTGTTCTACCTCCATTCGCGCCTGCTCGAGCGCGCCGCGCGCATCAACGCCGAGGAGGTCGAGCGGCGTACCGACGGCGAGGTGAAGGGACGCACGGGCTCGCTTACCGCGCTGCCGATTATCGAGACCCAGGCGGGCGACGTGTCGGCGTTCATCCCGACCAACGTGATCTCGATCACCGACGGCCAGATCTTCCTCGAGACCGACCTGTTCAACGCCGGCATCCGGCCGGCCATCAACGCCGGCATCTCGGTGTCCCGCGTCGGCGGCTCGGCGCAGACCAAGATCATCAAGAAGCTCGGCAGCGGCGTGCGCCTGGCGCTGGCCCAGTACCGCGAGCTGGCGGCCTTCGCCCAGTTCGCCTCGGACCTCGACGAGGCCACCCGGCGCCAGCTCGAGCGCGGCGAGCGCATCACCGAGCTGATGAAGCAGAAGCAGTACTCGCCGCTGAGCGTGGCCGAGATGGCCTTCGCGCTGTTCGCCGGCAACGAGGGCTACCTCGACGACATCGACGTCAGGAAGGTGGTCGATTTCGAGGCCGCGCTGATGGACTACCTGCGCTCGGAGCAGAAAGAGCTGCTGCAGCAGATCGACGAGTCCGGCGACTACAACGACGAGATCGAGTCGCAGATGCGCAAGGCGCTCGACAGTTTCAAGGCCAACAGCACCTGGTAGGCGGTGTCACCGGAGCTTCAGGTACAGGCATAAGCTATGGCGGGCGCGAAAGAGATACGGACCCAGATCCGGAGCATCCAGAACACGCAGAAGATCACCAAGGCCATGGAGATGGTGGCGGCGAGCAAGATGCGTCGCGCGCAGGAGCGGATGCAGGCGTCCCGCCCCTATGCCGATCGTATCCGGCAGGTGATCGGGCACCTGGCCGGGGCGAACCCCTCCTATCGGCACGCATTCCTGCAGGAGCGCGAGCCCCGGCGGGTCGGCTTCATCATCGTCTCCACCGACCGCGGGCTGTGCGGCGGGCTGAACAACAACCTGTTCAAGGTCGCCGTGCGCCGGATGAAGGAGTGGTCCGACCAGGGCGTGGAGATCGAGATGGCCGTGCTCGGCGCCAAGGCCGTTGGCTTCTTCCAGCGGCACGGCGGGCGCGTGGTGGCCAAGGCAAGCGGGCTCGGCGACACGCCGCACCTGGAGGACCTGATCGGCACCGTCAAGGTGATGCTCGACGCGTACTCCGAGGGTGAGCTGGACCGGCTGTTCGTGTGCCACAACGATTTCATCAACACCATGTCGCAGCAGGTCACGGTGCGCCAGATCCTCCCGGTGGAAAAGCTCGAGGAGGAACAGATGCTGGAGCACTGGGACTACATCTACGAGCCGGGCTCCGAGGAGCTGCTCGACGACATGCTGATGCGCTACATCGAGGCGCAGGTCTACCAGGGCGTGGTCGAGAACGTGGCCTGCGAGATGGCGGCCCGGATGGTGGCCATGAAGAGCGCCTCGGACAACGCCCAGAACATCATCGACGAGCTCCAGCTGGCCTACAACAAGGCGCGGCAGGCGGCGATCACGCAGGAGCTGTCCGAGATCGTGGCCGGGGCGTCGGCCGTCTAGCGCGGCGCGCCGGGCAGGAAACCGCTTTGAAATCAGATCCCGTCGCGGCGCGCCGCCGTAGCGGGTGTCCGAAGGCTAGGGGAACCGAAGCATGAGCTCTGGAAAGATTGTTCAGATCATTGGCGCGGTGGTCGACGTCGAGTTTCCGCGTGGCGCCATCCCGAACATCCACGACGCCGTCGTGGTCGACGAGGCGGGACTGACGCTCGAGGTTCAGCAGCAGCTCGGTGACGGGGTCGTGCGCTGCATCGCCATGGGCACCACCGACGGGCTCAAGCGCAACGCGGCGGTGACCAGCACCGGCAAACCCATCTCGGTGCCGGTGGGCCCGAAGACCCTGGGACGCATCATGGACGTGCTGGGGCGGCCCGTGGACGAGGCCGGCGACATCGGCGCCGGGGAGACCTGGGCGATTCATCGCGATCCGCCCGCGTACGAGGACCAGGCGGGCGGCCAGGAGCTGCTCGAGACGGGCATCAAGGTCATCGACCTGCTGTGTCCCTTCGCCAAGGGCGGCAAGGTCGGCCTGTTCGGCGGCGCCGGCGTGGGCAAGACCGTCAACATGATGGAGCTGATCAACAACATCGCCAAGGCCCACTCGGGCCTGTCGGTGTTCGCCGGCGTGGGCGAGCGCACCCGCGAGGGCAACGACTTCTACCACGAGATGAAGGAGTCCAACGTCCTCGACAAGGTGGCGATGGTCTACGGCCAGATGAACGAGCCGCCGGGCAACCGCCTGCGCGTGGCGCTGACCGGGCTGACCATGGCGGAGTACTTCCGCGACGAGGGACGTGACGTGCTGATGTTCATCGACAACATCTACCGTTACACCCTGGCGGGCACCGAGGTCTCCGCGCTGCTGGGCCGCATGCCCTCGGCGGTCGGCTATCAGCCGACCCTGGCGGAGGAGATGGGCGTCCTGCAGGAGCGCATCACCTCCACGCGCAAGGGCTCCATCACCTCGGTGCAGGCGGTGTACGTGCCGGCCGACGACCTCACCGACCCTTCGCCGGCGACCACCTTCGCCCACCTCGACGCCACCGTCGTGCTGGCGCGCTCCATCGCGGAGCTGGGCATCTACCCGGCGGTGGACCCGCTGGACTCCACTTCCCGCCAGCTCGATCCGCAGATCGTGGGCCAGGAGCATTACGACATCGCGCGCGGCGTGCAGAACGTGCTGCAGCGCTACAAGGAGCTGCGCGACATCATCGCGATCCTGGGCATGGACGAGCTGTCCGAGGAGGACAAGCTCACCGTGGCGCGGGCGCGCAAGATCCAGCGCTACCTGTCGCAGCCGTTCTTCGTCGCGGAGGTGTTCACCCAGCAGCCGGGCAAGTACGTGGCACTGAAGGACACCATCGCCGGCTTCAAGGCGATCCTGGACGGCGAGTACGACCACCTGCCCGAGCAGGCGTTCTACATGGTCGGCTCCATCGAGGAAGCCGCGGAAAAGGCGAAGAACCTCTGACGCCGCGAACGCGGGGATACCGAGCAGATGAGCAAGATCCAGGTCGATATCGTCAGTGCCGAGGGCGAGATCCATGCCGGCGAGGCCGACATGGTCTTCGCCCCTGCGGTCGAGGGCGAGGTGGGCATCGCCCCCCGCCATGCGCCGCTGCTGACGAAGCTGCGCCCCGGCGAGGTCCGGGTGCACAACGAGGGCGAGGACGAGCAGTCGTACTACGTCTCCGGCGGCATCCTGGAGGTGCAGCCGCACAAGGTGATGGTGCTGGCCGATACCGCGTTCCGGGCGCGTGACATCGACGAGGCGGCCGCCCAGGAAGCCAAGCGCCAGGCCGAGGAGGCGCTGGCCTCGCAGCAGGCGGAACTCGACTATGCCAAGGTGCAGGCGGAGCTGGCCGAAGCGGTGGCCAAGCTGCGCGCCCTGGAGCGCCTGCGGCGCACCGGCCGCCGCTGAGCTCCCCCGGGACCGCTCCGGCGCTCGCCGCGCGGCCCGCCGATGCGGGGCGTCCCGGCGATCCCGCTCCCTGTCGGCCGGGAACCGATCCGCTATAATCACCGTGTCTTTGGTACCTGTCCGGCAACGCGGGAGGGTCTCCCTGTCATGCCCCTGAGCGTCGTCATCCTGGCCGCGGGCAAGGGCACGCGCATGCGTTCCGACCTGCCCAAGGTGCTGCAGCCGCTGGCCGGGCGCCCCCTGCTTCAGCACGTGGTCGATACCGCCGCCCGGCTCGAGCCCGCTCGACTGCGGGCGGTCGTGGGCCACGGCGCCGACCGGGTGCGGGAGACCATCACCGGACCGGGGCTGGAGTGGATCGTGCAGGCCGAGCAGCTCGGCACCGGCCACGCCGTGCTGCAGGCGCTGCCCGGGCTGGACGATGCCGACTCCGTGCTGGTGCTCTACGGCGACGTTCCCCTGGTGCGCGAGGAGACCATGCGGGGCCTGGCCGCGTGGGCACGGGAGGGTGCCCTGGCGCTGCTGGGCGCCGAGCTGGACGACCCGGACGGCTACGGCCGCATCCTGCGCGACGACGGGGGTCGGGTGGCCGGGATCGTCGAGGAAAAGGACGCCACCGCCGCCCAGCGGGGCATCCGGGAGATCAACACGGGCTTGATGGCCGGGCCCGCCGGGCAGCTGCGGCGCTGGCTGGAGCGGGTGGGCAACGACAATGCCCAGGGCGAGTACTATCTCACGGACGTGGCGGCGATGGCCCGCCGTGACGGCTGCCCGCTGGAAGCGGTGGCCGCAACCGATCCGGACGAGATCCTCGGGGTCAACGACCGCGTCCAGCTGGCGCACCTGGAGCGGGTCTTCCAGCGACGTCAGGCACGGGCGCTGATGCGCGCCGGGGTGCTGCTGCTGGATCCCGAGCGCTTCGACCTGCGCGGGCGCCTGGAAACCGGGCGGGACGTGACCATCGACGTCAATGCCGTATTCGAGGGCGAGGTCGTGCTGGGTGACGGGGTTCGCGTCGGGCCCAACTGCCACCTGCGCGACTGTCGGCTGGGGAACGGCGTCGAGCTGTTGCCCAACACGGTGGTGGACGGTGCCACCGTCGGCACCGGGGCGCGGCTCGGGCCGTTCTCGCGGATCCGGCCGGGCACCGAGCTGGCGGACGGCACGCACATCGGCAATTTCGTGGAAATCAAGCAGAGCCGCGTGGGCACCGGCAGCAAGATCAACCACCTGAGCTATGTCGGGGATACCGAGATGGGCCGCGGGGTGAACATCGGGGCCGGCACCATTACCTGCAACTACGACGGCGTGCACAAGCACCGGACCGAGATCGGCGACGACGCCTTCGTCGGCTCGGGCACGGAGCTGGTCGCCCCCGTCCGCGTCGGTGCCGGCGCCACCATCGGGGCGGGCTCGACCATCAGCAAGGATGCGCCGGAAGGCCAGCTGACGGTGGGCCGCGCCCGGCAGACCACGGTGCCGGGCTGGAAACGCCCGGACCGGAAACGCTAAGCGTCAGGGAAGATGCAGCCATGTGCGGAATCGTCGGTGCAGTCGCGCAACGCAACGTCACGCCCATCCTGCTGGAGGGTATCCGGCGCCTCGAGTACCGGGGCTACGACTCAGCCGGCATAGCGGTCATCACCCCGGACGACGGGCTGGAGCGCCGGCGCACGGTAGGCAAGGTCCAGGCCCTGGCCGAGGCGCTGGAGGAGCAGCCGCTGGCCGGACAGGTGGGCCTGGCCCATACCCGCTGGGCGACCCACGGCACCCCCTGCGAGCGCAACGCGCATCCCCATCTCTCGGGCGATTCCCTGGCCGTGGTGCACAACGGCATTATCGAGAACCACGCCGAACTGCGCTCCGAGCTGGAGGCGGAAGGCTACGAGCTCGCCTCGGAGACCGACACCGAGGTGCTCGCCCACGAGATCCACTCCCGGCTGGCACGCACCGGCGACCCGCTGCGTGCGGTCCAGGCCGCGGTGGCCCGGCTGCGCGGCGCCTATGCGCTCGCGGTGGTGGACCGGCACTTCCCCGACCGGCTCGTGGTGGCACGCCTGGGCAGCCCGCTGGTGCTGGGGGTGGGCATCGGGGAGCATTTCGTCGCCTCCGACGCGGCCGCGCTGCTGCCGGTCACGCAGCGTTTCGTGTTCCTGCAGGAAGGGGACATCGCCGAAATACGGCGCGACGGCTACCGGATCCTCGACCGCGAGGGGCGGGAGGTCGAGCGGCCGGTCCGGACCAGCAAGCTGGCGGCGGACTCGGTCGAGCGCGGCCAGTACCGCCACTACATGCTCAAGGAGATCCATGAGCAGCCGCGCGCCATGGCCGAGACCCTGGAGGGACGCCTGGCCGACGGGCACGTGCTGGACGCGGCGTTCGGCATGGATGCCGGAAAGCTGCTCGACGCGGTACGGTGCGTGCACATCGTCGCCTGCGGCACCAGCTACCATGCCGCCATGGTCGGCCGCTACTGGATCGAATCGCTGGCCGGACTGCCCTGCAGCGTCGAGATCGCCAGCGAGTATCGTTACCGCCATCCGGTGGTGCCGGAAGGCACCCTGTTCGTGACCCTGTCACAGTCCGGGGAGACCGCCGACACGCTGGCGGCGCTGCGGGAGTCACGCCGGCTCGGTTATCTGGGCAGCCTCGCCGTGTGCAACGTTCCCGAGAGCTCCCTGGTGCGCGAGTCGGACCTGGTGCTGATGACCCGCGCCGGCCCGGAGATCGGCGTCGCGTCGACCAAGGCGTTCACCACCCAGCTGGTGTCCCTGATGCTGCTCACGCTGGCGCTGGGGCGCCGTCACGGGCTCGATACGGCGCGCCAGGCGCAGATCGTGCGCGACCTCGAGCAGGCACCGGGGCTGGTGGAGCAGGCGCTCGGGCTGGACGACCGGATCGCGAAGCTCGCGGACGATTTCGCCGACAAGCAGCACGCGCTGTTCCTCGGGCGCGGCGTCGAGTACCCGATCGCCATGGAAGGGGCGCTCAAGCTCAAGGAAATCTCCTACATCCATGCCGAGGCCTACGCCGCCGGGGAGCTCAAGCACGGGCCACTGGCGCTGGTGGACGAAAGCATGCCGGTGGTCGCCGTGGCCCCGAACGACGAGCTTCTGGAGAAGCTCCTTTCCAACCTGCAGGAGGTACGGGCGCGCGGCGGGCGCCTGTACGTGTTCGCCGATCCGGGCGTCCGGCTGCAGGAGGACGAGAGCGTGCGGGTGCTGCCGATGCCCACCGATCACAATGCGCTCACGCCGGTGATCTACACCATCCCCCTGCAGCTGCTCGCCTATCACGTGGCGGTGCTCAAGGGGACCGACGTCGACCAGCCGCGCAACCTGGCCAAGTCGGTCACGGTCGAGTAGGCGACCGGCGGCCGGCCCCGCCATCCCCTGCGGGCGCGGCGACCCTCGCGCCGGGGCGCCGGTTTCCCATACACTCCGCTGAGCATGCGTCACGTTGCGGGAGGCCGGTGATGAGCTTCGCGGAATACCAGTTCGGCATCTACCTGAAGGGGCTGGAGGGCGAAACGCCGTCGCTGCCGATGCGGGTCGACCAGCTCGAGCAGGCCGCGCGGGAAGCGCTGGACGAGAAGGCCTACTGGTATGTCGCCGGGGGCGCGGGCGATGACAGCATGCGCGCCAACCGTGAGGCGTTCTACCGCTGGCGCATCCTGCCCCGGATGCTGCGTGACGTGGCTTCCCGCGACCTTTCGCTGGAACTGCTGGGGCAGTCGCTGGCCGCGCCCCTGCTGCTGGCACCGATCGGCGTCCAGGAGATCGTTCATCCGGAGGCGGAGCTGGCGGTGGCGCGTGCCGCGGCCGCGCTCGGTATCCCGATGGTGCTGTCCACCGTCTCCTCGGTGCCCATGGAGCGCGTCGGCGAAATCATGGGAGAGGTCCCGCACTGGTTCCAGCTCTACTGGCCGCGCGATCGCGAGATCACACGAAGCTTTCTGCGGCGGGCGGAGTCGGCCGGCTTCGGCGCCCTGGTGGTGACCCTGGACACGCGCTTCCTGGCATGGCGCGAGCGGGACCTGCAGCAGGCCTTCCTGCCGTTCCTGCGGGGACAGGGCCTGGCCAACTACGCCACGGATCCGGTGTTCCGGGATGGCCTGGCAAGCCCTCCGGAAGAGGACATGGGCCCGGCGATCGAGCGCTGGAGCGCGATTTACTCCGATCCGTCGCAGACCTGGGACGACCTGGCGTTCCTGCGGGACAGCACGCGCCTGCCGATCGTGCTCAAGGGTATCCTGCATCCGGAAGACGCGGTGCGGGCCGCGGATCTCGGCATGGACGCCCTGATCGTCTCGAACCACGGCGGCCGCCAGGTCGAGGGTGCCGTGGCGGCGCTGGACGCATTGGCGGAAGTCTCTTGCGCGGTCGGCGACCGTCTCCCGCTGCTGTTCGACAGCGGCATCCGGCACGGCGGGGATATCCTCAAGGCACTGGCGCTCGGCGCCCGCGCCGTGCTGCTGGGGCGACCCTATATCTGGGGCCTGGCGCTCGCTGGCCAGGACGGGGTGCGCGAGGTGCTCCAGCGGTTGCTGGCGGATCTCGACCTGAATCTTGCGCTGAGCGGCTGTCGCACGCTCGCGGAGGTCAACCGGGGGTTGCTGCGGCAGGCCTGACCGGTGATCGCGGGGCCCCCCTTTGGAGGATGGCGCCGCCCTCCTCGGCCGGCGAAAATGGACGGGCCCCGGCCCGGCGGGGATTCCGGATGCCGGGGGCGCCCGAGCGCGGGGGGCTACAAGCAAGAATACGAACGGGGCGGCGACGCCGTCCGCGGGGTTCATGGAGGCGGCCGCCCCGGGGTAGCCGCAGGGTCACGCAAACGTGCTTTCCAATTCCATCGGGCGAGAGCTGGGCAAGATCGCGCGCCACGTGGCGCTGTGCGCCGCCGTGCTGGCGCTCGCGCTGGCGCTGCTGCCGTCCGTGGCGGACGCGACGTCCACGATCCACGAGGTCGCCGACTACAGTGCCTACGGGATCCTGGGGGTCGCTCTGGTCATGGCCTGGCATTTCAACCGCAGCCACCCCGCGCTGATCGCCGCGGTCCTGATCCTGTTCCACTGGGTGGCGGTGGGGCTGCCCCGCCAGCCCCTGGCCGACCCCCGGCTGGCGGACGTCGCCTGGGACGCCTGCGGTCTGCTGGTGCCGCTGGTGTTCGTCGTCCTGGCACTGTTCCGGGACCGCGGCGTGGCGAACGTCCACGCCGCGCTGCGTGCCGCGTTCATCGTCGGCCTGGCCCTGTGTCTGCTGTTGCCGGCGCTCTTTGCCACGCCGCGTTTCGAGCGCTGGATGGACTACCCGCTGCTCGCCGGGGTGCCGCTGCCGGGCGGGGCGCATCAGCCGGTGGTCGCGGCCCAGTTCCTGGCGGGCCTGGTGCTGGCGGGGCGGGTGATCCGCTTTCGCACCCTGCTCGATACGGCGCTGCTCGGCGCGCTGGTCGCCGTCGCCCTGAGCGTTTACTTCCACGGCGTGAGCGGCAGCTCGGGGGTGCTGACCGGCGCCGGCGGTCTGCTGCTCTGGCTCGGCGTGGTGCAGGATTCGCACGTCATGGCGTTCCAGGACGAACTGACCGAGCTGCCGTCGAGGCGCGCCATGAACGAGCGCCTCATGGGCCTGGGACGCAGGTACACCCTGGCGATGGTCGACGTGGATCATTTCAAGCTGTTCAACGACCGCTTCGGTCACGATGTCGGGGACCAGGCACTGCGGTTCATCGCCGCCCACCTGCGGCGCGTCGGCGGGGGCGGTACGGTGTATCGCTACGGGGGCGAGGAGTTCGCGGTCGTGTTCGCCGGCAAGGATCTCGATGCCGTGCTGCCGCACCTGCAGTCGCTGCGCGCCCGCATCGCCAGCTCGCACATGGCGATCCGGCAGCAGGAGCGCCGCGACAAGCACGGGCGGCGCACGCGGGGCCGCAACGGCCGTCGTCCGCGCCCGATGACCGTGCGCTTCACGGTGAGCATCGGCGCCGCCGAGCGCACGGGGGGCCTGGACAAGCCCGCGGAGGTGCTCGGCGCGGCGGACCGCGCCCTCTATCGGGCGAAGAAGCGCGGCCGCAATCGGGTCATGACCTGAGCCTCTCCCCGCCCGGGCCGGATTGGCATGCCACGGGTCCGGCCGGTATCGTCGCCATTGGGCGCGCTCCGCCCCGGCGGCCCTGCGCCGCGCCACTGCAGTCGATCCGTGATGCGCTGCCGGGTAAGCGGTGGGTGGCGGCGCGCGGCCCGCGAGAGGAGAAGCCCCGCCCTTGAACACCTCGACCAATATCAAGCCGAACACAGGGCTCGTGCTGACCGGGGGTGGAGCCCGCACCGCCTACCAGGTCGGGGTGGTGCGCGCGGTCGCCGAGATGTGCCGGCCGGAGGTGCGCACGCCGTTCCCGGTCATCACCGGGACTTCCGCGGGCGCCATCAATGCCGGGTCGCTCGCGGCGAGTGCCCCCAACCTGGCCGCCGGGGCGGCGAGACTGGCGGGCATCTGGCGCCAGCTCCGGGTGGACCGGGTGTTCCGCACCGATCCCTGGACGGTCTATCGCACCGGTGCGCACTGGTTCGCCGCCCTGCTCCTGGGCGGGCTCGGACCGGGCAATCCGCGCTCCCTGCTCGACAACGACCCGCTGCGGGGTCTGCTGCGGCGCCGGCTGGACTTCTCCCGCGTCAGCGCGAACCTCGTCTCCGGCCACCTGCGGGCCCTCGGAATCGTCGCGTCGGGCTACTTCAACGGCCGCTCCGTGTGCTTCTACGAAAGCCTCGACCACATCCATCCGTGGAACCGTGCCCGGCGCCAGGGTCGACCGTCGGAGCTCGGCATCGAGCACATCATGGCTTCCTGTGCCCTGCCGGTCCTGTTCCCGGCCGTGCGGCTGGGGAACGAGTTCTTCGGCGACGGAGCCATGCGTGACGTGGCGCCCCTGAGCGCGGCAATCCACCTGGGCGCGGATCGCCTGCTGGTGATCGGCACGCGCAACGACGAACCGATCGAGGAACCCGGCATCGAGCCCAGCCACTACCCGAGCCTGGGCGATATCGGCGGCTACGTGCTCGATACCCTGTTCATGGAGAGCCTGCGTGCCGACCGGGAGCGGCTCGAGCGTCTGAACGAGCTGGTGGAGGTCGTCGCGGAGGCGCCGGTGCTGGAGGATGGACGGGCGCTGCGGCAAGTCGACCTGCAAATGGTGCTGCCGAGCCGCGACCTGCGGGAAATCGCGGAGCGTCACGCGCACCGCTTCCCCGCCACGGTGCGGCGCGTGATGCGCGGAATCGGCGCCGACCCGCGGAGTGGACGCCTGACCAGCTACCTGCTGTTCGACGGGCGTTACTGCCGCGAGCTCATGCAGCTGGGCTACGCCGACGCGATGGACCAGGCACCGAGCCTGAAGCGCTTCCTGCTGGTCGATCCGGAACGCTGACAAGCGCAAGTGCCCGCCGTACCGCCTTTTGGCGGCCGCCACCGCGTGTGGCATCATCGTCGCTTATCCATCCCGATTCCGGCACGCGCTTGCGGCGGCGGCGCGGCCGTGTCGGCGGGATCCCGGACGAACCAGAGACGCGCAGATGCTCTCCAGCCTGTTCAAGCGCAACAAGAAACCCTGGAAGCTCTACATCGAGGGCCGCGAGGAGCCGGTCGAGGTGCCGCCGAGGACCAGCGTGCTCCAGGCCGCGCTCGACAACGGCATCCCGTTTCCGCACAGCTGTCGCGCCGGCGGCTGCGGCACCTGCCGCTGCCGGTTGCTGGAAGGCCGGGTCAGGGAGCTGACCGACAAGAGCTTCCTGCTCAGTGCCGAGGAGCTGCAGCAGAACTACATTCTCGCCTGCCAGAGTCTGCCCCGTTCGGACGTGCGCGTGCGCGTGGACGACCTGGACCTTTCCGCGGAGGCCGCCGCCACCGTGCACCCGGTAGTGAAGACCACCGGCCGGATCGCCGCGACCCGCCGCGCGACGCATGACATCCTCGAGCTGACCGTGGATCTGGACCGGCCGATGGCCTACACGGCGGGCCAGTACGCCGATCTCTCCGTGCCGGGGGTGATCGATCATCCCCGCTCGTTCTCGTTCGCCGCCGCGCCGGATGGCGATGCCCCCGCGCGGGTCGTGTTCCAGGTGCGCCTGCTACCCGACGGGGTATTCAGCGGCTGGCTGTCGGAGACCGACCGCGTGGGTCGGAAGGTGCGCGTGGAGGGGCCGCACGGCGACTTCTGGCTGCGCCCGTCCGCGGCGCCGGTCCTCTGCCTGGCAGGAGGCACGGGCATGGCGCCGATCAAGGCGTTGCTGGAGCAGGCCCTGCGCGACGGGGCACGGCGGGACGTGGTGTACCTGTTCGGCGCGCGCACGCAACACGACCTGTACTGCCTGGATGAGATGGCGGCGCTGGAGCGCCGCTGGCCCGCGGATTTCCGCTTCGTGCCGGTGCTCTCCGAGGAGTCCCCGACCAGCGACTGGGAGGGCCGGCGGGGCCTGGTAACCGAGTACCTGACGGAGTCCGCGCTGGAGGTCGCCTCCCGGCACATCTACATGTGCGGTCCCACGCCGATGCTGGATGCGGCCCTGGGCATCCTCGCCGAGCTGGGCGTCGCCCACGACCACATCCACTTCGACAAGTTCCTGGACCGGAGTCATACTGCGGTGCTGGCCGGATAGACCCGCGCTGCGTGCGGGTCGGCTTTGGATTTCACGTTTCAGGTTTCAGGTTTTGGGAAAGAGGAATCCGGGGGTATTCGCAGATCCTGCTCCTCCTCAAGCTAAGGTGCTTCTGACAAGCCTATCCAGCCTGGCGGGGCCTGCGAATGGGCAACTTCGTTTGCCGCTTCTTGCCTAAAACCTAACACCTAGAACCTAAAACCGCTCCCTACCATCCCACCGACCGCCCCCCGTCCACGGGCAGCACGTGGCCGGTCACATAACCGGCTTCCGCGACGAGGTAGCGCACCGCCCGGGCGATGTCCTGCGGATCGCCGGCGCGTTTGAGTGCCGTGCGGTCGATGATCCTCGTGCGGGTGGCGTCGTCGAGGCCCTGCTCCGGCCAGAGGATGGCGCCCGGGGCGACGGCGTTTACGCGGATTTCCGGGCCCAGCTCGCGCGCCAGGGAGCGGGTGAGCATGGCCAGGCCCGCCTTGGCCGCGCAGTAGACCGGGTGGGTCCGCAACGGGCGCGATGCGTGGATGTCGGTGATGTTGACGATGCTGCCGCGGCTCGCGGCCAGGTGGGGACGCGCCGCCTGGGAGAGGAAGAACGGCGCCCGCAGGTTGGTGCCCATCAGGTCGTCCCATTGCAGCGGCGTGGTCTCCCCGACGACGGTCGGATAGAAGGTCGAGGCGTTGTTGACCAGGACGTCCAGGCGGCCCCAGGACCGCACGGCCGCCTCGACCAGCTCCTGCAGGACGGTGGTGTCCCGGATGTCCGCGCGCACCAGTGTCACCGATCCCGGCCGCTGCAGCTGAAGCAGGTCCCGCAGCGCCTCGGCCGCGGTGCCGGACTCGTGGTAGTGCAGCACCACGTTCATGCCGCAGCCGTGCAGATGCGTGGCGATGGCGGCCCCGATGCGCCTGGCGGCGCCCGTGACCAGGACGGTTTTGCCCTGCAGCGCTGCTGTATTATTCTCCAAGCCTTCGTCCCCTGAGCGACTGCACAGATGAGCGTATCCTACCGTGCCAGCATGGATCTGCCCGAGCCCCCCGCGGAGGCGCTGGCCCATTCGCGCCGCCTCCAGGCCCGCATCCGCGAAGAAATCGAGGCGGCCGGGGGGAGCATCGGTTTCGACCGCTACATGGAGCTGGCACTGTACGCGCCGGCACTAGGCTACTACAGCGCCGGTGCACGGAAAATCGGGACCGACGGCGACTTCATCACGGCCCCCGAGCTTTCGCCGCTGTTCTCGCGCTGCGTCGCCCGCCAGGCGGCGCAGGTGCTGGACGCGCTCGGCGGCGGCACCATCCTGGAGCTCGGGGCCGGCTCCGGGCGCATGGCCGCCGACATCCTGGCGGAGCTGGCAGCGCTCGACCTGCTGCCGGTGCGCTACCTGGTCCTCGAGCCGAGCGGCGAGCTGCGCCAGCGCCAGCAGGCGACCCTCGCCGAACGCTGCCCGGCGCAGGCCTCCCGGGTGGAGTGGCTGGACAGCCTGCCCGCGGAGCCCGTGGAAGGCGTGATCCTGGGCAACGAGGTGGTCGACGCGCTCCCGGTCAAGCGCTTCCGCCATCACGGGGGCTGGCAGGAGCTGTGCGTCACGGCGGGCGCAGAGGGCTTCGCCTGGCGCGCCGAGGCGGCGGGCGAGGCGCTCGTCCGGGCACTGGAGACGTCCCTGCCCGCGCTGCCGGATGACTACGAGTCCGAGATCGATCTGAACCTCCCGGCCTGGATGACCGCGGTGACCGGGGCGCTCGCTCGCGGCATGGTCCTGCTCACGGACTACGGCCTGCCGCGAGCGGCTTACTATCATCCGCAGCGTGACCGCGGCACGCTGATTTGCCACTACCGCCATCGCGCCCACGAGGACCCGTTCCTGTACCCGGGTCTGCAGGACATCACCGCCTGGGTGGACTTCAGCGCGCTGGCGGATGCCGGCACGGCAGCCGGGCTGGCGCTGGCAGGCTACACGACCCAGGCGCATTTCCTGCTCGCCGGGGGACTGGAACCGATGGCGGCGGAGGTGGATCCGGCCGATACCCGGGCCCAGACCGAGCTCAGCCGCCAGATCAAGCTGCTGACCCTGCCGTCGGAGATGGGCGAGCGGTTCAAGGCGATGGCGTTCACCCGCGGCGATGTCCCGGTGCCGGACGGCTTCGGTCTGCGGGATCTCACCCACACCCTCTGATCCGGAGCGGACTCCCCCGGCGAGCGTCGCGCATGAACCTGCTGCACCTGATCGTCCTGGCGGTGGTCCAGGGACTGACCGAGTTCCTGCCCGTCTCCAGCGACGCCCACCTGATCCTGGTGCCGCACCTGCTGGGATGGCCCGACCAGGGCCTGGCGTTCGACGTCGCCGTCCATGTCGGCACCCTGGCGGCGGTGCTGTGGTACTTTCGCGCCGAGCTGGCAGGCATGGCGAGATCCTGGGCCGCGGCGCCGGATCCCCGCAGCGCCGCGGGCGACGCCCGCCTGGCCTGGGCGGTGGTGCTGGGCACCGTCCCGGTGGGCCTGGCGGGACTGCTGCTGCGGGACTTCGTGGCGCACAGCCTGCGCACGCCGGCAGTGATCGCCTGGGCCACGATCGGATTCGCGCTCGTGCTGTGGCTGGCCGACATCCTGGGGCGGCGCCGCCGGACGGAGCACCAGCTGCGCTGGAGCGACGTGCTGTGGATCGGCTGTGCCCAGACCCTGGCGCTGATCCCGGGTGCGTCCCGATCGGGCACGACCATGACCGCGGGACGCGCCCTGGGACTGACGCGCGAGGGGGCCGCGCGCTTTTCCTTTCTGCTGTCGATTCCGGTGATCTTCCTCGCCGGCGCGCTGGAGACGCTGGAGCTGCTGCGCGGCGGGCACCCCGTGGCCTGGGGCGAGCTGGCGCTCGCGGCCCTGGTCGCCGCCGTGACCGCCTATGTCTGCATCCGTGTCTTCCTGCGACTGCTGGAGCGGGTCGGCATGCTGCCCTTCGTGATCTACCGACTGGTGCTCGGACCCCTCGTGTTGCTGCTTGCCTGAGGCCTCCGGGAATCGGAATTCATCGGCGGCTTCCGCGCCATGCCTCCCGGCTCAGTCCAGCGCCCGGCGCACCGCCTCCAGACGCGTGCGACGGATCGCCTCGCCGATCTCGGGACCGCGCAGGTCGCGCTTGGCGACCGAACGCGTGTCCACGCCCAGAGCCGCTGCGAGTGCACGCCGCACGCGCGCTCCCGCCGGATACGTGTCGGCGACGGGGTGACCGGCGGCCTCGGCGCGCGCGATCGCGTCACAGCGGCATACCGCGAGCAGCTGCTCGACCCGCTGCGGCCGGCGGAACGCGTCGACATGCTCCAGCAGCGACAGCAGCGCCTGTGCATCCATTTCGCCCGCCGCGTGACAGGCATCGCGGTGTCGCAGCGCCAGCAGCGCGAGCTCGCGGTGCCCGGTGGGGGTCCGCAGGGCACGGCAGGCCGCTTCCAGCTCCGGCGCGTCGTCGGGTCCGCCGAGAGCCTGCATCAGCGCGGCGAATCGCACGCGCTCCCCGTCGCCGAGGCGCACCGCGGCCCGCAGCGCGCGCAGGGCCAGCGGCTCGCCGTCGGCCGGGTATTGCCGTGCCAGCGCCGGCAGCACTGCCGGGAGCGCGCCGCATTCGTGCAGCACCTGGAAGAACCGGGCCGGCTCCGGCTCGCCCAGCGCCCGCCGCATCTCCTGCCATACCCGCTCCGGCACGAGGTGATCCGCCTCGCCGTCGTTCACCATGGAGCGCATCAGGTCGAGGGTCTCCGGGGCCACCTCGAAGCCCAGCGGCGCGAACCGCGCCGCGAACCGAGCCACCCGCAGGATCCGCACGGGATCCTCGCGGAACGCCGGGGAGACGTGGCGCAGCCGGCGGGCTCTCAGGTCGTCCAGGCCGCCCCAGGGATCGATCAGCCGACCGTCGCTGTCGCGGGCCATGGCGTTGACGGTGAGATCGCGCCGCTGCAGGTCCTGTTCCAGGGTGACGTCGGGCCCGGCGTAGACGTGGAAGCCGTGGTAGCCGGGAGCGGTCTTGCGCTCGGTGCGGGCCAGCGCGTATTCCTCGAGGGTCCGGGGATGCAGGAACACCGGGAAATCCTTGCCCACCTGCGTGTAGCCCGCGTCGAGCATCTCCTCCGGGCCGGCCCCGAGCACGACCCAGTCGCGTTCTCGTACGGGCAGCCCGAGCAGTTCGTCCCGGACCGCGCCGCCTACCAGGTAGACCTGCATGCGCCGGCTACCGCTCCGGCTCGTGCACCGCCGACGGCGGCTCCAGGTTCGGATCGTGGATCATGCGCCGGTACTCCGGGTAGCGGTCGCGCGTGCGGCGATGGCCGACGTAGACCGGGACGATCGCTTCCATGGGGGTGGGCCGGATCCCGAACCAGTCGAGGTCGTTCTCCTGGCAGACGCTGTCCACGCGCGTGGAGAGGTAGTTGTCCTCGGTGAACGGCTTGCCCGGAAAGTGCTGCATCAGCTTGCCCTGGGCGTGGGACATGCCGTCGCCCAGGCTGACGATGTGCCGCCTGAGCCCGGCCACGCGTGCGGTGTATTCGACGATCTCGCGCAGCGTGTAAGTCCTCGGGCCACACAGACAGAAGCTCCTGCCCGGCGCGTCCCGATTGTCGACACTGTCGGCAAAGGCGCGCGCGACGTCGCCCACGTAGACCGGGGCATAGCGGCTGTCGGGGCAGGCCAGCGGGAACACGCCCGGGCTCCAGCGCAGCAGCCCGGCGAACCGGTTGATGAAGCTGTCGCCGGGCCCGAAGATCACCGACGGGCGGAAGATCGTGGCCTGCAGCCGTTCCCCGCCGTGCTGTCGGTACTGGGCCTCGCCTTCGCCCTTGGTGCGCAGGTAGCGGCTGGGGGCGCGGCTGGCATCTGCGCCCAGCGCGCTCATGTGCAGGACATGCCGGACGTGATTGCGCCGGCAGGCCTCGGCCAGCAGCCGGGGCAGCTCCACGTGGGCGCTGCGGAAGTCTTCGCGCGGATGCGAGGTCTCGTTGAGGATGCCGACCAGGTTGATCGCAAGGTCGCACCCCTCCAGCTCGGCCGCGAGCGTTGCGGAATCGTACGGGTCTCCTTCATCCACCCAGACCGTGGGCAGCACCTTGAGCTCGCGGCAGCGCTCCTCGTGGCGGGTGAGCACGCGCACGCGGTGTCCGCGGCGCGACAGCTCGGCGGCCAGACGGCGGCCGACGAAACCGGAACCGCCCAGCAGGAAGATGTCGCGTGTCTTCGCCATGACTCGTCCCTTTGTCGTTTGCCTTGATTGGAGGTTACAGCCGGTCCTCGCGGTCATGCTACTGACCCGACCGGACGCGGGGCCAACCCCCGGCCGTGTTTCGGCGCCGGCGGGAGAGACGCTGCCCCGGAAATGCCCTGCGCCATTGTGCGTACGACATGCTACACGCGCAGCTGGCGTGTCCTGCTGACCAGGGTCAGCCAGGCTGCAGCTCAGGGGACGACAGGCGCGGCGGGCCGGAAGTTCCGGCCCGCCACGGCGCCTCACTCCGACGGGGACGGGCTCGACGTTGCGGGCGTTCCCTGTTGCATCGGCATGTGGCTGGCGCTGCCATTCTGCGGCATGCTCATGCTGCCGCCGGACTGCGGCGCCGAGGGCGAGCTCATGTTGCCGCCGGACCCGCTCCCGGACGGCGTGGTGGTCCCGGATCCACCGGCGGATGCGCCGGACGTGGCGGAGGCGCCCCCGGAGCTTGCGTTCCCGCCCGGCAGGCTGCCGCCCCGGGTGTACCGGAAGGTCGTGGTGTTGAGCACGTTGCCGTTCGGGCCGACGGTCTCGCAGGTCCACTTGCCGGTCCAGCCGGCAAGCATGGTCTTGCTGGACCACGTGCGCCAGCGGTTGCCGCCGATGTCGAACTTCACGGCAGCCATCGTCTTGCCCTGATAGAGCCAGCGGTGGGTGATCGTCTTGCCCTGCAGCCCGCGAACGTCGGTGAAGTAATAGACCTTCCGGACACTGTTGGGCACAGTGGTCAGATGGTTCTGCGGCTTGCGCTGCTGGATGTCGGTGGTGATCGCCGCGTGCGCGACACGGCCCTCGGGCTTGCCGGCCGCCGTCTGGCCGTTGCCGGCCGCCGCGGGTTGCTGCGCGGTGCCGCCCGACGGCATCGCCGAGCCGGCCGATTTGGCGGACGGCATGGCGGAGCCCGCGGAACTGCCGGACGGCGTACCCTGCTCCGCGGCTGACGATGCGGACGGCATGGCCGAGCCCGGGTCGGACTGGGCGAATGCGAGACCGGCACTCGCCAGGATGAGTATTGCGGCGGTGATCAGGGTGATGGTCGGCCTGTGCATAACGGCACTCTCCTTGTTGCTATGGTGGCATGTCGCATGCGCCGCGGTACGCGGATACGGGAAGGCCCACTGCGACACGCGCCCGTGACCCGACGCGCCGGCGGCCGGCGCGGGGGCTGTCTCGTCTGCAGCCAGTCATTGTCTGGCGAGGCCCCGAAAGATTCGTCCTGAGCCTTCAGGGTCGTCAAGTCGGCGCCTGTGCCGATCCGGTCGCGGGGACCGGGCACAAGGCGCCGGGCCGTGGCGAGCCCGAACGGACAGGCTCGCGTAACAGTTCATACCCGCAACAGAATACCGCGATTCATGCGCCCGTGCCGGGCGGTGGCGGAGGGAGGTCAAGCCCGTGCTGGAGTCGGTGCTGCTCTACCTGGGGATCGGCAGCATCGCCGGCCTGCTGGCCGGGCTGTTCGGTGTCGGCGGCGGCCTGCTGATCGTCCCGGTGCTGGCGTTCACGTTCCGGCTGCAGTCGGTGGACCCGGCCGTGATCATGCACATGGCCCTGGGGACCTCGCTGGCCACCATCGTGGTCACGGCGACATCCTCGGTTCGTGCGCACCACGTGCGCGGCGGCGTCCTGTGGAACGCGGTGGCGCAGATGGTTCCGGGCATTGTCGCCGGCGCGCTGCTCGGCGCGCTGCTCGCGAACCGGATCCCCGGGCAGGCGCTGCAACGGGCCTTCGGCGCTTTCGAGCTGCTGGTGGCGATGCAGATGCTGGCGGGCTGGCGGCCGGCCCCGCACCGCCAGCTTCCCGGCTGGACGGGGATGCTGACGGCGGGAGGGGCGATCGGCACGGTGTCCGCGCTCGCCGGGATCGGGGGCGGGTCCCTCACCGTGCCGTTCCTGACGTGGTGCAATGTGCCGATGCGCAAGGCGGTCGGCAGCTCCGCGGCCTGCGGTCTGCCGATCGCGCTGTCCGGTGCGCTGGGCTACATCGTCGTGGGCTGGGGGCACCCCGGACTGCCGCCGGATGCGCTCGGCTACGTCTTCTGGCCCGGCTTTGCCGGTGTCGGGGCCGCCACGCTGCTGCTGGCCCCCGTGGGCGCCCGCCTTGCCCACCGCTGGCCGGATCGCATCACGCGCAGGCTGTTCGCGCTGCTGCTGCTGGGGCTCGGGGTGCATATGCTGTTAAGTTATTAAGCTTTAAGTTATTAAGTTTTAAGTTATTAAGTTAAGTCGGCAGGCCTGGACGGACTAGGCCCGGCAATTGTAGCGACCGGGCATAAGCCTGCCCCTATGCGCACAATGACAACCCCAAGTGCTCGCTTAACAGCTTAACAACTCAAGAACTTAAAACTGGCCCGCAGGGCCTAGTAAAATTCCCGTGCCCTCTCCGGCCGCCGGCGGAATCGCTTGTAGCTCCACCAGTACTGCTCCGGCAGCTGGCGCACGCACTGCTCGATGCCGCGGTTGAGGGCGCGCGCGCCGCTTCGCGTGTCCGGGTCGCCGATTTCGGGGAGGCCGGGGACGAAGTGGATGCGGAAGCCGCGCCCGCGGGGCAGGCGTTCGCCGTAGGCGAAGACCACGCCGGCTCCGGTCCGGGCGGCGAGCTTCGGCGCGAGCACCGGGGTGTTGGCGAGGTGGCCGAAGAACTCGGCGAACACGCCGGAATTGGGGCCGCCATCCTGGTCGGGGAGCACGCCGGCCATCTCGTTCCGGCGCAGGGCCGCCAGCAGGGCGCGCACGCCCTGGTTGTCGGTCGGAACCATGCGGGCGCCGGTGGCCGCGCGAGCGTCGAGGATCAGCGCGTCGACCGGACCTTCCTGGGGCTTGTACATGGTGGTGAGGCGGTAGCGGGCGCCGAGCCAGGCATTGATCACCTCCCAGCAGCCCAGGTGGGGTGCCGCGAGGATGACGCCCCGGCCGCGGGCGAAGGCCGCCTCCAGGTGCTCGCCGCCGACGACCTCGCGCACCAGCGCGAGCACGTCCTCCCGCGGACCCAGCCAGATGCGACCCGCCTCGAGCAGCATGCGCGCGGTGTGCATCAGGCTGAGGCGGCGCAGCCGCCGGCGCTCGCGCCGGTCCAGCTCGGGCAGGCACAGCGCGAGGTTGATGTCGGTGATTCGGCGGGCTCCATTGGGTACCGCGGCGACCAGCGCGCCCAGCACTCCGCCGATGGCATGGCTCACCCGCAGGGGCAGCCGTGCGGCCAATTTGAGCAGGGCTACGTTGATGTCGACCATGGGATCGCGAAAGCGCGGGCTCGCGGCGGCTCTGCCAGCCGCCTATTGTTTCGGCCCCGGGAGCCCTTGTCCACCGCCAGGCGGGCGCCTGCGCCCCGCGGCACCCGCAGCGTTCGGGAAGCGGCGGTTCCCCGGGGCGGGTTGGCGTATAATGCGCGGCCGACCTTCTGCCGTGCCCGGGTGCTTCCGGGCGGGATGAACATGACCGATCTATCGAAGCTGCGCAACATCGCCATCATCGCCCACGTCGATCATGGCAAGACCACCCTGGTCGACCGGCTGCTGCAGCAGTCCGGCACGCTGGATGCCCGCGCGCCGCAGGTGGAGCGCGTGCTCGACTCCAACGACCTGGAGCGTGAGCGTGGCATCACCATCCTGGCCAAGAACACCGCGATCCGCTGGGGCGCCTACCGCATCAATATCGTGGACACCCCGGGGCACGCCGATTTCGGCGGTGAGGTCGAGCGCATCCTGTCCATGGTGGACAGCGTCCTGCTGCTGGTGGATGCGGTGGACGGGCCCATGCCGCAAACGCGCTTCGTCACCCGCAAGGCCTTCGACCTCGGACTCAAGCCGATCGTCGTGGTGAACAAGATCGATCGTCCCGGCGCGCGGCCCGACTGGGTCGTCAACCAGACCTTCGAGCTGTTCGACCGGCTCGGCGCGACCGAGGAGCAGCTCGACTTCCCGGTCGTCTATAGCTCGGCCCTGCAGGGCTATGCCGGTCTCGCGCCGGACACCGACGGCGGCGACATGACGCCGCTGTTCCAGCTCGTCGCGGACCGCGTGCCGCCGCCCGCGGTGGATCCGGATGCGCCGCTGCAGATGCAGATCACGACGCTGGACTACGATCGTTACGTCGGCGTGGTCGGGATCGGGCGCATCACCCGCGGCCGCGTGCGACCCAACAGCACGGTCACCGTGATCGACCGGCACGGCGGGCGGCGCAGCGCGCGCGTACTGCAGGTGCTGGCCTTCATGGGACTGCAGCGCAGCGAGACCGGCGAGGCGACGGCCGGCGACATCGTCGCCGTCACCGGCGTCGAGGGGGTGGGCATCTCGGACACCCTGTGCGATCCGGCATGCCCGGAAGCGCTGCCGCCGCTGACCGTGGACGAGCCGACGGTGAGCATGGAGTTCCACGTGAACTCTTCCCCGCTGGCCGGGCGCGAGGGGCGCTTCCTGACCAGCCGGCAGATCCGCGAGCGCCTCGACCGCGAGCTGCTGCACAACGTCGCCCTGCGGGTCGCGGAGGCCGACGATCGGGACCGCTTCCGGGTCTCCGGACGGGGCGAGCTGCACCTGTCGGTGCTGATCGAGACCATGCGCCGCGAGGGCTACGAGCTGGCCGTGTCGCGTCCGGAAGCCATCACCCGCGAAATCGACGGAGCGCGCTGCGAGCCGTACGAGCAGCTCGCGATCGACGTGGAGGAGGTGCACCAGGGTGCGGTCATGGAGCGCATCGGCGAACGCGGCGGGGACCTCACGGACATGGTGCCGGACGGCAAGGGCCGGGTGCGCCTGGACTTCGTGATCCCCTCGCGCGGGCTGATCGGGTTCCACACCGAGTTCCTGACGGTGACCTCGGGCAGCGGCGTGATGCATCACGTGTTCGACCACTGGGGGCCGGTGCGTCGAGGCAGCTTCGGCCGTCGGCGGAACGGCGTCCTGATCGCCAACGGTGCCGGCCGGTCCATCGCCTACGCCCTGTTCTACCTGCAGGAGCGCGGAACGCTGTTCATCGGTCCCGGCGAGGAAGTCTACGAAGGCATGATCATCGGGGCCCACGTCCGCGACAACGACCTGGTGGTGAACCCGATGAAGGCCAAGCAGCTCACCAACGTGCGTGCCGCCGGCAAGGACGATGCGGTCGACCTGACTCCCCCGCGCCGGCTGACCCTGGAGCAGGCCCTGGAATTCATCGACGAGGACGAGCTGGTCGAGGTTACCCCGGAAAGCATCCGCCTGCGCAAGCGCCTCCTGCTCGAGCACGAGCGCCGCAAGGCTGCCCGACGGGCCGGATAGCTGCGCCAGGCAACCAGGCTGTCGAGCGGCGCGGACGCTGCCATCAGCCGGGCGGGATGCCCGCATGCATCCGTGCCGGGGGGGCAAGTTGCCAGGGGCACCGCCACGCTGCCCCGCAACGACCCGGGGAAGGCCCGGGGAAATTGCCTCCCGCATTCCCGGGGCTCACGGGTCCGGCGCATGTCCGGACCCGGCTCCGCCGGATCGGGCGCCCGGGTGCTCGATCCGCGTGCGTGGTTCGCGGCGAGCTCCGAATCGGTCACGGCCTGCTTGCGAGCGGAAAACTGCCGCTCGACCGGGGTACCGGTGGCGCGGCCAGGACAAAAAAACCCCGGGCTGTTCGGGCCCGGGGTCTCTAGCCGTCACTGGCTGGAGGTGATTGCGTCCTCGTTACACGTGCCGTTGGGCAATTCTTGTCGGGCTTCCTGCCCTTTCTGACCCTTGTCGTCCCTGCATGCCCTTTCAGGTCAGGCCCAGTGGCTCGTGCTTGCGTCCATGCAAACAACGCTCCCTGTTCTCCTTCCCTGCCTGGACTTCCTGTCCGGGACCTCCCTGTCAGCTCATCCCTGACCGGCAGCTTCCCTGCCGCCTCTTCCCTGAAGGTCCCCCTCCATGGGGACCGTGAATGTATGGTGCCTGACACCCCCCGCGCTGCCAGTCGGTCGATGGCGACACTTCTTGTAGGATCAGGCTTACATCGAGTTACCGTTGCGTTGACCCCGGTGGTGCGTTGAGGCCCGGCCGGGGGCATGTCATCATCCGCCTCGCGGCATTTCCGTTCCCGGAGAGCTCCGATCCGTGATCGCCTTCCTGCAACGCGTCACGCATGCCAGTGTCAGCGTCGACGGCGAGGTCGTGGGGCGCATCGGCCACGGCCTGATGGTGCTGGTCGCGGTTCGCCGGGACGACGACGAGGCACGCGCGGCGCGACTCGCCGGGCGTGTGCTGGCCTACCGGGTGTTCCCGGACGCGCACGGGCGCATGAACCTGGACCTGCGCCGGGCGGGCGGCGGTCTGCTGCTGGTGCCCCAGTTCACGCTCGCGGCCGACACCCGGCGCGGCAACCGGCCGGGCTTCAGCCACGCCGCGCCGCCGGAGCGCGCGCGTGATCTGTTCGTCCACATGCTGGAGGCGGCCCGCCGGGAGTGCGCCGGGGTCGAGAGCGGGCGTTTCGGCGCCGACATGCGGGTGGAGCTGGTCAACGACGGCCCGGTGAGTTTCTGGCTCGAGGCATAGCGCCTCATCGCGACGGAGTGTTCTGGATGCACCGCTGGCTTCGCGCGTGGCGACCTGCGTCGGATCCCCGCGCCGGATGCGGGCGGCGGGCGCTGTGCCTGCTGGCGGTTCTCCTGTGCGCCGGCGTGGCCCCGGCACCGGCCGCGGCGCCGGGCCCGGTTCTCCAGGTCGAGGCCGTGCTCGCACCGGCCTGGATCGGCCACGGCAAGAGTCGCCGTGCCGTTTCCCCGGGAGACCCGGTGCGGCCCGGAGAGCACCTGCTCACGGGGCGCCACGGCGGCATCCGCGCGGTCCTGTCCGACGGCACGCGCCTGCGGCTCGGCCCCGATGCCGAGCTGGATCTGGGCACGCTGCGGCAGCAGCCCCGCCACTCGCTGGATGCGAGCCTGAAGCGCGGCGTGCTGCGATACGCCGCGCCCGAGGCGGTACCCCTGATCCGCCTGAATCTGTCGCTCGGCCCGCTGCAGTGCCGTCTGCACGGTGCCGATGCCCTGGCGTTCGTCACGCCGCGGCCGGGCGTGCTGCTGCTGGCCGGAGACGTGCTGATGGGTCCCCCGGGCGGGCAGCCGACCTGGCACAGCAAGCCCGACACGCGCTACGTGCTCTCGCCCGGGGGGGACGAGCTTTCGGCGCAGCCGCTGCCGCACGCACGGGCGAAATCGGTCGCCGGTCGGCTGGACCTGCCGTCCGGCTCGGGGATACGCGAGGCGCACGGGCACTGGGCGGTCAACCTGGCCAGCCTGCGCGATCGCGCGCGCGCCCGGCACCTGGCAAAGCGCCTGGACCGGGCCGGGATCGCGGCGGACACGCGGCGTTTCCGCGTTCACGGAGACCCCTGGTACCGGGTGGCCGTGAACGGCTTCGTCAGCCGTGCCGACGCCGAGCGCTTTGCCCGTTCCCTGCGGGGACGCTTTCGCATTGGCCCGCCCTGGGTGCGCAAGGTCTCCCGATAGGGAGCGTCGGAGCGGCGGCCCGATGTTTCTCGCGGCCGTCTTTCGGGGTATCCTGTCCTTCGGTGAAAACTCCCATAACAGCCGGCTCGGGGCCGGATTCGCCACCCATGGCCGAGAGAAACACGACTGTCGAGCGCAACACGCTCGAGACCCGCATCCGCCTGTCGCTCGATCTGGACGGCAGCGGCGCGTCGCGCCTGCAGACCGGTGTGCCGTTCTTCGAGCACATGCTGGAGCAGGTCAGCCGCCACGGCATGCTGGACCTCGAGATCGAGGCCGAGGGCGACCTGGCGGTGGACGCCCATCACACGGTGGAGGACGTCGGCATCACCCTGGGCCAGGCGTTCGCGCAGGCGCTCGGCGACAAGCGCGGGATCCGCCGCTACGGGCATGCCTGCGTGCCGCTGGACGAGGCGCTCAGCCGCGTGGTGGTGGACTTTTCCGGCCGTCCGGGACTGGAGTACGAGGTGGCGTTCCCGCGCGCCCGCATCGGGGATTTCGATGTCGACCTGCTGCGGGAGTTCTTCCAGGGTTTCGTGAACCATGCCCGCGCCACCCTGCACGTCGACAACCTGAAGGGGCGCAACGCGCATCACGTGGCGGAGACGGTGTTCAAGGCCTTCGGCCGTGCCGTGCGTGCGGCGGTCGAGCCGGACCCCCGGATGCAGGGTGCGACGCCTTCCACCAAGGGCAGCCTTTGACCCGAGCCTGACGGAGTCTCGCCACCCGGCGTCCGAGCGCACTGATCCCCACTCCCGCATCGAGCCATGAGCAGCATCGCCGTCATCGATTATGGCATGGGCAATCTCCACTCGATTGCCAAGGCGCTCGAGCGCGTGGCACCCCGCGACCGTGTGCTGATCACGGATCGACACGAGGTGGCGCGCCGCGCGGACCGGGTGGTGTTGCCGGGGGTCGGCGCGATCCGCCACTGCATGGACCAGCTGCGCGGGCACGAGCTGGCGGAGGCGGTGCGGGAGCTGGCCGCCAACCGGCCTTTCCTGGGCATCTGCCTGGGCCTGCAGGCATTGCTTGAGCGCAGCGAGGAGAACGGCGGTACGGCCGGCCTGGGGATCTTCCGCGGCGCGGTCGAGCGGTTCGCCGAGGGTCTGCACGAACGCGCTGGCGACGCCGGCATCCGCATCCCGCACATGGGCTGGAACCGGGTCGAGCCGGCCGGGGCGCATCCCCTCTGGCGGGGCATCCGTCGGGGTGCGCGATTCTATTTCGTGCACAGCTATTACGCACGCGCCGACGCCGAGGGGGTGGCGGCCACCACCGACTACGGCGTGCGCTTCGCCAGCGCCCTGGCGCGCGAGAACGTCTTTGCCGTGCAGTTCCACCCGGAGAAAAGCCAGCAGGCGGGGCTGAGGCTGCTGGAGAACTTCGCCGGCTGGGACGGTCGGCCGCATCAGTAGAAAACGTCGGGGGAAGGAGCAATGCTGCTGATACCAGCCATCGACATCAAGGACGGCAAGTGCGTGCGCCTGCGGCAGGGCCGCATGGACGATGTCACGGTCTTTTCCGAGGATCCGGCGGCGGTCGCCCGGCGCTGGGTCGAGGCCGGCGCCCGCCGGCTGCACCTGGTCGACCTGGACGGTGCGGCCCGCGGCCGACCGGTGAACACCGGCGTGATCGAGGCCATCGCGGGCGAGCATGCCGACGTGCCGGTACAGGTGGGCGGCGGGATCCGGGACGAGGACGCGGTGCTCGCCTACATGGACGCCGGCGTCGACTACGTGATCATCGGCACGCGCGCGGTCAACACGCCCCACTTCGTCAACGACCTGTGCCTGGAATTCCCCGGCCACATCATCGTCGGGCTGGACGCGCGCGACGGCAAGGTCGCCATCGACGGCTGGTCCAAGCTGTCGAACCACGACGTGCTGGACATGGCCCGCCGGCTCGAGAACGATGGCGTGGCCGCCATCATCTACACGGACATCGGCAGGGACGGCATGATGGCCGGCTTCAACCTCGCCTCCACCGAGGAGCTCGCGCGCAACGTTCACGTGCCGGTGATCGCCTCCGGGGGCATCAGCTCGCTGGACGACATCCGCGCGCTGTGCGGCACGGCCGAGGAAGGCATCATCGGCGCCGTCATCGGGCGTGCCCTCTACGAGGGCAGTCTGGACCTGAAGGCCGCCCAGGCGGTGGTCGACGAGCTGGATTCCGACTGAGCATTGGCGACGCATGCCCCTGGCGAAACGCATCATCCCCTGTCTCGACGTCGACGCCGGCCGCGTGGTCAAGGGCGTGCGCTTCGTCGACATCCGCGATGCCGGCGACCCGGTGGAGGTGGCCCGGCGCTATGACGAGCAGGGGGCCGACGAGCTCTGCTTCCTGGACATCACCGCAAGCTCGCAGGACCGGGAGACCCTCTACCAGGTGGTCGAGCAGGTCGCCGGCGAAGTGTTCATCCCGCTCACGGTGGGCGGCGGCGTGCGCACCGTCGAGGACGTCCGGCGCCTGTTGCGTGCCGGCGCGGACAAGGTCTCGATCAACACGGCCGCGGTCAAGCGCCCGCAATTCGTCGCCGAGGCCGCGGAGCGCTTCGGCTCGCAGTGCATCGTGGTCGCGCTGGATGCCAAGCGGGTTGCAGACGCGGACGGTGCGCCCCGCTGGGAGATCTTCACGCACGGGGGACGGCGGTCCACCGGGATCGATGCCGTGGAATGGGCGCGCCGCATGATAGCGCTCGGGGCGGGCGAGATCCTGCTGACCAGCATGGACCGTGACGGCACGCGGGAAGGATTCGACCTGGGGCTCACCCGGGCCGTGGCCGACGCGGTGCCGGTGCCCGTGATCGCCTCCGGCGGCGTGGGCGGCCTCGCGCACCTGCTCGAGGGTTTGCGGGAGGGCCACGCCGAGGCGGTGCTGGCGGCCAGCATCTTCCATTTCGGCGAGCACAGCGTGGGCGAGGCCAAGGCCTACCTGCACGATCACGGCGTCGAGGTGCGCCTGGACGGGGAGGATGCCGCATGAGCGGGGCCGACTGGCTCGACGAGGTGGCCTGGAGTGACGACGGCCTGGTGGCGGCGGTGGCCCAGGATGCCGCCAGCGGGCGCGTGCTGACCCTGGCCTGGATGAACCGCGACGCGCTGGCGGAAACCGTGCGCCGCGGGGAAGCGGTATACTGGTCGCGGTCCCGTCGACGCATGTGGCGCAAGGGCGAGACGTCCGGACACGTGCAGAAGGTGCGCGAGATCCGCCTGGACTGCGACGGCGACGCCGTGCTGCTGCGGGTCGAACAGGCCGGGGGAATCGCCTGCCATACGGGGCGGGAGAGCTGCTTCTACCGGCGCCTGGAGGCTGCCGGGTGGCGCGAGGTGGACCCCGTGCTGCGGGACCCGGAGGACATCTATGGACCGAACCGATAGCCCGGAGCCGGTGTCGAACGAAGGGCTGCTGGCGCGCCTGGCCGAGGTGCTCGAGCAACGGCGCGACGCGGATCCGGACAGCTCCTACGTCGCCGGCCTGTATGCGCGCGGCCTGGATGCGATGCTGAAGAAGGTGGGCGAGGAAGCGACGGAAACCGTTCTCGCGGCCAAGGGCGGCCACCGTGACGAGATCATACATGAGACCGCCGATCTGTGGTTCCATACCCTCGTTGTCCTGACCTACCAGGGCATCCGGCCCGAGGAGATCCTCGCCGAGCTGGCCGGCCGCTTCGGCGTGTCGGGCCTGGAGGAGAAGGCCGCGCGCCGTTCCGGCGCGTAGCCCGGGCGAAACATGCGACGTGCGCGGCCCGCCGGTGTGGCGGCCGGGCCGCGGGCACTGCCTGCAGTGCCGGGAGTGAAAGACCATGCTGGACGGCATCAGTATCTGGCAGCTTCTGATCATCCTGCTCATCGTGGTGCTGGTATTCGGCACCAAGCGGCTGCGCAACATCGGGTCCGATATGGGCTCGGCCCTGCGCAGCTTCCGCTCCGCCTTCAACGGCCATGACGACAAGGACGCGGACAAGAAGGAGTCCACGGCCGGCGACCCGGAGAAGCTCGCGGGCGCGGAGGCACCCGAGCGGGAGAGCGCCGAACGCGATCGGGCCCGTCAGGGCCACGACGACCACTGACCCGCCGACGCGTCTGAGCCCGGGCGATGTTCGACGTCGGCTTCTGGGAGCTGGTGCTGGTGGCGCTGGTGACCCTGATCGTGGTCGGTCCCGAGCGCCTGCCCGGGCTGGCGCGCACCGCCGGGGCCTGGTTGCGACGGATGCGCGCGTTCATGCAGACGGTCAAGGACGACATCGACCGCGAGATGGAGGAAGGGGGCGAGGGGGCCTCGCGCGAGTTCCAGGACCTGAAGCAGGAATTCAGCAACCTCCGCCAGGAGTTCAGCCGTTACTCCCGCGAAGCCTGGAACCGGCGCATCCTGGAAGACGAGCGGGAGCAGGGGGAGGCATCCGGAAGCGGTTCGGGCGACGCCACCCCGCAAGGCTCCGGGGAGGAGGCCCCGGAATCGACGCGGGAACGGCCCCCGGAGTCATCGGCATCGCCGGGGCCGGAGGCCGACCCGAAGCCGGCCGGCGGAGAAGGAGAGAGCAGTCCTGACCGGAACACCCGATGAATGAGAGCCGCGACGCCGGCGGACGAGGCGAGGCCCCGTTCATCTCCCACCTGATCGAGCTGCGCAACCGCCTGATCCGGATCGTGATCGCGGTGGGGCTGCTGTTCGTGCCCCTGGCCTTCTTCCGCAACGACATCTTCACGTTCGTTGCCGGACCGCTGATGGCACGCATGCCCGCGGGCACGAGCATGATCGCGACGGCCCCGACGGCGCCGTTTTTCACGCCGTTCAAGCTCGCCCTGGTGGTCGCGATCTTTCTCTCCGTGCCCTTCATCCTGTGGCAGATCTGGGCGTTCATCGCGCCGGCGCTCTACCAGCACGAGAAGCGCTTCGCCATGCCGCTTCTGTCGCTGAGCACGATCCTGTTCTACGCCGGGGTGCTGTTCGCCTATTTCGTCGTGCTGCCAGTGTTCTTCAGCTTCATCGTGCACGTCACCCCGCACGGGGTGCAGGTGATGACCGACATCACCAGCTACCTGGATTTCGTCCTGACCATCTTCTTCGCTTTCGGGCTGGCGTTCGAGATCCCGATCGCGATCGTGCTCATGGTGTGGACCGGAATCCTCACGCCGGAGGCGCTCACCTCGAAGCGCCCCTACATCCTGATCGGCAGCTTCGTCGTGGGCATGCTGCTGACCCCGCCCGACATCTTCTCCCAGACCCTGCTGGCACTGCCCATGTACGGGCTGTTCGAGTTCGGCATCTTCCTCTCCCGGGTGATGGTCGTGCGCCGCCGCCGCGAGCGCGAGGACGAAGACCGGGACGACGACGATTCCTGACGACCGCCGCGTCCGCGGAGCCGGATGCGCCCGGCGCGCGGCGGATTTACGGGCCCTGGCCGGGTCGGTAGAATCCCGCGCCAGCGCAGCGCATGGCCGCTGCGCCGCCCCGGTACGGCAGCGGATCGCCGGATCGGGCCGATGCCGGAGATGACCCCCGAAAAATCACAACCGGGCTCCGCTCTTCCCGTCAGCGCATCGGCAGACAAACCAAAGGAGCTGGAAGAATGAAACGTGCGATTCCGTTGCTCGCGTTGCTGTTTCTCGTGATCGCCGCCGCCGCGCAGGCCGAGCCCAGCCGCGGCTTCACCCAGGAGCGGGCCGCCGTCGCCAATCCGCGCACGCTGTCGGTGGACCTGAACACCAACGACTCCCTCGGCGGAACCTCGGGCGCGGTCCGCATGGGCGTCTTCGGCGGCGAGCTGATCCTGAACGAGGGCCTCATGACCCCGCTGGCGGGCCAGCCGGACAACCCGGTGATCGGGCGGCTCCCGGGCGGGAACGACGCCGTCTACAAGCTGCGCCTGGACAGCCCCCTGCTGGGTTCCGGCATGAAGCTCGCGGTCTACGGCGGCGTCGCCTACAACGACTACACTACCCCCGCCGGCAACAACACCAGCAACACCAACGTCGGTCTCGGGAGCGCCCTGACCTGGCGCGTGCGGCACTGGATACTCAATTTCAATCCCCAGGTGGTCTCCGACGACGCCAACAACGGTGCGGTGCTCAATCTCGACACCGGTGCGTTCTATCGCCTGGACACCCGTCCCGCCTGGGGCGCCTTCGAGCTCGGCGGGGAGTACGACTACATCCACTCCTACGGCGACATCAACGCCGACAACGTGTTCGCGCTGGGGGTGCGCTGGCTGTTCAAGCGCAACGTCACGCTCGACTTCATGCTGTTGCGCAACAACCTCAACGGCAGCCGCGCTCGCGGCGTTCCCGGGATGATGCGGCTGAACGTGGCATTTTGACGCACTCGCGGCTCGCCGGGTCCGGCGCCCCGGACCCGGCCCCGCCCGCGGTGGCGGCGCGCGGCCCGCCCGTGGCACGCTTCCGCCCACCCCGCGCATGTCGTGCTGCCCGCCTGTGCTCTTGCCGGGCGATGCCGGCATCGGGACACTTTTCCATGTAACCGGTACAATTCCGTTCCCGTGAAACCGAACCGGATTCGGTTGCGCTTCCGGGCGCCGGCATGGCGCGCGTGCGCACGAATCTGACGTCAGACAGCGAGACAGCAATCATGCCGACCTTCGATCCCCCCGTTCGCGACTACCAGTTCCTGATGCACGAGTTCCTGGACCTGCAGCAGTACCGGGATCTGCCGCGGTTCGAGGAGGCGGACCCCGAGGTCATCGATGCGGTGCTCGAGGAAGCGGGACGGCTGTGCAGCGAGGTGTTCCTGCCGCTCAACCTGAGCGGGGACCGGGAAGGCTGCCACTGGGACGACACGGCGGTGACCACGCCGCAGGGGTTTCCCGAGGCGTACCGGACGTACGTCGAGGGCGGCTGGCCCGGGCTGACCAGCGATCCCGAATACGGCGGCCAGGGGCTTCCGCACCTGGTGGGGCTGGCGATGCAGGAAATGGTATCCGCCGCCAACATGTCCTTCGGCATGTACCCGGGGCTGTCTCACGGCGCCTACGAGGCGATTCACGCGCACGGCGGCGAGCGGCAGAAGCGCACCTACCTGCCGAAGCTGGTTTCGGGCGAGTGGACGGGCACCATGAACCTGACGGAGGCCCACTGCGGTACCGATCTGGGCATGATCCGGACCAGGGCCGAGCCGCAGGACGACGGCAGCTATCGCATCAGCGGCAGCAAGATCTTCATCTCCGCCGGCGAGCACGATCTGGCGGAGAACATCATCCACCTGGTCCTCGCCCGGATCCCCGGCAGCCCCGAGGGCACCCGCGGCATCAGCCTGTTCGTGGTTCCCAAGTACCTGGTCGACGAGGACGGTTCCACGGGGGAGCGCAACGGCGTCTCCTGTGGCTCCATCGAGCACAAGATGGGGATCAAGGCTTCGGCGACCTGCGTGATGAACTACGACGGCGCCGTGGGCTACCTGGTCGGCGAGGAGAACCAGGGCCTGCCGCAGATGTTCACGATGATGAACGCGGCACGGCTCGGCACCGGCATCCAGGGGCTCGGCGTCGCCACGGTCGCCTACCAGAACGCCGCCGACTATGCCCGGGAACGGATCCAGGGGCGCTCCCTGTCCGGTCCCAGGGCGCCGGACCGCCCCGCCGACCCGCTGATCGTCCACCCCGATATCCGGCGCATGCTGATGACGTCCCGGGCATTCATCGAAGGTGCCCGCGCGCTGGCGCTGTTCACGGGTCTGCGCCTGGACCTCTCCGGCCTGCACCCGGACGGGAAGACGCGGGAGGCCACGGACGACTGGGTCGCGCTGCTGACGCCCGTGATCAAGGCCTACTTCACCGACATGGGATTCGAGACCGCCAACCTCGGCATGCAGGTCATGGGCGGGGCCGGGTACATCGCGGAGTGGGGCATGGAGCAGTTCGCCCGCGACGTCCGCATCACGCAGATCTACGAGGGCACCAACGGCATCCAGGCCCTGGACCTGGTGGGGCGCAAGCTCGCGATGAAGGGCGGGCGCCTGGTGGGGCGCTTCTACGATGAGCTGAAGGAGTTCATCGCCGACCACCGCGGGGGCGATGCCGGTGACATGGTCGCGGCGCTGGAGACCGCGTTCGGACACCTGCAGCAGGCCACGGACTGGATCGCGGCCCACGGCATCGAGAACCCGGAAGAGGCCGGGGGCGCGGCTTCCGATTACCTGCGCCTGTTCGCGCTGGTCGCGATGGGCTACATGTGGGCCCGGATGGCAGTGGTGGCGGGCGCACGCCTCGCCGAGGGGAGCGGGGAGCCGAGCTTCTACCGCAACAAGCTGGCCACCGCGCGATACTTCTTCCGGCACATGCTGCCGGATACCGGGGCGCTGCTGGCGCGCGTCACCGCCGGCGTCGACTCGCTGATGGAGCTACCCGCGGAGGCCTTCTGAAACGCCCGGCGCAGGGCGGTCAAGGAGCGGGCCGGGCCGTGCCGGCTCCGTCCTGCAGCATTGGCGGGGGCTGTTACCGGAAGGTAAACATACAGTGTACAAACGCGCCCTGCGGCGGCCGCCCCGCCGCGCAACGGGTCCGCCGCGTGAACGCGAATAATGTGATGGAGTTCAAACTTTCGGTTTTTTCCTGTTCCGTTTCGACCGCGTTTGGCAAATCATGACTACGTCCCGGTCGTGCGGGCCTTTGTTCAGGGGTCAGCGCAACATGTCCAGTTCAGGAACGGAAACCACAGAGCGGGTGCGACAGGTGGCCAGAAAGTCCAGAATCCATGTGCCGGGAGGCACGTACTACGTGATCCTGCGCGGGCAGTCGGGCAAGGCGCTGTTTCCCGAGGAGCGCGACCGCGAGCGCTTCCTGGAGCTGCTGGACGAGGTCGCTGCGCGCTATCGCGCACACACCCTGGCCTACGCGCTGCTCGAGCGGCGCGTGGAGATGGTCGTGCGCATCGAGGAGCTGCCCCTGTACAAGTTCGTGCAGAGCCTCATCTACCGTTACAAGCGGGCGCTGCGCGGGATCCACGGCGGCGTGGGAACGCTGCTGCAGGGCCGCTACCAGGCCTGCCTGCTGGATCCGGCCGAATACCTGGCGCCGGCGATCGCGCACTGTCACACGGCGCCGGTCCGGGCCGGGCTTTCGGCCGATGCCGGCAGCTGGCGCTGGACCGGTCACGACGCCCTGGCGGGCCGCGGCGCAGGCCCGGCGGCGCTGGCCGTCGACGCCGCCCTCGCGGCATTCGGGGCACCCGCCGACGCGGGCCGCCGGCGCTACCGGGCGCTGGCGGCCGATCCTGCGGTGGTGGCCGATCAGGACCACCTCGGGGCGCGCCTGGCGCGGGAGCGAATTCTCGGCGACGAACGTTTCTGCCGGCGAATCCAGCGCCAGCAGAAGCGGCGTGCCGGATCCGTGCCCACCCTGGACCGGATCGTACGCTACGTGTGCGAAGCCTACGCCCTGACCGAGGCCGAGCTGAAGTCGCCCCGGCGCCTGCGCCGCCCGGCCCAGGCAAGGGCCGTCATCGGTCTGATCGCGACCGAGACCGGTGCGGCCACGCTCACCGACGTCGCCAGCCGTTTCGGCCGCGACATCGCCACGCTCAGCATCTCCATGCGGCGTCTCACCCAGGAGAACGTGGACGGCTACCGGCGCGCGCGACGGCTCCGCGACGAGCTGCGCCGCGCCGCGCAGTAGCGGCAGGCGCGGTCTCGGGCCCGGCTGGAGAGTCCGGCGGTCGGGGGTTATCCTGAGGGAGTAGAATGGCTTGGCAGGCGCCCGCGGGGCGCCGTGGACATTCGCCATCACTCCGACGGAGATCCCTATGCCCGACCAGGAAACGCCGACGGATCAGGTCGAGCGCGAGGAGTACCGGCTCCGGCTGCGCAACCTTCGGCCCGAGGACTACCCCGACGTCGAGTCCATCATGAACCGGGTGTACCGGGGCATGGGCGGCGCCTGGACGCGGCGGCAGTTCGAGTCGCAGATCCGCCGTTTTCCCGAGGGCCAGATCTGCATCGAGGACAACGGCCGCGTGGTGGCGGCGGCGATCACGGTGATCGTCAAGTACGACCGGTTCGGCGACCAGCACACCTACAACGAGATCACCGGCAACGGCTATCTCACGACCCACGACCCCGAGGGCGACGTCCTCTACGGGGTGGACGTGTTCGTCGATCCGGAATACCGGGACATGCGTCTGGGGCGGCGCCTGTACGATGCGCGCAAGGAGCTGTGCCGAAAGCTCAACCTGCGCGCCATCGTCGCCGGCGGACGCATCCCCGGCTACGACAAATACGCCGCGGAGCTCTCTCCGGAGGAATACATCGAGCTGGTCAAGCGCAAGGAGATCCGCGACCCGATTCTCAGTTTCCAGCTCGCCAACGATTTCCACGTGCGCCGCGTGATCACGGGCTACCTGCCCGACGACCGCGAATCGCGGGCCTTCGCCACGCTGGTGGAGTGGAACAACATCTTCTACCAGGAGCGCAAGACGCCGCTGATCGGGGCGAAGAAGGATGTGGTGCGCATCGGCACGGTGCAGTGGCAGATGCGCCGGGTCAGCTCCTTCGACGAGGTGGTCAACCAGGTCGAGTTCTTCGTCGACGCGCTCGCGGGCTATCACGCCGACTTCGTGATGCTGCCGGAGATGTTCGACGCGCCCCTGATGGGCCAGTTCAACCAGGGCAGCCCGGCCGAGGCGATCCGCGGCCTGGCCCAGTTCACCGACGACATGCTGGATGCGCTGCTGGAGCTGGCGGTGAGCTACAACACCAACATCATCGCCGGCAGCATGCCGGTCTACCAGGACCAGGAGCTGTACAACGTCACCTTCCTGTGCCGTCGCGACGGCACCATCGACAGCCAGTACAAGCTCCACATCACGCCGGACGAGCGTGCCTACTGGGGCATGCGCGGCGGCCAGGACCTCAAGGTGTTCGACACCGACGTGGGCAAGGTCGGGATCCTGATCTGCTACGACGTCGAGTTCCCGGAGCTGTCCCGGATCCTGGCCGACCGCGGCATGCAGATCCTGTTCGTGCCCTACTGGACGGACACCAAGAACGGCTACCTGCGGGTGCGCCACTGCGCCCAGGCACGTGCCATCGAGAACGAGTGCTACGTGGCCATCACCGGCAGCGTGGGCAACCTCCCCAAGATCGAGAACATCGACATCCAGTATTCGCAGACCGCGGTGTTCACGCCGTCGGACTTCGCCTTCGCGCACGACGCGCTGGCCGCGGAAGGCACGCCCAACACCGAGATGACCCTGATCGTGGACCTGGACATGCGCAAGCTGACCAAGTTGCGCGACGAGGGCTCGGTGCGCAACTATCATGACCGGCGCCGCGATCTGTACGAGGTCCGCTGGATCGGCGAGCCGGTGACGGCCGCTCCCACCCTGGTGACCGCGGCCGAGACCGAAGAGGCCGGAACCGGCGGATGACGGCACCCGCCGCCGAAGGGGGCCGTGCATGAAACGCATCACCCGCATCTTCCTGACCGGCCTGGTCGCCATCCTTCCGCTGGCCGGCACCGTGGCGGTGCTGTACTGGCTGGGAAGCTCGGCGGAGGCGTTTCTCGGGCGCTCCATCCGGCTGGTGCTGCCGGCGCACTTTTACGTGCCCGGGCTGGGGCTGGCGGCGGGCGCGGTGCTGATCTTCCTGGTGGGCCTGCTGATGGAGGCCTGGTTCGTGCGCCGGCTGTTCTCGATCGCGGAGTGGCTGCTGGGGCGCACGCCGCTGGTGCGCACCATCTACAATGCGCTGCGGGATTTCGCGGATTACTTCTACGCTTCCGGTCAGCGGCGCCTCGACCACCAGCCCGTGATCGTGCGCCTTCCGGGCGGGGGTCGGGTGCTGGGGCTGGTTACCCGCGACGACTTTTCCGACATACCGGGGGCGCTGGGCGGCAGCGGGGACATCGCCGTCTACCTTCCCATGAGCTACCAGATCGGCGGCTACACGCTGATCCTCTCCCGGGACTCGGTCGAGCCGATCGACATGCCCGTGGAGGACGCCCTGCGCTTCGTGCTCACCGGCGGCATCAGTCGCAGCGGCCGGCCAATGCCGACCCTGCGCCGCAGGCATCGCCCGTGACCTCGCGCGTGGACCTGCATCTGCACTCCGACCGTTCGGACGGGCGCCTCTCGCCCCCGGAGCTGGTGGCGCTGGTCGCGGAGCGGGGCGTGGAGACGTTCGCGCTCACCGACCACGACACGGTCGCCGGGCTGGACGAGGCCGCGATCGCGGCGAGCCGCCAGGGCCTGCGGCTGATCCCCGGGGTCGAGCTCAGCGTCACCTGGGAAGCGCGCGAGCTGCACGTGGTGGGACTGGGCGTCGACCCGGCCTGCCCGACGTTCCGGAGCGGGCTCGCGCGCCAGTCCGAGGCCCGGGCGGAGCGTGCCCGGCGCATCGGCGAGCGCCTGGCACATGCCGGCCTGCCCGACGCCATGGAGCAGGCGTGCCGGCTGGCGCGCGACCGGCACGTGAGCCGCAGCCACTTCGCGCGGGTCCTGGTGCACGGGGGCCATGCACGCGACATGGCCGCCGCCTTCCGGCGTTACCTGGCGCGCGGCCGCCCCGGCCACGTGCGGGCGGAGTGGGTCCCGCTGGAAGTCGCGGTGGGCTGGGTCCGGGCGGCCGGGGGCGTGGCGGTGCTGGCACATCCCCATCGTTACGGCTTTACCGGACGCTGGATGCGCCGGGCCCTGGAGGCATTCCGGGAGGCCGGCGGCGAGGCCATGGAGGTGGCCTGCGGCGGTGGCGGCCCGGGCGCGCTGTCGGCGAACGCGGAACACGCGCGCCGGCACGGGCTGGAGGGGTCGGTCGGCTCGGACTTCCACGATCCGGGCAATCCCTGGATCCGTCCGGGGCGCGTGGCGCCGCTGCCGGCGGGGATCACGCCGGTCTGGCGACGCTGGGTGCGGGACCGCTGAGCCGCGCGGGTCAGCCGGTGAGCAGGCGCGTCTCGGCGGTCTCGATGTGCTCCGCGCTGCCCCGAAGGACCACGATGTCACCGGCACCGAACGTCACCTCGGGCCCCGGGCTCTGCAGGGTCCCGCTCTCCCGCCGGAGCGCCTGCACGGTGACTCCCAGGTCGTCCAGGTGCAGTCCGGCGAGGGTGTGGCCGACGGCATGGGCGGCCTCCGGCAGCGGCACCGCGTGCACCATCTCCAGGGCTTCCCCGCGCGCGTCCGTCACCCGCGACGCGCCGCCGTGGAAGAAGCCGTGGAGCAGCTGGTAGCGCTGCTCGCGGGCCGCGCGGACCGTCTCCAGCACCCGCTGTGCCGGATAGCCCAGCATCACCAGCACGTGCGAGACCAGCATCAGGCTCGACTCCAGCGTCTCGGGGACGATCTCGGTGGCGCCCGCGCCGTGCAGCGCCTCCAGATTGCGGTCATCGGCGGTCCGGACCAGGACCGGGAGCTCCGGGCGCAGGGCGCGCACCTGGCGCAGGATCGTCATGGCGTCGCCAAAGGCATCGAAGCTGATCACCAGCAGCCGGGCGTGTTCGATCCCCAGCGCCCGCAGCAGGTCGTGCCGACGGGCATCGCCGTAGACCGGCGTCTCGCCCCCGATCGATGCCTCGTGCACGCGCCGGGGGTCCGAGTCCACGGCGATGAACGGCACGCCCTCCCGCTGCAGGAAGCGTGCGATGGTCTGTCCCACCCGCCCGTAGCCGGCGATGATCACGTGATCGGTCATTTCGCCCGCGGACTCCGCGAACGTGTCGGGATCCGGTGCGGGGGGCGACTCCGGCGGGTACAGCCGCCGGGCGAGCGGGTTGCTGGAGCGGATCAGCAGCGGCGTCACCGCCATGCTCAGGACGATGCTCGCGACCAGGATCGCCGCCGGCCCCCGGCCGATCTGGTGATAGCCGGCGCCGAGCGCGAGGACGGCAAAGCCGAACTCGCCGCCCTGCGCGAGCACCACGCCCGCCCGCACGGAGTTCCGGGGGCTCTCGCCCATGCGGCGGGCGAGCACGGTCACCACCAGCGCCTTGAAGCCCATGCTGGCGAGCGTCACCAGCAGCACCAGCGGCCAGGTACGCGAGAGCACGTGCAGGTCCAGCAGCATGCCGACGCTGACGAAGAACAGGCCCAGCAGGATGTCGCGGAAGGGACGGATCTCGGCCTCGATCTGGTGCCGGTAGTGGCTCTCGCCGAGCATCATGCCGGCGATGAAGGCACCCAGGGCCATGGACAGCCCGAAGCTGCGCGCGGCCACCGCCGCCAGCAGCGCCACCACCAGGGCTGCCAGTACGAACATCTCGTCGGAGTGCGCGCGCGCGATCTCCTGGAATACCCGGGGCAGGATCCACTTGCCCACGGCGGCGAGCAGCGCGAGCAGCACCGCGGCCTTGGCCAGCGTGAGCAGCAGCTGGAGCGCCACCGAGTGCCCGCCACCATTGGCGAGGCCCGCCATCCCCACCAGCAGGAACACCGACACGAGATCCTGCAGCAGCAGCACGCCGACCCCCAGTTGGCCGTGGCGGCCGTGCAGCTCCCCGGTGTGTGCGAGCTCACGCGTCACGATGGTGGTGGAAGAGAGCGCCAGGGCGGATCCGGCGACGAACGCGGGGCCGGGACCGAGCCCGGCGAGCAGCGCGCCGCCGAAGAAGACCGCGAGACAGGTCAGCACCTGGCCGCCCCCGAGCCCCAGCACGATGCGGCGCATCGCGATCAGCCGCGGGAGCGCGAACTCCAGGCCCAGGGTGAACAGCAGGAACACCACGCCGAACTCGGCCAGCCCCTCGATCGCGTGCGGGTCGCTGATCAGCCCGGTGCCGCCCGGTCCGAGGATCAGCCCGACCGCGAGGTACGCGAGCGTCGCGGACAGGCGCAGGCGGCGGAAGATCGCGAGCACCGCCAGGGAGGCGGTGAAGATGAGCAGTATTTCCCTGAACAGGTCCGGCATCCGACATCGCTCTCCCGGGCCGCGGCGTGCCCGCTGCCGCCGGGGGCAGTGATACACTGCCCGGATCAGGGAAGCTCTGACCGGTTCGGAGCTTCCTGCGGGTCATGGACGGCCTGCCGCGGATCGAGGCCGCAGCGGCTCGATCCCGCGGGGCCGGGTCCGGGTGCGCCGGACCCGGGGCACCTGAATGATCGGGACGGATCGTTCAGGCCTTCCTCAAGGTATACCATCGCCGAAGGCCGTGGAGCATGAGCACACCCTGGTTCCTCACCGACGAAGTCCGGCGCGAGTTCGACCCGTCGCAGGTGCGCGAGCTGACGCCCCTGGTCCGGCGGGTCACCGCCGACAACCCCGGCATGATGACCGGGCCGGGCACCAACTGCTACCTGGTGGGGCATCGCGAGATCGCCGTGATCGACACCGGCGTGGACGACCCCGCGCACGTGCAGCGCCTGGCCGAGGCCGGCGGCGGCCGCATCCGCTGGATCCTGATCACCCACAAGCACCCGGACCACTGGCCCGGAAGCCGCCGGCTCGCCGAGCTGACCGGGGCTCCCGTGCTGGCGCACCCGAAGCCGCTGCAGAGCATGGGCGACGGGCGCTTCCGCGCGGACCGCGAGCTGGCCGACGCTGACGTCATCCGCGGCGAGGAGTTCACCCTGCGCTGCGTGCACACCCCCGGACACGCGGCCGACCACATCTGCTTCCTGCTCGAGGAGGAGCGGCTGCTGTTCGCCGGGGACCACGTGATGGACGGAAGCACCGTGGTGATTGCGCCGCCGGATGGCGACATGAAGCAGTACATCGAGTCGCTGCGGCGCCTGGCGGCGATGGACCTGGCGACCATTGCCCCGGCGCACGGGCGACTGCTGGATGAGCCCCGCAACGTGCTGGAGACCATCGTCGAGCACCGGCTGATGCGCGAGAGGATGGTGCTGGAGGCCTTCGGCGACGGCGCGCCGGCAACCATTCCGGAGCTGGTCGAACGCATCTACACGGACGTGCCCAGGGCCCTGCACGGCATGGCGGCCCACTCGGTGTACGCGCACCTGCTCAAGCTGCGGGAAGACGGGAAGGTCAAGGGCGAAGGCTTCGAGTCACGCTGGGCCCGGGCGTCCGGGGCCGGTCCGGCCTGAGGGTCCGGGCTCCCGGGCAGCCATGCTATCCCCCGGGGCCGCGACGCTGTTCCCAGCCGTCGATCGCCGCGACCACCCGCGCCGCCGCGAGTCCCAGCACGCCGATCGCGGCCTCGCGTTCGCCGGCGCGCAGGTGCTGCCAGGCGTCGTCCACCAGCGCGCGTTCCGCGCCGATCACGCCCTGCTCCGTGAGCTGTCCGTAGGCCGTCGACAGCGCCCACAGGCAGTCGCCCACCTGGGCGTCGTCGAGCCCGGATTCCTGCAGCACCATCACGCACGCGCCTGCCGGGGCCTGCTCCAGCGCCGACTGCAGTGCCTCCCCGGGGGCCTCCGCGGCCCGCAGGCAGTCCGACAGGCGATGCACCATCGCCACGAGAGCGAGCATCGATGCCATGTCGTTGTACAGGTCGGGGTCGCCCCGGCTCGCGGCCGTGTCGGCGGCCACCTGCAGCGCCGGCGCGACCACCTGGTGGTAGGTTTGCGGATCGAGGGAATGGATGTCCTGCTCGGGCATGGTCGGCGTCCGGTACGGGAATGGAACCGTATTCTAGGAGAATCGGGAGGGTTCGTCCCGTACCCGGAGCGCTCCGGTTTTCCGCGGCCTATTTCACGACCAGCGTACCCTTCATGCCGGCCGCATAATGGCCGGGGAACGAGCAGATGTAGGTGTAATCGCCCTTGCGCTTCGGCGCATGGAAGGTCACCGAGCGCGTCTGGCCCGGTTTCACCAGCGGCGTGTGCGCCAGCACGTCATCCGCCATCTTCGGCGGGATGTAGCCGTGTGATTTGGCTTCCATCGCCTTGGAGGCGAACGTGCCCACGTCGGTCCCCTTCTTCAGCAGGACCCAGTTGTGGGACATCGCCGACGCCGGCATCTTTGTCGGGTTGCTCAGCTTGATGGTGAGCTTCTCCCCGGGGTGGGCGGTGATCTGCGTCACGCTGAAGCGCAGACTCGGGGTGCCCTTGATGGCGACGGTCTTCGCCTGGGCGAGGCCGGCGAGTGCGAATGCCAGCAGCGCGGCGATCGCAAGGCGGCTGCGGATCGAGACGGGATGCATGGGTTCCTCTCCGGGTTGACGGGCGCGTCGGCACGCTCCTGCGTACCGCGGCCGGACATGGATTCGCAGGCTGTGACAGTGTCGGCGCCGGCGGGTTCGGACCCGGGTGACGCCCGTTATTACCTGTGTCATCCTTTCCCCGCACAAACGACTGCGGTGCGGCACCGGCCGGCGCCGCGACAACGACCGGGCGGCAAGGCCCGGGCACGGGGAGTGCCGCAGGGCGGCACTGGCAGCCGGAAGCATCCCGTCGACGGGGTGTCCGGCCGGGAGACAGGATCCATGGCAAAGGTGAAGGTTCGCAAGGTGGGCAATTCGCTGGGCGTACTGCTGCCGCGCGAGGTGCTCAACCGGTTGCAGATCCGGGAAGGGGACGAACTGGTGCTGAGCGAGGACGGCGACGGCCTGCTGCTGAGCCCCTTCGATCCGGACTTCGCGGCCGCCCTCGAGGCCCTCGAGCAGGCGCGCCGGCGGTATCGCAACGCCATGCGCGAGCTGGCCCGATGAGCGAGCCCCGCTGGCTGCCGGCGGGCTTCTTCCGTGCCGCGCAGGTCCGGCTCGTGCGGGAGTACGGGGGACGCTTCGGCCTGCGCGACGACGCGGCCCTGGAAGCGGTGGTCCGACGGCCGTGCGACAAGCATCAGCACGGCGTCGGTGACCTCGGCCCGCTGGCGGCCGGGTACGGCTTCGTGCTGGTCCGCAGGCATCCGTTCCGGGGTGCCAACAAGCGCCTTGCGCTGGCTGCGATGTACAGCTTCCTGCGGATCAACGGCCGCGAGTTCGCGGCCCCGGAGCCCGAGGCGGTGGCGGTGCTGCGCCGCGTCGCCGACGGCGACATGCTCGAGGGTGAGCTCGGCGACTGGGTCAGCGGGCATCTGCGCCCGGGGGGCTGATCCGGGCGACCTGCCAGGCGGTATCATTTCCCAGATGCGACCGGGACTTATGTCGCGGTCGCAGGCTTGCCACCGCGGTGGCGGTTGGGCACACTCCGGGCGGGGCATTCAGGGAAGATGATCTGGCAAAAAGGGGAGAACAACAATGGCAATCCTGCCCGACGAGCCGCGGGGGATCGGACAGGTCCTCGACAGCGGCTTCCGCCTGTACTTCAAGTCCATCCGCAGTGTGTTCCTGCTGGCGCTGATCGCCGCCCTGATCAACGGCGCTCCCGACTACTGGCTCTATCTCTGGACCGGCGGGCAGGGGCTGCGCGCCAACCCGGAGATGCTGCGCTCCCTGCCGGCCGGCTTCGGCCTGCTGTGGCTGGTGGCGTGGCTCTCGTGGCTGATGCTCTACGGCGCGATCATCCTGCGCATGTACCACGTCGGAACCGACACGCCGGTCCGGCTCGGGGAGGAGATCGGCGGCGGTTTCCGGGCGCTCGCCTGGATGGTCATCGCCTCGATCCTGGTGGGTCTCGTCTGCGGCATCGGTTTCGTGCTTCTGGTGATCCCGGGAATCTTCCTGAGCGTGTCGCTGGCCTTCTATTCGTACTCCATCCTGATCGACCGCCAGCGTGCCGTCGGCGGGATGAACCACAGCTACCGGATCGTCAGGGGCAACTGGTTCCGCACCGCGGCGGTGCTCACCGTGGCGCTGCTGATCGTCATCGCCATCGGGTTCGCGGCCGGCCTGGCGGAAAGCCTCGCCGACGTGTTTCTCGGGATGCGCGGCCATCCGGAGAGCCGGGTCCTGATCGGGGCGATCCTGAACGCGTTGCTGCTGCCGCTGTCGGTGGCGCTCGGACTTGCCCAGTACGAGGATCTCAAGGTGCGCAAGCAGGGCGGTGACCTGGAGGCCAGGATCGGGGATGCCGCGACGGCCTGAGCGGACGCTCATCCTGCTGCTGATGCTGCTGCCGGCGTCGCTGGCGTTCGCCGGCGCGCGCCCCGGGCCCGCGGTTATCGCCGGACGCTGCCTCTCCCGCGCCGCGCCCGGGCGGCCCCGGGTGGCCTGCCCGGGCCTCGCCGGTGCCGTCGCCCGCAGTCCGCTCGCCGGACTGGTGACGGTGGCGCGCCGGGGTCCCTACCCGGTCGGGCTGTTGCGCGACCTCGTGGCGTATGCCCGGGACTACCGGCCGGAGACCCGCGGCGCGGCGCCGGACCCCGCCGCACTCGGACCCATCCTGGCGCGGCTGCGTGCCCCGCGCCCGCCGGGGCCGCCGGAATGGCTCGTGCACCTGCGGCGCTGGCTGGCGCGTCGCCTCGACTGGATCCCGTGGCGGCACGGTCTGCGCTGGCTGCGTCGTGCCGGCGGGTCGCTGCACGTCCCGGTGCGGGTGGTCACGGTGCTGCTCGAGGTGGGTGCGGCGGTGCTGCTTGCCGGGGGTGCCTGGCTGCTGTGGCGCCTGCTGCGGGGGCCGGGGCTCCGGCCGCGGGCTCACGCGAGAGCCCCGGCCGCCACGGGCCCCGCAGGCCCGTGGCGGGCCCGGGAGCCGGACGGGGGCGACGCGCCTGGCGGCTGGCTGCGTGATGCGCTGGCACGCCTGGCGCAGTCTGGGCTGATCCCGCCGCCGGATGCGCTCAGCAACCGCGAGGTGGCGGCCGCGATGCGGAGCCGGGCACCGCAGATCGCACCGGGTTTCGAGCGCCTCGCGCGGCACGTGGACGCGGTCTCCTTCGGCGGCGTTCGGCTCTCCGCCGACGAACGTGAGCGGCTGCACGCGCTCGCCCGGTCGCTCGGAGAGGCGCGGGCGTGAGCGAGCGAGCCACGACCATCGCGGTCGCCGTCGCGGCCCTGGCATTCTGCGCCGCGCTGTTCTGGCCGCGCCACGGGCAGCCGCCCGCGTCGCGTCCGGTCAGCATCGCCCCGGGCCCCTCCGGCCTGGAGGCGTTCTACACCTGGCTGCGCGATACGGGCGTTCCGGCGCGCAGCCTGCGGCGTCATTATCGCCGGCTCTCGCACATGCACCTGCCGCCCCGCGGCAACCTGCTGGTGGTCACGCTGCCCGCATTGTGGCCGGCCGACCCTGCTGCCGAGGCCCGGCTGGCCCACTGGGTGCATCGCGGCAACGACGTGCTTGTGCTGGCGGCGCTGGACGACGCGCCGGGCTGGGCCCGCGGACGACCGGATGCGTCGACGCGCCGCTTCGTCCACCGGCTCACCGGCGCCGGGCTGGTCCGCGGGCCGGAGGCGGCAAACGCGGAGTCGGCCACCGCCTGGCATGCGCGCGGCAGCCACCCGGTGCTGCGCGGCGTGCACCGGGTGACGCCCGGCAACGCGGCCCTGCCGGCCCGCTGGGTGCTCGAGGTCCCGCGCGGGCGTGCCGCGCTGCACCTGCTGGCGGGTCGTGGCGGGCGGGGCGGTCTCTGGGAGATGCGGGCCGGCAACGGACGGGTATGGCTTTCCACGGCGGCCGGCCTGCTCAGCAACGCGGCGCTGGGCCGTGACGACAACGCCCGCCTGGCCGCGAATCTCGTCCGGCTTTCGCTCGGCCCCCGCGGCGTCGTGGTCCTGGACGACATGCACCAGGGACTGACGCGCGTGTACGATCCCGAGCACTTCTACAGTGACCCGCGGGTCCACTGGACACTCGGCTTCATGATCGGGTTCTGGCTGCTGTACGTGGTCGGCCGCAGCGGCCGCATCGGTCCCCCCCTGGAGGAGCGGCGGGAGGCCGGCCCGGCCGACCTTGCGCTGGCGGCCGGCGGTCTGTATGCCCGGACGCTGCGGCCGGGGGCCGCCGCGCTCGAGCGCATCCGGCAGCTCCGCCGAGCGCTCGAGGCGCGCCTCGGCGGACCGCTGGACGGCGACCGGCTGTGGCGGCGCCTGGCCGGTTCGCCGGGCGTGTCCGCGTCCGACGTGCGCGCGCTGCACGGGCTCGAACGAGCGGCGCTGCGGGGCGCGCGCATCGACCTGGTGCGGGTGCACAATCTCTGCCTGAGAATCGACCGGGAGCTGACATGAGCAACGCCGCCACCGAATTCCGCGATGCCCTGGCCCGGCAAGTCGGACGGCTCGTTTTCGGCGCCGACAGCGTTTGCGATGCCCTGGCCGTGGCGCTGATCGTGCGGGGCCACGTCCTGGTCCAGGGCGTGCCGGGGGTCGGCAAGACGCTGCTGGCCCGCTGCCTCGCTGCCCGGCTCGGCGGCCGCGTGCGCCGGATACAGTGCACGCCGGACCTGATGCCGGCGGACATCCTCGGGGTGCATATGTACCGCGGCGCTGATCCGGGCTTCGAGTTCCTGCCCGGACCGCTGTTCGCGCAAGTCGTGCTGGTGGACGAGATCAATCGCACGGGGCCCAGGACCCAGTCCGCCCTGCTCGAAGCGATGGAAGAGGGCCGGGTCACCATCGACCGCGAGAGCTACGCGTTGCCGGACGAGTTCCTGGTGATCGCGACCCAGAACCCGCACGAGTTCGAGGGGACCTTCCCGCTCCCCGAGTCCCAGCTCGATCGCTTCCTGCTGCGCATCGACATGGTCCACCCCGACCGTGACAGCGAGATGGCGGTGCTCGAGGCCTATGGCGAGCCCGGCGGGGCGCGCCCGGACCCCGGAACGCTCGAGCCCCTGCCGCCGGGACTCCTGGCCGAAGCCCGGCAGGCCGCGGCGCAGGTGCGCGTGTCCGCTCCGCTGCGACAGTACGTGCTGGACCTGGCACGGGCCAGCCGCGAGCGCGAACGGATCAGCCTGGGCCTGTCGACCCGTGGTGCCCTGGCCCTGCTCCGCTGCGCCCGGGTACGCGCCGCCATCGAGGCCGCCGAATACGTCACGCCCGACCATGTCAAGGCGATCGCCCGACCGGTGATGGCGCATCGCCTGGGGCTGACCACCGACGCCGAGCTGGAAGGGGTCACCCAGGCCGGAGCGGTCGACGACCTGCTTGCTTCGGTGCAGGTTCCCCGTTGAACCTGAGCCGCCGGACCCTGCTGCTGGCGGCGCTGGTCGTCCTCGCCGGGATCGCCGGGCAGTGGCTGGGCACGCCCTGGGACGGGGTCTGGCGCTATCCGGCGGTGCTGCTGGCCGGGGCGCTGGTCCTGGAGGCGGTGCTGACGGCGCGCACCGGCGTCACCGCCAGCGTGTCCCCGGGCCGCGCGGCCCGGTTGGGCGAGACCTTCTCCGTGACCCTGGAGCTCGGCACCGCTGCGCCGCGGCCGCTGCGCGTGGAAGTCGCACCGGATCTGCCGGCCCTGGCGCCCGAGCAGGTGCCTCCCGCGATGCTGGTCTGCCGCCGCGACGCGCCGGCCGCGCTGAGGCTGCGCCTCTCGCCGGCGCGTCTGGGGGCGCATCGCTGGCCCCCGGTGCCGGCCCGCGTACTGGGACCCCTTGGCCTGGCCTGGTGGCCGCGGCGCCTGGATGTGCGCGAGGTGCTGCGGGTGATGCCCGGCCGGCTGGCCACGCGCGTGGCCCGCGGGGCCCGCGCGGGTGGCCGCCAGGCGGGTGGCCGGTCCGGCGAAGGCCTGGAGCTGCGCGGACTGCGCGACTACCGGGCCGGAGATCCGGTGCGCCGCATCGACTGGAAAGTCAGCGCCAGGCGCGGACGCACCGTGGTGCGGGAGTACGAGGACGACGCCCGGCTGTCGGCGATGATCCTGCTGGATGCCGGACGCACCAGCTCGCTGCAGTCCGGGCGCCTGAGCCGGCTGGGGCACTACGTGAACGCCGCCGCGCGCCTCGCCGAGCTGGCGGCGCGGGGCGGTGACGAGATCGGCCTGGTGGTCTTCGCGGCGCAGCCGCTGGCAGTGCTGCCGCCCCGGGCCGGCACCGCCGCCCTCGCCCGCATGCACCGGATTCTGCAGACGCTCGACTCCCGGTCCGAGGACGGCAATCCCCTTCCCGCGGCGGTGCAGGTCGCGCGGGTCACTCCCCGGCGCAGCCTGGTGCTGCTGCTTACGGATCTCGACGAGGCCGACGCGGGCGGTCAGATCGGGCGGGCGGTGCGCCTGCTCGGGCGGCAGCATCTGACGCTGGTGGGTGCCCTGCGCGATCCGGAGCTGGACCGGTTGCGGCGCCGACCCGCGGAGTCGCGCATGGATCCGTACGCGTCGCTGGCCGCGCTCGGCCTGGAGGAGACCGAGCGTGACAACCAGCTGGCGCTGGCGCGACTCGGGGCGCAGGTGGTGCGCGCGCCGCCCGCGTCGCTGGAGGCAGCGCTGATGCGGCGCTACGCCCTGCTGCGGCGCAGGCGTGCCGTGTAGCGTCCGGGCAACCGCCACAGGTCGCCGGTCAGTGCGGTCCAGACGATTACCGCCCAGGACATCCCGAGCACGGCGCGGGCCGCCAGCGGGTAGCCGGGGTTCGGCGAGACGAAGCCCTCGATCAGGCCCGAGCCGGCGAGCGCCGGCAGCCACACCGCGGCGAGCTTGAGGCCGTCCTCGGCGGCGTGCCGGAACGCCTCCGAGCGCGCGAGCTGGCCCGGGTGCACCAGCGCCCTGCCCACGCGTACGCCCGCCGCGCCGGCCAGGATGATCATGCCCAGCTCCACGATCCCGTGTGCCAGTACGAACCCGAGCAGCTGGCCCGCGAGGCCGTAGCGGGCGGTCAGGGCCAGGGCCGTCCCCAGCATCAGCCCGTTGGTGCCCACGATGTAGAGCGTCCCGAGCCCGTACAGCGCCCCCAGCACGAAGGAGGTCAGGGTCACGACCATGTTGTTGGACATGATGTTCAGTGACAGCAGCGAGGGTGGCATCACGTTGAGCATGTCACGGGTCCACAAGTGTCCCTGCTGCAGGTCGCGGATCATGCCGCGCGAGGCGAACAGCGGGGCGAGGTCGGGAAAGCTGTGCACCAGCAGCCAGCCCGTGAGCGCGGAAGCCACCAGCAGCAGCGCGACCAGAGCCAGATCGCGCCGCATCGCCCGGAACAGGCGCGGGACCTCCCGCAGGTAGAGGTCGGCCAGCAGCCCTCGAACGCTCACGGGGCGCGTGTGAAGCGCATCGTGCAGGCTCAGGTAGAGGCTCTCGAGTCCGCGGGTGACCTCGCTGCCGGGCATCAGGCGCCGCGCGAGCGACAGGTCGCGTGCCACCGAACGATAGGCGTCCAGGGCGGCGCGCAGGTCGGCCGGATCGCCATCGCCCCGCCGGCGCAGACGGCGCACCAGGGCCAGCTGCGCCTGCCAGCGCGGCAGACGCGAGTCCAGCCAGTGGCGCAGGCCGCGATCAGCGGCCATTGTCGCGCCCTTGCCGGAGCAGGGACTGCAGCTGCTCGCGCAGCTCCCGGTCGTGCCCGACCTCTGGCGCCGGCTGTCCCCGGCTCCGTGCCACGCTCGCCAGCAACCGGGTTCCGAGCTCCCGGCGCCGGTGCACGTCGAGCTGCCGCCAGCGCTCCAGCAGCTCGGCGATCAGCTCCTCCTGGGCGGGCTCCAGGCCCGCGGCGCCGATGCGGCCCGCGCGGCGGTCCAGGTCGGCTCCGGCACCCTCGTCGACGTATACGAGCAGCGTCCCGGCAGCCAGGTCACCGATGCGGACGTGGCGTTCAGTGATCGCCGCCACCACCAGCCCGAGCGCGTAGAACACGGGCAACATGTCGATCAGGCGGAACACGTTGCGCACCAGCAGGGCCGCGGTCGAGGGCGTGAGCCCGTCGGCGGTGACGATGCGCACGCCGGCGACGCGCTTGCCCGGCGTGTGACCGCCCATGGCCACCTCCAGCACCGGGTGGTAGAGCAGGTAGATGAGCAGGGCCGGAAGCACCCCCGCGTACACGGGCAGCCCGGCGAGGCTGGAGCCGGCAATCCGCCGCTCCACCGCGCCGACGCCGCCCGCGGCCAGCGGGGTGAACACGATGAGCCAGGCCAGCGCCACCAGCACCCGGATGTGCCAGTCGACGATGAATGCGTAGCTGCGGCCCCCGACCCCGGCGATTGCGAGATTCATCTCCAGGCCGGTGGCGGTGGCGACGCTCAGCTCTTCCACGGACTGCTTCCTCCGGCCGGCCCGTTCCGGCTGCCATGCGCGGCCTGCTTTCGGCGTCGCCGGACGCCGCGCACCCCCTGGCGCAAGCATCGCACACGCGCGGCGCCCGTGGGAATTCGCGCCCGGCTCGTACTGATCCGACCGGGTGAGTAGAATACGCGGCTCGCGAAACGGTGTCGGGCAGGGCAGGCGAGTGGCGTTCCAGGCGAACAACATCATCGTCCACTACGGCGAAATCGGGCTGAAGGGCAAGAACCGCGCCTCCTTCGAGCAGCGCCTGCAGGGCAACATCGCGCGCCGCCTGGCGAGCGAGGACCTGCACTGGCATGTGCACAAGGCGCGCGGCTATCTGTTCGTGATCGTGCCCGGGAACCAGGCTTCGCGCTGCGATGCCGCCCTGGACGCCCTGCGCTCCACGCCCGGGGTGGTGTGGGCCGCGCCCGCGTGTTGGCTGCCGGCGCGCGAGCTGGACGGCGAGGGCGGGCTGCCCGCGATCGAGGCGCCGCTACTGGAGCTGGCGCGGGAGACGTTCCGCCCCGGCGCCCGCTTCCGCATGCGGGTCAAGCGCGCCGACAAGCGCTTCCCGGTATCGTCGACCGAGCTCCAGAAGCGCTTCGGCGCCGCCGTGCTGCAGCAGACCCCCTGGGAGGCGGTGGACCTCGAGCGGCCGGACCAGGTGTTCCACGTGGACATCTACTCGGACAGCGTGTACGTCTACGGCAACCGCGTCCCGGGCATGGGGGGCTTGCCGGTCGGCAGCACGGGGCACGCGCTGACCCTGCTCTCCGGCGGCATCGACTCGCCGGTGGCCGCCTGGCTCATGGCCAAGCGCGGCTGCTCGGTGGACTTCATCCACTTCAGCGCCACCATGACCCAGCAGCGCGATGCCGGCAGCGGCAAGATCGCGCGCATGGTCGCCCACCTCAGCCGGGTCACCCGGCGCTCGCGCCTGTACGTGGTGCCCTACCAGCCGTTCGAGCTGGCCACGCTCACCGCGCAGACCCGCTACGAGCTGATCGTGTTCCGGCGCTTCATGGCGGCCACTGCCCAGCGCCTTGCGCAGCAGCTGGGGGCCCAGGTGCTGGTTACCGGCGACAGTCTCGGCCAGGTTGCCTCCCAGACCATGGAGAACATCGTCTCCATCACGCGCTCGGTGGAGATGCCGATCCTGAGGCCGCTGCTGACCTACGACAAGCACGAGATCATCGATCTGGCGCGGCGCATCGGGACCTACGAGGCTTCCATCGAACCCTACAAGGACTGCTGCTCGCTGCTGAGCCGGAACCCGAAGACCGTCTCCCGGCATGGCCGCCTGTCGGGCATCGAGGACCGCATCCTGCCGGAATACGAGGCCGTCATGAGCGAGACGCTGGCGGGTGCGGCGGTGCTGGAGTTCGATTGCGGCCGCCAGGTCGGGTGAGCGGCGGGCGGGGCGGCCCCCGGGTGCCGGCTTCCGCGCGCCGGTGGTAGAGTGACTAACCGGATTCGCATTCTTCCGCGCGCCGACCCCGGCGCGCATCCGCGCTCTAATCAGGCATGCCACCGGCACCGACCGGGAGGAGGAGACTCATGGCGATCGATGAATACGCCAGCCATGACGGGCTGGGGCTCGCAGAGCTTGTCCGCAGGGGCGACGTCAGGCCCTCGGAGCTGACCGAGGAGGCGATCCGCCGGATCGAGAAGCACAACGGCACCCTGAACGCGGTCATCCACGACCGCTTCGACAAGGCACGCGCGGTCGCGCGGGAGCAGGACAGCGTGCGCGAGGGCGGTCCCTTCCACGGGGTGCCGTTCCTGCTCAAGGACATCTTCGGCAACTGCAAGGGCCTGCCCACCACCTCCGGCTCGCGCTTCCTCAAGGACTTCGTGGCGCCCTATGACTGGACCCTGGTGACGCGACACAAGCAGGCCGGGCTGGTGATCCTGGGCAAGACCAATGCCCCCGAGTTCGGCATCGTGCCCACCACCGAGCCGGCGGCCTACGGGCCGGCCTGCAACCCGTGGAACCCGGAGCACTCCACCGGCGGCTCCAGCGGCGGATCGGCGGCGGCGGTCGCCGCCGGCATCGTGCCGATGGCGCACGCCAACGACGGCGGCGGCTCGGTGCGCATTCCCGCCTCCTGCTGCGGCCTGGTGGGCATGAAGCCGACCCGTGCCCGCAACCCCCTGGGCCCCGACATGGGCGACCTGATGAGCGGGCTGATCGCCGAACACGCTGTCACGCGCAGCGTGCGTGACAGCGCGGCGCTGCTGGACTGCACGGCCGGTCCCGAGCCGGGCGACCCGTACTGGGCGCCGCCGAAGGAGCGGCCGTACGTGCAAGAGGTCGGCCGGGATCCCGGGCGCCTGCGCATCGCCTTCGCCACCACCAATCTCAACGGCGAGAAGGTCGATCCCGCCTGCGTGGCGGCGGTCGAGTCTGCGGCGAAGCTGTGCGAGGAGCAGGGCCACGTGGTCGAGGAAGCCTCCCCGGCGCTCGACATGAACATGGTCACCGACGCCTTCATGGGCATCTGGGCCTCCGGGCTGGCGGCCGGGATCGAGGCGGCGGCCATGAGCCTGGGCCGGCACCCGGCGGACGATGAACTGGAGGGCCTGACCTGGGGCCTGTACGAGCAGGGCAAGCAGGTGACGGGGGTGCAGTACCAGCTCGCCGTGGCGATGCTGCAGCTCGCCTCCCGGCAGGTCGCGCAATTCCACCAGAGCTGGGACGTGTGGCTCACGCCCACGCTCGGGGCACCGCCGGTGCGCAACGGCGTGCTCGACATGCAGGAGCGCGACCCGGAGAAGGCCCTGGCGCCGATCATCGACTACGTGCCGTTCACCCCGATCCAGAACGCCACCGGTCAGCCGGCGGTGTCGCTGCCCCTGTACTGGACCGACGACGGACTGCCCGTGGGCACCATGTTCGCGGGCCGCTTCGGCGACGAGGCCACGCTCTTCCGACTCGCGGGACAGCTCGAGAAGGCGCGCCCCTGGGCCGGCCGCAAGCCGCCGGTCTGGGACTGAGCCGCGCCTGCGTACCGGACACAGACGCAAAATCAGGGGACCGACATGACCGGGAGTTCCGAGATCCGGACCCTGGGCGACATCCCGCGCCTGCAGGCGCGGGTACGCCCGGACAAGTCCGCCTTCGTCTTCGGCCAGCGGGAGACCAGCTACCGCGAGCTGGACGAGCACAGCAACCGCGTCGCCAACGGCCTGGCGGCGGAGGGCGTCGAGCCCCAGGACCGGGTGGCGTTCCTGGATCGCAACTCGGAGCGCTACTTCGAGCTGTTCTTCGGCTGCGCCAAGGCCAACGTCGTGATGGTGGCGGTCAACTGGCGCCTGGCGCCGCCCGAGCTGCGCCATATCCTGGAGGACAGCGGGGCCCGGGTGCTGTTCGTGGGCGAGGAGTTCCTGCCGGCGGTGGAGAAGATCCGCGACCGGCTGCCGCGGCTGCGGGAGGTGATCGTGGTGTCGGGCGATCCGGGCCGGCACGCGGACTACGTCGCCTGGCGGGACCGGCAGCAGGGGCACGACCCGCGGGTGACGGTGGAGCCGGGGGACACCGCGATCCAGATGTACACCAGCGGCACCACCGGGCGACCCAAGGGAGTGCAGCTGCCGCACTACTCGTTCCTGGCACTGCGCCTGCCCGAGGACGATCCGCGCCAGGAGGACTGGCAGCGCTGGCGCTCGGACGAGGTCAGCCTGGTGGCCATGCCGGTGTTCCACATCGCGGGCACCGGCTGGGGCGTACAGGGCGCCTACTACGGCGCGCGCAACGTCGTGGTGGCCGACTTCGTGCCCGCGGAGGTGCTCTCGATCCTGGAGCGCGAGCGCATCTCCAAGCTGTTCATGGTGCCGGCGGCGATCCTGTTCGTGCTCAACGATCCGGCCTGCCCGAATACCGATTTCTCGTCGCTCAAGTACGTCCTCTACGGCGCCTCGCCGATCCCGCTGGACCTGCTGCGGCGTGCCATGGAGGTGTTCCAGTGCGAGTTCGTGCAGGTCTACGGCATGACCGAGACCTGCGGCCAGGCGACCTATCTGCCGCCGGAGGAGCACGACCCGGACGGCAACGAGCGCATGCGCTCGGCCGGCAAGGCGCTGCCGGGAGTCGAGCTGGCGGTGGTCGACGCCGCCGGCAATCGCCTGCCGCCCCGGGAGGTGGGCGAGATCTGCGTCAGGTCGCCCTCCAACATGGCCGGCTACTGGAACCTGCCCGAGGCGACGCGGGAGACCATGCGGGACGGCTGGGTGCGCACCGGCGACGCCGGGTACATGGACGAGGGCGGCTACGTCTACATGTACGACCGGATCAAGGACATGATCGTCTCCGGCGGCGAGAACATCTATCCGGCCGAGATCGAGAGTGCCCTGTACGGCCACCCGGGGATCGCGGACGTGGCCGTCATCGGCGTGCCGGACGAGCGTTGGGGCGAGGTTCCCAGGGCGGTCGTGGTCGCCCGCGACGCCGCGCTCAACGAGTCGGACGTGATCGCCTGGGCCCGCGAGAACCTGGCCGGCTACAAGGTCCCGAAATCGGTGGACTTCGTCGGGGAGCTGCCGCGCAATCCCTCCGGCAAGCTGCTCAAGCGCGAGCTGCGGGCCCCGTACTGGGACGGCCGCGAACGGCGCATCAACTAGCGCGCCGCCCGCGACCGGGACGTCCCGGTCTCAGGGCGCCGGCGCGGCACGCGCCAGGATTTCACGGATCACCAGCTCCGGCTGCTCCATCGGCAGGAAGTGCGAGGCCCCTTCCACCTCGACCAGCCGCGTCGACGGCTGCAGCTCGAGGAAGTGCTGCACGGAAGGCCGTCCGCAGGTGGAGTCGCGGGTGCCGACGACCAGTGTCACGGGGCACCGGATGCGGGCGACGTCGGTCCAGGGGTCGTGCTCGGTGGCCGCGAAGGTGGCGCTCTCCCACGCCGGGGCGCACGCGAGTTCCACTGCGCCGTCCGCCGTCTCGCGGGTGCCGCCCTCCACGTAGGCCTGGATCCAGCTCCTGCGCCAGCTGGCGAAAGCGCCGCGCCCGGCGTAATTCTCGACCGCCGCCTCCCGCGACGGGAAGACCGGGCGGCGCTTGCGCGCGGAGCGGGCCAGTCCCACGGTGTTGCTCGTGCCGCTGCGCTTTGCCGCCGCGAAGGCCGCCCCGGCTTCCGTATCGAGAAGCACCGGCTCCACCAGAACGAGCGCCGAGATCCGGTCCGGCCGCCGGGCGGCGACCGCGACGCTCGTGGTGCCGCCCATGGAATGCCCCGCCAGGCAGACCGGCCCGGAGACGCTGTCCACCAGCTCGATGAGATCGTCCCGGTAGACATCCCAGGAGCGCAGACCGTCGGGGTCGGCCGCGGCATCGGAGAGCCCGTGACCACGCATGTCCAGGGCCCGCACATCGAGGCCGCATGCGAGTTCGGTGAGCATCTCGCGGTAGGTGGCGCCATTGAAACCGGTGGCGTGGGTCCAGTGAAGCAGGGGCGCGGGTTCCGGGGGGCTGCCGTGCAGCAGCGAGAAACGCTCCCCGCGGGCGTTGACGAAGCTCTCTCGGGTCAAGGGAAGGCTCATGCCGGCTCCGGAGCAAAAAGGCCAATGTTGCCTGTGCATCGGCATCCCGGCAAGGCACGCCCGTGGCACGGTTCAACCCGTCAACCGGAGGATGTAGCCCAGCTGCTCCCGGCTCTGGACGGAGCCCGGCCGGGCGGCACGGACACGCCGGAGTGCGTCTTCCGGTGCCAGCCCGGCCTCGATCAGCACCCGCGAGGCCACGGTGCCGGTCCGGCCCAGGCCCGCAAGGCAATGCACGATGACCCCGGCGCCGGCGTGCAGGTGCCGGTACATGGCGAGCCGGGCACGCGGCCAGGCGGCTTCGAAGGCAGGCCCGGGCGCGTGAAAGTCCTGGATCGGCAGATGACGCCACTCGAGCCCCGCGGCACGCACACGCTCGCCCAGCTCCGGCAGCCCCAGCATCTCCAGCTCCGGCTGCTCGACCAGCGTGAGCACGGCCGTCGCGCCGAGCGCCGAGAACCGGGCCAGCTCCTGCGTCAGCAGCGCGGAGTCGCCGCGCAGCAATCCCGGCTCCCGTCCGGGACAGGCGGTCAGCCCCAGCCAGCCGGTGGTGCCGGGGATATCGAGGTAGTCGATTACGCCCATGGCATGAGAGTGTCAGACGCCGGTGCCCGGCGAAAGAAGCTCGCGGACCGCGGGCTCCGGCCCCGGCCGCGCGAACAGGAACCCCTGCCCGTGGCGGCAGCCGCTCCCGCGCAGGAAGTCCAGCTGTTCGCCGGTCTCGATGCCTTCGGCGATCACCGTCAGGCCCAGCTCCCCCGCCATCGCCATCACGGAGCGCACGATCGCGGCGGCGCCGGTATCCGCCGGCAGGTCCCGCACGAAGCTGCGATCGATCTTGAGGCTGTCGACAGGCAGATCCTTGAGGTAGCTCAGCGACGAGTGGCCGGTGCCGAAGTCGTCGATCGCCACCCGCATGCCCTGGGTGCGCAGCTCCTGCAGCACCTTGCGCGCGCGCTCCGGTTCGCGCATGACCGTGGTCTCGGTGATCTCCAGCGCAAGCCGGCGCGGGTCGACCTGTTCCTCCCGCAGGATCCGGGCGATGCGCTCCAGCAGGTCGGGTTCGCGAAACTGCTCCGGGGCCAGGTTCACGCTGACCAACGGCACCCGGTCGCCGAGCAGCGCCGCCCAGTGATGCAGGTCGCGGCACGCCCGGCGCAGCACCCACTCGCCCAGCCGGCCGATCTGGCCGCTCTCTTCGGCCACCGGGATGAACTCCGACGGCGGCAGCATGCCACGGCGCGGATGGCTCCAGCGCACCAGCGCTTCCAGGCCGGTGACCGCGCGGTCCTGGAGGGAGACTATCGGCTGGTAGTGCAGGACCAGCTCGTCGGCGTCCAGGGCATGACGCAGCTCGTTGGTCACGGTCAGCCGCCGGTAGGCCTGCTCGTTCATTTCGCTGGAGAAATAGCGATAGCTGCCCCGGCCCGCGGCCTTCGCGTGGAACAGTGCCGTGTCGGCGTTGCGCATCAGCACCTCGATGTCGCCACCGTCGGCCGGGTAGCAGCTGATCCCCGCGCTGGCGGAGACGAACAGCTCACGGCCGGCCACCGCGATCGGCCGCGCGAGCGAGCGCAGCAGCTTGTCCGCCACGAGCGACGCGTCCCCGGGGCGGCGCAACTCGTTGAGGAACACGATGAATTCGTCCCCGCCGGGGCGGGCGACGATATCCCCGGGGCGCACCGCCTCCTGCAGTCGACGGCTGACCTGGGTCAGCAGCTCGTCGCCCGCGCTGTGCCCAAGCGAGTCATTGACGCTCTTGAAGTCGTCGAGATCGAGAAACACCAGCGCGATGCAGCGGCTGCCGGGCATGCCGGCATCCAGCACGCTGGTCACCCGGCGTTCGAGCAGCCGGCGGTTGGCCAGGCCGGTCAGGGAGTCATAGTACGCCGCGAACTCGAGCTGCTCCTCGTAGCGCTTCAGCCGGGACAGGTCGGTCATCACGGCCACGTGGTGGGTGGTCTCGCCGCCGTCGCGGATCGCGCTGACGCTGAGCAGAACCGGGATCGATTCACCGTCCTTGCGCCGGTACCAGCTCTCGCCCTGCCAGAAGCCCTCGTCACGCACCGATTGCCACAGCTCCTCGAAGAACGCCGGGTCATGGCGGTCGGAGCGGAACCGGCTGGTGAACTGTCCGATCACGTCCTCCGGGGCGTAGCCGGTGATCCGGGTCACCGCATCGTTGATCGATACCACGCGTCCCTCGCGGTCCAGGATCACCACCCCGTCGACCGTGGTCTCCATCGCCCGCGCGGCCAGGCGAAGCTGCTCCTCGGCGCGCCGCCGCGCGGTCACGTCCAGCAGCGTGCCGATCACGGCCGGGCCGTCCGGGAGATTGACCCGGCTGCCGAAGACCTCCACCTCGATTTCCACGCCGTCGCCCCGCAGCCCCCGGAATTCGTAGTGCAGGCTGTCGATCTCCCCCTGTTGCCGGCGGCCCAGGTTCGCCAGCACGCGCTCCCGGTCGCCGGGCGCGACCAGGTCGGCGACGCTGCACCGCTCCAGTATCTCCTCGCGGTCGCGGCCGAAGATCTCGGCAAGGCGCGGGTTGACGTACACGAAGCCGCCGTCCCGGATCAGGTAGACCCCCACCAGGGAGCGCTCCACCAGGCTGCGGAAGGTCGCCTCGGTGCCGCGCATGCGGGTCTCGGCGCGATGCCGCTGCGTGACGTCCACGGAGATGCCGCAGACCGCGTACGGCCGGCCTTCGCGGTCGGAGAGCGGAAACTTGTGCGACTGGAACACGCGCGGCCCGCCCGGCAGATCGACGTACTCCTCGACCTCCAGCGGCAAACCGGAGCGCAGCACGCCGGCGTCCGCCTCGCGCAGGTCACGGGCGGCGTCGGCGGCGAGCCATTCGCTGTCCGGGTGCCCCAGGATCTGCTCCCGGCTGCGGCCCGACTGGCGCAGGAAGGTGGCATTGACGAACAGGTAGCGCCCGTCGGCGTCCTTGACGTACACGGCCGCGGGCGAATGCTCGACGATGTCGGCGAACCACTCGCCGGAACCGACCCGGCCGGGCTCGCCCCGAAGCTGCCGCAGTCCCAGCACGCCGAGCACGCCGGAACCTCCGCCGAGCAGGACCAGCAGCCAGGCCCGCGGGGCAGGTGTGCCGCCGGCCGCCGCCAGCGCCGCCGCGCAGGCCAGCGCCACCGCGACGGTCAGCATCAGGATGCCGACTGCTGCGGGCCGCGCAGGCCCGGTACCCTTGAAACGGACCCCCTTCTGCACGCACCGCCCCCGGGGCATACACCTGCACCCGATACTACACCAAAGCGTCACTGCCGCCGGGCGCGCCTGCCCGGCCGGGATCAATCGAAACGGGCGCTGCGGAGTCGGTTGAGCGCGGCGAGCACCTCGAAGCACCGGGGGGCGGCGAGGTCGCCGTCGGGCCGAAACGCGATCCGCGACCAGTCTCCGCGCTCCAGGCAACGGGCGACCCAGGCCGCCGGCTCGTCGATGGGTTCACCCGCCTGTGCCATCCGCGCCAGCACCATCCCGATCGCGCGGACCTGCGAGCTGTCCACCAGCTGTTCGACCGCCCGCAGGTCGATGCTGTCCCGGCCGAACAGCAGCGTGTCGCGTCCCCGGGCCTGGATCTTGCGCCTGCCCTTGCCGCGGGTGGGGTCCAGCGAGCTCGCGTCCAGCCGGCGGGGAGACGGGCGGGACGGCGGCGCCTCCGATTCCTCCCGTCGCCCGGTGACGTGCGTGGACGCGATCTCGCGCGCGCGTTGCGTGGCGTCCAGCGGCAGGTAGTCCTGCATCTGGATCACGCAGTCGGCACAATCGAAATAGTCCCCGGAGCCGCCCATCACCAGGACCGTCGATACGCCGAGTTCGTCCCGCAGCTGGCGCACCCGGTCCACGAAGGGGGTGATCGGCTCGTGTTCCTTGGCCACCAGCGCCTGCATGCGCTCGTCCCGGATCATGAAGTTGGTCGCCGAGGTGTCCTCGTCCACCAGCAGGGTCGCCGCCCCGGCTTCGAGCGCTTCCTGCAGGGACGCCGCCTGGCTGGTCGAGCCGGAAGCCAGCTCGGTGGTGAAGGACGAGGTCGGCTTGCCGTAGGGAAGGTGATTGATATACGGCGACAGGTCGACGCCGTGCACTGCCCGGCCGTCCTCGGCGCGGATCTTGACCGCGCTGGCGGTGGTCACCACGCGGTCACGTCCGTCGCCGGGCACGTGATCGTAGATCCCCTGCTGCACCGCCGACAGCAGGGTGGACTTGCCGTGGAAGCCTCCGCCCGCGATCAGGGTGATGCCGCGCGGGATGCCCATGCCGGTGAGGGTGCCGGCGTTGGGCGTCTCCATGCTTACGCGCAGGCTGTCCGGGGCGCGGAACGCGATCGCGTCGGGCAGCGGCCGGTCGTCCACCCCGGATCGCCGCGCAAGGACCGCGTCATCGGCGACGAAGGCGACCAGCTCCCGGGTCGCGAGCGCCTCGCGCAAGACCGCCTGGTCCTCCACCACGCGACAGTGGTGCAGCAGCGCCTCGCAGTCCAGGTTCCGGGACTCCGCCGCCCGGGCGACGAACTCCGGCAGCCGCCGGCAAAGCAGCTCGGCCGCGGCACGTCCCAGGATCCGGCGTCCGCGTGCGGGCAGCGCCGCGGTGAAGCGCAGCTCCACTCCCTGCTCGGTGAGCAGCACCGCGCTGCGGTCCAGCACCGTCTGGCCGCCGGCGTCGATCTGCAGCGCCGGCTCGCCGTGCGCCGCGGCGCGGAATTCCCGCGCGACGAAATCGCGGGCCGCGCGCATGCGCGACGGCGACCGCCAGACGTCTTCCGGCAGGTCGGAAAGGTCGGGCCCCACGATTGCCCGCAGCCGCGACGGGGCCGCGAACGGGTCGGCCTGGACGTGGTCGACCAGCAGCCGGAAGCGCGGGAACCGGTGCGCGCCGGTGATCTCCCGGTAAGCCTTGTAGCCCCGGCCATCGATGCCCAGCAGGATGTCGTTCAGGTCCTTCATGGTATCGCGAGGCTACCAGACGGGGCCGGCTCGCAACGACCGCGCACGGCGGCGCGGAGGTCAGTCCTGGCTGGTGCCCTGGACGATGTAGCCGCCCGAGCGCTGGTCCCGCTCCAGCGTGAGCAGGTGTCGCGCCTGGGCCTCCTCGAGCAGGCGCGAGAAACTGGAGAAGCCGTAGTACGACTCGTTGAAACCCGGGCGGCGCCGCTTGAGCGTCTGCTTGACCATCGATCCCCAGATCTTGTCCTCCTCGCCGCGTTCGGCGATCAGCGCCTCGACCGTCTCCAGCACCAGGTCGATCGCCTCCTGGCGACGCTGCTCCTCCTGGGAGGGCTTCTCCTCCTTTTCTCCCGCCGGGCGTGCGCTCTTGCGCCGTGCCCGGCTGCGGGGAGCGGGCTCACGCACCAGGTCGTCGTAGAAGATGAACTCGTCGCAGTTCGCCATCAGCAGGTCCGAGGTCGACTGCTTGACCCCGACGCCGATCACGATGCGCGCGTTCTCGCGCAGCTTGCTCACCAGCGGGGAGAAGTCGGAGTCGCCGCTGATGATCACGAAGGTGTCGACGTGGCCCTTGGTGTAGCACAGGTCGAGGGCGTCCACGACCATCCGGATGTCGGCGGAGTTCTTGCCCGACTGGCGCACGTGGGGGATCTCGATGAGCTCGAACGCCGCCTCGTGCATGGCCGGCTTGAACTCCTTGTAGCGGTCCCAGTCGCAGTAGGCCTTCTTGACCACGATGTTGCCCTTGAGCAGCAGCCGCTCGAGCACCTTGTTGATGTCGAACTTCGCGTACTTGGCGTCGCGCACGCCCAGCGCGATGTTCTCGAAGTCGCAGAAGACCGCCATGTTGCGGGTCTCGGGCTGTGCCGGCATGGGCATCTCCATCGCTGGTGCACCGTCGTATCCCGGGCATTCTGGCACCACCGGCCGCCCGGTGACAGGGGCGCCGCGGCCGCCGGCGCTGGACCGGACGAAGGGAGCCCGATACCATCGCGGCACGCCCCACCGGGAGCCGTCTGTGAGCAGCGCGCGATTCTTCCTCGTGCTGGGCAGTGTCAATGCCGCGATCGCCATCGTTCTCGGGGCGTTCGGCGCGCATGCGCTGCACGGCCGCCTGTCGGCCCGCATGCTGGATGTCTGGCACGTCGCCGAGCGCTACCAGCTGGTGCATGCGCTGGGTCTGCTGGCGCTGGGTCTGCTGGCGCTGGTTCTGCCGCACCTCGCCGGGCTGCGCTGGGCCGGCGGGCTGATGCTCGCGGGCATCCTGCTGTTCTGCGGCAGCCTGTACCTGCTGGCACTGACCGGCTACGGCCCGCTGGGCATGATCACGCCTTTCGGGGGGATGTGCTTCATCCTTGCGTGGGGCGTCCTCGCCTGGGCGGTCTGGCGCGGTCTCTAGCGCCCCGGACGGGCCGCATCAAGGGCGGCGCGGGCGGCCCACCTCCTGCAGGACCCGCAGCGGACCGTGGCGCCGCAGCCGCTCGAGCTGCTCCGTCTCGCGCACCAGCATGGCCCCCGCAAAGCCCAGGGCATTCACCCCGATGCCGTCGAAAGCGGCACGGCGGCGGGGGACGAGCCACAGCCACCGGCGCGTGGCGAGCAGGTTGTAGGCACCCGGGTCGTCGGCGTCCGCGTCGAGCCCCGCGGCCCGCAGCAGCGCCCGGTAGACTTGCCCGCTTTCCCGGCCTCCCGCCGCGGGATCCTCCAGCCAGCGCGCCGGCACCGGCACGAATGCGTGCACGAAGGGCAGGTCCGGGACCTGCCCGGCGGCAGCGTTGCGCCGGAACAGGGCCGAAAACGGCAAATCCCGCAGCTCCGGGGCCAGCGGCAGGGGCACGGCCTGCAGGTGCTTGTGGGGCTGGCTTGCCCCGGCCTCGGCACCGGCATTGTAGAACCCCAGCGCTTCCCGGCCGGCGAGCGTGGTCCACAGCGCGGCGAAGTCGTCCGCTCCGAGCGCCTGCGTCTGGTGCTCGAAGCGGCGTGTGACCAGCAGCAGGTGCTGCGGCAGCACGTTGAACTTGTTGAGCACCACCGCGTGGGTCGACGACAGGTCGCCGACCCACAATCCGGGTTGGTAGGGCGGCCGGAACGGGTCGAAGGACGGATCGGCAGCGGCGGTTTCCCGGCGCTTGCGCCGGAGGCTGGAGACCATGCGCACCACGAACGGCAGTCCGCGGTCCTCCAGCGGCTCGCTGCGCGTCTCGATGGGCTGCAGGGCGCCGCTGGACAGCGCCCGCGCGGAGACCGCGGCGGCCCGCTGCCAGAGGCTGTCGGCAGTGAGCCGGTGCTCGCAGCGCGGAGAGGCCATCGCCCGCGCGGCTCAGTCCGGCTCGGAAACGTCGACGGCGGTGCCGGTCGCCAGGCCGATCACCCGCGCGGCGGAGTCCTGGTTCAGGGCCAGCTCGACGAGCCCGCAGGAGTTCACGTACCAGAAGGCGCCGCCGGGCGGCAGGTCGGAGAAGGTGCGGGCCGGAGGGAATCGGCGTCCGCCGGCGTGCAGCACCGAGTCGGACGCCACCCGCGAACCCGGCAGCCCGGTCATGGCGTTGCCGTAGTGGTCGATGTAGATGATCTCCGCCAGCTCCTCCGGCCATTCCATGCCGACGGGGCCGTCGAGGGCGGCGGTCTCCGGCGGCCGGCCGGTGACTGCCCGGGCACCGGCGGGAGCGAACAGGTCACGGCCGTGGAAGCTGGCGGACATTCCCTGCGGCCGCCAGGCGAGGCTGCGCCAGTCGGCCTTGTGCGCGTGGCGCGCGGTGATCGCGAACAGGCCGTTGTCCGGGCCGACGAACCAGCGGCCGTCCGCTTCCAGCACCACCGCGCCGCGCTCGCTGCCCACTCCGGGGTCCACGACCCCGACCACGCAGCAGCCCTCCGGGAGAAAGGGTACCAGTGCCGCCAGCAGGTAGGCCGCCGAACGCGGGTCGAACGGCGGCAGGTCGTGGCACAGGTCCACCACCTGCAGGCCCGGCGCCTGCCGCTGGATCGCTGCCCGCATCTGGCCCACGTAGGGACCCTCCAGGCCGAAATCGGTGTACAGAAAGATCATTCCCATGAGTCCAGGCATCCTGCGGTTTCGCCTGCATCATCCTGTCTCAGCCCCGCTGCACGGACAAGGCCGTCACAGGTCGCCGGTGAGGTTCTCCACCAGGTCCGCGGCCGGCAGGCGTCGGGCCAGGTGGCACCCTGTCCCCGCCCACAGCGACATGAGGTCCGCGCGGCCGAGGCGGCCCGCCTCGCGTCGCAGCGGCGCCGTGAGCCCGTTCATGCGCGGAAATCCCGGCAGGGCGTCCGCCCGGCGCTCGAGCACCTCGATCAGCCGGTTGCGCAGCCCGCGGGCCGGGCGGCCGCTGATCACCGGGGTGATCGTCGTCTGCTCGCCTCGTCCCGCCAGCACCGCGTCCTTGTAGGCCGCAGCGGCGGCGCTCTCGCGGCACGGGATGAAGGCCGTGCCGCACTGCACGGCCGCGGCGCCGGACTCCAGCATCTCGCGCACGTCGGCCGGGGTCATGATCGCGCCCGCCGCGATCAGGGGCAGCCGGACCCGGGCGCCCGCTTCCATGAGCAACGGGGAGAGGGGGCGCGGCGGGTCGTCGGAGGCCGGCAGGAAGCCGCCCCGGTGGCCACCCGCTTCCGCCCCCTGGACCACCACGGCATCCACCCCCGCCTGCTCCAGCGCGGCCGCCTCGTCCGCGCTGGTCGCCGTACCCACCAGCACCCGGCCCTGCTCGTGGAAGGTCCGCAGCCATTCGGCCTCGGGGACGCCGAAGGTGAAGCTCACCACGGGTACCCCCTCGCGCAGCACCACCCGGGCCTGCTCGGCGAACGCCGGCGGGGGTGCGGGCGCGGTTTTCGGCGGCGGCATGCCGAGCTCCGCGTACAGCGGATCCAGCACCTCGCGCAACGCCTCCGGCGCGCCGCTCGCGGGTTCCGGGCCGGGCACGAACAGGTTGACGGCGAAGGGGCGGTCGGTGCGCCGGCGGACCGCGCGGATCGCTTCGCGTATCGCATCCGGCGCCATGTAGCCGACACCCAGGGAGCCGAGACCGCCGCTGCGGCAAACCGCCGCGACCAGCTCCGGGGATGCCACGCCGGCCATGGGGGCCTGCACCAGGGGACGCGAGATCCCCAGCCGGTGCCGGAGTCGATTGTCGAAACTGACCATGAGCGTGCTCCGCGAAGCCATTCCCGTCCGCCATTGTGCCATTTGCCGAAGGCCGGCGCGGCTGCCCGCGCGCGGGCCCGGAACCGCAAATGTCGGCGGCGGTCGAAACCGGGCGCATTTTCGTGGTTAAATCTGCGGTTTCGGCCGCGCGCCGGCCGGACAAGCCCGAAAACGCGACGTCGACAGCACCCGGGCCCGCCCCGCGGTCCGGCAGCGCTTCTTCATACGCGAGCAACACGTGCAACAAGTATCCAAGCCGGAGTCCGACTCCTTCCGCCGCCGGTATCTTCCGGCCAGCCGCAGCGGCTGGGTGGTGCTGGGTCTCGCCCTGCTCCTGCTGTGGTTCGGCACCCTGCAGTACCGCTCGCTGTTCGACACCGACGAGGGGCGTTACGCCGAGATCCCGCGCGAGATGCTGGTCACCGGCGACTGGATCACGCCGCACCTCAACGGCGTGATCTACCTGGAAAAGCCGCCGCTGCAATACTGGGCCACGGCGGCGGCGTTCGAGCTGTTCGGCCAGCACAACTGGACCGCACGGCTGTGGACTGCCCTGGCCGGCTTCGGCGGGCTGCTCGCGGTCTGGGGCACCGGGCGCCGGCTGTTCGGGAAACGGGCCGGACTGCTCTCGGGGCTGATCCTGGCGAGCTCCTTCCTGTACCTGGGTCTGGGGCACATCAACACGCTGGACATGAGCGTCACCTTCTTCATGACGCTGGCCCTGTGCGGTTTCCTCCTGGCCCAGGAGCGGCCCGAACAGGTCCGGCGACGACGCGGCTGGATGCTCTTCGCCTGGGCGGCGATGGCGGGCGCCTTCCTCAGCAAGGGCCTGATCGGGCTGCTGCTGCCCGGCGCGGTTCTGGTGCTGTACACGCTGTGGCAGCGCGACTGGCGTCTCTGGACCCGCCTGCACCTGGTTGCGGGTCTGGCGGTGTTGCTGCTGCTGGCACTGCCCTGGCTGGTACTGGAGGCCCGTGCGGTGCCGGGTTTTCTGAAATTCTTCTTCATCACCCAGCAGTTCGCCCGCTATCTCACCACGGTTGCGAACCGCTACCAGCCCTGGTGGTGGTTCGTCCCGATCCTGATCGTCGGCATCATCCCCTGGCTTGTCCCCATGGTGGAGGTCGTGGCCACCCGGTGGCGGGCCGCCGCCGCACGCGGGCAGTTCGATCCCCAGCGATTCCTCTGGCTGTGGGCGGTGTTCATCTTCGTCTTCTTCTCGCTGTCGGACTCCAAGCTCGCCCAGTACATCCTGCCGATCTTCCCGGCGCTCGCTCTGCTCATGGGCGACGCGATTTCCCGCAACGAGGGTCGCGGGCTGCGCTGGACCATCGCCCTGTCGCTGGCGCTGGGGGTTCTCGGCGTATACGGCGCTCTGCATGTCAGCCACATGCACACCGGGGTGATCCCGGAAAGCATGTTCGCGCGGTTCGCGCGCTGGCTGTTCGCGGCGGCGCTGGTGGCCGTCGCCGGGTCGCTGGCGAGCGCCGCGCTGTGGCGGCGCCGGGCGCTGACGGCCACGATCGCCGGGCTGGCGCTCACCTGGAGCATCGGTTTCCAGCTGGTGCTCAACGGTGCCCAGGCGGTCGCGCCGGCCTATTCCACGCGTTCGCTGGTGCGGCAGATCCGCCCCCGGCTCGCGCCGGGCGAACCGTTCTACGTGCTCGACCGCTACGACCAGACCCTCCCGTTCTACCTCAAGCGCACCGTGACCCTGGTCGCCTACAAGGGCGAGCTGGCGTTCGGCATCGACCGCGACGCGACCAACTGGCTGCCGTCGAAGGCCGTCTTTCGCAAGCGCTGGGATCAGGATTCGCGGGCCATGGCGATGATGCGGGAATACACTTACCGCAGGTTCCGCAAGGAGGGGCTGCCGATGCAGGTCGCCGGACGTGATCCACGCTGGATCGTGGTGCAGAAGCCATGAACACCGTCAGTTTTGGTCTGATCCTGATCGGAGTGCTGCTCAACGCCACCGCGCAGCTGCTGCTCAAGGCCGGTGTCGGCAGCGTGGGCGAGATTGCGCTGCAGTGGAACGGGGCGGTCGCCACGGGGCTGAAGCTCGCGTTCGAGCCACACATCCTGGGCGGGCTGGCCTGCTACGTGATCAGCGTGGTGGTGTGGATCCTGGCCCTGTCCCGCGTCGATGTGAGCATCGCCTACCCCATGCTGTCGATCGGCTACGTGGTCAATGCCCTGGCAGCGTGGGCGCTGCTGGGCGAGAGCATGAACCTGTCGAAACTCGTCGGCATCGGCATTATCATCCTCGGCGTCTTCGTACTGGCGCGCAGCTGACGCGCCCGGGCTGCGGTGGGATTCAGGATGGACAGCGACTTTCTTCCCTTCACGCGTCCCACGCTCGGCGAGGAGACGGTCTCGGCCGTGGCCGACGTGCTTCGCTCCGGCTGGATCACCACCGGACCGAAGGTCGCCGAGCTGGAGAAGGCGCTCGCCGCCTACCTCGGCGGTGACCGCCGGGTGCTCGCGCTGAGCACCGGGACGGCGGGGCTGGAGGCAGCCCTGGCGGCCTGCGGGATCGGCGCCGGGGACGAGGTTATCGTGCCGGCCATGACCTTCGCCGCGACCGCCAACGTGGTGCTGCGCGCGGGCGCCCGTCCGGTGTTCGTGGACATCGGGCTCGAGACCCGCAACCTGGACATGAACCGGCTCGAGGACGCGATCACGCCCCGCACCCGTGCGGTGATGCCGGTCCACTTCGCCGGTCTGCCCGTGGACATGGATGCGCTCCACGACATCGCCCGACGCCACGGCCTGCGGGTGATCGAGGACGCGGCCCATGCCATCGGCAGCGCCTGGAACGGCCGCCGCATCGGCGGCTTCGGTGACCTGGCCTGCTTCAGCTTCCACGCCAACAAGAACATGACCACGATCGAGGGCGGCGCCATCTCGGTGGGCGATCCCGACCTGGTTCCCGTGCTGGAGCGGTTGCGCTTCCACGGCATCTCGCGTGACGAGCACGGGCAGGTGGACGTCACGGTCGCCGGGGGCAAGATGAACCTGTCCGACGTCTGCGCCGCCGTGGGCCTGCTGCAGCTGCCGCAGCTGGACGCCTTCAATGCCCGGCGTCGGGCGCTCGCGGCGCGCTACCTGGAAAGACTCGCCGGCGACCCGCCGGGCGTGCTGCCGGCCCGGGGAGACGAGGGGCACTCCTGGCACATGTTCACCCTGCTGCTGCCCTTCGCGGAGTTCGGGATGGCGCGCCACCACTTCCAGCAGGCGATGCGCCGCCACGGCATCGGCGTGGGCGTGCATTACCCGGCCCTGCCCGATTTCACCCTCTACCGGGAGCTCGGTCACCGGGCGGAAGACTTCCCGGTGGCCACCCGCGTGGGGCGCGAGACCGTCACCCTGCCGCTCTTTCCCGGCATGGCGGAGGCCGACGTGGACCGGGTCTGCGATGCCATGCGCCGGGTACTGGAGGAAGCAGCGTGAGCACCCCCGCGCCAGGCAGGCAGTCGATGGCGGGCAGCGGCGAGACCGGGGCGCCCGAGGTCTCGGTCATCGTGCCGGTGTACAACGAGGAGCACGGCCTGGAGGCACTGTTCGAACGCCTGTACGCGTCCATGGACACGCTCGGCCGCAGCTACGAGTGCGTGTTCATCGACGACGGCAGCAAGGACCGTTCGCCGTCGCTGCTGCGCCAGCAGTTCCAGCGCCGCCCCGACCACACCCGCGTGATTCTTCTCAACGGCAATTTCGGACAGCACGCGGCGATCATGGCCGGCTTCGCGCACATGC
>Ga0209921_1000011_pt1 | contig 146642 bp, 122 predicted proteins | sample SalPonF2_C_D2_MG_FD_185730 | JGI IMG/M metagenome (GOLD analysis project Ga0209921, IMG submission 185730) | Salt pond soil microbial communities from South San Francisco under conditions of wetland restoration - Salt Pond MetaG SF2_C_D2_MG... ...
CGGGGCAGACGGTGTCGGCGCTGTATCCGCTCAAGGGCGGCGGGGTGCTGGCGCTGGACTCGAACGGCACGCACATCATCACGGCGGCGGATCTCAAGCCCGCCAACCTGTCGCAGTAGAGGGGATTTCCGGCAATGGCATACGAAAAGGCCGTTGGAAGGATCGAGAACTTCGTCTTCAGCCACCGCGTGGCCATCATGGTGGTCTTCTTCGCCCTCACCGGCTTCATGGCCTACATGGCGATGCAGACCCACTTCAGCGCCAGCTTCGAGAAGATGGAGCCCGTCGATCACCCGTACATCCAGACCTACCTGAAGTACCGGGACGAATTCGGCTCGGCGAACAAGGTGCTGGTCTCCCTCTACCAGAAGAAGGGAGACATGTTCAACAAGACCTTCTTCAACAAGCTGCAGGAGGTCACCAACGCGGTCTTCTTCATCCCCGGCGTGGAGCGCGGCCACGTCAAGTCCATCTTCACCCCCAACGTGATCTATATCGAGGTCACCGAGCAGGGTTTGAAAGGCGGCAACGTCATACCCTCGAAGTTCACCCCCGGCAAGAAGAGCTTCGCCAGGGTTCGCGAGAACATCATCAAGGCCGGCATCATCGGTCGCCTCGTCACCGCCAATTTCCACGGCGCGATGGTGCAGGCGGATCTGCTGGAGCATGACCCCGACACCGGCAAGAAGATCGACTACATCAAGATTGCCCACGAGCTCCAGCACATCCGCGAGAAGTACCAGACGCCGAACATCCGCATCCACATCATCGGCTTCGCCATGGTGACCGGCGACATCGCCGACGCCGTGGGCAACGTCGTCGCCTTCTTCGGCGTGGCCGTGCTGGTCACGGCGCTGCTGCTGTACCTGTACGCCGGCTCATGGGTGCTGACCTGGCTGCCGCTGGTCAAGACCACCATCGCGGTGGTGTGGATGTTCGGGCTGCTCAATCTGCTGGGCTACGGGCTCGACCCGCTGTCGATCCTGGTGCCGTTCCTGATCTTCGCCATCGGCGTCAGTCACGGCGTGCAGGTTACCAACGGCTGGATACAGGACACCCTCGAGGGCGCGAACGGCATGGACGCGGCGCGCGGCGCGTTCCGACGATTGCTGGTGCCGGGGTCCACCGCCCTGATCACCGACAGTCTGGGTTTCCTGACGATCATCCTGATCGACATCGAGATGATCCGGGACGTCGCGGTCCTCGCGACCCTGGGCGTGGTGAGCATCCTGCTCACCAACATGTTCCTGCTGCCGGTGCTGTTGTCCTACGTCAAGCTCCATGACGTGGACAAGTTCAAGGCCAAGCAGCACCGGCGCGACGCCTTCGGCAACAAGATGTGGCATGCCGTCTCGGCGCTGACCCAGCGCGGCCCGGCCATCGGCGCGGTGATCATCGCCGTGGGACTGCTGGGCTACGGCATCATCGAAGGTCACCAGGTGAAGATCGGCGCACAGCACGCCGGGGTGCCCGAGCTGAAGGCCGACTCACAGTACAACAAGGACGCCCGCGCGATCGTCAATCACTACTCGATCGGCATCGACCTCCTGACGATCTACACGCGCACCGACAACAACGGCTGCACCAACTTCCACGTGATGGACAACATCGACCGCTTCAGCTGGCGCATGGACAACGTGCCCGGGGTGCAGTCCGTGGTGTCGCTGCCGCTGATCGCGCGGCAGGTGAACGCCCAGTATCACGAGGGCATGCCGGCCTACAACGTGCTGGCACGCAACAACTATGTGCTGGTGCAGTCCCTGTACCCGATCCAGACCAGTACGGGGCTGCTGAACAACAGTTGCGACACCATGCCGGTGTATGTGTTCCTGAAGAACCACAAGGCCTCGACCATCGACACGGTGATCGCCGCGGCGAAGAAGCTGCGCAAGAAGTACACCCTGACGGTGCCGAAGGGCCAGTCGAAGCAGCAGAAGAAGTCCGGCGGCTCGCGGATGGAGAACAGCAGCAACGGCGGCGGGATCGGCGCCTCCAACAAGCAGATGCCGCTGCACTTCGAGCTGGCCGGTGGCACCATCGGCGTGCAGGCCGCGACCAACGATGTGATCCGGGAGGCGCAGTTCCCGATCCAGATGTGGATCTGGGGTGCGGTCATCTTCCTGACGCTGCTGACCTTCCGCTCCTGGCGCAGCAGCCTGTGCGTGCTGCTGCCGCTGGCGCTGGTCTCGACCCTGGCCTACGCGGTGATGGCGCTGATGAACATCGGCCTGAAGGTGTCGACGCTGCCGGTGGCCGCCCTGGGGGTCGGCATCGGCGTCGACTACGGGATCTACATCTTCAGCATGTTCCAGATGTACATCGAGCGGGGCGACGACATGCGCACGGCGTACTATCACGCGCTGCAGACCACCGGCAAGGCGGTGCTCTTCACCGGGCTTACGCTGGCCGTCGGCGTGCTGACGTGGCTGTGGTCGCCGCTCAAGTTCCAGGCCGACATGGGGCTGATGCTGGCCTACATGTTCCTGGTGAACATGCTGGGCGCGATCCTGCTGATCCCGGCAGCGGCGCACTTCCTGATCAATCCGGAGAAGATGCGCGCCAAGGCGTCGGGCTGACGACGCCCGCCGCAACAAGCGAAACGGGAGCCCGGCTTCGGCCGGGCTTCTTTTTTCCGGGGGCCGCGCGACGTGGTCTTGCCGGCCGTACGGGGGGCGGGGATCGTGGGGTTTTAGGTGTCAGGTTTCAGGCAAGAAGCGGCAGGTATCGTTGCCTGCTCTCCCGGCTCGGCCAGGCCCGGCCGAGCTCGAGAGAGACTCCCGGGCTTCCCGTAGAGCAGAAGCCGCAGAAAGCCACCGGATCCCTCTTTCCTAAAACCTAACACCTAAAACCGACAACAACCCCCTCCCATCCCGTACGTTCCCGCGCCCGTCATCACCAGGGCGCCAGAACCTCGCCGGCAACCCGCCTTGTTCAGTCCACGATCGACTGGTACGTCAGGACCCGCAGCTCGCGGCGCAGCGGATAGGTCGAGGACGGCAGAAGCTGGGTCATCAGCACCACGCACAGGTCTTCTTCGGGATCGACCCAGAACGCGGTGCTGGCCGCGCCGCCCCAGGCGTATTCGCCGGCGGTGCCGAGGGTCTGCGCCCGCGCCGGGTCCAGGACGACGGAGAAGCCCAGCCCGAAGCCGATGCCCTCGTAGGGCATCTCGCTGAACCGGGGCTGGCCCATGGACGCCATGTCACCGGGCAGGTGATTGCGGCTCATGTAGGCGACGGTCCTCGGGCTGAGCAGGCGCGCCCCGTCGAGCTCACCGCCGCCGAGGAGCATCCGGCAGAAGCGCAGGTAGTCTCCCATGGTCGAGGTCAGCCCGCCGCCGCCGGAGAAGAGTCTGACCGGCGCCGCGAAGCGGCTGCGGCCGGGTGCCTCGAGGAGCTTCAGGCCGCGATCCTGCGGCGGATGGGCGGCGCGCTCGGGACCCGCCGTGCCGACGCCGCCGAGCCCCGGGCTGTCCTCGGGCTCGTAGAGCGCGGCCAGGCGCTCGATCTTTCCCGGCGGCACGCCGAACGCGGTGTCGCGCATCTCCAGCGGCTCCAGTATCCGTTCGCGGAAGAAGGCGTCGAGTGACTGTCCGGACAGGACCTCCACCAGGCGCCCGAGGACGTCGGTGGAAACGCTGTAATTCCACTCACTGCCCGGCTCGCACAACAGCGGCAGCTCGGCCAGGCGCCGGACCGTCCCGGCCAGATCGGGCCCGTCGGAGGAGGGGAAGTCGACCCGGGCACGACGGTAGAGTGCGTCGACCGCGGTGGCCCGCATGAATCCATAGGTGAGCCCGGACGTATGGGTCATCAGGTGGCGGATGGTGATGGGCTGGCGGGCCGCCCGCAGGCGCGGATCGTCGGCGTCTCCGCCGATGAGCACCTGCATGTCGCGGAACTCGGGCAGGTACCAGGCGAGCGGATCGTCGAGCTGGAACAGGCCCCGCTCGTAAAGCATCATGGCCGCCACGCTGGTCACGGGCTTGGTCATCGAGTAGATGCGGAAGATGGTATCGGCATCCACGGGCTTGCCCGCCTCGCGGTCCATGTCTCCGGCCGTGTCGAAGAATGCGGTGCCGCCATGACGATGGACGGCGACGCTCAGCCCCGCCAGGCGCCGCCGGTCGACCTGGTCCTGCATCCAGACGCTTATCCGCTGCAGGCGCTGCGCGCTCAGGCCGAGGTTTTCGGGGTTGGTCGTCTCGATCACTCGTCTGCTCCCGGTCGGATGGGTTCCGCGGCGTGCCCCGGCGGGCACCGTGGCCACAGGCCCGACTCTATGGCGCGGGGCCAATGCAGGCAACTCCGGTCCGGGCGGCGGAACGCAACACGGGCGCGCTGCGGCTGTCATACCGGACGGGAGAACCCGCGGGCCGGCTCCGGCCCCGGACCGAAGAGCGACTAAGGAGGGAGAGAACGCCGATGAGAAGACCGCGCAAGATCGTGCTCGTCGCCGTACCCGCGATTGCGGCGCTGGGACTGGCCGCCTGCGCCAACGTCAACCCCTATGGCACCTCGACGTCCGCGCAGACTCCCGTCGAGGTGGGCCGCGCGGAGCAGGTCCAGTACGGCAAGGTCGTCTCGGTGCAGCAGATCCACCTGCAAAAGCATGCCAACGCCGGCTCGCAGGTCGCGGGCGCCGCGGGCGGGGCGTTCCTGGCTCACCTGCTGGGCGGCGGCCGCGGGAAGAAGCTCGCCACGTTCGCCGGCGCGCTGCTGGGGGCCGGCGTGACCAAGTCGGCGCTGCACAGGAACGAGAAGGCCCAGCGCGTGACGGTCAAGCTCGACCGGGGGCGTACGGTTGCGGTGGTCGAGCCGCTCAGCGCCGGCTCGTTCCAGCCCGGCGAGCGCGTCGAGCTGGTGCGGGCGGAGCAGAATCACGTCCAGGTGGTGCCCGTGCAGAACGGCTCCGGCGCGGGCCGCGGGGCGACCGGCTCCCAACGCCCCGGAAGCGCCGCGCCCATGCGCAGCGGTTAGGCGACCCGCCGGATCAGGAGGACCCGGCGGCCGCGGCGCGCGGGTGCCGCGGAAGTGCCAGCGCCAGCGGCACCGCGATCGCCACCGCCAGCTCCAGCGCCAGCAGCGCGTACACGGGATGGGCCACCAGTGGCTGCAGCACGAGCACCAGGACCAGGCCGCCGAGGTTCCCGGCCAGCAGCAGGAAGGCGACCGCGGAGCCCTGGCGGTCCGGACCGGCATGCTGCTCCGCCCAGTCCAGGATCGCCGGCAGCGCGGCCAGCTGGAAGAACCCGCTGAACGCGAGCCAGCCCCCGATCCAGGGCGTGTCGTGGCGCCAGGCGACGGCGCACAGGGCGGCGCTCCCGGTGACCAGCGCCAGCAGGATCAGGCCGCGGCGGTGGCCGCGGGAGGCCATCAGGGGTGCGATCGTGGCCGAGCCCACGATGCCGGCGAGGGTCAGCGCGGCGAAGATGTCGCCGCTTGCCACGGCGCTGATGCCGAAATGCGCCAGGATCGCCTGCAGCCAGGTGCTGAGCGAGTTGAAGATCCCGAAGCCGATGAAGATCAGGCCTGCCAGCAGCCACATCAGGCGGTCGCCGCGCAGCCACGCGAGGCTGACGTGACCGACCTGCGCTTCGGCACCGGCGGAGCCCGGGGCCGGTGTACGCAGGCCGAGCAGCGTCCAGGCAGCGGCGACGACCGCCAGCAGCGCCTGGGTCGCATAGACCGCGCGCAGCCCGCCGGCGGCGGCGAGCCGCGGGCCGCTGAACATCGCCACCAGGATGCCCAGGAACATGCCCGCGGTGCCGATCGATATTGCCGCCGGCCGCTCCCGCTGCGGGAAGTACACCGCGGCGAGCTTGGTGACGGCATTGAGTACCAGCGGCTGGCCCGCAGCGTAGATCAGCTGGGTCGCCAGCTGCCAGGCGAATGCGCCCGGAAACGCCAGTCGCAGCAGGGCGCTGGCGACGATCAGTCCGGCGCCGGTGGCCAGTGCGGCGGAGAAGCGGCGGTCGAGCCAGTTTCCGGTGGGCAGCGCGATCAGGACATAGACCAGCTGGGGCAGGGCGGAGAGCCAGCCGATGTGCGCCACGCTGGTGTGCATTGCGGCTGCGCTGGCCGTGGTGATCGGGGCGTACGTCAGCCACAGGGTCTGGGTGGCGACCATCAGCAGCGCATAGCCCGCCAGTATCAGCCAGCGGTTCATCCTCTCCTCCCGGGGTGCGGCCGGGGCCACGCTGGTTCGTGATTCGGGACCGGACGGGCGGCGACGGCCCGTGAGCCGATCTTACACGTCGGCGCGCGAATCTGCCTCCGGCGGGGACGCCAGGCAGCCCCCCGGGCCGCGCGAAGTCCGTATAATGCCGCTCCGGACCGGAGACGACCGGAGAGCTGTGTTGGAGCACCTGATCAAGCTGCTGGCGGGCTTCGTGATCGCCACCATTTCCGCCACGGGCTACCTGGGCATCGCGGGCCTGATGGCGATCGAGAGCGCCTGCATACCGCTTCCGTCCGAGATCATCATGCCGTTCTCCGGTTATCTGGTCTTCACCGGGCGATTCGGGCTGTGGGAGGCCGCACTGGCCGGGGCGGTGGGCTCCGTGATCGGCTCGCTGGCGGCCTACTATGTCGGCGCCCGGGGCGGACGCCCGCTGGCCGAGCGCTACGGGCGCTACGTGCTGGTTTCGCACCGGGATCTGGAGATGGCCGACCGCTGGTTCCGGCGCCACGGTGACATCACGATTCTCGTGGGCCGGATGCTGCCGGTGGTGCGCACGTTCATCGCGCTGCCGGCGGGCATTGCCCGGATGAGCCTGTGGCGCTTCAACCTCTACACGTTCGTCGGCTCCTACGTGTGGTGTCTGGGCCTCGCATGGCTCGGGCTGCAGCTGGGCGAGCGCTGGGACACGCTGGGCGCGTGGTTCCATCGCTTCGATGCCCTGATCGTCGCACTGGCGCTGGTCGCGGCCGCGTTGTACGTCTACCGTCACCTGCGGCGGCGCTGAACGCGCTTCACGCCTCCTTGAGCACCGAGCGCAGGAACTCCCGGGTGCGCTCCTCGCGCGGTCGGGAAAAGATCTCTTCGGGACTGCTCTGCTCGATAACCCGCCCCCGATCGAAGAAACATACGCGATCGGCGACGTCGCGGGCGAATCCCATCTCGTGCGTCACCACGATCATGGTGAGATCGTGCTCCTCGGCGAGCTGCTCCATGACCTGAAGCACGCCGCCCACCATTTCCGGGTCCAGCGCGGAGGTGGGCTCGTCGAACATCAGCACGCGCGGACGCATGGCCATGGCCCGGGCGATGGCGACGCGCTGCTTCTGCCCGCCCGAAAGCTGCGCCGGGTAGCTGTCCCGCTTGTCCGTCATGCCGACCATCTGCAGCAGCTCCTCGGCCCGCGCCACCGCGTCGGCGCGCGGAATGCCCAGGACATGCACCGGGGCCTCGGTGATGTTGCGCAGCACGGTCATGTTGGGGAACAGGTTGAAATGCTGGAACACCATGCCCACGTGTTCGCGCATGCGTCGCAGGTGCGCTTCCCCGGCGGGCACCAGGCGTCCGTCGCGCCGCTCGTGCCAGAGCGGCTCGCCATCGATGCAGACGACGCCGTCCTGGATGTCCTCCAGGGTCATCAGGATGCGCAGCACGGTGGATTTTCCCGAGCCGGACGGGCCCATCAAGACCACCTTTTCCGAGGCATGGACGTCGAAGTCGAAGCGGTCCAGCACCACCAGGTCGCCGAAGCGCTTGGTCACGTTTTCGAACCGGACGAGCGGAGTCATTTGAGCGGTATCCCCTGCCTCGGCAGACGGCTCTCCAGGTAGCGGACGGCCATGGACGAGAGCAGCGTGAAGATCAGGAACAGGATGCCCACGATGGTGAGCGGGATCATGTAGCGGAAGGTCCGGTCGCCGATGATCTTGGCGACGTTGAGCATCTCCATCACCGTCACCGCCGACAGGATGGGCGTGTCCTTCATGATGGAAATCAGGTAATTGGCCATCGCCGGCACGATCCGCGGGATGGCCTGCGGCACGATCACGTCGCGATAGGTCCGCAGCGTGGTGAGGTTGAGCGCGCGCGCGGCCTCCCACTGGCCGCGCGGTACCGCCTCGAGGCCGGCGCGATACACCTCCGAGGTGTAGGCGCTGTACTGCACGCCGAGGGCGATGGTGCCGGTCAGGAACGCCGGCATGGTGATGCCGAAGTCCGGCAGTACGAAGTACAGGAAGTACAGCTGCACCAGCAGCGGGGTGTCGCGCACGAACTCGATCACGAACGCCACCGGCCAGGCGATGATTTTCAGCGGCACCGTGCGCAGCAGGGCGAGCAGCAGCCCCAGGGTGAGGGCAAGCAGGAAGCCGAGCACGGTGGCTTCGACCGTCACCACCAGCCCGTGCAGCAGGATCGGCACGATGGACGCGGCGAAGGCCCAGTTCGAACTCAGGTTCCAGTGCAGGCCGAACAGCATCAGCGCGCCTCCCCGCGTCCGGCCGCCAGCGCCAGTCTGCGCTCGAGGAAACGCATGCCGGCGGCGATCGCCAGGGCCAGCACGAAGTACAGGACCAGCGTCAGGCCCAGGATCGGCACGGTCTTGAGCGTCAGGTTGCGCAGCTGGTCCGCCTTGAAGGTCAGGTCGACCAGGGAAATCAGCGACACCAGCGCGGAGTCCTTGAGGTTCTGGATCGCCAGGTTGCCGAACGTCGGCATCATCTCCACCACCGCCTGCGGCAGCAGGACGCGCCAGAGGGTCTGGCGTGGCGTGAAGTTGAGCGCCGTGGCGGCCTCGTACTGCCCGGGATCCACCGCCAGGATGGCGCCGCGCACGACCTCCGCCCCATAGGCGCCGATGTTCAGGGACAGCCCGGCGACGCCGGCGACCTCGGGCGACAGCCGAAGGCCGATCACGGGCAGCGCATAGTAGAGCCAGAACAGCTGGACCAGCAGCGACGTGCCCCGGAATACCTCGATGTACAGCCCCGCCAGCAGTCGCAGGGCGCGCGAGCGCGAGATCTTCGCGATGCCCGCGGCGAACGAGAGAACGGCGCCGATCAGCGTCGAGGCGAGCGTGATCCACACCGTCACCTCGAGCCCCTGCAGCAGGCTCGGCAGCAGCTTGCTCAGCGTGTCCATGGGCTCCCTTCCGGTGCCGGACTCACGCAGCGGGCCGGTGCGTCACTTGCCGGCACACAACTGCGCGGTGGTCTTGCTGTGCACCAGGTCGATGGAGTGATCGTCCAGCCCGTAATGCTTGAGCGTGCGGCGCCAGAAGGGGGTCTTCTGGACCGCCGCCAGCTGCTTGTCGAAGGCCTTGCGAAAGGCTCCGTCGCCCTTGCGGAAGGTGAATGCCCCCCAGCTCCGGACCGGCTTGCCGTTCACCACCGGATCGTGGAAGGGCTGCGCGGCCTCGACGCGGGGACTCTTGGCGGCCAGGCGCTCTACCGTGAGGAAGGTCGCCGCGTAGGCATCGACCCGCCCGGTGGCCACCGCCGAGACGGCGTCGGTGTTGGCCTGGAGCATGACAAGCTGCTTGTCGGGGATGCCCACGGCGTGCGCGAAGTCGAGCTGGTCGGCGCCGGAGACGATGCCCATCTTCAGGCCGGGGTTCTTGACGAAGTCCTCGTACGAGTGAATCCCCTGCGGGTTGCCCTTCTTCACCATCAGGCCTTCGCCGTAACTGGTATTGGGGATGGAGAATGACACCTGCTGGCAACGCTGCGGCAGGACCGCCTGGGAGGCCGCCACCAGGTCGACCCGCCCGGCTTTCAGCGCCGGGATCAGGGAACCGAAGCCGGTTACGGTCCACTGGATGTGGTCGATGCCCATGCGGTGGAGCACCCTGCGCGCGATGTCCGGCCCGAAGCCGTGGGCATTGCCCTGGGCATCCATGTAGCCGTAGGGGATTTCGTTGGCCACCGCGATCCGGGCGTAGCCGCGCTGCTTGATCTGCTGGAGGGTGCTGGAGTGGCTGCACCCGGCGAGCAGCCCGGCGAGCAGCGCGGTGGCGACGAAGGGAAGGATGCGCGAACACAGCTTTCCGACTGGCGTCATGGCGGTCTGACCCCTTGGTTCTTGTGGACTTGGGGGCGGCGGAGCCGGAGCAGTGCTGCCCGGCGCGCAACGGGAATGCGCCGGCACCGCTCGCTGACCAGGCCGTCGGTCGGTGTCCCGCAGGGCAGCGTGACACCCGGCCCCCCGGCAGCCCCCGGATCTCGCGCGCCGCCGGCCCTCGCCGGTCCGCGTGAAGCCCCGAGCGGGGCGAGAGGCCGGAGCGGCAGCGCACACGTAACCGCCGGCATCGGCCCGGGGCGTGCCCCCGGGGCGGCCGCGATGACGTGCCATGCCTCCTCATAGTGGAGCAGTCGCGCCCCAAGCTCAACACGACCGCGGCCCCGGCGGACCATCGGCCCGCCGGGACCGCCGCCCTCAGCGATCCATGCGGGTCAGCATCACGCGCGCGGAGACCGTGATCAGCAGGGCGAAGATCGTCACCAGGAAGGCCGCCGCGAAGGCCAGCGCGTGGGCGGTCGGGAACGGCTCGTTGATGAAGGACCAGATGACGTAGGTGAGGTAGGCCAGCGGTTCGTGGGTGAACTGCCCGTGCCAGACGTAGTTGGACCAGCCGACAGTGTAGATCAGCGGCGCGGTCTCGCCCATGGAGAGGGCCATCGCCACCAGCACCCCGGTGAGCACCGCCCGGCGGCAGGCCGGCAGCATCACCCGCATCACCACCGAGCGGTCGCTCGCGCCCAGGGCGTAAGCGGATTCGCGCAGGGTGGGCGACACCGACCGCATGGCCAGTTCGGTGCTGCGGGCGATGTAGGGCATGATCATCATCGCCAGCGTGATGCAGCCCGCCGACAGGGAGAAGTGCCAGCCCGCGTACACGACCATGGTGATGTATCCGAACAGGCCGAGCACGATCGAGGGCACGCCGACCAGCACGTCCGCCAGGTAGCGCGCCACCCGGGGAAGCCAGCCGCGGGCGTATTCCGCCAGGAAGACGCCGGCCCCGATCCCGAGCGGTGCGGCGATCGCCACCGAACCGAAGGTGACCAGGGCGGTGCCCTCGATGGCGTTCAGCAGGCCGCCACTGACCCCGTTGGTCGCCTGCGTGAACAGCTTCAGGTCCAGACTGCCGATGCCGTGGCTGACCACCAGCACCAGGATGTCGATCAGCGCGGCGGCCAGCAGCAGGAAGCACGTCCCGACCACGATCCAGCCGGCGTAGCTCACCAGGCGACGGCGCCAGTAGGATACCGAGGGCCGCCGTCCGGCCCCGACGATGGCTTCCTCTCTCGATTCCGGCAAGTACATGTCACTCCCTCCCTGACGGAGTCATCTCCGGTGTCGCGGGGCGCTCACGCCTGTCGCGGCAGCAGCATCCGGGCCGCGCCGTTGACCAGCAACGAGATGACCAGGAGTATCAGGCCGATCTCGGTCAGGCTCGCGACGGCCATGCCGGTCGGATCCTGCAGCGCGCTGTCCAGCTGCGAGACGATGAAGGCCGCCATGGTCGAGATCGGGCTGTAGATGTTTTGCGGCAGGTAGCCGAGGGCATTGCCGCTCACCATCAGCACCGCCATGGTCTCGCCCAGCGCCCGGCCGAGGGCCAGTGTGGTGACGCCCACCAGGGGCCGCCACAGCTCCGGAATGATCACCCGGAGCAACACCTCGAACCGGGTCGCGCCCAGGGCGCGCGCGGCCTCGCGCGTCTCGGCGGGAATCGCCGCCGCCGACTCGCGCAGGTTGGCCGTGATCAGCGGGACGACCATCAGGCAAAGCACCAGGCCCGAGGTCATCAGTCCGTAGCCGGAATAGGTGGGCGGCGCGAAGAAGGGGATGAACGACAGGGCACCGGCCAGGACGGGGAACACGTGATGGGACAGGAACGGGATCAGCACCACGTAGCCCCACAGGCCGAAGACCACGCTGGGCACCGAGGCGAGCAGCTCCACGAACAGCGCGATCAGATCCCGCACGCCGCCGGGCACCGCCTCGGACAGGAAGACCGCCGCGGCCACGCCGATCGGGACCGCCAGCACCAGGGCAATCAGCGAGGACAGAACGGTACCGGCGATCAGGAACAGGATCCCGTAGTGGGCCCCGGGGAGAATCGTGGTGCCGTTGACCTTGACCGGGGTCCCGTACTGGCTGCCCAGATTCCAGTCGTTGTGCACCAGGAAGTGCAGGCCGTTGAAGTGCATCGCCGGCCACGCCTGGATGCAGAGAAAGGCCACCAGCAGGATCAGGGTGGCGGGCAGCACGGTGGCCGTCAGTCCCAGGGACCAGCGAAAGAGATTCGGCTTCGTCACGGGTTCGGCTCGCTTGAAACAGGGAAGCAGCCACCGGCCGCGAAGCGTCTCCGCGACCGGTGGCTGCCTTTCTCGTCCGGCGGGCCCGGCGCGAAGCCGGACCCTTCGGGGACGTCCCTGTCCCGCGTCGCGGGGATGGACCCCGCAGGCGTGGTCCTCAGCCGTGGATCTCGTTGATCTGGTGCAGCGTCAGCTTGCGCGCCTTGGCCGGCAGCGGCATGAAGTGCACCGGCTTGAGGAACTTCATCTCGTTCCCGCCGCTCTTGGACACCGCCCAGGTCAGGAAATTCTTCATTTCCTTGGCCTGCTCGGCCGACGGCTGCTTGGCGTGCACGATCACGTACTCGTAGTTGATGATCGGATACGCGTTGCGGCCCGGCGCGTAGATCAGGCTGATGCGCTCGTCCTTCGGCGTCTTGGGCACCATGCCGGCGGCCGCGGCGGGCACCGTATGCTTGGTCGGCAGCACGAACTGGCCGTCACGGTTGCGCAGCCGGGCCTCGCCGAGGGCGGCCTTGTCGGTCTGGGCCTTGTAGCTTACACCGATATACGCGATGCCGTAGGGGTTGTTGGACAGGGCCGTGACCATGCCCGAGTTTCCGGTGGCGCCCACGCTGCCCGGCACGTGCGGCCAGCTGACGGTGGTGCCGTAGCCGACCGTCGGCTTCCAGGACTTGGTGGACTTGCTCAGGAACTGCGTGAACAGGAACGTGTCACCGCTGCCGTCGGCCCGATGGATCGGGATGATCTGCTTGTGCGGCAGATTCACGCCGCGGTTCATGCGCGCGATGGCCTGCGCGTCCCAGTACTTCACCTTGCCCTCGTAGATCTCGGCCAGCACCGGGCCGGACAGCTTGAGGTGCTTGTCGTTCAGCCCCGGCACGTTGTAGTTGACCATCTGCGAGGAGATCGCCACCGGGATGTTCAGCATTCCCGGATACTTCTTCATCAGGGCGTCGCTGAGGTAGGCGTCGGAGGCGCCGAACTGTGCGATGCCCTTGGTGGACTGGGCGATGCCGGTGCCGCTTCCGGTCGCGGCGGTGTTGATGTCGACGTCGGGATGTTTCTTGGTGTAGGCGGGCACCCACAGGTTGAACAGCGGATACAGCAGGCTCGAGCCGGTCTCGACCAGCGTACTGCTGCCCCAGGCCGCGCCGGCGACTCCCAGCAGCAGGACCGCGCCGGCCCCGGCCAGGACCAGGCGGGCCCGCAGGGAAGCGGCAGATCTGTGATGACGCATGATTTCGAATCCCCCGGTTTGCGAATTTCGGAAATGCGCGTGGCGCATCCTTGCTGCGCCACGACGCCGCCCACTATGGGGCGCCAACATGACAGGATCGTGAAACCGGATGCGCGCCGTTCCGGCCGGTTCGAGATTTTGCGGTGCTGTCTGTATAATTTTCCCATGCGGTCTGCGCGAAAGTGGCGGAACCGGTAGACGCGCTGGATTTAGGATCCAGTGGGCTTTGCCCGTGAGAGTTCGAGTCTCTCCTTTCGCACCAGATTTCGCGCCGGCCGGCTCCTGCAGCAACGCGTTTCCATGAGTCGTCCACGGCCGGGCCCGCTGTCCGGTCGTCCCATGTCCCGAGGTAGCCAGAACATGCAAGTTTCCGTCGAACCGACCGGCGCTCTCGAGCGGCGCCTGACCGTGCAGGTCCCGGCAGACCGCATCGAGAAGCAGATCGAGGAGCGGCTGCAGTCATTGAGCCGGCGGGCGAAGATCAAGGGCTTCCGCCCCGGCAAGGTCCCCTACAAGGTGGTGCGCCAGCATTACGGCGACGACGTGCGCCAGGAAGTGCTGAGCGAGGTCATGCGCAGCAGCTTCAGCGAGGCAGTGGCGGAGAAGCAGCTCAACCCGGCCGGCGCGCCGCGGATCGAGCCGCAGTCCGCCGAGCCCGGGCAGGACCTGCGCTACACCGCCACCATCGAGGTGTATCCGGAGATCGAACTGACCGGCCTCGACGGCATCGAGGTCGAGCGCCCGCGGGTGGACATCACCGACGCGGACGTCGACGCGATGCTCGAGCGCATGCGCAAGCAGCATGCGACCTGGGACGAGGTCGAGCGTCCCGCGCAACAGGGCGACCGGGTCAACGTGGACTTCGAGGGCACCATCGACGGCGAGCCGTTCGCGGGCAACAAGGGCGAGAACACCGCGGTGGAGATCGGCGCCGGCAGCATGCTGCCGGAGTTCGAGGAGGCCCTGGAGGGCGCGGCGCCGGGGCAGGAGCTGTCCTTTGATGTGACCTTCCCGGACGACTACCATGGCGAGGAGGTGGCCGGGAAGACCGCCCGCTTCCGGGCGAACGTGCGCAGCGTCTCGGAGCCGCGGCTGCCCGAACTCGACGATGAATTCGCCAAGACCTTCGGGGTGACCGACGGCGGCGTCGGGAAGCTGCGGGAGCGCCTGCGCGAGAGCATGCAGCGGGAAGCCGAGCAGACGGCGCGCAACCGCGTCAAGCAGCAGGTGCTCGACGGGCTCGCCGCGGCCAACCCGGTCGAGGTCCCGGCGGCGCTGGTGGACGAGGAGATCGAGCGCCTGCGCAAGGACACCGCGGCCCGGATGGGCGTTCCCGAGGACCGCACGGCCGACCTTCCCCGCGAGCTGTTCGCCGAGCAGGCCGAGAAGCGCGTGCGGCTGGGCCTGCTGATCGGCGAGCTGATCCGTGAACAGGACATCCAGGTGGACCGGGACCGGCTCAGGGAGACGGTGGACGGCATGGTCGCCGGCTACGAGAATCCGGAAGAGATGGCGCGTGCCTACATGCAGAACCCGCAGGTGCTGCGCAGCCTCGAGGCGATGGTGCTCGAGGAGCAGGTCGTGGACCACCTGCTGGAGCGGGCCCGGGTCAGCGACAAGCCGGTCAGCTTCGACGAGCTGGTCAACCAGGCAGAGTGAATGCCGCAAGCACAGGTATGCAGCGATGAGTGAACGACACGAGGACTCCGGGGTCATGAACCCGCAGGCACTGAACCTGGTGCCGATGGTGGTGGAGCAGAGCGCGCGGGGCGAGCGCGCCTACGACATCTACTCGCGCCTGCTCAAGGAGCGCGTGGTTTTCGTCGTCGGGCCGGTCGAGGATTACATGGCCAACCTGGTGGTGGCACAGTTGCTGTTCCTGGAGTCCGAGAATCCGGACAAGGACATCCACCTGTACATCAACTCGCCGGGCGGCTCCGTCACCGCCGGGCTGGCGATCTACGACACCATGCAGTTCATCCGTTCCGACGTGAGCACCATCTGCCTGGGGCAGGCCGCCAGCATGGGGGCGCTGCTGCTGGCCGGGGGAGCGAAGAGCAAGCGCTTCTGCCTGCCGCACTCGCGCATGATGATCCACCAGCCGCTGGGCGGCTTCCAGGGCCAGGCCTCGGACATCGACATCCACGCGCGTGAAATCCTCAACATCCGCGAGCGCTTGAACCGGATCCTGGCCGGGCATACCGGACAGGACCTGAAGACGATCGAGCAGGACACCGATCGCGACCGTTTCATGAGCGGCGACGAGGGGGTGGAGTACGGTCTGATCGATGCCGTGCTCAGCGCCCGCAACGAGAGTCTGCCGCTCACCCAGGACCATGAATAGACAGCGCTTTCCCGTCTGTCGGCAAAGCGGCGACTTTCATGAGCCCGGTCATTTTGAAATACCCGGGTGACGTGATATACATCGTCCCTAGACAGACGTGATCGGGGTTTAGTGATGAGTAACGACACGCGTGGAAAGGGCGGAGACAACGGCAAGCTTCTCTATTGCTCGTTCTGCGGCAAGAGCCAGCACGAGGTCCGCAAGCTGATCGCCGGGCCCTCGGTGTTCGTCTGCGACGAGTGCGTGGACCTGTGCAACGACATCATCCGCGAGGAGCTGCAGGAGAAGGCCGAGAGTGAACGTGCCCGGCTTCCCACGCCGAAAGAGATCAAGAACGTTCTCGACGAGCACGTGATCGGGCAGGAATCGGCCAAGAAGGTGCTGTCGGTGGCGGTCTACAACCACTACAAGCGCCTCCAGGCACGCTCGGAGAAGGACGAGGTCGAGCTTTCCAAGAGCAACATCCTGCTGATCGGCCCGACCGGCTCCGGCAAGACGTTGCTGGCCGAGACCCTCGCGCGCATCCTCAACGTGCCCTTCACCATCGCGGACGCCACCACGCTGACCGAGGCGGGCTACGTCGGCGAGGACGTGGAGAACATCATCCAGAAGCTGCTGCAGAAATGCGACTACGATGTCGAGAAGGCACAGACCGGCATCGTATACATCGACGAGATCGACAAGATTTCGCGCAAGTCGGATAACCCGTCGATCACGCGGGACGTGTCCGGCGAGGGCGTGCAGCAGGCCCTGCTGAAGCTGATCGAGGGCACCATCGCCTCGGTGCCGCCCCAGGGCGGCCGCAAGCACCCGCAGCAGGAGTTCCTGCAGGTCGATACCCACAATATCCTGTTCATCTGCGGCGGCGCTTTCGCCGGGCTGGACCGGGTCATCCGCCAGCGCACGCAGAAGGGCGGCATCGGCTTCGTCGCCGAGGTCAACAGTCCGGACGACCACCGCGACTTCGGAGAGATCCTGTACGACGTGGAGCCGGAGGACCTGGTCAAGTACGGGTTGATCCCCGAGTTCGTGGGCCGCATGCCGGTGATCGCCACCCTCGACGAGCTGGACGAGGACGCGCTGGTGCGCATCCTGACCGAGCCGCGCAATTCGCTCGTCAAGCAGTACAAGAAGCTGTTCGAGATGGAGGGGTGCGAGCTCGAGTTCACCGAGGAATCGCTGCGCGCGACGGCCCGCAAGGCCATGGCCCGCAAGACCGGGGCGCGCGGCCTGCGCACGATCCTGGAAACCGCCCTGCTCGACACGATGTACGATCTCCCGTCGCTGGAGAACGTGAGCAAGGTGGTGCTCGACGAAGGGACCATCAACGGACAGGGCAAGCCCTATATCATCTATCAGAGCAAGGACTCCCAGGCCGTCGCCTCCGATTGACGGCCACCGTCGTCCCCGGGCGCGGGGCGGCGCCCGGGGGAGCACGTCCGATCCGCCGCGGTGCTTGAATTTTCGCCGGCAAGCCCGCATATCCCTGGCAAGAGTTATCCCGAGCGCGTCAGGTTCCGGCAGTGGGCAGCGAGCTGCAGCCACTGACGCGCCCGCCCGGGCAGGCGCCCGGGCCCAGCGAGCAGACGAGGAACATCAGCATGTCTAGCGAACAGCGCTCCCCGCAGAATCCGGAAGGCCAGAACCTTACCGCGCCGGTCCTGCCGTTGCGGGACGTGGTCGTGTATCCCCACATGGTCATCCCCCTGTTCGTCGGCCGGAAGAAGTCCATCCAGGCCCTCGAGGCCGCGATGGAGGCCGACAAGCAGATCCTGCTGGTGGCGCAGAAGAGCGCCGACGTGGACGAGCCGGCGCGCAAGGACATCTACGGCCTGGGTACCATGGCCACCATCCTGCAGCTGCTGAAGCTGCCGGATGGCACCGTCAAGGTGCTGGTCGAGGGTGCCTACCGCGCGGAGGTCAGGCAGCTGACGGTCGAGGAGGACTACTTCTCCGCCAGCTTCGAGGCGGTGGAGGAGACCGGCTCCGGCAAGGACCGGGAAATGAACGTGCTGATGCAGTCCGTGCTGTCGCTGTGCGACCAGTACGTCAAGCTCAACAAGAAGGTGCCGCCGGAGGTCCTGACGTCGCTGTCCGGCATCGAGGAGCCGGGGCGACTGGCCGACACCATCGCGGCCCACCTGTCGCTGAAGCTCGAGGACAAGCAGCGGATCCTGGAAATCTACGACGTGCGCGAGCGCCTCGAGCACGTGATGGCGCGGATCGAGTCCGAGATCGACCTGCTCGAGATCGAGAAGCGCATCCGCGGGCGCGTCAAGCAGCAGATGGAAAAGAGCCAGCGGGAGTACTACCTGAACGAGCAGGCCAAGGCGATCCAGAAGGAGCTGGGCGACCTCGATGAGACCGGCGGCAACGAGGTGGACGAGCTCGCGCGCAAGATCGAGAAGGCGGGCATGCCCAAGCAGGTCCGCAGGAAGGCCGAGGCCGAGCTGAACAAGCTGCGCATGATGTCGCCCATGGCGGCCGAGGCCAGCGTCGTTCGCAACTACATCGAGGCGCTGGCCAACGCCCCCTGGAAGAAGAAGACGCGGATCCGCCACGACCTGACGCGGGCCAGCGAAATCCTGGACCGGGATCACGACGGCCTGGAAAGGATCAAGGAGCGCATCGTCGAGTATCTCGCGGTGCAGCAGCGCGTGCGCAAGCTCAAGGGCCCGATACTGTGCCTGGTCGGTCCCCCGGGGGTGGGCAAGACCTCGCTCGGCCAGAGCGTCGCCGAATCCGTCAACCGGAAGTTCGTGCGGATGTCGCTGGGCGGCGTGCGCGACGAGGCCGAGATCCGCGGCCACCGGCGTACCTACATCGGCTCGATGCCGGGCAAGATCATCCAGAACCTGACACGGGTAGGCACACGCAACCCGCTGTTCGTGCTGGATGAAATCGACAAGATGGCGATGGATTTCCGGGGCGACCCCGCCTCGGCGCTGCTCGAGGTGCTCGATCCCGAGCAGAACAGCAACTTCAATGATCACTACCTCGAGGTGGATTTCGACCTCTCCGACGTGATGTTCATCGCCACCGCCAACACCATGAACATCCCGCCCGCACTGCTGGACCGCATGGAGGTGATCCGCATCCCCGGCTACACCGAGGACGAGAAGCTCAATATCGCCATGGGCCACCTGCTGCCCAAGCAGCTCCGCAACAACGGCATTCGCGAGGGCGAGCTGACGCTGACCGAGGATGCGGTGCGCGAGATGATCCGCCGCTACACCCGCGAGGCCGGCGTGCGCAACCTGGAGAGGGAGATCGCGAAGGTATGCCGAAAGGTGGTCAAGGAGCTGGTGACCAATCCCGAGCGTGAACAGGTGACTGTCGACCAGGAGCGCCTGAGCGAGTACCTGGGCGTGCCCCGCTACCGCTACGGCCTGGCGGAGAAGACGGACCAGGTCGGGCAGGTCACCGGTCTCGCCTGGACCGAGGTCGGGGGCGAGCTGCTGACCATCGAGGCAGCCGTGGTGCCGGGCAAGGGACGCCTGAGCCAGACCGGGCAGCTCGGCGAGGTGATGCAGGAGTCCATCAGCGCGGCCATGACCGTGGTGCGCAGCCGCGCGGCCACGCTGGGGATCCCGGCGGATTTCTACAGCAAGCATGACTTCCATGTGCACGTCCCGGAGGGCGCGATTCCGAAGGACGGTCCCAGCGCCGGGGTGGGCATGTGCACCGCCCTGATCTCCACGCTGACCGGGATTCCGGTGCGTGCCGAGGTGGCGATGACGGGCGAGATCACGCTGCGCGGCGAGATCCTGCCCATCGGCGGCCTGAAGGAAAAGCTCCTCGCAGCGCGTCGGGGCGGGATCCGGACGGTGTTGATCCCGGAGGAAAACCGCAAGGATCTGACGGAAATTTCGGAGAACATTACCGAAAGCCTGGATATCCGGCCGGTCCGCTGGATCGACGAGATGCTGCAGGTGGCCCTGCAGCGGGTACCGATTCCGCTCGACGACCCTGGGCAGTCCGAGGCGAAGGTCGGCGAGCAGGAATCTTCCGAGGCCGGCCAGGAGAGCGGTACGGTGCGGGCCCACTGAAGCCCGGAATCGGCCGGGAACGCTTGGTTGACACGCTTTTCCGGCGCTTGGTATAACTCGGAACAGCCGGTCGAGGAAGCGCCGGCACGGGCGAGTCGCCTGCCGTCTCGCATGGGAGAACGGGCCGGCGAAACAAGGGTGCGGCTCGCTCCGAATGCGGCTTATAACGACTACTCATGCGGCACCCGGCCGTGCCACGGGCACGGAGAGACCATCCGGCATGGAAACCAGATAGGAGAATCTTGGACAATGAATAAATCACAACTGATCGAAGCTGTTGCGTCGTCCGCCAACCTGTCGAAGGCCGATGCGGGACGTGCAGTGGACGCGTTCGTGGATTCCGTCAACAAGGCGCTCAAGAAAGGGGATCAGGTATCGCTGGTGGGCTTCGGCACCTTCACCGTACGCAGCCGCGCAGCGCGTACCGGCCGGAATCCGCAGACCGGACAGACGATTACGATCAAAGCGAGCAAGGTGCCCGCTTTCAAGGCTGGTAAAGCGCTCAAGGATTCCGTAAACTAGCGCGCTCTCTCGGGTGCTTAGCTCAGCTGGGAGAGCATCGCCCTTACAAGGCGAATGTCGGGGGTTCGAATCCCTCAGCACCCACCACAGAGACGGAGTGGTAGTTCAGCTGGTTAGAATACCGGCCTGTCACGCCGGGGGTCGCGGGTTCGAGTCCCGTCCACTCCGCCAACGATGACAAGGGGCGCCCGTCGGGCGCCCTTTCTTGTTCAGGTCAGGCCACGGCCGGTCCGATGATGCGGCCGACCGCGGCGAATCCGGGAACTTGTGATGCTGCAGAGCATTCGCGACAGGGCGAGCGGCTGGCTCGCCGGCCTTCTGGTGGCGCTGATCAGCATTCCCTTCGCCCTGTGGGGGATCAACCGCTACTTCGGCGGCGGTGGTGAAGAGGTCGTGGCCAAGGTCAATGGCCAGCAGATCTCGGCCAATGCCTTCCAGCGCGAGTACGAACAGCGCTACACCCAGATCCAGCGGGCCTATGGTGATCAGTTCGACCCGAGCATGATCAACCAGGCCAAGTTCAAGCAGCAGGTGCTGGAGTCGATGATCCGGAACCGGCTGATCACCCAGCATATCCACGACGCCGGCTTCGCCATCTCGAACCAGGAACTGGCCAACCAGGTCGAGACGATCCCGGCCTTCCAGCAGAACGGCAAGTTCTCGGAAAAGCTCTACCGGGAGCGGCTCCAGCAGCAGGGTTACGGCCCCAGCCAGTTCGAGCAGAAGCTGCGCAACGCGATCGAGATCGATCAGCTTCGCAACGGTTTGCTCGGCACCGCCGTGGCGACCCGGAAGGACGTGGATGCCTACGTGCGGATGCGCTTCCAGAAGCGTGACGTGAGCTACCTGGAGATCGCGGCGAAGCACTTCCTCGGCCGGGTCAAGGTCAGCGACTCCCGGGTGCAGTCGTATTATCACGAGCATCGCTCCGACTACATGACGCCCGAACGGGTCCGGCTGAAGTACGTGGAGCTGTCGCCGCAGCAGGTGGCCGGGACGGTCAAGGTGACGCAGTCCGACCTGAAGCAGTATTACCAGAATCACATCAAGCGCTATACGACGGCGCCACGCCGCCACGCGCTGCATATCCTGATCAAGCCGAAGAACGGCAACGACGCGGCCGCGCGCGAGAAGGCCGAGCGAATCCGGAAGAAGGCACTGTCCGGTGAGTCGTTCCGCAAGCTGGCCCGGGAGTACTCGGACGATGCGGGCAGCGCCAAGCAGGGTGGCGACCTGGGCTGGGTATCGCCGGGCGAGATGGTCAAGCCCTTCGACAACGCCTTGTTCCATCTGAAGAAGGGGCAGATATCGAAGGTGGTCAAGACCCGCTACGGCTACCACATCATCAAGCTGGTGGGAGTTCAGCCCAAGCACACCAAGCCCTTCGATCAGGTGCAAAAGCAGGTCGAGCAGAGCTACCGCCAGCACCAGGCCAAGAGCGAGATGTACGACCTGGGGCAGAAGCTGGCCAACGTGACTTTCGAGCAGCCGGACTCGTTGCAGCCGGCGGCCAAGAAGCTCGGCCTCAAGATCCGCGAGACCGGCTGGATCACCCGCAAGGGCGGCAAGGGGATCGGGCAGAACGACAAGGTCGTCAAGGCCGCGTTCAAGCCGCAGGTGCTCAAGCAGGGCATGAACAGCGATCCCATCCAGCTCAAGAACGGCAAGGTGCTGGTGGTCCGGGCCGCCGAACACCAGAAGGCAAAGCAGAAGCCGCTGTCACAGGTACACGACGAGATCGTCGCGGCCCTGCGGCACCAGGAAGCGGAGAAGAAGGCCCGGGAAAAGGGGCAGTCCATCGTCCACCAGGAGCACGACAAGTGGCGCAGGCTTTCCTCGTTCAAGTCGATGCCCGGACTCAGTTACCATGATCCGGGCGCCATCGAGCGGGATGACCAGAAGCTCGACAGCGCGCTGGTCCAGGCGGTTTTCCGCATGCCCCGGCCGCAGGGAAACGGCAAGCAGGCGGTGATTCGCGGCGCCAGGCTCTCCAGCGGCGACTATGCCGTGGTGGCGCTCCACAAGGTCACGGATGGCAACCCCTCCGCGCTCGGCAAGAAGAAGCTCGCGAAGATCCGGGAGCAGCTGGGCGCGCGCCAGGGGAACGCGGAATTCGATGCCTACGTGCAGGCCCTCAGGGACAAGGGCAACGTCACCGAGTACAAGAGCAAGCTCCAGTAGCCCGCGGCCGGCTGCCCGGCCGCGGCGCGCACCGGACCCGCCGGCGGATCGCTACTCGCTTTCGGCCACCAGCCCCAGGATGTTGTAACCGGCGTCCACGTAAGTGATTTCGCCGGTGACGGCAGAGGCGAGGTTGGAGCACAGGAAGGCGGCGACGTTGCCGACCTCGTCGATGGTGATGTTGCGGCGCAGCGGCGCGGCGCGCTCGGCCTGGGCCAGCATGCTGCGAATCCCGCTGATGCCGGCCGCCGCCAGTGTCTTGATCGGACCGGCCGAGATCGCGTTGACCCGGATGCCTTCCGGGCCGAGATCGTAGGCCAGAAAGCGCACGTTCGCCTCCAGGCTCGCCTTGGCGGGCCCCATCACGTTGTAGCTGGGCACCGCCCGTACCGATCCCATGTAGGTCATCGTGAGCATGGCCCCGTTGCGGCCCTGCATCATCGGGCGGGCACCGCGCGCCAGTGCCGCGAAGCTGTAGGCGCTGACGTCGTGGGCGACGCGATAGCTCTCCCGGGTGACCGCGTCGATGTAGCGGCCCTCCAGTGCCTCGCGCGGGGCGAAGCCGATCGAGTGCACCAGGATGTCCAGCCCGTCCCAGTGCTCGCCCAGGGAGCGGAACAGGCCGTCGATCTCCTCGTCCAGGGTGACGTCACAGGGGAAGCACAGCCGGGAGTCCAGCTCGGCCGCGAACTTCTCCACCCGCGGGCGCAGCTTGTCGTTGGGGTAGGTGAAGGCGAGCTCCGCGCCTTCGCGGTGCATGGCGCGGGCGATGCCCCAGGCGATGGAGCGGTTGCTGGCCACGCCCGTGATCAGGGCGCGCTTGCCGGACAGGAATCCCATGGCTGTTCCTTGCTCGTTGACGACCGATGTGGCGGTACGGGGAGATTCCCCGCCAGAGCGGGAAAATAGCGGAAGGACGAATCTCCTTTCAAGCTCTCGTTCGCCGCGGCACCGGCGCGATGTCAGCCGCCCGACTGGGCCAGAACGTCGACGTGCAGCACCAGCTGCTGGCCCGGCTGCAGGTACTCCCCGCGGCTGATGTCATTCCAGTCGCGCAGCTGCGCGACGCTGACGTTGAAGCGCTGCGAGATGCGCGAAAGCGAATCCCCGCGGTGGACGGTGTAATGCACGGTCCGCAACCGACGGGCGGGCTCGGTCGAGGCGAATGCGTCACCGGTCCAGATCACCAGGCGGGTGCCCGTGTGCAGGGTGTCTCCCGGCGCCATGCCGTTCCAGCGGGCCAGCCGCGAGACACGGACGCCGTAGCGCCGCGCGATGCTCCACAGCGAATCGCCCCGACGCACCACGTGCATCCGCTTGCGTGCCCCGTGCGGCCGCTCCTTGAGGCGGCGCAGACGCTGGTACTCGCTGAGGGTGTAGCGGCTGAGCTTCTTGCTGGGCTCGGGCAGCAGGATGTGATGGCCGGCGCGAATGATCCGGCCGTGGATGTGGTTCACCCTCTGCAGCAGCGCCACGGTCGTGTGGGAGCGTTTTGCGAGCCGGTTCAGGGTCTCGCCCCGGCGGATGCGGTGCCGCACCCACTGCACCCGCTGCGACGGGTCCAGCTGCGCCAGGTGACGGCGCAGGTCGCGGGCGTCCGCGACCGGCACAAGCAGCCGATGGGGCCCGTGCGGTGCCGTCGCCCAGCGGTTGTAGCCCGGGTTGTAGCGATACAGGTCGGCCAGGCTGATGCCGGCCATGCGGGCCGCCTTGGCCAGGTCGATCTGGCTCTTCAGCCGCACGGTCTCCAGGTACGGCCTGTCCGGGATCGGCGGGAGCCTCACTCCGTAGCGGGAAGGGTCCGAAATGATCACGCTCAATGCCAGGAGCTTGGGCACGTAGCGCGTGGTCTCGTCGGGCAGGGAAATGTCCCAGAACGTTTGGGGCCGGTGCCGGCGGCGGTTGGCCCGCAACTGCGCGTCGATGCGGCCGCGGCCGGCGTTGTAGGAGGCCAGCGCCAGCAGCCAGTTGCCGTCGAAGTCATCGGCCAGGCCCTGCAGGTAATCGAGCGCCGCGCGGGTGGAATCCGGTATGTCCCTGCGCCCGTCGAACCACCAGCTCTGGCGCAGTCCGAAGCGACGGGCCGTCCCGGGGATGAACTGCCACAGGCCGGCGGCGCGTCCCTGCGAGTAGGCGAAGGGGTCGTAGCCGCTCTCCACGGCGGGCAGCAGGGCCAGCTCCGTGGGCATTCCGCGCTTGCGGATCTGCTGCGTGATCATGTAGAGGTACGGCTCGGCACGCTGGAGCATGATCTCCACCGTCCCCGGGTGGGCGGCGTACCTCGCAAGCTCCTCACGCACCGCCGTGCGGTCCTTGCCCGGCAGGCGGAAACCGGCGCGCAGCACCGGCCAGATCGTGTCGGGCGGACTGTCATTGGCGGGCGCGGCATCGGTCGCGGCGACCGCCTGCTCTTGCGCCGTCGGTGCGACGGCGGCGCCGTTGCCGCCGATCGCGGCGGCCGCCGAGGAGCTGCCGTCGGATGCCGTTCCGGATGGCGTGGGGGAGGCGCCCGATGCGGATGTGAGGTGGGCCATGCTGCAGCCGCCGAGGCCGAGAGCGAACAGGACGGGGGTCAGCAGGCTCGCTGCGAGGCGGGTGAGGACGCGCGTCGAGATAGTCATGGTGTTGCCGCCGGACCTGTTGGCTGACCTCGGGTTGTTCTGGTTTTGGCGTGCCCGGGAGCCGGCGGCCTAGAAGTTGTCCTTCCACCTGCGCAGCTCTGCGAATACCTCCGTGTCGCCGCCCAGCGCGTGCCCCGCGTGCTTCTCCGCCGCGGCCCTGACCTCCGGCCGGTCCCAGCGCAGGAACGGGTTGGTGTCGAGCTCCGCCCCCATGCGGCTGGGAAGCGTCGGCATGTCTTCATCGCGCCGTTGCCGGGCTTCCTCCTGCCTCGCCTGCAACGCCGGGTTGTCCGGCTCCACTGCCAGCGCGAAGCGGATGTTCTTGAGCGTGTATTCGTGTCCGCAGTATATCGCGGTTTCCGGGGGCAGACTGCGCAGCCGGTCGAGGGATTGGCGCATCTGGTCGGGCGTTCCCTCGAACAGCCGCCCGCAGCCGACCGCGAACAGCGTGTCGCCGCAGAGCAGGCTGCCGTCGCCGTGGTAGGCGATGTGACCGGCGGTATGGCCCGGGATGTCGATCACCCGGAAGCTCGTCGCCAGCGTCGGCGGCTCGACCACGTCACCGCCGGAAACGGGATTGCTGCACGCCGGGATGCTTTCGCCCGCCGGCCCGAAGACCGGCACGTCGAACGCGTCCGCCAGGCTGGCGACGCCGCCGACGTGGTCCGGATGATGGTGGGTGACCAGGATCGCGGCCAGCGCCAGGTCCTTGCGTCCCAGGTAGTCGCGCACGGGGGCGGCATCGCCCGGATCGACCGCCACGCAGGCCTCCGCTCCGGGTCGACGCAGCATCCAGATATAGTTGTCGCGGAACGCGCGAACAGGATGATACTCGAGCATGGCAAAATGGTGACAGGCCCGGCACGGGCGGTCAATTGACGGCCGGCCGTGATTTCGCCCAACAGGCCGACGGCAGCGCCGGGATGCGGTACCGCCCCGGACCGGGTTAGTATTCCCCCGGGAGATACCTTCTGGAAGATTGGTAAGTCGCAGCAGCCGCCGGGAAGAGCCGGCCGGCCCGGGTGGCAGCCACGGTGGACACGGTGAAGGGAGTACGCGCGGAACACGGCCAGACGCTGGAGCAGTGGCTGCGCAGGCCGCTCGGGCAGCGCGTGTACCAGGCCGAGCTCTCCCTGCTGAGAGAGTATCTCCCCGGCGTGTTCGGTTTTTTTGCCCTGCAGCTCGGCTACTGGGGCCCCGAACGCGAGCTGCTGGGCGACCTCAAGGTGCTGAACCGCTACCGCGTAGGTCCCGACGGGTCCCAGGCCGAAGTGCGTGCCCGGCTCGATCAGCTGCCGTTCCAGTCGGAGAGCGTCGACGCGGTAGTCCTTCCCCATACGCTCGAATTCACCGAGCATCCGCACCGGCTGCTGCGCGAGGTGGACCGGATCCTGGTTGCGCAGGGTCACGTCGTGGTGCTGGCGTTCAACCCGTGGGGCCTGTGGGGGCTGCGCAAGCTGCTGCACCGCGACCGCGGCGAGCCCCCGTGGTCGGCGCGGCTGCTGGGAGAACGGCGTATTCGTGACTGGCTGTCGCTGCTGGGCTACGACATCGTGCAGGCGCGCCGCTACTTCTACCGGCTGCCGGTCGGCAACCGGCGGCTGCTGGAGCGCCTGGCGTTCATGGAACGCGCCGGACCGCGCATCTGGCCCCTGATGCCCGGCGCCTATATGCTGCTCGCTCGCAAGCGCGTGTGCACGCTGACCCCCATCCGGCCGCGCCGTCGGCTGCGGCGCGCGGTCGCCGCTCCGGCGCTGGCCGGCAGCCACAGGCAGTCGCATTGAGCCGCAACGTGACCATCTACACCGACGGCGCCTGCCGCGGCAACCCGGGTCCGGGCGGCTGGGGCGTGCTGATGCGCTACGGCCGGCACGAGAAGACGCTGCACGGGGGCGAGCCCGATACCACCAACAACCGCATGGAGCTGACCGCGGCGATCCGGGGACTGGAAGCGCTCCGGCGCCCGTGCACGGTCGACCTGTACACCGATTCGCGCTATCTGCGCGACGGCATTACCCGGTGGCTTGCCAACTGGCGTCGTAACGGCTGGCGCACGGCGGGCCGCAAGCCGGTGAAGAACGAGGACCTGTGGCGGCGCCTGGACGAGCTGGCCGCACGCCACCGGATCCGGTGGCACTGGGTGCGCGGTCACCAGGGAAACGACGGCAACGAGCGTGCGGACGCCCTGGCCAACCGCGGCGTGGACGAGGTGACGGGCCGGGCCCGCGCCTGAGCGACGGGAGGCGGGAATGCGCCAGATCGTGCTGGATACGGAGACCACCGGCCTGGAACCGGAGGCCGGGCACCGGATCATCGAGATCGGCTGCGTGGAGCTGGTGAGCCGGCGTTTCACCGGCCGGCGCTTCCACGAGTACCTCAATCCCGAGCGGGACATCGACGAGGGTGCCGTCGAGGTGCACGGCCTGACCCTGGAGCAGCTGCGGGACAAGCCGCGCTTCGTCGACATCGTCCCGGAGCTGCTCGGGTTCCTGGACGGCGCCGAGCTCGTGATCCACAACGCGCCCTTCGACGTCGGCTTCATCAACCACGAGCTGCGGCGCGTCGGGAGCGAGGTGGAGGACATCGCGCAGCGCTGCCGCATCCTGGACACGCTGGAAATGGCCCGGCGGCTGCACCCGGGGCAGAAGAACAGCCTCGATGCCCTGTGCCGGCGCTACGAGATCGACAACAGCCAGCGGCAGCTGCACGGGGCGCTGCTGGACGCGGAGATCCTGGCCGACGTCTACCTGGCCATGACCGGCGGCCAGGTGGCGCTGTCGCTCGACGGAGCGCAGGGCGGGCGGACGTCCGACGGCGGTGCGGGCCCCGGCGGCGCGTCGCCGCACCGACCGGTGGTGCGGACGGGCACCCCCCTGCGCGTCGTGCGTGCGAGCGAGGAGGAGCTGGCCGAGCATGCCCGCCGGCTCGAGGCCGTCGCTGAAGCCAGCGGCGGCCGCTGCGTCTGGCATGCCCTGGAGCGGGACCCCGCGGACTGAGCCGGGCTCAGCGGAAGTAGTAGAGCACCAGGTACAGCGCCAGCAGCACCGCGACCCACAGCACCATGCTGCCCGTGGGCCAGGTGCGGGCCAGGCGGCCCTGCGGCCCGTGGTGACGCGCGAGCAGGGTGACGGTTCCGCCGAAGATGGTGATCCCGGCCTCCTTGAATCCCTGCCAGGCCCGCCCTCCCGTGCCCAGGAACGCGGTCACGGTGGCCGGCAGGGCCCGCCGGTAGATCCAGTCGGAGTCCAGCAGGATACGCCGGCCCGGCCGGGGCCACAGCCCGGTGCGCAGCAGCAGTGCGAAGCCCGCGACGGTCAGGGCCAGCAGCTGCAGGGTGCCGAGCACGTGGCCGGGCGTATACGGGTTGTCGTGCACGGGGTAGGGCAGCAGGTTCCAGACGATCGCGGGGTGCACCCCGATCGCCAGCAGGGCGCCCGCGGTGATCGCCATGGCCAGCAGCATGTTGCGCGGCGCCTCCGCCACCTCGAGCCCGGCATCGCGGTTGAAGAAGGCGTACCACACGACCTTCACGCCGGCGAGCAGGAAGATCCCGGCGGCGCCGAATACCAGTACCAGCCACACCCACTCGTGATGCGTGTCCGCGGCGGCCTTGAGCAACAGTGCCTTGCTGGTATAGCCGGCGAACAGCGGCGCCGACATGCCGAGCGAAGCCAGGATGCAGAAAGTCGTGGTCCAGGGCATGGACCGGTAAAGGCCGCCCAGCTCGGTGGCCCGTGCCGTGCCGGTTCGTGTCATCACCGCGCCCATGCACATGAACAGCAGACTCTTGTACAGCACATGGCTGACGGCGTGCGCGGCTGCGCCGTCGATCCCCAGCTGCGTGCCGATGCCGATGCCGATGACCATGAAGCCCAGCTGGTTGATCAGGCAGTAGCCGAGCACCCGCCGCAGGTCGTTCTCCACCGCGGCATAGATCAGGGTGAAGATCACCGTCGCCACGCCGATCCAGATCAGGATCTCGGTCCCGGCAAAGCCCCGCGCCAGCGCGTAGATCGCCATCTTGGTGGTGAACACGCTCAGGAATACCGAGCCCCCCGGCGTGGCTTCGGGGTAGGCATCGGTGAGCCAGTTGTGCAGCAGCGGAAAGGCGGCCTTGATGCCGAAGGCCAGGAACAGCAGGATCGAGCCCAGACCGGCCAGGGTCATGTGGTCGAAACCGATCGAGCCGGTCTGGACGAAGCGCACGGCACCCCCGGACAGCAGCAGCACGCCGGAGGTGATCTGGACCAGCAGGTAGCGCAGGCCGGCGGCGTAGGCGCGCGTGCTGCGACTGGCCCAGACCAGGAATACCGAGGCGACCGCCGTCAGCTCCCAGAAGGCGAACAGGGTGATCAGGTCGCCGGCGAACACGGCGCCGATCGCGGTGCCGGCATAGACCAGCGAGGCCACCTGCTGCATCGGGTCGCGCACCTTGAGCGAGAACAGCACCCCGGCGAAGGCGGCGAAGTAGAACACGTACCCGAAGACCTGGCTGAGCGCGTCCACGCGGACCAGCGTGAGCGTCTGGCCGAACAGCACGGGGTGGCCCGCCGTGCCGTGCGGCAGCAGCGCCAGGTGCAGCGCTCCCAGCACCGGCAGCAGCAGCATGTAGGCTCCCCGGACCCGGCCGCGCAGGAACGGCACCAGCAGCACGCCGACCGCCAGGATCACGCCCGGCGGGGTGTGCAGCAGCCACCCGGGCATGTCAGCCGTCATAGTAGTCCTCTCCGCGTCCCGCGAGCCGGGCGATCAGGGCGCCACCGGCGGCGATCAGCGCACTGCTGACCAGGCCGGCGACGGCGTAGAAGCCGAACAGGCCCTCCACGGCGAAATCGGCGCGGCGGCCCACGAACAGGCCGGCCAGGACGGTCAGGGCGGCGATCGCCCAGGTCCAGGCAAAGGCCCGCCGGCCGTTCCGCCTGTCGCGCCGTTCGCTCATCCGCCACTCCCCGTCGCGTTCACCAGCGGCATCAGCATGTGCACGATGGGCTGGGCATAGAAGAACAGCACCACGCAGCCCAGCGCGGTGATGCTGAGCGGCACCAGGCACAAAAGCGGCGCCTCGCGGACGCCGGCCACGTCCCCGCCGTCCCCGGGAGCCAGGAAGAAGGCGCGCGCCACGATGGTCATGAGGTAGCCGATGTTGAGCAGCGAGCTGAGCATCAGCGCCGCCAGCAGCAGGTACCGGTGGGCCTCGATGGTGCCCATCGCCAGCAGCCACTTGCTCCAGGCGCCCCCGCCGGGGGGCAGTCCGATGATGCTGAGGGTTCCCAGCAGGAACGCCAGCATGGTCACGGGCATCCGGCGGCCGATGCCGTTGAGCTCGCTTACGCGGGTCTTGTGCGTGGTGACCGCGATCGCCCCGGCGCAGAAGAACAGCGTGATCTTGGCGAAGGCGTGCATCACCAGGTGCAGGCTGCCGCCGATGATGCCCCAGCGGGTGGCCAGGGTGGCGCCGAGCACGATGTAGGAGAGTTGGCTGACGGTGGAGTAGGCCAGCCGCGCCTTGAGGTCGTCCTGGAGCATCGCGACCAGCGAGGCGGTCACCAGCGTGAAGCCGGCCACGTACATCAGCCATACGCTGGCGCCGGTCTGCGTCAGCAGGTGCGTGCCGAAGACGTAGATCACCACCTTGAGCACCGTGAACACGCCGGCCTTGACCACCGCCACCGCGTGCAGCAGGGCGCTGACGGGAGTCGGTGCGACCATGGCCGACGGCAGCCAGCGGTGGAAGGGCATTAGCGCCGCCTTGCCGATGCCGAACAGGTACAGCCCGAGCAGCACCGGGACCACGGCGTGCCGCACGCGTCCGGCGAGGATGCCGCCGGGCTGGAAGCTGAGCGTGCCCGCGATGGCCCAGGTCCAGACGATCGCCAGCAGCAGCAACCCGATCGAGGTCCCCATCAGCAGCCCCAGGTAGACGCGCCCGGCGCGACGGGCCTCCGGCGTCTCCCTGTGGATCACCAGGGGATAGGTGGACAGGGTCAGCGCCTCGTAGAAAACGAACAGGGTGAACAGGTTGGAGGCGAAGGCGATGCCCATGGCGCTGGCCAGCGCCAGCGGGAAGAACGCGTAGAAGCGCGTCTGGTGTGATTCGTGCTCGGCGCGCATGTAGCCGATGCTGTAAATCGCGGTGGCGATCCACAGGCCCGACGCGACCAGGGCGAAGAGCATGCCCAGGGGCTCCAGCCGGAAGCCCAGGGAGATCCCGGGCAGCACCCGGAACAGCTGGAGCGCCGGCCGGTGGCCGGCGAGCACGGACGGGAGCAGGCTGACCACCAGGGCGAACAGGGCCAGCGTGGTCAGCACGCTGATCGCCTCGCGCAGGTTGGGCCAGCGCCCGGCGCGCGTGATCAGCACCGAGGCGGCGAGCGGTACGACGATGGTCGCCAGCATGGTGGCCTGGGGCGTCATGAGCCCAGCCCCATGAGCATGGCCGCCGCGCGTCCCGCCGTCCCCACGGTCAGATGCGGGTTGATCCCGAACCAGATATTCGCCAGCACCAGGATCCATGTCGGGACCAGCATCGACAGTGGCGCCTCGCGGATGGCGGTCAGGTCACGGCCGGGATTGGGCTCGCGCAGGTAGGCGGCCTCGATCACGCGCCAGACGTAGATCAGGGCCAGCAGCGAGCCGACCAGGATCAGCAGCGCGAGCCACCACCAGCCCTTCTGCAGGGCTGCCATCACCAGGTACCACTTGCTGATGAAACCCACGGTCAGCGGCATCCCCACCAGGCTGAAGCCGGCGATCACGATCGCGGCCATGGTCCACGGCATGCGGCGTCCCAGGCCGGCCATGTCGGCCAGCTGCATGGAATTCAGCCGGGGCACGATGCAGCCGATGGCGAGGAACAGCGCACCTTTCATCAGGGCGTGGTTGAACAGGTGCAGGATCCCGGCGGTGAGCCCGGTGGCGGTCGCCATCCCGATGCCCAGGGTGATGTAACCGATCTGGGCGACGCTGGAGTACGCGAACATGCGCTTGATGTTGTTCTGGAAGATGGCGCCGACCGACGCGAACAGGATGGCGATGCTGCTCAGCGCCAGCAGGATCGGGCCGAACGGCATCGCGTGGAAGGAGAACGGCATGCCGAACACGTCGTAGGCGAAGCGCAGCAGCAGGTAGATCGCCACCTTGGTGGAAGTGGAGGCGAGGAAGCTGGTCGCGGCCGATGGGGCGTACGTGTACGCGTTGGGCAGCCACAGGTGCAGCGGGAACATGGCCAGCTTGAGCCCGATGCCCACGGTGAAGAAGGCGAAGGCCACCTGCACGGTGCGCATCTGCATCACTTCCGGCAGGCGACGGGCGAGATCGGCCATGTTGAGGGTCCCCGTCGAGATGTACATGAAACCGATCGCGATCAGGATGAAGGTGCCGCCGATGGTGCCCATCACCAGGTACTGGAACGACGCCGTGAGCGCGCGCCGGTCGCGCCCCATGCTGATCAGGATGTAGGAGGCGAGCGACGAGATCTCCAGGAACACGAACACGTTGAAGGCGTCGCCGGTGGTGGTCATGCCCAGCAGCCCGGTGAGGCAGAGCAGGAATGCCGTGTAGAAGAGATAGGCGCGACGGTTGCCCACTTCGAACAGCACGCTGCGGCGGGCGTACGGAAGCACCACGGCACCGATGCCGGAGACCAGGACCAGGACGAAGGCGTTGAGCAGGTCGACCCGGTACTCGATGCCCCAGGGCGGCATCCAGCCACCCATGTGGTACGAGATCGGGCCCACACCGAGCACATGCCGCAGCAGCAACACCGAGATCGCCAGGCAGATCCAGCTCACCGCCACCGACAGCAGCCACGCGGGCGTGGCCCGCCGCAGCAGAAAGCACAGCGGCGCCGAGATCAGCGGGATCACCACCTGTAGCGCGGGAAGGTTGTGGAACGTCACAGACTCTTGTCCTGATCGTGTATTTCGTCTTCTTCCATCGTGCCGTAGGCCTCGTAGATGCGGACCACCAGGGCCGAGCCCACGGCGGTGGTCGCCACGCCCACGACGATTGCGGTCAGGATCAGCACGCTGGGGATCGGGTTGGTGTAGAGGTGATATCCCCTGGCGATGATCGGGGCCGTGGCCCCGTGCACCTTGCCCATGCTGATGTAGAGAATGAACACGGAGGTCTGGAATATGTTCAGACCGACCACTTTCTTGATCAGATTGCCCTGGGCGATGACGACGTAGAAGCCGCCCATCATCAGCAGCACCACGATCCAGTAGTTGTACAGGCCCAGGAACGTGCTCATTCGCGGTCTTCTTCCCCGTCGTCTTCCCCGCGGCCGGCGAACATGTAGACGATGATGATCATGGCGCTGGATACGGCGACCCCGACGCCGAACTCGATCAGCATGATCCCCAGTTCCTGGCCCTCCGCAGGCGCGTGGGCGAGCACGTTGTAGTCGAGGAAGTTGCCGCCCAGCGCCAGGGTCGCCACCCCGGTGCCGGCGTAGATCAGAAGGCCCACCGCGACCAGGTTGTGCGCGAGCCATCCCGGCAGCACGCGGCGTCCCTGGCGCACGCCGAAGATCAGCGCGTAGAGGATGAAGCCCGCGGCGAAGATCACGCCGGCCTGGAAGCCGCCCCCGGGGCCGAAATCCCCGTGGAACTGCACGTACAGCGCGAACAGCAGGATCAGCGGCAGCAGCAGCTTGGCGACAACGCGCAGGACCAAGTGCCCGGTCATGAGTCGTCCCCCCCGTCACGCGGCCGGTTGGGGCGCCGCCGCCGCACCCCGAGCAGGATCGTTACCCCGACCACCGCCGTGAACACGACGGTGGTCTCTCCCAGCGTGTCGTAGCCGCGATAGCTCGCCAGCACCGAGGTGACGACGTTGGGGACGTTGGTCTTGGGCATCGACTCCCGCAGGTAGCGCGGCGCCACGTGATGGTTGGCCGGCGCCCCGGGGCTGCCGTAATGGGGCATGTCGAGGGTGCCGTAGATCAGCGCGGTCCCGGTGACGAGCACCACCAGCAACGGCAGGGCGCGGGTGCGGATCGACCGCTTGGACCGCCGCGAAGTCAGCGCGAGCGTGCTCAGCATCAGCACGGTGGAGATGCCGGCACCCACCGCCGCTTCGGTGAAGGCGACGTCGACCGCGTCCATCACCACGAACAGCCCCGCCGATACGAAGCTGTAGAGTCCGGCCAGCATCACCACCGCGAACAGGCTGCGCAGGCGGATGATGGTGAGCGCGGTGATGCCGAGCAGGGTGAGCAGCGAAATGTCGACTACGACGCCGATGGCCCGTCCTCCTCCTGCTCTTCGTCCTCAGCGGTGATCGGCACCTGCCCGTCGCGCAACGCGGCCTTGGCGAGGGCGTGCGTGGCCACGGGATTGGTGAACCAGAGGAACGCCAGGATGATCAGCAGCTTGATCGTGGCCATCGACCAGCCGGCAAGGAAGCAGAAGCCGACCAGCGTCAGGCCGACACCCAGGGTGTCGGTGATCCCGGCGCCGTGCATGCGCGTGAAGAAATCCGGGAAGCGCAACAGCCCCACGGCGCCCACCACCAGGAAGAAGGCGCCACCCGCGAGGAACGCCCAGGCAAGACCGGTCGCGACCAGGTGGATCATCGTCGGCCTCCGGTGTCGCGGTCCCGCCGGGCGGCACCCATGTTCCAGCCCTCCATGAACTTGAGCACCGCGATGGTGCTGACGAAGTTGATCAGGGCATAGACCAGCGCGATGTCGAGCCATTGGGGCCGACCGTTGAGGAATCCCAGCGCCGCAATGATCACCACGGTGGCAGAGCCGAACAGGTTGATCGCCAGGATCCGGTCGTACACCGTCGGTCCCAGCACCGCGCGCGCCAGGCACAGCAGCATGGTGACCAGGATCGCGATGGTGATCACGGCGACCATCGGCTCAGCCTTCCCAGGCCGTGACGCGTCGGTCCATCTCGCCCTCGGCCAGACCGTCCGCGGCGTCGCGGGAAATCGCGTGCACCTCGATCTCGTCGGGGTACACCTCCAGGGACACCGTTCCCGGAGTGAGGGTGATCGAGTTGGCGAAGATCACCCGGCCAAGGTCCGAGTGCTGGGAGGCCCGGACCCGGAACACGGTGGGCGAGATGCCCATGTCCCGCCGCAGGATGTGCCGGGTCACGTCGAGATTGGCCTTGACGATCTCGAGGAGCAGCCACAACCAGTAGGCTATCGCTTTCGGCGTCAGGTGGACCGGATGACCCTCGCGGTCGACCACGTCCATGCGATGCGAGATCAACGCGACCAGCAGCACGGACCCGCCGCCCAGCGCCAGCAGGTAAGGCTGGGTGTCCCCGGACAGGAGCATCCACAACACACCCAGGGCCAATCCCAGACTGATGAGGTGGGCCACGATGTTACCCCTGTTTGGCGACGGAATCGTTGGTTGCCGGATGCGGCAACCGCCGGGGCCGCGGAAAGCGCCCTGGTCGGCGAAGCGGCGCACTGACCCGGCCCCGACCGGGTCAGTAACGGCCGGGCAGCGCCCGGACCGCTGATCGTCTCCTCCCGGCCGGGCTCGAGCATCGGCGCGAAGCGATTTACGAACGGGCGTTCGCCCGACAAAGGTGGATAACCTAACCATCGCCCCCAGCGCAAGTCAACACTGGTGCGGCCGGCTGCGGTTGACCTGGATCAGATTGGCTCGCGAGGGGCTGGGATAGGTTCTGGCGATGGCCGGGCAAACCAGCGGAAAGGGTGCCGGGGGGCACCGCGAGGCGGGCAGTTCGCGGCGGGACGGTGCTTCCGGGGCGCTGCGCTGCGGGCTGGTGCCGGAGTGCGGGATCCTCTGCAACCGGGACGGGCCGGGTGCACCGGGCGTATCCCGCCGGCGGCTCGCCCGGGGCGCCGTGCTGGTCACCGCGGGCACCCCCGCGGTACGGGTCTTCGGTATCCGCCGCGGACTGGTGCGCCTGTGGCGGGCCGGGGGCCCGCCCGCGGGCGAACGCACCGTGGCCCTGCTGGGGGCCGGCGATATGCTGGGGCTGGGAGCACTGGACGACCCGGTGTGGCAGTATCATGCGACCGTGGTGCTGGCGACAGAGCTCTGCGTGGTCCCGCTGGCGGCGTTCCTGGAGCGGGCGGATGCGGACCTGGCCTTCTGCCGGCACGTCTCCGGCCTGCTCGCCCGGCGGATGCGCTCCCTGCGCGCAGAGGGCGCGAGCGACCGTGCCACGGGGCTGGACGCGCGGCTCTCCTCCCTGCTGCAGAGGCTGGCCGCGGAGGACCCGACACCGGCCGCGGTCGACGCCGGCCGCCCCCGGTCGATGCTCCCCCCTTCGGAGCTGGCGCGGCTCCTGAACGAGTCCGAGAACGCCGTCCGTAATGCACTGGAGAGGCTGGAAAAAGGGGATTTCTCCTGAAGCCTGCCCCGGTCCCGCAGGATCCCCGGCAACCGCCATCCCGGCCCGCTGTCGGCCCGGACCGACGCCGCGCCGGCGCCGGTCCGGGGAGCGCATCCGGGCGCGGGCGGCTGGACGAACGCGCGCAGCCTGTTAGCATGGAACTCAAACGTAGCATGGAGCCTTGAGATGCGCGGAGCGGCGCGCGGGTGCGACCGGGTGACGACGGGGCCGTGGATGCGTGAGCAGCCCGGCAGGAACCGGGCACGCGCAAGGCCTTGCACAAGCAATGGGGGAGACGGTCCGGCACCGCCGGGACGGTCTCCCGGTCCGCCGGCCAGGGGGGGTGCGCATGGCTTCCGTCGTCACTGACGGGCGGGAACACCGAATCCCGGTCCGGGAACAGGTCGCGGCCGACCTGATCGTACGCTACCTCGAACGCATCGGCGTGGACTACGTGTTCGGTGTGCCTGGGGGCGCGATCGAGCCACTGTTCGATGCGCTGGCGCGCAGCGCCCGACGCGGCGGGCCGCGGGTGGTGGTCGCCCGCCACGAGACCGGGGCCGCGTTCATGGCGGAGGGGTATGCGCGGCAGACGGGTCGGCTGGGGGTCTGCTGCGCGACCACCGGCCCGGGCTCGACCAACATGGTCACCGGCGTTGCCAGCGCCCACGACAACCACGTGGCACTGCTCGCGATTACCGGGCAGACGCCGCTCGCCACGTTCGGCAAGGGCGCGTTCCAGGAATCCTCCTGCACCGGCATCAACACGGTCGGGATTTACGCCAACTGCACCCGGTACAATTCCCTCGTGTCCCACCAGGACCAGCTCGAGCAGAAGCTCGTCAGCGCCATCATGACGGCGGTCCACGCCCCTTCCGGCCCGGCCCATCTGAGCATCCCCCTGGACGTGCTGCGCGGCCCGGTACGCGGGCAGGCCCCGAGCTACGACCTCGAGTCCCTGCTGCGACCGCGCGAGTTCGTCGACGAGCCGGCGCTGGCGGCGCTGGCGGAGGAGATCGGACGCGCGCACCGGCCGGTGTTCGTGATCGGCGACGAATGCCACGAGGCGGCCGCGGCAATCCTCGACCTGGCCATGCTGCTCGATGCGCCGGTCGTGACCACGCCGGACGGCAAGGGCCTGGTGAGCCCGTGGCACCCCCTGTTCCGTGGCGTGATCGGGTTCGCCGGGCATGCCGAGGCGCACGCCACGCTTCAGGATCCCCGCGTCGACCTGGTGGTCGCGGTCGGGACCGACCTGTCCGAGTGGAGCACCGGCGGCTGGGACGGGGAGGCGATACTCACCAGCCACCTGGTGCACGTGGAGTACACCGCGTCCAACCTCACCCGCTCGCCCATGGCGCGTCTGCACGTGGCGGGCAGCTTCGACCGCATCTTCGCATCGCTGATCGAGCGCTTCGAAACCGACGCCGGACGCCGGCGACGCGATCGCCATCTGGCCCGGGCTCGTGAGAACCTGCGCACGGGCGAGCGGGCCTTCCGCTTCGACGACGAGGCCGCGTTCGGCCGGCCGTCGACCCCGATCACGCCGCAGTATCTGATGAACTGCCTGGCGCGCGCGTTTCCGCCGAGCACCAAGTATTTCGCCGATACCGGCAACAGCGTGGCCTGGGTGACCCACTACCTCGAGCCGCCGGACCGGCGCATCGCCGGGCCCCGTTCGATCGGCGGCGGCGTGTTCCGGGCCTGCGTCAAGTTCGCCTCGATGGGCTGGGCCATCGGCGTTGCGGTCGGATGCTCCCTGGCCTACCGGGACGGCCCGGTGGTATGCGTCACCGGAGACGGCAGCGTGCTGATGTCGGGCCAGGAGCTCACCGTGGCAGTGGAGCACGGCCTGCCGTTGGTCTTCGTGATTCTCAACGACAGCGCGCTCGGCATGGTCAAGCACGGTCAGCGCCTGGGCGGAGCCGAACGGATCGGGTACCGTCTGCCGGCGGTCGACTTCGCGGCGATCGCGCAGGCCATGGGTGCCTGCGGTTACCGGGTGAGCACGCCGGCGGAGTTCGAGGCGCTGGACATCGAGGCGATCTGCCGGCACCGCGGACCGACCGTGCTGGATGTGCGGGTCGACGGCGAGCAGGTCCCGCCGATGGGAACACGCATGAAAGTACTGAGGGACTCCCGATGACCGACCGGGCGGAACGGATCCATACCGGAATCTGGCGCGAGGACGCCGACCCGGCCGACCCGTTCGTCGCCGAGCGCTGCCTGTGCCGGGGCTATGACGTCTACGGCGAGATCCTGCCGCGCGCCGGCTGGAGCGAGTACCTGTTCCTGCTGCTCCGCGGCGAACGCCCGGCGGCGGCGCAGGCCCGCCTGCTGGAGCGGCTGGCGATCGGGCTGGCCAACCCGGGGCCGCGGGACCCCTCGGTGCGCGCCGCCATGAATGCGGGCGTCGCGCGCACGCCGGCGGCCGCCATGCTGTCGGCAGCGCTGGCCGTCGGAGCGGGCCAGTTCGGCGGCGGTCACGAGGTCTACCGGGCGATGTGCGGCATGCTGGCCAGCGAGGGCCGGCTGGACGCGTGGGCGGCCGCTCCGGACGGGGACACGGGCGAGGACGGGCGCGCGGACATCTGGCTGTCCATGGAGCATCCCGCCGGCTTCGACCCGCACGCGGCGCGTTGCGGTCTGCCGGTACAACAGCTGCTGGCCTGTCTCGTCGACACCGCGGGCGACGCGCACGGCTGGCTGGCATGGCTGCAGCGCAACCGCGAGGAGATGGAGCGGCGCGTCGGCGCCGTGCTCGCGGTGCCGGGCGTGGCCGCGGCCGCGCTGCTGGAGCTGGGATTCGACCCGGCCGCGGGCGAGATGCTCTACCTGTTGCTGCGCCTGCCCGGGGCCGCCGCCCATGCCCTCGAGCAGGCAGGTGGAACCTATCGGCGTTATCCGTTCTTCCACGGCCAGGTACACCGGGCCGGGCAATCCGGACAGCAGGAGGAGTGAGGCGGCGATGAGCGCGGGCGGGAGGTCCCTGGAGCGGTTCGAGGACCGCTGGGAAACGGAGATGGGGGAATGGGTCCCGGGCAAGCGCGTGTTCTTCCGCGAGCACGACCTGCACCGCGACCTGCTGCGCTCGTCCTGGATCGAGGTGTACACCTACGGGATCACCGGCCGACGCTACGACGAGCGCACGCTGCGCATGATGAACGCCATGTGGGTCGCGACCAGCTTCCCGGAGCCGCGCATCTGGAACAACCGTGTCGCTTCGCTGGCCGGTACCGCGCGAACGACCGGCAATCTGGGCATCAGTGCCGCGATGGCCGTCTCGGAAGCCAGCATCTTCGGCCGCCGACCCGACATCCGGACCATGGACTTCCTGCGTCGCGCGCGCCGGCGCCGGGAGCAGGGCGAGGACCCGGGCGACATCGTCCGCGACGAGCTCCGGCGTTACCGCGGCCTGTCCGGCTACGGACGCCCGGTGACCAACGTCGATGAGCGGATCCCGCACGTCATGGAGGTCGCGCGGGAGCTGGGTTTCGATCGTGGCCCGTTCGTGCGGCTGGCATTCGAGATCGAGGAGGCTCTGCAGCAGGGACGCTGGCGCATGAAGATGAACTACGCCGGACTCGCCGCGGCGCTCTGCGCGGACATGGGCATGAGCCCGCGGGAGTACTACGCGTTCACCTATCCGGTGTTTCTCGCGGGGATGTGGCCCTGCTTCATCGAGGCCTCGCGCAAGGAGGAGGGGAGCTTCTTCCCCCTGCGCTGTGCCCGGGTCGAATACGACGGGCCGGAACCGAGACGCTGGGAATAGTCGGGTTCCGGCGGGACAAAGGGGGAGTCCGGTCATGCCGCCCGGGCCGGGCAGGGCAGATGGCCGGCGGAGCGACACATGACAAGAAGATTCTGCGCCGCAGCCCTCGGGCTGCTGCTCGCGGGGCACAGTGGCTTCCTGTTCGCGAAGGGGCCGGCGGAGAGCGACCTGTCGCTGTCCTACGGCAACCAGCAATTCGTCAGCATCGCCACCGGGACCCGCCAGCCGATTTCCCAGGCCCCGGCGGTCGCCAGCGTGATCACCCGGCAGGACATCCTCAGGACCGGGGCCACCAACCTGGCCGAGGCGCTGGAAGCAGTGCCGGGCGTGCACGTGTCGGTGTCCTCCGCCGGCTACATCCCGATCATCCAGATCCGCGGGATCACCTCGGAGTTCAACCCCCGGGTGCTGGTTCTGATCAACGGCATCCCGATCACCAACGCCTTCCTGGGCAACCGCGGCCAGGTCTGGCCCGGGCTGCCGGTGCACGACATCCAGCGCATCGAGGTGATCCGGGGCCCGGGGTCGGCGCTCTACGGAGCCGATGCCTACGCCGGCGTGATCAACGTGATCACGCGCGGCCCTGACGACATCCACGGCACCGAGACCGGCGCCAGGGCGGGCTCCTACGGCACCGAGGAAGGCTGGGGCCTGCACTCCGGCTGGCTGGGGCCGGTCCACTACGCGGCCAGCGTCGACCTGCTGCACACGCGCGGACCGCACCCGACCATCCGCCGCGACGCCCAGACCGCGCTTGACCGCCTCATGGGTACGAGCGCATCGCTGGCGCCCGGGTCGGTGAACCTCGGCAAGCGGCGGGGCGAGGCGCGCCTCGACTTCAAGCTGGATCACTGGCGGCTGCGCATGGGGTACCTCGGCAGCCGCGACCAGGGCGTCGGCGCCGGCGGCAACGAAGCCCTCGACCCCGCCGGCAAGGCCAGCAGCGACCGCTACGACGCCGACCTGACCTGGCATGATCCCGCGCTTACCCGAAACTGGGGGCTCAAGACCCAGGTCAGCTATTTCCAGGTGGCCAACCGGACCGACCTGGTGCTGTTCCCCCCCGGAGCCACCTTCCCCAACGGGCAGACCTTCCCGAATGGCGTGATCGGCGATCCCCACGTGTACGAGCGCCATACCCGCCTGGACGTCGTGGGCCTGTACTCGGGATGGCCCGGGCAGACCTGGCGCATCGGCAGCGGCGTCAGCCACGAGAACCTCTACCGTGCGACCGAGCGCAAGAACTACACGCTCGACCCGGGCGGCTTCCCGGTTCCGCTGCCGGGCGGGCTGGTCGACGTCACCAATACCGACCCGTTCATCCGGCCCCATGACCGCTACGTGAGCTACCTGTTCCTGCAGGACGAGTGGGGGTTCGCGCGGGACTGGGACCTGACCGCCGGGGTGCGCTACGACCACTATACGGACTGGGGCAAGACGGTGAATCCGCGCCTGGCCCTCGTATGGCAGACACGCTACAACCTGACCACCAAATTCCTGTACGGGCGCGCGTTCCGGGCGCCGTCCTTCGCCGAGCAGTACAACATCAACAATCCGATCGCTCTCGGCAATCCGAACCTCAATCCCGAGACCATCGACACCTACGAGACCGCTTTCGACTACCAGTACTCGGCGAGCCTTCGCGGCGGCCTGAACCTGTTCTACTACCGGATGCACGACCTGATCCGCTTCGTGAACGACCCGTCGTCTCCCATCGCCAGGCGGGCCCAGAACACCGGCGGACAGGACGGGTACGGGATGGAGACCGAGATCGAATGGCAGCCGCTCGACAGCTACACGCTCCGCGCCAACTACGCCTACCAGCACGCCACCGACGAGCGCATCCACCATCGGGTGGGCAATGCGCCGGTGAACGAGGTCTACATCCGCAGCGACTGGCAGTTCCGGCCGGAGTGGAACGCCGACCTGACGATCGACTGGGTGGGGCGGCGGTACCGCTCGCCCGGTGATCCGCGGCCGCCCCTGGGTTCCTACACCTGGGTCGACTTCACCCTGCGCCATGCACTGGGAAACAGCGGCCTGGAGCTGGCCGGGTCGGTTCGCAACGTGCTCAACCAGGGCGCGAAGGAGCCCAGTCTCCTGTCCACCGGCTCGAACGTGAATCTGCCCGGCGATCTGCCGCTGCCGGGACGGAACTTCTACGTCGCGCTGGACTGGAACTTCTAGCACCCGGGGGAGGTGTGGCGGACAGATATCCACATCCGTCGAGACGGCGTGCCGCCCTGCGGAAGCGGGGACCGGCCGGGGCGGCCTTGCTGTTTCTGCTGCTCCTGGCCTGCCCGCTGCCGCGTCCGGCGGCGGCCGAGGCCGCTCCGGTGCTGGGCGTAATCTACCCGGACATCAGTCAGCCCTATCGCGCCGTCTTCACCGAAATCCTGGGAGGGATCCGCGCCGCCGCGCCCGGGCGGGTCGTCACGCTGCGCCTGGCGGACGATGTCGGCGCCCACACGGTGTCGGGCTGGGCCCACCGCAACGACGTGCAGGTGATCGTCGCGCTGGGCCGCAGCGGTTACCGGCTCGGGCGGCGGTTGCGCGCCGATCTGCCGACGGTGTTCGGTGCCGTACTGATTCCCCCGACGCCGGGCGACGGCAAGCCCACCGGGATCAGCCTGGTGCCCTCTCCACGGGCGCTGTTCGCGCGGCTGCATGCGCTTTCACCGCGCACCCGGCGCGTGTTCGTGGTGTACGACCCGAACAGCAATGCGTCGCTGATCGCGCTCGCGCGCCGGGCGGCCGCCGATCAGGGGCTCGAACTGGTCGCCCTGGCGGCCCCGGACACGCGCACGGCAGTGCACCGCTACCGCGACATCCTCGACCGGCGGGCGCACAGCGGCGACGCAATCTGGCTGCCGCAGGACACGGTCACGGTCAACGACGGCGTGGTCCTGCCCATGATCCTGGAAAAGGCCTGGGAAAAGGACCTGGTGGTGTTCTCGAGCAACCCGTCGTATGTCCAGCGCGGGGTCCTGTTCTCGCTGTACCCGGACAACCAGCAGATGGGCAGGGAGCTCGCGCGGCTGGCGCTCAGCCGCCTCGAGCAGGGGGGATCCGATGCGGGCGGTGGCATGCAGCCCCTGACCGCGCTGCGGGTTGCGGTAAACACCCGAACTGCGGATCATCTTCAATTGAACCTGTCCCGGCAGGAGATCTCCGGGTTCGACCTGGTGTTTCCGAGCCGGTAACGGGTAACGAGAATGAGCCTGTTCGAAAAATTCACGAAACGCGACTTTCGCAGCCAGATCACGCTTGCCCTCTCGGTCGGGATCATCTTCATGGCCCTGGCCACGTCGGTCACGCTCTCGGTGCTGGCGAGCCGGACCGAGCGCAGCACCCTGATGAGCCAGGGCGAGCGCCTGGCGGACAACCTGGCGCGCCAGAGCACGCTCGCGGTGCTCTACGGCAGCGGGGAGAACGCCCGCGATTCGATCGATACGACGCTGTCGTTTCCCAACGTCGTCGCGGTGGGGATATTCGACAGCGATGGTCACGCTTTGACCCAGCAGGGGGAAAAGCGCTACCGGGGAACGCCGGTCCCGTCCGCGGTGCCCCGGCACGCGCGGCTCTGGCATGAGACGGAAGGCGCCTGGCAGTTCGTGGCGCCGGTCTATTCGCTGGGCCAGTCGGGGCGCAACGGCAGCTCGCCGTTCGAGGTTCGCTCGCCGAACACCCGGCGCATCGGGTACGTCAGGCTGGTGCTGAGCAAGTCCCAGCTGCACGCGGCGGTACGCAACATCTTCCTGGTGAACATCACGGCCTCGCTGGTACTGGCGCTGATCCTGCTGGTGGTGATGCGCTACATCACGGGACTGCTGGGTCGGCCGCTGCGCAACCTGTCGGCGATCATGAAGCGCAGCGAGGAAGGGGCCTCGGGGCTGCGCGCTCCGCCCGGCGGGCCGCGTGAAGTGAACGAGATGGCCAACGCCTTCAACAAGATGATGGGGGTGCTGGAGCAGCGCGAGCATCAGCTCACGCGTGCGCGGGATGCGGCCATCGAGATGGCCCGGGTCAAGTCCGAGTTCGCCGCCAACGTCAGCCACGAGTTGCGCACGCCCCTGAACGGGATCCTGGGCATGCTCGATCTGATGGGTCACCGGAACATGCCGGGCAAGCAGGTCGAGTACCTGAAGGTCGCGCGCAATTCGGCCAACCGGCTGCTGGCGCTGATCAACGACATCCTCGACTTTTCGCGGCTCGACGCCGGCAAGCTCGACCTGGAGGAGCGCGACTTCGACCTGCGCGAGGTGCTGGAACAGCTGCTCGATCTGCTCGCCGGGCCGGCGCAGAAGAAGGGGCTGGATCTGGGCTACCTGATCGAGGACGGCGTGCCGCCCGGGCTCCACGGGCGGGTCGTCGGCCTCGAACAGATCCTCACCAACCTGGTCGGCAACGCCATCAAGTTCACCGACCGGGGCGAGGTCGCGGTGGTGATCCGCCTGGTGGCGGATCACGGCCAGAGCGTCGAGCTGGAGCTCCGCGTCATGGACAGCGGCATCGGCATTGACGAGGACGCCAGGGCCCGGATATTCGAGGCGTTCTCCCAGGCCGACCGGTCCACGACCCGGCGTTTCGGTGGCACCGGGCTGGGACTGGCCATCACGCGGCGGCTCGTGACCGAGCTGGGCGGGAGCATCGAGGTGGACAGCGAGCCCGGCGAGGGCAGCACCTTCCGCGTGCGCCTGACGCTGGGCAAGGCCGCTCAGGCGGCGCTGCCCATCTCGCAGGGGCGGCTGCCGCAGCCGTTCCGGGTCCTGGTGGTGCACCGCTTCGGCATTACCCGACGGTTCCTGGAGACCTGCCTGGATCGGTGGGAGGCACGCTACGAGCTGGCCGGCAGCGGGGTGCGGGCGCTGACCATCCTGCGGGACGCGGCCGCCCGCTCGATTCCCTACCACGCGGTGCTGCTCGACGACCGGCTGCCGGACATGGCGGCACCGGAGTTCGCCCACCGGGTCAAGGCGGACCCGGACACCGCCGGCGTCACGGTGATCCTGGTCACGGAGAACCGCGCTGCGGGCACCGACAGCCTGCGCCTGCGCGTGGGCATTTCCGACTACGTGATGCGCCCGGTGCGGATGATGCGCCTGTGGGAGGCCCTGACGGAGGATCAGGACGCTGACACGGAGCTGCTCACACCGAGCGAGGGTCCGACCGCCCGGGAAGAAGGGGAGGCGGCGACCGCCTCCGCGCCGGACGGCCGGGTGCTGGTGGTGGAGGACAACCTGACCAACCAGCAGGTCGCGGTCGGCATGCTGGAGAGCCTGGGCTGCACGCCGGACGTCGCCGCGGACGGCGTGGAGGCGGTTGCCATGCACGCCCGGCGGCCCTATGACCTGATTTTCATGGACTGCAACATGCCGCGGCTGGACGGCTACGAGGCGACCGCGCGGATCCGCGCGGCGGAGCCGGCCGACCGGCACGTGGCCATCGTGGCGCTGACTGCCAACGCGATGGAGGGGGACGGCGAGCGGTGTCTCGAGGCCGGGATGGACGACTACATCGCCAAGCCGCTGGCGCTCGGCGTGCTTCGCGAACGCCTGCAGCGCTGGCTGGACGGCTGGTCGCCGGCGGCCGGGGTGCGGGAGGCGGCACCTCCCGAGCGTGGCGTGCGCGCGGACGAGGACGACGGTGAGCCCATCCTCGACTACCGCATCCTGACCGAGGTCAAGGGCGCGATGGGCGAGGCCATCGCTGACATGGTGGAGGTGTTTCTCGAGGATACCTCCACCAATATCAGCGGGATGCAGCAGGCCCTGAGCGACGGCGATGCAGCCCGGCTGCAGGCGCTGGCGCACGCGCTCAAGGGCAGCTGCCGCAATCTCGGGGTGCATGCCATGGGCCAGACCGCGCGCGAGCTGGAGGCAGCCGCGCGGGAGGGGAACCTGGTGCGCGGCCGGGAGCTGGTGGAGCGCCTGCCCTGCCAGCTCGGGCACGCCGGCCCCGTGCTGCGGAAGGAGATCGCCGACTCGGGCCTGTTCCCGGCGGCGGCCGCGGCGGAGGATGCACCCCTGGTGCTGATCGTGGACGACGATCGCAGCGCCCGTTTCGCACTGCGCTACGTGCTGGAGCGCGACGGCTATCGCATCGCCGAGGCGGCGAACGGCGAGGAGGCGCTGCGCATCTGCGAGCGCCACCAGCCGGAGCTGGTGCTGATGGACGCGATGATGCCGGAGATGGACGGCTTCGAGGCCTGCCGGGAAATCCGCCGCATCCCCGCCGTCAGCCACATCCCGGTGCTCGTGGTCACTGCCCTGGACGACCAGAATTCCGCGGAACGTGCCTTCGCGGCCGGCGCCAGCGACTTCATCCCCAAGCCGGTGCACTACTCGGTGCTGCGCCAGCGGCTCAGCCGCCTGGTGCACGCGAGCCGGTCCGAGCGTCGCGTGAAGCAGCTGGCCCTGCACGATCCGCTGACCGGGCTGGCCAACCGCAAGCTGTTCCGCGAGCAGCTGGAGCAGACCATACGCCGCGCGGAACAGCGCGAACAGCGGCTGGCACTGGTCCTGCTCGACCTGGACCGGTTCAAGCACGTCAACGAGAGCCTCGATCACCGGGTTGGCGACCTGCTGCTGCAGGCCGTCGCCGACCGCATCCGTGGCTGCCTGCGCAGCGCCGACCTGGTGGCGCGACTGGGCGGCGACGAGTTCGCGGTGATGCTGCACGGGACGATCACCGAACGGGTTGCGACCACGGTCGCGAACAAGATCCACTCGGTGCTGGCGCGACCGTTCGTGATCCAGGCACACGAGATATTCGTGTCCGCGAGCATGGGGATCACGCTCTACCCGGATCACGGCGTGACCGCCGACGACCTGCTAAAGCGCGCCGACAGCGCGATGTACGGGGCCAAGGACCAGGGCACCGATTTCCGCTTCTACGATCCCAGCCTGGAAGAGGCGATCAACCGCCGCATGACGCTCGAGCACGACATCCGCCGTGCGCTGGAGAACCAGGACTTCCTGGTCTACTACCAGCCGGTCGTGGAGCTGGCCGGCAACAGTCTCGCGGGCGCGGAGGCGCTGGTCCGGTGGCGCCACCCGGAGCGCGGCATCGTGTCGCCGGGCGAGTTCATCGAGCTGGCGGAATCCACCGGGCTGGTGCTTCCCCTGGGCGAGTGGGTACTGCGTGCCGCCTGCGCCCAGTTCACCGCCTGGCAGCTGGCGGGACTGGAGCCGGGCCGCATCGCGGTCAATCTCTCCGGCCGGCAGCTGCAGCAGCGGGATTTCGTGGACATGGTGGCGCGCATCCTCAACCAGACCAACATGGAGGCGCGTTACCTGACCCTGGAGATCACCGAGACGGTGCTCCTGCGCGACCCGGCGAGCACCCTCGAGATCCTGCGGGAGCTGCGTGCCATGGGCGTCCAGCTGTCGGTGGACGACTTCGGTACGGGTTACTCTTCCTTGAGCTACCTCAAGGATCTGCCGATCGATGTGATTAAGATAGACCGCAGCTTCGTGCAGGACATCTGCACCAACCGCTACGACGCGGCGATGCTGCGGGGCATCGTCGAGCTGGCCCACGGGCTCGGTCTCAGGGTGGTGGCGGAAGGCGTGGAGAGTGCCGAACAGCGTGAGTTCCTGGCGCAGCACCAGTGCGACATGATCCAGGGCTTCGTGCTGAGCGAGCCGCTCTCCGGGCCGGTCTACGAGCAGCGGGTGCTGCGCCGTCAGGACGCGCTGCCCGGCGAGGAAGCGAACGTGGTGCCGATCAACCGGCGCCGCAGGGACGAGGGCTGAACGCCCCGCAGGCGGCCCGGCCGGAGGCGATTGACCTGCTCACGACGAGAGCTTAAGGTTCCCCGCTTCGTGCCGGACCGCGGGCGCGGCGACCATCGGACGAAAGGGCGAGGATTTGTCTCCTGGCGAGCTCGAAGCGGCGATCGAAGGGGTCGCCGCGGTGCCGTTGCACCGTCATCTGGGTCTGGAAATCATTGCGGTGGAGCAGGGCCGTTCGCGTACGCGGCTGAGCGTGGGCGCGGGCAGCCTCAACAACAAGCAAGTGCTGCACGGCGGGGTCGTGTACGCTCTGCTGGACGCCACCGCGTACCTGTCGATCCTGCCCCTGCTGGACGACGGCGAAAACGCGGTCACCCACGACCTGTTCGTGTCGGTGATGCGCGGGGTGAGCTCCGGCGAAGTGCTGGAGCTGGGCGGATCGGTGCTGCGGCGCGGCCGCAGCCTGGTGTTCGCGGAATCGGAAGCACGGGTGGGCAACAGGCTGGTGGCCACCGCACGTGTGACCAAGTCGGTCGTGCGGGAACGCTAAGGGGAGCCGGCGACGGCGCATGCGATGAACGATAGCAGCGAGATGATCGACAGCCTGACTGGACAGGCCAAGGTGCCGACCACCTTCGAGCGACTGGACATGGCGTTCCGGCTGCGCATCCGGGGTTTCGTCGGGATCTGCATGCCGCCCATGTTCGCGGACCTGGAGCGGCGTTTCCCGATGACCGGCATGCGGCGTGTCGGCATCGCCCCCGTGCTGTACTTCGTCGACTTCCGCAATACCCCCGCGCCGCTGAGCTTCGGGCGCTCCCTGCACACCGATTTCACGCTGCGCCTCTGCCGGAGCCACAGCGACCGTGACGGTCGCCCGGTTCCAGCCGGGACCGGGGTCGAGCGCCTCATGTTCGAATCCCGTACCCGCATTCGCGGGCGGCTGCAGCCCGGCGGCCGCGCCAACCTCGGATACGCCACCGAGGACAGCGAGCTGGTCGAGGCGGGTTCGGCACGGGTGCTGCACGTGATCACCCGACCCGCGGGTCCGCCCGAACAACGCCAGGTCACCACGGTCCCGGAGGCGCTGCACGGGCTCCGCGAGCACGCGTGGGCGGAGCCGCTGCCCACGGTCGAGGCGCTCGCGGAGATTCCCGAGGGCCACGAGCCGGTCGACACCGGCGGCTGGGAGACGTACCGGGGCGTCTGGGGCATGCCCAACACGGACATCAACCAGCACGTGAACGTGCTGGAATACATCATGGGGCTGGAGAACCAATACACGCGCCAGCTGCACGCTGGTGGCCTGGCCGTGAAGGGGCACCGGATCACCCGTGCGCGGATGCTTTTCCGCAAGCCGTTCTTCCCCGCGCAACCCTACGTGATCCGCAGCCAGCTCTATCGCCACGGGCCCGACACCATGATGGTGGGGGGATTCTATCTTCTGGGAGACGACGGCAAGGTGGCGCAGCGTCCCTCCGTGTTCACGGCAATGGAAGGTGTACTCGCCGGAGACTGACAACATGGACGCAACCGGCCGACGCGGTGACGCGACGGGGAGGTTCGTGCCCGTCCCGGACGCACGCCTGGTCGGATGCGAGCTCTCTTGCGTCCGCGACGACCGGGAGCTGTTCACCGGCGTGAACCTGTCGCTCGCTCCCGGCGACGTGCTGCAGCTGGCCGGGCCAAACGGTTGCGGGAAGACCAGCCTGCTGCGCATTCTCTGCGGCCTGGCGTGGCCCGCTTCCGGAGACGTCACCTGGGATGGCGCCGACATTCGCCGCGAGCGTGCCAGCTTCACTGCCGAGCTCGCGTACGTGGCCCACGCCAGCGCGGTGAAGTCGGACCTCACCGCGGTCGAGAACGTGCGCAGCGCCATGACCGTCTCGTCCACGGGTCTGCTGCGCCTGGACCCCTGGGAGGCGCTGGCGCGCGTGGGCCTGTACGGCTACGAGGACGTGCCGGCACGCACCCTTTCCGCGGGCCAGTGCCGCCGCGTGGCCCTGGCGCGCCTGCTCTGCGGATCCGCTGCCCTGTGGGTGCTGGACGAGCCGTTCACCGCGCTCGACCGGGACGGCCGCGCGATGGTGGAGGGGATGCTGAACGACCACAGCGACGAGGGCGGCATCTCCATCGTTACCAGTCACCAGGCCGTGACGCTCGACGCCGGCCGCACCGTGCGGCGGATCGACATCGGCGCCCGGAGGGCGGCATGAGCAGCCAGGACGCGCCGGTGACCGCTGCCGGACCCCGCCGCAGGCGTCCCGCGGCGGCTCGCAGCGACGCCCTGCGGGCGTTCGCCGGATTGCTGCGGCGGGACCTGGTGCTCGCGTTCCGGCGTCGCAGCGAGCTGGCCAACCCGGTGCTGTTCTTCGTCATGGTGGAGACCCTGTTCCCGCTGGCGCTGGGCGCCGACAACGATTTGCTGCGTGCGGTGGCCCCCGGGGCCGTGTGGGTGGGAGCCCTGCTCGCCTCGATGCTGTCGCTGGAAGGGATCTTCCGCTCGGATTTCGACGACGGCAGCCTGGAGCAGATCGCGCTGAGCCCGCATCCAATGCCGATCCTGGTCGGCGCCAAGGTTCTGGCCCACTGGCTGGTAACGGGCCTGCCTCTGATCCTTGTGGCGCCGCTTCTGGGCTTGTTGTTAAACTTGCCGCAATCCGCGTTCGCGGCGCTGGTTCTGAGCCTGCTGCTGGGCACGCCGGTACTGAGCCTGGTGGGAGCGATCGGCGTGGCGCTGACGGTTGGCCTGAGGCACGGCGGAATGCTTCTGAGCCTGCTTCTCCTTCCCCTGTACGTCCCGGTTCTGATATTCGGCGCGGGTTCCGTGGAGAGCGCGGCCCAGGGGCTGCCCGTGGTCGCGCAGCTGTACTTCCTCGGCGCCCTGTGCACCGGTGCCGTCGTCCTGGCGCCCTTCGCGGCCGCCGCGGCCCTGCGGATCAGCCTGGAGTAGCCTATGCATCGATTCATCTCCCAGTGGGCGTCGCCCCGGCACTTCTATCGGCTTTCGGGCAAGCTGCTGCCCTGGCTCAGCGCGCTCACCATCATCTGCATGCTGGTGGGCCTGGTCGGCGGACTCTACTTCGCGCCGCCGGACTACCAGCAGGGCAACGTATTTCGCATCATCTACATCCACGTGCCCAGCGCCTTGCTGTCCATGATGGTGTACGTCGTGATGGCGGGCGCGGCGGCGGTCAACCTGATCTGGAAGATCAAGATGGCGGACGTGGTAGCGCGCTGCAGCGCGCCGCTGGGTGCGGCCTTCACGTTCCTGGCCCTGGTGACCGGGTCGATCTGGGGCAAGCCCACCTGGGGCACCTACTGGGTCTGGGACGCGCGCCTGACCTCGGAGCTGATCCTGCTGTTCCTCTACCTCGGTTACATGGGGTTGCGCGCCGCCATCGAGACCCCGGAGACGGCGGCCCGCGCGAGCGGCATCCTGGCCCTGGTGGGCGTGGTGAACATCCCGATCATCCACTACTCGGTGGACTGGTGGAACACCCTGCACCAGGGCACCACGATCAGCTTCACCACCGACAACATCTCCACCAGCATGCTCGTCCCCCTGCTGTTCATGATCGTCGCCTTCATGAGCTACTACGCGGTGGTGCTCATGCTCCGGATGCGCTGCGAGATCCTGGACAGGGAACGAAAGTCCCGCTGGGTCGTTCAAATGGTCGAAGGCGGGTAGGCATGGCCAAGTTCTTCTACATGGGCGGTTACGGATTCTACGTATGGACCGCCTACGGGATCGCGTTCATTGTACTGCTCATCAATGTACTGATTCCGCTCTGGCGTCGCCGGTCGCTGATGCGTGACCTGGCGCGCAGGCAGCGGCGGGAGCGAGGCGGGAATGACTCCACAACGTAAACGGCGGCTGATCGGGGTGCTGCTGATTGTAGGGGGTGTCGGCGTGGCGGTCGCACTGGGGGCGGGCGCGTTCCGCAAGAACCTGCTGTTCTTCTTCAGCCCGACCCAGATCGCCAACGGCGCGGCCCCCCTGAACCACGCGTTCCGCATCGGCGGACTGGTGGTCCCGGGCAGCATCCACCACGCCAAGCGCGGGTCGACGGTGCGCTTCGAGCTCACCGACAACCGGCACACGGTATGGGTGACCTATGCGGGCGTGCTTCCCGACCTCTTCCGCGCGGGCCAGGGGATCGTCGCCCAGGGCCAGCTGGGCGGCAACGGCGTCTTCCGCGCCTCCCAGGTGCTGGCCAAGCACGACTCCAAGTACATGCCGCCCTCGGTCGCGGCGGAGCTGAAGAAGAGCCAGGAGGCGAAGGAGGCCAGCAAGGCGGAGCACGCCAAGCTGGTGACCGGCAAGGAGGTCCAGGAGGTCCGCGCCGGCGAATCCGGATACGGAGCCAAGCAGTGATCCCCGAGATCGGAAACTTTGCCCTGATCATGGCGCTGTCACTGGCGCTGATGCAGGCGACCCTGCCGCTGCTCGGCGCCTGGCGGCGGAACGAGTCCTGGATGGCCGTGGCGCGCCCGGCCACCTTCGGCCACGGCGCGTTCGTCCTGCTCGCCTTCGGATGCCTGGCGTTCTGCTTTCTCACCAGCAACTTTTCCGTCGCCTACGTGGCCGAGAACTCGAACACCGCGCTGCCGATGATCTACAAGTTCACGGCGGTCTGGGGTGGACACGAGGGATCCATGCTGCTGTGGGTGACGATCCTCTCCGTCTGGGGTGTCGCGGTGGCGATCTTCAGCCGGAGCCTGCCGCAGGTGTTCGCCTCCCGGGTGCTCGGCGTGCTGGGCCTGATCGCGGCCGGGTTCCTGTTGTACATGCTGTTCACCGCCAACCCGTTCACGCGGAGCTTCCCGGCGCCGGCCCAGGGCCGCGACCTCAATCCGCTGCTGCAGGATCCGGGCATGGTCGGGCACCCGCCCATGCTGTACCTGGGGTACGTGGGCTTCGCGGTGGCTTTCGCCTTCGCGATCGCGGCGCTGCTGGGCGGGCGGCTGGATTCCGCCTGGGCCCGCTGGTCACGCCCCTGGACCGCGGCCGCCTGGGTGTTCCTGACCTGCGGCATCACGCTGGGGAGCGCGTGGTCCTACTACGTGCTCGGCTGGGGCGGATGGTGGTTCTGGGACCCGGTGGAGAACGCCTCGTTCATGCCGTGGCTGGTCGGCACCGCGCTGATCCATTCCATGGCCGTCACCGAAAAGCGGGGCACGTTCAAGGCCTGGACCGCGCTGCTGGCCATTGCGGCGTTCTCCCTCAGCCTGCTCGGCACCTTCATCGTGCGTTCCGGGGTCCTGACGTCGGTGCACGCGTTCGCGGTCAGCCCGACCCGCGGGATCTACATCCTCTCGTTCCTGGGGGTCGTCGTGGGCGCCTCGCTCATCCTGTACGCCCTGCGGGCGCCCGCGATCCGCAGCGTCGGGAATTTCTCCCTGATCTCGCGCGAGAGCTTCCTGCTGGCAAACAACGTGCTGCTGGTCGTCACCTGCGCCGCGGTCCTGCTCGGAACCCTGTATCCGATCCTGATCGAGGCCCTGGGCATGGGCCGGATCTCGGTCGGTCCCCCGTATTTCGACGCGGTGTTCGTGCCGCTGATGCTGGCGCTCACGCTGCTGCTCGGGTTCGGGCCCGCGGCGAGCTGGCGGCGGGCCGAGCCCGCGGCGCTAGCGCGGCAGCTGCGCGGGGCATTCATCGCCTCGGTGGTGGCTGCCGGCGTGGTGATCATCGCGGTCGGCGGGGTCCGGTCGGCGGAGCTCGCGCTGACACTGTTGCTGGCCTTCTGGGTGCTTGCGACCAGCCTGCGGGGCGTGTACCAGCGCCTGCAGAACCGCGGCGGAGTCCGGCGGTGGCGCAGCGTCCCGCGGGGCTTTTACGGCATGCACATCGCGCACATCGGGGTCGCCGTGTTCATGCTGGGCGTGGGCGTGGTCAGCACCTTCGCGGTCAAGCAGACGGTACGCCTGGCGCCCGGGCAGTCGGCGACCGTGGCCGGCTACAGCTTCCGCCTGGACAAGATGAAGCAGGTATCCGGCCCCAACTACCAGGGCAACGAGGGCATCTTCACGGTGAGCCGCAACGGGCACCAGCTCTACACGATGGACACGCAGAAGCGCATGTATCAGCCGAGCGGCACGCCGCGGAGCATGGCGGCGATCCAGGCGGGTTTCACCCGCGACCTGTTCCTGGCACTCGGCCAGCAGCTGGACGACGGCAGCTGGACCGTGCGGGTCCGCTACATGCCGCTGGTACGCTGGATCTGGGGCGGCGCGCTGATCATGGCCTTCGGCGGGCTGCTGGCCTTCACCGACCGGCGTTATCGACTGGCACTGCAGCACGAGCGCATCCGCCTCCCCGAAGGTGCGCCGTCGGGCGGAGTGGACGGCTGATGCGCAGCCGTCTGCGGTTCCTGGTCCCCCTGGCATTCTTCGTGGGCCTGGTGGGGCTGCTGGGCTGGGGATTGACGCGCGATCCGTCGCTGGTTCCCTCCCCGCTGATCAACAAGCCCGTGCCGAAGTTCAAGCTTCCCGAGCTCAAGCAGCCCGGTAACACCTTCACCAGCGCCCGCCTGGCGCAGGGCCACGTGGCCCTGGTCAACGTCTGGGCCTCCTGGTGCGTGTCCTGCCGGGCCGAGCACCCGATGCTGCTGCAGATCGCGCACAGCGGGATCGTCCCGATCTACGGCCTGGACTACAAGGATACCCGCAAGGCCGCGCTGAACTGGCTGGACGAGTTCGGCGATCCGTACCAGACCGTGGCGCAGGACAAGAGCGGCAAGGTCGGGATCAACTGGGGCGTCTACGGCGTACCCGAAACCTACGTGGTGGACGGCAAGGGCGTCATCCGGTACAAGCAGGTCGGACCAATCACGCCGAAGGTGTGGAAGGACAAGATGCGGCCGCTGATCGTGCGCCTGAAGAAAGGGGAGCCCCTGGCAAGGGGCGAGACGGGGACCTCGGGATGAAGGCTCTGGCCGGATCACTGCTGGTCGCCCTCGTCATGCTGTTCGCCGTCTCGGCTTTCGCCGAGCCGGCACAGAGCGGCGCGGGGTGGCACCACTTCGACAACCCCGCCAAGGAACAGCGCTACCAGAATCTGCTGGGCGAGCTGCGCTGCCTGGTCTGTCAGGACGAGTCGCTGCTGGACTCGAACGCGGATCTCGCGGCCGACCTGAGGGCGCAGATCTTCCACATGATGAAAAGCGGCAAGTCCAACGCGCAGATCAAGCAGTACCTGACCAATCGCTACGGCGATTACGTGCTGTTCAAGCCGCCCCTGGATTACCGGACTTACGCGCTCTGGTTCGGTCCGTTCGCACTGGTCCTGCTGGGGCTGGTCGTGCTGGTGTGGTCGATCCGCCACCGTTCGCGGGAGCGCGCGGCGGACATCAGCGACGAGGAACGCGCGCGGATCGACGAGCTGCTTCGCGCAACCGAGCGGAACGACAAGCAATGATGATCGAGTTCTGGGCCCTCGCCGCCGCCATGATGGTGGTGGCCATCCTCCTGGTCGGAGTGCCGCTCTGGCGTGGTACCCGGCGTACCGGGCCGGACCGGGACGCCGTCAGCGTGAAGCTGTATCGCCAGCGCGTGGCCGAGCTGCAGCAGGACGTCGACAGCGGCGTGGTGCCCGAGGAGGATTTCGAGCAGGCGCGTGCGGAGCTCGACCGGCAGCTTCTGGACGAGACGGCCGGGGCCGGGGAAAGCCGGGCCCGGGCCAGGCGCCGGCGCGGCCGCTGGGCGGTCGTTGCGGTCGCCGTGGCGGTCCCGGTGATCGGGGTGGGCCTGTACTCCCGGGTGGGCGGGATGCCCTGGCGCTCGCACGCACCGAAGAACCTGACCCAGTCGCAGGTGCAGAGCATGGTGCGGGGGCTGGCACAGCGGCTGCAGAACAACCCCGACGACGGCCAGGGCTGGCTCATGCTGGGGCGCTCGTACCTGGTCATGGGCCGCTACAAGGATGCGGCCAAGGCGCTGACCCACGCCCGCGAGATCCTCGGTGACACGCCGGAGACGCTCACCGACTACGCCGAGGCGCTGGCCATGGCCGGCAGCACGCGGTCGCTGGCCGGCAAGCCCGAGAAGCTGCTGAACAAGGCGCTGGCGATGAACGGGTCGTTCCCGAAAGCCTTGTGGCTGGCGGGCGTGGCCGCGGCGCAGCAGGGCGACTACCGGACCGCCATCGGCCACTGGAAGAAGCTGCTGGCCGAGCAGACACCCGGCAGCCAGGGTGCCAAGGTGCTGCAGAAGACCATCGCGCAGGCGCGCAAGCAGATGGCTTCCGGCGCCGGCGCGGGGGCGTCGGGGACGGCCGCAACGCCGGCAGCGGCGGCGGGCAAGGCGGTGATCCGCGTACATGTCGCGCTCGCCGGTGATGTTGCGTCGCGGGCCAGGGCCGACGATCCCGTATACATCTACGCCCGCCCCGTCGGCGGATCGACGATGCCGGTGGCGGTGGTGCGCCGCAAGGTCAGTGACCTGCCGACGTCCGTGGTGCTGGACGACAGCAGCTCGATGATGCAGGCGCACGCGCTGTCTGACTACCACCGGGTGTCGGTGGCCGCCCGTGTTGCCGTACACGGCAGTGCCATGGCAAGACCGGGCGACCTGGAGACGAAGTCGGAGACCGTGCCGGTGGATGGCAAGCACCGGGTGAGCCTGGTGATCGACAAGGTGGTCAAGGGCAGCCGCTGAGGGACCTGCAGGGCGTTGCTGCAAGCCGCCCCGGCCGGTGACCGGGGAATCGGGACGGATTCCCGATACTGTTCTATAGTCGATAGTGGCAGCCCCGCGAGGAGGCGCCGGGAAGAAGCAACAGAAAACACCGGCCGCGAGTCGGCGCGGAGGTCTCGGGTCATGGGAAGACCTGTTTTTTGGCGTCGCTCCGGGACGGAGCCGACGTCGGTGCCCGTTCCTGCGGTGCAAGTCCGGGAGCCCGGGCAACTGGGCCCGGCCCAGGTCGAGCGCTGGGCGGCGCTGGCCGATGAAGCACTCGAGCCCAACGTTTACCTTTCGCCGGATTTCGTGCTGCCGGCACTGCGCTACCTGACCCCGGACGCGACACCGCTGGTGGTGACCGTCGCGTCCGCCGGCAGCCCGGGCTTCGCTGCCCTGGGCGTCTTCCGCCAGGTGGCACGCAGCCGGCGGTTCCCGCTGCCGCACCTTGCGGCCTACGCCAGCAGGCACTCGTTTCTGACGGGACTGCTGGTCGCGCCCGGCGAGGCGCCGGAGGCCCTGGAAGCCCTGTTCGGGTTCGTGGCATCCCGCTCCAACCGCTGGCATGGTTTCGCCTTCCGGGAGCTGGATGCGGGCGGAGCGCTGGGACGGGCGCTGATGAACGCGGCGGCTGCCAGCGGTGCCCGCTGGGTGGAGCACGCGCATATCGAACGTGCCTTTCTCTCGGAGTCGGACCTTGCGCGGCAGCCGGTCGTGACCCATACCGGTCGCACACGACGTGAGCTCACGCGGAAGGAGCGGCGGCTGCGCGAAGCCGGTGCGTTCGAATGGCGCCTGCTGGAGGGGGGCGCGGTCGACGATGCGGCGATCTCCCGCTTTGTCGACCTGGAGCACTGCGGCTGGAAGGGCGAACGGGGATCGTCGTTGCAGTCCCGGGCCCGCGACCAGGCGTTCTTCGAGGAGGTGGTCAGGCGGCTGCGCCGGCGCGGCGACGCGTTCTTCACCGAGCTGCTCTGTGACGGGCGCGTGATCGCCTCGACCAGCAACTTCCTGTCCGGCGGCGCCGGATTCGCGTTCAAGATCGGCTGGGACACGGCGTTCCGGAAGTTCAGCCCGGGATTGATGAACGAGGTGTTGCTGCTACGGGAGGGCGAGGGCTTCCTGCGCGGCCTGCGGTTCCTCGACAGCGGCGCGGACGAGGGCTCGTTCCTCGAGAGCCTGTGGCCCGGGCGGCGGCGCCTGTCCACGGGGGTGTTCGCCACGTCGACGCTGGGCCGGGCGGCGCTGGCGGGTGTCGGATTGGCCCGGACGGTGCGGCGGCAGGGGCGGGCGATGCGACGATCGGCGTAGGTTCGTCGGCCGGCGAAGTGCCTAGCCGTTCAGGAGGCTGTCCGGTCCACCGCCGCCGGGGTGCCGGAAGCGGGGGCGGCGCCGGAACAGCGTCGCGAGGTCGCGCCGGAACGCCTGCAGGAGCGGGGCCGGGTCCGAAGCGTCGAAGGTCTGCCAGACCCGCGGGCCGCTCATCAGCGAGCCGATGTAGGACAGGACGGGCCATTCGCCGAAGCGCCGGTAGCGGCGCCAGGCGCGCAGATCGGCACCGAGGTCGACATAGCGCGGCCCGGTGCGCTGGCCGGGCGGAACCGGTCCGACATCGAGCCCGGCGGCTGCGGCGTAGGCGCACCACGGGAGGTCAATGCCACAGCGCGTGGCGAGGATGTTCCACTGGCTGACGCGGGGATTGATCTCCAGCAGCATGAATCGCCCGGTATCCGCGTGCCGCTTGAAATTCAAGTTGGCGAGCCCGGTGTAGCCGAGCGCGTCGAGCGCCCGCAGGCCCAGGGCGGCGAGGTCGGGCATGGACTCGCTGATTGCGCAGGTAGCGCTGCCGGCATGCACCGGATAGACGCGGAGCTTGCGGCCGCTGAACCAGACCGGCGGCCGTGCCGGGCTCTCCCGGAACACGTGCAGATCACGGTGTTCCTCGTCGGGGCCGGGGACGTACTCCTGCGCGAGGGTCGCCGCCCCGGCGTCCAGAAGGCGAGGTCCGAGCCGGGCCAGCTCCCCCGGCGTATCGACGCGGCGGGCCTTGCACTCGCCCAGCCATGCCTCGAGGCCGGGGAGATGCCAGGCGTCCGGAGTCCGCGGCTTGAGCATGATCGGGCAGGCAAGGCTTCCCGGCTTCCGGATCACCGTCTCCAGGGCATGGGTGCGGGGTACCGGAAGCCCGTGCACGTGGGCCAGCCCGAGGAACCGCCCCTTGTCCATCAGGGCGCCGGTCAGCGCGGGATCATCGACCAGCGGTCGCAGCACTGCGGACAGCTCGCGGTAGTGTGTCGCGATCAGTGCCAGGTCCGGGTCCGCGGTCGGAAACAGGACCGGCGGCTGTGCCTGGCGGGATGCGACGGCGGTCACCGCATTCACCAGGGAGGCGGCGTCCCGGGTGAACCGGGGCAGGTGAACGACCTGGTCGACGTGCCGGGATGCAGCCACGGGAGAGTCCGCGGCTTCGGTCACCAGCAGGATCGGCACGCCGCGTGCTCCGAGCGCGCGCACCACGCCCAGCGCGCCTTCCGAGGCGCCACCGCAGGCGAGCACGATCGCCAGGGGGAGTCGCACTCGCCGCGCGCGTGGCATGCGTCGGGGCCGTGCCGCGGAGAGCCTCAGGAGCGCCGGCCGTAGTAGCTCAGGTACCAGTCGACGAAATTCCGCACGCCGACCTCGACGGAGGTGCGGGGCCGGTACCCGGTGTCGTGCGTGAGGTCCGTGACATCGGCATACGTGTCGGGCACGTCACCCGGCTGCATGGGCAGCAGGTTCCTGTCCGCCTTCCGGTCCAGGCATTGTTCGATCACCTCGATGTAGCGCTCGAGCTCGACCGGCTTGCTGTTGCCGATGTTGTAGACCCGGAACGGGGCGCTGCTGGTGGCCGGATCCGGGGCGTCTCCCGACCAGTCGGGGGATCCGGAGGGAATCCGGTCCAGTACGCGTACCACGCCGTCCACGATGTCGTCGATGTAGGTGAAGTCTCGCCGGTGCCGGCCGTAGTTGTAGACATCGATCGGCTCGCCGGCGAGTATCGCCCGCGTGAAGCGGAACAGCGCCATGTCGGGGCGTCCCCACGGGCCGTATACGGTGAAGAAGCGAAGCCCCGTGGCAGGCAGACCGAACAGGTGGCTGTAGGTATGCGCCATCAGCTCGTTGGCACGCTTGGTAGCGGCGTAGAGCGTCAACGGGTGACCGACGTCGTCGTGGGGCGAGAAGGGCATCCGGGTGTTGCCACCATAGACCGAGCTGGTCGAGGCGTACACGAGCGATTCGACATCGTGATGGCGGCAGCACTCGAGGATGTTGAGGAACCCGACCACGTTGGAGTCGACGTAGACATGGGGGTTCTCGAGCGAGTAGCGCACTCCCGCCTGGGCCGCAAGATTGATCACTCGCTGCGGCTGATGCTCCCGGAAGGCCTGCTCCATCGCCCCGCGATCGGCGATGTCGGCGGTGATCTCCGTGAACCCGGGATATTCCAGCTTGCGCCGCAGTCGGGCCTTCTTGAGCTCCACGTCGTAGTAGGGGTTGAGGTTGTCGACGCCGACGACCTCGTCGCCCCGCTCCAGCAAACGCAGCGCGGTTGCGGAGCCGATGAACCCGGCGGTGCCGGTGACGAGCACTTTCATGACTTCTCCACTGACATGTTGCTGCGACGGGGATGCCGGTCAAGGCAGTCCCCGAACCCGTCCGCACCCGGCGCCGGGCGCCCCGATCCGATTACAGGCGCCCGTCAACGGCCTCCGCTGGTAACACGTTCTTGATGTCGAATACGATCCCGTCAGGCTTGCACAGGGCCCGGATCCTTCCGGGTCCCATCTCGATGAACTGCCGGTGCGCCACGGCCAGGATGACGGCATCGTAACCGCCTTCGGGGGGGTCCAGCACCGGCCGCACGCCGTACTCGCGCTCGGCCTCGGCCGTATCCACCCAGGGGTCGAATATCTCCACGATGGCCTGATAGTGCTGGAACTCCCGGATCATATCAATCACGCGGGTATTGCGCAGATCGGGGCAGTTCTCCTTGAAAGTGAATCCCATGACCAGCACAGCGGCTCCGGCGACATGGATCCGGCGCTGGGTGAGCAACTTGACCACGCGCTCCGCGACATAGCCGCCCATCCGGTCGTTGAGGCGCCGGCCGGCCAGGATCATCTCGGGGAAGTAGCCGATCTCCTGGGCCTTGGCGGTCAGGTAGTAGGGATCGACGCCGATGCAATGCCCGCCCACCAGCCCGGGCACGAAGGGCAGGAAGTTCCACTTGGTGCCGGCCGCGTCCAGCACTTCGCGCGTGTCGATGCCGAGCCGGTGAAAGATCATGGCCAGCTCGTTGACCAGCGCGATATTGACATCGCGCTGGGTATTCTCGATCACCTTGGCCGCCTCCGCGACGCGGATGCTGCTGGCGCGGTGCACGCCGGCCGGAATGATGCGGCCGTACAGTCCGGCGACCAGCTCCGCGGCTTCCGGGGTCGATCCCGACACGACCTTGACGATCCCGGGGAGCCGATGGTCCCGGTCTCCGGGATTGATGCGTTCGGGGCTGTAGCCGGCGTAGAAATCGCGATTGCAGGCGAGACCGGATTCCGACTCCATGATCGGGACGCAGACCTCCTCGGTGGCTCCCGGGTACACGGTCGATTCGAACACCACGACGTCACCGCGGCCCAGCACCCGCCCGACCGTGCGGCTGGCGGCTTCCAGGGGCCGCAGGTCGGGCTGCTTGTGGCGGTCGATGGGAGTGGGAACCGTTACCACGTAGACGTTGCAGTCGACCAGCTCCGAAGGATCGTCGCTGTAGCGCAGCCGGGTGGCGCATGCCAGCTCGGCGGCGTCCACCTCCAGCGTGCGGTCCCAGCCTTCGCGCAGCTCTTGCACGCGCTCGGGCTTGAGGTCGAATCCCAGCGTCGGAAAGTGCTTCCCGAACTCCACTGCCAGCGGCAGTCCGACGTAGCCGAGGCCGATCAGGCCCACGCGGCACTCTTCCAGAGTCAGCATGACAACATCCCTGTTCCGGTTGTCCCGAGCCGTGTGCCCGCGATGCACGCCGGCCCCGCGCCCGGCTTCCCCTGCCGGGCGTCCGAAGTATAGTCCAGCGTTCGCGAGCCGGCGCTCCACCCGTTAAGGGGGGTTGAGAAAACCCGCAACCCCATCTATACCTTTCTCGCAGGATGGAGACGGGCCGCGGCGGGAATGCCCGCCGACGGCGCATGCCTCACGGAACGATCTTGGACACCGGGCCGGGCTTCAGGAGGAAACCCGGGCGGTGGCTGGACCGGCGACGGGCCTGCGACATCGCCGGTCGAGGTCATGGACTGCCTGACGGGAGCTAGGGATGGCGACGGTCCGGGTCTTCAGACAATACGTTCATACCCCCTTCCTGATGCTGGCCGGGGTCGAGGCCGGCATATTCATGCTGTCCGTGTATGCGGGGGCGTACCTGCGCTTCTTCGGCGTCGCTCACGCGGTGCGGGAAAGCATCGGGCCGCTGCTGCCACGGGCGCTCGCCTACGCCGCCATCATGCTGCTCAGCATGCTGGCCCTCGGCCTGTACCAGCCCCGAATGCGCGAGAGCAGCCCCGCGGTGCTGCTGCGACTCGGGGCGGCGTTCGCCCTCGGCGGCATCGCGATGACCCTGCTGTTCTACCTGATACCGACCCTCTACCTGGGACGCGGCGCCCTTGCGCTGGCCGGGATCATGGCGTTCTTCGTCGTGGGCACGGTCCGTCCGGTGTTCATGCACACGGTGGACGAGAATCCTTTCCGGAACCGGCTCCTGGTGCTCGGCGCGGGCGTCAAGGCGGCGAGCATGATGCAGTGGCTGCGGCGGCGGTCGGACCAGCGGGATTTCCGCATCGTCGGTTTCGTGCCCACCGAGGGGGATGGCGAGGGCATCGAGGCCGCGCGCCGGATCCAGGTGGGCGAGGGCCTGTGGGACTATTGCCGCACCAACCAGATCGACGAGGTGGTGGTGGCGATGGACGAGCGCCGCAGCGCCTTTCCCACCGACCAGCTCCTGCAGTGCAAGATGGGGGGCGTCCGCGTGACCGACGTCGCCAGCTTCTTCGAGCGCGAGACGGGCAAGGTCAAGCTCGACCTGCTCTATCCCAGCTGGATGATTTTTTCGGACGGCTACCAGGCGGGCGTCGCGCAAGCCTATCTCAAGCGGACCTTCGATATCCTGGTCAGTCTGCTGCTGCTCGCCCTGACCTGGCCGGTGATGCTGGCGGTCGCGCTGGCCATCCGCGTGGAGAGCGGACGGGCAGCCCCGGTACTGTTCCGGCAGGAGCGGGTGGGGCAGCAGGGCCGCATCTTCCACATGCTCAAGTTCCGCAGCATGGTGGTGGACGCGGAGAGCGACGGGCAGGCGCGCTGGGCACAGCAGAACGACATGCGGATCACCCGCGTGGGGCGTTTCATCCGCAAGTACCGCCTGGACGAGCTGCCGCAGGTATTCAACGTCCTGCGCGGCGACATGAGCTTCGTCGGGCCCCGTCCCGAGCGGCAGGTGTTCGTCGACCGCCTCGCTGCCGTTCTCCCGTATTACGTCGAGCGGCACCGGGTCAAGCCCGGGATCACCGGCTGGGCCCAGCTGCACTACCCCTACGGCGCCTCCGAAGCGGACGCCCGGGAGAAGCTTCAGTACGACCTCTACTACGTGAAGAACTACACGCTGCTGCTGGACCTGGCGATCCTGCTGCAGACCGTCGAGGTGGTGCTGTTCGGCAAGGGGTCGCGGTGATGCGCGGGGCGATACCGTCAGTTCGGCAGGGTGGTTCGAAGCGGTCGTGCCGGATCACTGTACCAGCCGGTCACCCGGCCGTCGTGGAAGTACACCCGCGAGGCACCGTATCGCCACTGGCCGTCTCGCTTCACGTCGGGCGGGCCCTGCACGGCATAGACCTCGGCGGCCGACGATCCCACGGTGAAGCCCCAGTGCCTCGCATGCACGAGCCGGCCGCGGCGTGTCGGCGCATCCCCGTAATCCAGCGGGTACGCCGGGTCCGACTGCAGGGGATGCTGCGGCTCGCTGTGCCAGGCGATCACCTCGCCATGCGAGAAGCGCACCCAGGACGGTCCGTAGTACCAGGTATCGCCGATCACGCGGCCGGGCACCCCCTCGATGTCAAAGACGTCGCCGACGCTGGAGCCGGCTCCGAAGTGGGGCGCATCGGCAATCTCGGGGCGCGGCGCCGGCTGCCCCCGCTGATCGGGGCCGGGCGTCGCCGCGTCCACCACCGCCCGGGGCGAGGAGGGCGGCGGCTGGTGGTGGATGAGCCAGACCAGGGTCGCCGCCCCGGCGGCCGCGGCCAGGACGTAGCGGCGACGGCTCCGTCGGCGCACGGGCGCGGGCGTTGCGGAGCGGACGCGGTCCGGCGCCACCTCCGGCAGCACCCCGTGGTTCCGGTAGTAGCGGCGGAGCACGTCGTAGGCCCGGTTGATTTCGGCGCTTTGCCGGTCGGCGCGAACGCGCGCCGGCGCATCGCGCCCCGCGCGGTCGGGGTGGCAGCGACGGATCTCGCGCCGGTAGGCACGCCGGACCTCGGCCCAGCTGCAGGGCGGATCCACTCCGAGCAGGCGGTAGCAGCGTGCGATGCCCGGATCGGCGTCCATCCTCTCGGCGCTCCCGTTTCGTGTTGTTGCGTGGCGCCGCCCCCCGCGACCGCGACCCGGCGGCCGGCGTCCGTTCAGGTTCTAGTCCACTGGCCGCGAGTGTGCAACATGGCACCGCGTCGCCGGCGGTCCGTCCGTCGCAAGCATGTCCCGTATCCGGTGCATGACCGGCCTCGGGACGGGGAGATCCGGTCGTGTCTGCATTGAGGCTGTTCGCTTTGCTGTTTCTGGCGACGCTGCTCGTCGCCTGCCATCCGGCCGATCCCGCGCTGGTGCACGGTGGCGGCCCCGGCGACGGGGTGCACGTCACCCAGGGAAGCGATGGCGCGGCTGCCTCGCTGATCGGCCATACCTATCACCTGGGCGTCGACGACGTGGTGCGGGTGAGCGTCTGGGGCAACCCGGACCTTTCCGTGACGGTCCCGGTGCGGCCGGACGGGATGATCTCCGTCCCGCTGGTGGGCGACGTGCGTGCCGGCGGGCTGGCGCCGATGCAGGTGGCCAGCAACGTCGAGCATGCCCTGTCGGCCTACGTGCGCAAGCCGCAGGTGGCGGTGATCGTAACCGACCTCAAGAGCCACGAGTTTCTCACCCGCGTGCGGGTGACCGGAGCGGTCAGGCGACCGGTGACGCTCCCGTTCCGTCAGGGGATGACGGTGCTCGACGCGGTGCTGGAGGCGGGCGGCGTGAACGAGTTCGCCTCGGCCAACGGTACGGTGCTGCACCGGCGCATCCATGACCGGTCGGAAGTCCTGCACGTGGAGCTGGGGGATATCCTCAACAAGGGCAATCTCGGCACCAACTACGCCCTGCGTCCGGGCGACGTGATCACCGTGCCCGAGCGCCTGTTCTGAGGGGGGATGACCATGTCCGGCTCGACTGTCGCCAATTCTCTCGAACAGCGTCTGCGATCGCTGTTGACCGAGGCGTACCAGCACCGGCGCCTGCTCGCCGTGCTGTTCGTGGTGATCAGCCTTTCCATGAGCGTGGTCGGGGTGTTCTGGCCGAAGGTTTACACGTCCTCGGTCACGATCCTCGTGGACAATCACAACATCATCAAGCCGCTGCTCCAGGGGCAGGCGGTCCCCACGGGCGCCGTCGACCAGTCACGGGTCGCACGCGAGCTGCTCTACAGCCGTTCCGCGCTGCACCGGATCATGCAGGCCACCGGCCTGCTGGCGTCCCATCCCACGCCCGTGCAGCAACAGCGCATCGCCGAAAGGATCAAGCGTCACACCCGCGTGTTCCAGATCGGGGACAATCTGGTCAAGATCCAGTACCAGGACGATCGCCCCGGTCGCGCCAGGCAGACCGTGTCGGAGTTCGCGCAGCTGTTCATCGAGGCCAGTCTCAAGCTCAAGTCGCAGGAGAGCGATACCGCGTACGAGTTCATCGACAACCAGGTGGACGAGTACCACAAGAAGCTGGTCGGCGCGGAGAACCGGATGCGCGACTTCCGCGACACGCATCTCGATGCCAGACCGGGGACGGAGGGCACCATCGGCGACCGCATCACCACCCTGCAGGACAAGATCCAGAAGACCGAGCTGGAGCTCAAGGAGGCTCACATCAAGGAAGGCTCGCTCAAGAACCAGCTCTCCGGCGAGGCGGCGGTCACCGCCAGCATTTCCCGCGAGGGCCAGTACCAGGAGCTGATTGCCCAGCTGCAGGGCAAGCTGGCCACGCTGAGGCTGTCCTACAAGGACAGCTATCCCGACATCGTGCAGCTCAGGTACCAGATCGCCGATCTGAAGGAAGCGGTGCGACAGGAACAGAAACGGCGCGAGCTGGCGCAGAAGGCCGCGGAGGCCAGCGGCAAGACCTACGTCGACAAGAATATCCAGATGAGCCCGCTGTACGAGCGGCTGCGGCGGGAGCTTTCGGATACCCGCACCAGCATCGCGACGCTGCGCGCGCGCCGCGACGAGACGCGCAAGATGCTTTCGGACGAGGTCAACCGCGGCAAGCGCGTAAGCTCCAGCGAGGCAGTCATGGCCGAGCTCACGCGCGATTACCACGTCAACCGTGACATCTACCAGGACCTGCTCAAGCGGCGCGAGAACGCGCGCATCTCGATGAACCTGGACCGAGACCAGCAGGGCATGTCGCTGCGCGTGTACGAGCCGGCCTTCCTGCCGCTCAAACCCAGCGGTCTGCGGTTCATCCATTTCGCCGCGGGGGGCATCCTGCTGGGGTTGGCGGTGCCGTTCGGGCTGCTGCTGGCGCTGCAGGAGGTGGACCCGCGGATACGCTCGGAAGAAGCGGTGCAGCGCGCTCTCGGGCTGCCGGTCGTGGCGGTGGTCCCGGATCTCCTGATCGAGGGCGAGGTGCGCCGGGAGCGAGGTGACAGCCGCTGGGTTGCCGTGCTGCTGTTTCTCTCGATGGGCGCTTTCGTCGCCATCGGCCTGCTGAAGATGAAGGGAATCCTCTGACATGAGCATTGCGGACAAGGAACAACTGGGCGGCCGGACCGATTCCGGCTGGCCCATGGCGGCGCTGGGGGCCGGTGACAGGGAGGGGGCGCTCGCGTCCGCCGAACAGAGGCATTTCGACCTGGCCGAGCGCCAGGCTTCGCGACACGCGATCGCGCGCATGGAGGAGCCCTTCGTGTTTACCGCGAAGGAGCTGGCCGCGCGGCGGCTGTTGTCCTCCGGGACCGCCAACACGCCGGTGGGCAACGCTTTCCGCGAGCTGCGCATGCGCCTGATGCAGCGAACCGGCGGTGCCAACACCGTGGTCATGGTGACCTCCGTGATCCCCGGAGGCGGCTCCAGCTTCGTGGCCTGCAACCTGGCGGCCGCGATCGCCCTGGACGAGGCGCGCACGGCGCTGGTGCTCGACTGCAATATCCGTGCGCCCAAGGCCACCGCCTTCGCGATGCCGGAGCTGCCGCTCACGGAAACCGGGCTGAGCGACTACCTCTCGAGCAGGGACATCGTGGAAGACGAGATTATCCAGCCCACCGGGCTGCCCCGGGTGAGACTGATACCTGCCGGGACGCGCCGTGACCTGGAAGGCGAGTTCTTCAGCTCCGTGCGCATGCGGCAGCTGATGTCGGGGATCGCGCGGCGCTATCCGGAGCGCTCGCTGGTGCTGGACGCGCCGCCGGTGCAATCCTCCGCCGATACCTCGGTGCTTGCGGAGCTGTGTGACTGGGTCATGCTTGTGGTGCCGTACGGGCGGGTGACGGCGCGCCAACTCGCGGCGGCGGCGACAGCGGTGGGGGAGCGGAAGCTGCTGGGCGTGGTTCTCAACCGGAGGCCGTGGCTGCCGCCCGTGCTCCGGCGCTTCGCGGCCTAGGCTCCGGTCATGACCAGGGTGACGCGGGGACGGGGCGCGGGGCGCCTCATGGTGCTGCTCCTGGCGGCGGCGGCATTGTGGACTTCGGAGCCGGCGATGGCGCAGTTCCGGCTCAGCCTGGGCTACGACGCCCAGCACAGCGACAACATCGCGCGCGCCCCGCACGACGCCAGGAGCGAGCTGACGCACGTGCTGGCCAGTGACGTGGAGTGGCTCCAGCAGTCGCGCTGGCTGATGGCCGACGTCACCGGTTCCGCGCAGTACGAGCACTATCAGCACGGGACCTACGGGGACCAGACGCTGTACGACATGAACGGCCGGGTGGTGGGCAACCTGCTCCCCGGGCGCCTGGCGTGGACCCTCGAGGACCACGCCCGGCAGGCCCGGATCGACCAGCTGAACCCCGCCAGTCCCGGCAACATCCAGAACGAGAACGCGCTGTGGACCGGGCCGGACGCCTTCGTGCCCCTCGACCCGATCCACCAGCTGGAGCTGTCCGCACGCTACGGGGATCTGTACTACTCGGACAGCGAGATCGGCAACAAGCGTTACCAGGGAGCCGCCCGGCTGTACCGGCAGGAGAGCCCTTTCACGCGGCTGTCGCTCAACGCGGAAGCGACCCGGGTACGGTATGACAACAGCAGTGTCGCCGCGGACCAGGACTACCGGCGCGAGGATTACTATTTCGGGCTGACCCGCGAGCCGCCCCGGTCTCGGGTGGGCATCCGGCTCGGGCGCAGTTACCTGAAACGCGATAACGGCCAGCGCCTGGACGGCTCGATGATTCGCGTCGACCTCGCACGGCGGCTTTCCCGGGTGCTGACGGCGGGCATGAACGCCAGCTCGGAGCTGACGGACGCCGGGCTGGCGCTGCTCGGCGCCGCGCCCTCCACCCCGGGGGAGGTCGCCCAGGCGCCGGTTGCCGAGATCTATCGGGACCGGGTCGCGGAGCTCTACCTGACGCGCTCGACCGACGCCGGCTTCCAGGACTTTCGCATCCGCGCGGAAAAGCAGCAGTACCCGGGGCTGCCCCTCGATCAGCTGCAGCGCTCGGCGAACCTTGCCCTGGGATGGAAGCTTGGCGGCGCCATGACCCTGCAGACGGCCGCCAGCTTCATCGAAACGCGGTACGAGGACATCGGTCAGCGCGATGACGACATGCAGGCCTCGGTGACGCTGGTGCGATATCTCAGCCGGAACATCGCGACGCGGTTCGAGGTTGCACACTACCGCCGCGACAGCAGCAATGGGCTGACCGATTTCCACGAGACGCAGGTAATGGTGGGCATCGTCTGGCGCCCGATTGAACGCCGGCCCTACAGCGACCCGTTCGCGACCCGGATCGGGCCGATGCGCATGGAGCAATGAGTCGCGGGCGGCTCAACGCCGGACTATGCTTTGAACGGACGGCGGCCAGGGATTCGGCCGCGGCAGAGGGAAGGAACAGGGATGTGCGGAATCGCCGGGATTTTCTCTCGGGACGGTCGGCTTCCGCCGACGGCGGCCGAGCTCGATGTCATGCAAGGTGCGCTGGCGCACCGCGGACCCGATGACAACGGCATCCTGCTGAGCGGGAACACCGGGCTGGCGCACACGCGCCTTGCGATCATCGACCCCGCGGGCGGCGTCCAGCCCATGAGTGATGCCGGCCGCCGGGTTCACCTGGTCTTCAACGGCGAGATCTTCAACCACCCCGAGCTCCGGGCGGCCCTTGAACGCGAAGGCTGCCGCTTCCGCACCCGGTCGGACACCGAGGTCGTGCTGGAGCTCTACCGGGCCCGCGGCGAACGCTTCCTCGAGGAGCTCAACGGCCAGTTCGCCCTTGCCGTCTGGGACGAGCGCGTCCAGCGCCTGCTGCTTGCCCGGGACCGCGTCGGGATCGTGCCCCTGCACTACACGTGGCACGGCGGCCGGCTGCTCTTCGCCTCCGAAATCAAGGCCCTGTTGCCCCTGGTTCCCCGTCCCGAACCCGATGTCGAAGCGTTGGACCAGCTCATGACCCTGTGGGCCCCGGTCCCGGGCCGGACGCTGTTCCGGGGCATGCACCAACTGCGCCCCGGCGAGATGATCAGCGTGGACCGGAACGGGATGCGCCGCCGTCGCTATTGGCAGTGGGACTATCCCGACCAGGGCGATTACCTGGCGGGCAGCCCCGACAGTCTCGCCGAAGAGCTCGACGCGCTGCTGGCGGACGCGACCCGCATCCGCCTGAGGGCCGACGTGCCCGTCGCTGCCTACCTCTCGGGAGGGCTGGATTCTTCGACGCTGGTATGGCTCATCCGCCGCGCCACGCGTGCTCCGCTGAGCACCTTTTCCGTCGAATTCCCCGGTTCCTCGCTGGACGAGAGTCACCACCAGGATGCCCTGGTGCGCACGCTCGGGCTGGACCACCGTCGGCTGGCCCTCGGGGGCGACGAGATTCTGGGCGCACTAGACCAGGCCGTCTGGCACGCGGAGAGTCCGCTGTTCCGCACCGCGCCCGTCCCGCTCGGGTTGCTCTCCGGACTGGTGCGGGAGAACGGCTATCGCGTGGTGGTCACGGGCGAGGGAGCCGACGAGGTGCTCGGCGGTTACGACATCCTCAAGGAAACCAAGGTCCGCGCTTTCTGGGCCCGGCAGCCCCGGTCCCGCTGGCGTCCCCTGCTGCTGCGACGGCTGTATCCCTGGATGAACCTGGCCGGCGGCCAGAGCGACGTCTACCTGCAGCGGTTCTTCGGGCTCGGACTGGAACGGCCGGAACAGCCGTTCTTCTCGCATCTGCCGCGCTGGCGGAGCGGCTCCCGCTGCCGGGTGTTCTGGTCTGCCGACCTGCGGGAGCGGATGCGCGAGGACCCGCATGACGCGCTGGCGGCGGAGCTGCCATCACGGTTCTTCGACTACGGCCCGTTCCAGCGGGCGGCCTATCTCGAGGCGACCCACCTGCTGCCCGGCTACCTGTTGTCGACCCAGGGCGACCGCATGCTCATGTGGCACTCCGTGGAGGGGCGGTTTCCGTTCCTGGATCATCGCGTGGTCGATTTCGCCAACCGCCTGGATCCGCGCGTGAAGATGCATGTGCTGGAGGAGAAGTACCTGTTGCGGCGGGTGATGCGCGGGCGAATTCCCGATGCCGTGCTGCGACGACGGAAACAGCCGTACCGGGCACCCGCTCCGGCGGGGCTGGCCGGGGCCGGCGGTGCCGATCTCCGCGACGATCTGATGAGCGCGGAGAGCATACGTGCTGCCGGCTATTTCGACCCGGTCGCAGTGGGGCGGCTGCTCGACAAAATGGCATCCGGCCGCGCGCTGGGCCACGCGGACGGCCTGGCGGCCGCGGTGGTCCTGACGACGCAGATGTGGCACCGGCGCTTCTTCGGCGACGGAGCGGACCATTTCCGGCGGGTGCCGTCACGGGCGGTGCAGGGGATCGGGAAGGCGGTGACGGGAGACGGGGGATGACCATGAAGGACATGCTGCGAAGTTACGTGCTGGAGAACTACCTGTTCACCGACGATCCCTCCGCGCTGGCGGACGCGGATTCGTTCCTCGACAAGGGCATCATCGATTCCACGGGCATCATGGAGATCATCGCCTTCCTGGAAGTCGAGTTCGGTATCGTGGTCGAGGACCGGGAGATGGTGCCCGAGAACCTGGACTCCATCGCCAGCCTGGTGGCGTTCGTCGAACGCAAGCGCGCGGCGGCGGAGAGCTGACGCGATGGCTCCCACGCTGCTGCACGGGTTCCTCGAGCAGGCATTCCGCCAGCCGCAGGCACCCGCCTTCGCCTGCGGCACGGGCCGGGTAAGCTACGGTGATCTTTCCCGGCAGGTGCGCGGCGTCGCGGAGCACCTGCGCGCGAACGGGCTGGCGCCCGGGTCGCGGGTAGCCATGCTGTTGCCGAACGGTCCGGCGTATGCGGCCGTGCTTTACGGGATCTGGATGGCCGGCGGCGTTGCGGTCCCCATGGATCCCTCCGCGCGCACCGGGTCGGTGCGGGGCCGGCTGCGCCATGCAGGCGCGACCTGGGTGTTCGCCGCGTCACCGGTGATCGGGATCGATGCCGGGGTCCGGGTGGTCACGCTTGGGGCACCGGATACGCCGACGCCCTGGACCGCCGCGCAAGCGCCCGGGGACCAGTCGATCCCGGTGCGGTGGGGCCACACCGGCCGCTTGCCCCGTTCCGATGCACTGGCAGTGATCTCCTACACCTCGGGGACGACCGGCCGACCCAAGGGGGTCATGCTCAGCCACGCCAACCTGGCAAGCAACGCCCGGGCGATCGCCGCCTACCTGGACCTGGGCCCGGGCGAGCGGGCGCTGGCGACGCTGCCGTTCCACTACGCCTATGGCGCCTCGGTGCTGAACAGCCACCTTGCCGCCGGGGGCTGCCTGGTGGTGGGCGAGACGCTCGTATACCCGGAGCGCCTGCTGGCAAGGATCCAGCGCGAGCGCGTCACGGGGCTCCCCGGCGTACCCTCGACCTTCGCGCTGCTCGCGCCGCACCTTCGCGACACCTCCCACGACCTGCGCTGCCTGCGCTACGCCACCCAGGCGGGAGGACCAATGGCGCCGGAACTGGTCCGCGCGGTGAGTCGCCGTCTGCCATGGCTGCGCTTCTTCGTCATGTACGGCCAGACCGAGGCGACCGCGCGACTGAGCTACCTGCCGCCGCATCGGTTTGCCGACAAGCCCGGATCGGCGGGCGTGCCCGTCGCGGACACGGTCCTGGAAGTCCGCGATCGGGCGGGCGGGCGGCTGCCCGCCGGGCGCGTGGGCGAGATCTGGGCCCGCGGGCCCGGGATCATGCGCGGCTACTGGCGGGACCCGGAAGCCAGTGCGGACGTGCTCAGGGACGGCTGGCTGCGCACGGGAGACCTCGGCTGGATGGACGCGGAAGGATTCCTGTATCTGCGGGGCCGCCGCAGCCAGCTGATCAAGGTCGGGGCGCAGCGGGTCAGCCCCGAGGAGGTCGAGGAGGTGCTCGCGCGGCTGCCGTACGTCGCGGAGGCAGCGGTCATCGGGATTGCGGACAAGGTGCTCGGTCAGGTGGTCGGCGCGGTGATCGTGCCGCGCCCCGGGGCGGCCGTCGAGCCGCGGGAGGTCCAGCGCCACTGCCTGGAGCACCTGGCACGGCACAAGGTGCCCCGGTACGTCCGGGTGGCCGCGGCTCTGCCCCGGACCGCGTCCGGGAAATTGCGCCGGCACGTGCTGGCTCGTGGTATCGAGCAGGCCGGCCCGGCAGTGAAATCACAGCAGGGAAGGGCACTGTAATGGCGGCACGACTGGATGCACTGACGCCGGAGCAGGCACTCGGACTGGATCCGGCCCGGGAGACGGAACGCATCGCCTCGGGTATCCGGGAGGTGCTGGGGCGTTATCTGCACCGGCGCGGGCTGGTCGTGGCGGTTTCCGGCGGCATTGACAGCTCGGTCTGCGCCGCCCTGGCCGTGCGTGCCCTCGGAGCGGGCCGGGTGCTGGCCCTGCTGCTGCCCGAGCGCGATTCCGACCCCGACAGCACCCGCCGCGGACGGCTGCTGGTCGAGCACCTGGGCCTCGAGCACGTGGAGCAGGATATCGCCCCCGTGCTCGAGGCAGTCGGCTGCTACCGCTGGCGCGACGAGGCGATCCGCCAGGTATTCCCGGAATACGGCGACGGCTGGCGCAGCAAGATCGTGATCGCCGGCGGGCTCGACGGCCGGTACAACCACTTCGTCCTGGTCGTCTCCGATCCCGCGGGAACACAGAGCTCGCGCCGCCTGAACCTGCGCCAGTACCTGCAGGTGGTCGCCGCCACCAATTACAAGCAGCGCATCCGCAAGAACATCGAGTACTTCCACGCGGATCGCCTGAACTACGCGGTCGTGGGAACGCCCAACCGGCTGGAGTACGACCAGGGGTTCTTCGTCAAGAACGGCGACGGGGCCGCGGACCTGAAACCGATCGCCCACCTTTACAAGACGCAGGTCTACGCCCTGGCGCGCCATCTCGAGCTGCCGGAGGACATCTGCCGGGCGCGTCCCACCACGGACACCTACAGTCTCCCGCAGGGACAGGACGAGTTCTATTTCGCCCTGCCGTACGAGCAGATGGACCTGGCCCTGTGGGCGTTCAATCACGGTCTGCCGGCACAGCGGGCGGCACGCTGGCTGGGGATCCCGGAGGACCGGGCGCGATTGGTGTACCGCGACATCGAAGCCAAGCGGAGCGCGACCGCCTACCACCACGCCTCACCGCTTCTCCTGGCCCCCGTGCCGGAGGTTGCCCCCGGCCATGGCTAGCGCGATCGCTTCCCGCACGCGGGACCGTATTCCCGAGAGCAGCGGCTTCCTGGAGAACCGTCGGGGCCGGAGGCTGTTTCACGTCATGACCGGGAAGGCGGGGATGCGCGAAGGCTGGATCTTCTGCAACCCGTTCCTGGAGGAGAAAGTGTTCACGCAGCCGGTCTATCGGCACTTCGCCCGGACGCTGGCCGCGAGGGGCGAGTGGGTGCTGCGTTTCGATTACGAGGGGGACGGCGACAGCGAGGGCGAACTCGACGGCCTCGACCTGGCCGCCTGGATCGACGACGTCGAGGACATGGCCGAGATCGCCCGGAATCGCCTTGGCATCCGCATGTTGCGGTTGTTCGGTCTGCGCCTCGGGGGGGCCATCGCCGTGAGCGCGGCCGCCCGGGTCGGGGCCCGGTCGGTGCACACCTGGCACCCGGTGGTGAAGGGGGGGGCGTATTTCCTGGAGTGCCTGCGCTACAACCTCACGACCCAGCTGGCCACGCACCGGCGGATCGTGCAGGACCGCGGCCACCTGCTGGCGCAGCTCGAAGCCGGCCAGCCGGTGAATATCCTGGGCTACCAGGTGGGGCCCGCCCTCGCGGCTTCCGTGCGCGGGTTCGATCTTGTCGAGGCGGCGCAGGTCGCGGGGTGCCGGGTGGATGTAATCGGTTTCGCGCGCGCGAGCGAGGCGGGAGGAGTCTGGCGGCAGCTGGAACAGCTGCCGAACGTCGCATTCCGTGCGCTTGCCGTGCCGCAGTTCTGGCACGAGCCGCGATTCCACGATGCGGCACAACCCGGGCTGATCGAGGCCAGCCTGGAAATGTTCTGCGACATTCAGTGAGAAGCGAGGCGGACATGCGCTGCAGGGAAGAGCCACTCGAGCTGCGCGGACCGGACGACCTCACCCTGCGTGGCATACTCACGATGCCCGGAGGCGTGACGGAGAGGGGCAACGGCATCTGCATGCTGCTGCTGCCTGCCGGGCTGAAGTACCGGACCGGCCCCCACCGCTTCTACGTGCACCTGGCCCGGAAGCTGGCGGCGGACGGGGTCACGACGTTGCGCATGGATACGGTGGGCGTGGGCGAGAGCGACGGCGACCTGCCTGCCGCGCCGGTGCAGGAGCTGCGCGACAGCGTCGAGGGAGGACGTTTCGTGCGCGATGCCCTCGCCGGTGCGGCGCAGCTCCGGCGCCGTTTTCGCGTGCGCCGCGTGGTACTCGGGGGCATCTGCGGAGGTGCCGTAACGGCACAGCTGGCGGCAGCGGAGCGGCCGGATCTCGTCGCCGGCGTGCTGTCCGTCAACACCTCCGTGGGCGTCTCGGCGGCGCCGTCCGGCCCCACGCCGACGCGCCTGCGGCGGAACATGCACGACTACCTGGCCAAGCTTCGCTCGCGGGCCGCCTGGAGCCGCCTGCTGCGGGGCGAGAGCGATTTCTCGGCGATCGGCGCAACGCTCTCCGGCCTGGTTTCCGCACCGCTGTCGAGGATCGAGGCACTCCCCGCCCGGGAGGCTCGTGCGAGCCAGCTCTTCCTGGACAGCTTCGGCTACCTGGAACGCGCCGGCATCCCGCACCTGATGCTGTTCGGCGGCAACGACAACCGCTGGTTCGAATTCCAGGACCTGGTTCTCGGGCCGGAGCTGGACGGACGCCGCGACGGCGGGAGCTATCGGATTCGCGTGATCCCCGACGCCAACCACGAGCTGCATCTCCCGGAGTGGCAGGCCAGTGCGTTGGAGCAGATCCGCGAGTGGTTCGCGCGGTTCGCCGAGCGTGAGGTGCCCGCACATGCATGATCCGGTCATGGGAACAGGCGGTCCGGTGGCGGCGGCCACCGCCGCGGCAGCGCGCGACGCCGGCGGCCGGACACGTACGCTGCGCGTATTGACCGTCGTCGACGGGTACTTCCCCAGCCTCGGGGGCACCGAGATGCAGGCGGCGCTGCTCAGCCGGGAGCTTGCGAGCCGCGGCGTGCGCGTGGAGATCATGGCCCCCAGGCTGCTGCCGCGGCAGGCCCTGGAGACCGACCTGCACGGTGTCCCGCTGCACCGCATTCCGTATCCGCGAATCCGCGGCATCGGCGCGGCCATCCTGGGCCTGCGGTTCGCGGCCTGCCTGCTGCGCCGGCGCCACGACTTCGATGCGATCCACGTGCATACCGTCAGCAACCTGGCGGCGGTCGCCGGCGTGCTGCGACCCTGGCTCGGCGCCACGCTGGTGGCAAAGGTCTCCGGGGCCTGGGAGTTCGAGGGGGGGCTGCTGGACCCGGCGCTGCGGACGCGGTGGCTGCACCGACTGATGAATGCGGCCATGCGGCGCTACGACGCCATCCAGACGATCAGCGACTATACTCGGGAGCGCCTCCTCGCGGCCGGGTATGCCGAGGATCGACTGGCGATGATTCCCAATGCCGTGGACCTGGAGCGCTTCAGCAACGCTCGCCGGGGGCCCGGCGATGGGGGCCCGCTGCGGGTCCTCTACGCGGGCCGCCTCGACCGCGTGAAGGGCGTCGACGTGCTGCTGCGCGCGTGGCGCGAGCTGGACGACCAGGGCGGGCTGCCGGCCGGGACAGAGCTGCAGCTTGCCGGCGACGGGCCGGACCGGGACAGCCTCGAGAGACTGGCCCGGGTGCTCGGCGTGGACGGCAGCGTACGGTTCCTGGGTGGGCGTGACGACGTCCCGGAGCTGATGGCCGGCGCGGATGTCTATGTCCAGCCCTCGCGTCAGGAAGGGCTGCCAAATGCAGTGCTGGAGGCGATGTGCTCAGGCCTGCCGGTCGTCGCCACCCGGGTCAGCGGCAGCGTCGAGCTGGTCCGGGACGGATGGAACGGTCTGCTGGTGGCGTCCGAGCGACCCGCTGACCTCGCGGCGGCGGTCGGGCGGTTGTTGGCGGCGAAGCGGCTGCGGCGGCAGATGGGGGCGCGCTCGCGCGAGATCATCGAATCGACGTATCAGGTCCCGGTCGTGCTCGGCGCGCTGACCCGGCTTTACGGCAGCAGACGCCGGCGTTGAGCGCCGGTTGCCGGGGCGCACCGGATCGACGGACAGGCAGGGTTTACTGGCGCCGGCCACGGAGGCCGACGCGGAGGTCGCACTGGATGGACATGGAAGTCGTCACGGACGCGGCCGGGCTGCACGCGCTGCGGTCCGACTGGGACCGCCTGAGCGGGGAGGACCCGCTGGCGAACGTGTTCACCAGCTGGGATTGGCACGCCAGCTGGTGGAGGCACTACGGGACGGGGCGGCGCCTTCAGGTGCTGGTGGCCCGCGAACAGGGCCGCGCGGTGGCCATACTGCCTCTCTACCTGGAGCGCGCCCGCGCCCTGCGTGTGCTGCCCCTGCGGCGGCTGCGATACGTCGGGACCGGCGGCGATACCTCGCCGGACTACCTGGCGCCCGTGTGTGCTCCGGGCGCCGCCGAGTCCGCGCAGCGGGCGTTGGCGGGGTATCTGACGCGCCGGCCCGCCCCCTGGGACCTGCTGTCGCTCACCGACATGCCGGCGGAGCACCCGTTCGGCGCGCTCGTCGCGGAGCTGGCGGGCGAGCAGGGTTTCACGGTGCGGAAAGGGACCAGCGCGAACACCTTCGCCATCCGCCTGCCCGGCGACTACGAGACGTATCTGGCCGGGCTCAGCATGAACTGGCGCAAGCAGGTTCGGCGTCGCCGGCGGCGGCTGGAGCGTGCCGGGGCGCGCTTCTACCAGTGGCAGGATGCGCTCACCCTGGACGGGGCCATGAGCCACCTTGGCAGGCTGCACCGGCGGCGCTTCGCGGACCGCGCGGAACGTTACGGCTTCTCCAGCGACAGCTACACGGGCTTCCATCTCGAGCTGGCCTCGCGGCTGATGGGGCAGAATCGGCTCCGGCTGTACTGCCTGGAGCTCGATGGGGAGGTCATCGCGATGCTCTACTGTTTCCGCTGGCGGGACCGCGTGTCCTGCTTCCAGGGCGGATTCGAGCCGTCGTCGAGCACGTGGGCCCCGGGGGTCGCGCTGTTCGGTTACGCCATCGAGCAGTCGATCGCCGAGGGAGCGGTCGTCTTCGACATGCTCAAGGGCAAGTACGACTACAAGAAGGCGCTGTGCAACGCAAGCGGGGAGACGCTCTACCTGGACGTGATCGCCCGCACCGCCCCGGGATGGGCATACGAGCTGCGCCGCCACCGGTTGCCGGCTCTCAAGCGGAGCCTGCCGCACCGGGTTCCGGCCGAACCGGTCCTGGCGGGGCTGGAAGCGGGGGGCGACGATGGCAGCGACGCTTGACCGCCTGGCGGCCCATGTCTCGCGCTATTCCGCCGGCAACCTGGTGGTCACGCTGGCCGGGTTCATCTCGTTCCCCATCCTGACCCGCCTGTTCTCGGTCAGCGACTACGGCCTGCTCAGCCTGGTCTCGGCGACGCTCATGATCCTCGTGGCGTGCGGCAAGGCCGGCATCCAGAACTCGGTGCTGCGCTTCTACTCGGAGATCCGCGCCGGCGACGGGCCGTTTACCCTGTCCTCGTATTACGCCACGGTCGTCATCGGCATGACGATCGGCGGGGTGCTGGTCGCGCTGCTCTGGTTTCTCGCCAACGCCCTGGCGCCCTTCCACTGGTGGCCCGTTCCGGGTCGCCGCCTGCTGCCGCTGGTAGTCGCGCTGCTCGTCCTGGTACGGGTGCTGGACAGCGCGTTCATGAACATGCTGCGGGCGCAGGAGCGCAGCGGCCTCTACAGCCTGTATCAGGTGCTGCGCCGCTACGGCACCCTGGCAGTGATCCTGGCGACCCTGATCCTGGTCTCGCGCAGCGTGGAGGGATTCTTCAGCGCCACGCTGGTGGGGGAGCTCGCCGCGGTCAGCGTGCTGGGCTGGCTGCTGCTGACGAAAGTCCACTGGTCACCGACGGATTTTTCGCGCCAGCTCATGATCCGGATGCTCAGCTTCGGGGTGCCCCTGATCGGCTACGAGCTGGCCGGGCAGATCCTCAGCATCGGGGACCGGTACGTGATCCAGTGGGCACTGGGATCCGCCGCGCTGGGGTCCTACGCGGCGGCCTACAACATGTGCGAGTACGCCAATGGCGTGGTCGTGGCCTCCCTGGTGAGCGCCATCCTGCCCACCTACCTGCGGCTCTGGTCCGACGAGGGCGAGACGGCCACCCGCGAGTTCCTGCAGCGCAGCCTGCACTTCTACCTCATGGCCGCGCTGCCGGTGATCGTGGGGCTGACGGCGGTGGGGCCCGAGCTCCTGACTCTGCTCGCCTCCAGCAAATATGCGCTGGGCGGCGTGGTGATCCCGTGGGCGATCGCGGGGATGGTGCTGGACGGGAGCGTGGTGATGTTCGGGGCCGGCCTGTACATCCGCAAGCGCGGCGCCACGATGATGCTCCTGGTGGCAGGGGCCGCCGTCTTCAACATCCTCCTCAATCTGGTGCTGGTGCCGCGCCTGGGAATCCAGGGCGCAGCGATCGCCACGCTGGTCAGCTACCTGGGCCTGACCGCCGCGACCGGGCTGGCGGCGCGCCGCGTGATCCGGCTCGGGCTGCCGCTCGGCAGTACCGCCAAGTTCGGCCTGATCGCGCTCAGCATGTATCCGGTCGTAACGGCGATACACACGGGGTCGCTGGTGGCGACGATCCTGCTCCGGGTCGTCACCGGGGTCCTCTGGTACGGGGCGCTCGTCACGCTGGCCGACGGCGAAACGCGGCAGATGCTGTGGCAGGTGCTCGCTGCCCTGCGGCGCCGGCCGGTGGGCAGCGGCAGCCACTGAGCGGAGAAAACCATGCAAGACAGGGGATTCACGGTCATGGAAGGATCCGACACGGACCCCGCCGGAGGCGGCGTGCCCCGCGTCAGCGTGGTGATCCCCGCCTACAACCGGGGGGCGACCCTGCCGGCGGCGATCGACAGCGTGCTGGACCAGGGCGGGCCCGCGTGCGAGGTGATCGTCGTCGATGACGGTTCGCGGGATGCCACGGCCGAGGTGCTGGCGGGATACGGCTCGCGCATCCGGGTGGTACGCAAGGCGAACGGCGGACTGGCGTCCGCGCGCAATGCGGGCATGCGCGTGGCGCGCGGCGAATTCGTCGCCTGGCTGGATTCCGACGATGTCTGGCTGCCCGGCAAGCTCGCGGAGCAGATGCGGGTGCTGGAGGGCCGACCGGAAGTGATGCTCGTCTGCTCGGATTTCGCGGCCTTCAATGATCAGGGCGTGTTCGACTCCAGCCACATCTCGAGCTACTACAGCGCCGTCCAGCGCTGCGGCCGCGACTTCCTGGCCCTGTACGGGGGGCGGCTTCCGGACGTCGAGCAGGCCGGCGGTCCGCGGGTGTACGGCGGCCGGGTGTACGAGACCCTCGCCCTGGGCAACTTCGTACACCCGCCGACAGTCATCTTCCGCCGGCAGGCACTGGCGCTGGTGGGGGAAGAGGACGAGACGCTGGACGACTGCGCCGACTACGATTTCTTCCTGCGAGTGGCCCGGGTCGGCAGCCTGGCCTACGTGGACAGCCCGCTGCTGGGTTACCGCTACGGGGCGAACCAGATGTCGGCCGACACCCACCTGGCGCGCCAGCGTGCCGCGCTCATCCGGCTGCTGGACAAGCTGGTGCGCCGCGACCCGCACCTGCCGCGCCGCCAGCCCCAGGTATTCCGCTGCCGCATCGGGGAGGCGCTGATCGCGGCGGCGCACGAGCATGCCGAGACGCAGCCCGGCGCTGCGCTGCGCTATCTGGCGCGTGCGGCCCGCCTGGGCTACCTGCCCCCGCGCACGCTTCGGGTGTTCGCCCGCATGCTGTTGCCCCGTGCGGTGCTGGAAGCGCGCCGCCGCCGTCTCGCGGGAGCCCGGTCGTGATGCGCGCGGCGAAGCGGGGAATCAAGGCTGCCTGGGCGGCGTCACCGGTATGGAACGGACCGGCGCGGGCGGTGCGCCCGCCCGGAGCGCTGGTGCTGATGTACCACCGCGTGGCGTCGGGACCGAGTCTGCTCGGCGGCCTCGATCTCGCACTGTTCCGCCGGCAGCTCGAGTGGCTGGCACGGCACTGCCGGATGATCGGTCCGGACGACCTGCCGCGCGCCGTCCAGAGCGGACGTTCCGCCCGCCCGCCCGTCCTGTTGACGTTCGACGATGGCTACCGCTGCGTGCACGACCTCGTGTATCCGGTGCTGCGCGAGTACGGGATACCCGCAGTCGTGTTCCTGGCGACGGGCGCGATCGACAGTGGCCGGCCGCTCTGGACGGACTTCGTCGACCTGGCCTTCCGGGAAACCTCGCACCGCGAGGCGCGCCTGCCATGGAGCCCGGATACGCCGGTGGCGCTGGCCACGCCCGGCCAGCGGAGTCTCGAGGCGGCGCGGGCCAAGGCCCGCCTCAAGGCGAGCCCGGACACCCGGCGCCAGCACGACGTGGCACAGCTCGCGCGCAATCTCGGCGTGCAGGACACCCTGGAGGAGTTGCCCCGGCAGATGCTGAGCTGGGACGAGGCGCGCGCCATCGGCGACCTCTGCCTGTTCGCCGGTCACACGCACACCCATCCCATCATGTCGCGGGTCGAGTTCCCGCGGCTGACCTGGGAGATCCGCACCTGCCGTGACCGCATCCGGGAAGAGCTCGGCTACGCGCCACGCTGGTTCGCCTATCCCAACGGCACCGCGGCCGATTTCGACGCACGCTGCCGCTCCCTGCTGCAGGAGAACGGCTTTCGGGTGGCGTGCTCGACCATCGAGGGCTTCAACGGCCCCGACACGGACTGGATGGCGCTGAAGCGTCTGCCGACCACGGCCGCCACGGTGGGGGATTTCGTCTGGCTGATTTCCGGGCCGCAGTGGAGGGGAGCGACATGACCGCGACCTTCTGGATCGTCGTCGCCCTGGTGATCTACACGTACGCGGGCTACCCGCTGTTCGTGCAGCTGCTCGCGCGCTTTCGGGGGAGTCCCGATCGGGCGCCGGCGGCGCCCGCGCGCTGGCCGACGGTGAGCGTGATCGTGGCCGTGCACAACGGCGAGCCCCACGTGCGTCGCAAGGCAGGCAACCTGGCGGCGCTGGCGTATCCGGGGGATCCGCCGGAAATCATCTTCGTCTCCGATGGCTCCGACGACGGTACCGACTCGATCCTGCGGGAGCTGCCGGGGATCGTGATGGCTCGCTACCAGCCGAGGTCGGGCAAGCCGACTGCGCTGAACCTCGGGGCCACGCTCGCCGGCGGCGAGGTGCTGGTGTTCACGGACGTGCGGCAGCTGCTCGATGGCGCGGCGCTGCCGCGGCTGGTGGCGCGCCTGCTCGAGCCCGGCGTCGGGGCGGTGAGCGGGGAGCTCTGCCACCGTGATGCCGCTACGGGTGCTGCGCGCGACGTGGGCCTGTACTGGCGGTACGAGAAGGCGATCCGCCGGGCCGAGAGCCGCCTGCATTCGACCGCCGGCGTCACCGGCGCCCTGTATGCCATCCGGCGCTCGGACTTCGGTGGCCTTCCGGGCGACACCATCCTCGACGATTTCGAGGTGCCCGCCCGCGTGCTCCGGACGGGCCGGCGCGTGGTGCTGGAATCCGGGGCGCGCTGTTACGACGAGCTGGAGAACACCAGCGCCGGAGAGCGGCGACGCAAGGTGCGCACCCTTGCCGGCAACTTCCAGTCGTTCGCCCGCAACCCCTGGCTGTTCCTGCCCTGGCGCAACCCGGTGTTCTGGCAGTTCGTCTCGCACAAGGTCCTGCGCCTGCTCGTGCCGTATGCACTGTTGGCCGCACTGGTGCTCCCTTTCGCGATCGGGGGCACCCTGTACCGGATGGCGTTCGTCGCCCAGGCGCTGTTCTACCTCATGGCGCTCGCGGGGCTGACGTGGCAGCGACTGCGGGCGGTGCGCGTGGTCAGCTTCGCGGCGGTGTTCGTCGAGCTGAACTGGGCCGCCGTGGCCGGCCTGGGACGCTTTCTCGGTCGCCGGATCGATGTGAGGTGGGCCACATGAACGCCGGGTCACGGCTGTCCGTGCTCATGTACCACGCGGTCTACGACGGCCCGGCCGAACGCCTCGCGCTGGCACCGGAGGAGCGACCGTACGCGGTCTCCCGCAGGGACTTCGAGGCTCAGCTGGACATGCTCGCGGGCGAGCGCCTGGCGGTGGTCGACCCCGGGCTGCCGGATGGGTTCGGTGCCGGCCGCGCGCACGGGGTGCTGCTCACCTTCGATGACGGCCATCGCAGTTGGCATCGGCACGTTCTGCCCGCGCTTCGCGAGCGTCGGCTCAAAGGATTGTTTTTCGTGAGTACCGGGCTGGTCGGCACGCGCCAGGACTACTGCGACTGGACCGAACTGGCGGAGCTCGCCGCCGAAGGCAACTGCATCGGCTCGCACGGGGTTACGCACCGCTTTCTCGACGATCTGCGCGGCGAACCACTGGTGCGTGAGCTGGCCGACTCGCGCGAGACCATCCGGGCTCGCCTGGGCGGCCCGGTCACCGCGATCGCCTTCCCCGGTGGACGCTTCCGGGGGCGGACGCTGGCAAATGGGCGGGCGGCGGGATACCGGTTCTTCTATACTTCCCGCATCGGGATCGTCGCCGCGCAGGATGTGCGGCGCGGCCTGCCGGTTCCGCGGATCGCCGTGAGGGACGGGATGTCGGCGGCCGGGTTCCGGGCCCTGGCACGGGGCGAGCCGGCAACGATGGCACGGCATCGTGCGGTTGCGGCAGCGAAGACCACGGCAAGGAAGCTACTGGGAAATCGCATCTATCATGGCCTATACAGGAAGTTTGCGGCCTGACCGGGTAAACGCGCGGGACCCGGAGCCGAATCCGGCCAGCAGGACGATCCTGCTGCGCACGCTCGGCTTTCTCGCGGTGCCGGGCAGCATCCTGGCACTGTCGATGGTGCTGCATGTTCGCATCCCCTCGCCTCTGCTTTACGCCCTGGCCGGCGTGGTCGGGCTGATCATTGGTGTGCGCAGCCTCACCGACCCCGAGTGGTTGATGGCCGGTTTTCTCCTGTACATGCCGTTGAGCAAGGAGGTGATCGTGCCCCTTGCCCCCGGGGTCAACGGCGTGAACATCTTTACCGCCATGCTGATCCTCGCGGCGGTGGTCACCTCGCGTCGCGACGGCCGGCCCTTCATGCCGCGGGTCCCGCACACGCGGCTGATGACCTGGTGGGCGATCCTGAGTTGCTTCTCGGTGGTGACGCTGATCCTGCGTCCGGGCGGGCTCAGCTACCTGGTCGACGACGTTGCGCTGGACTTCAAGGGCTGGCTCGACCAGTTCTTCGTATTCTTCCTTTTCGTCAGTCTGATCCGCGACGGCGAGATGGCACGGCGGATGGTCGTGTACATGATGGTCGGCGCGGTGCTCGCCTACGTGCTGGGCTTCCAGGAGATGCTGGACAAGCAGGGTCTGGCGAGCCTCGAGAAATCACGCGTGCTCGGGCCCCAGCTGCAGCCGAACAGCTTCGGGGCCTTCATCGTCTACTCGCTGCCGCCGTTCATCGGCCTGTTCGCGGTCAACCTGCGCCGGATCCGGGCGTGGCTCTCGTTGCCGGCCTTCGCCCTGGTCGCCAAGGTCCTGCTGGCGACGTTCTCGCGCGGGGCCTACCTGGCCATGGGGGCGACTGCGCTCGCAGCCGGTTATCTGCGCGGCAAGTGGCTTCTGGCCGCCGGTCTCGGGGGCGTACTGATCGTGGTCCTGTACCTGCCGCAGCTGCTGCCCGGCTCGCTGGTGGCCCGAATGGACGACACCATGGTGCAGAGCGCCTATTCGGAGCACGTGGACAAGAGCTCCGAGACGCGCCTGATCCTGTGGCATGCCGGCGTCGACATGACCCTGGAGAGCCCCGTGTTCGGCAAGGGCTTCCGGGTCTTTCCCCTGCTCAAGAGCGAGTACACCGAGCGGCCGGTGGCGGAGAGCGACAACCACAACATGTACCTGTACATCAGCTCCCAGATGGGGATCCCGGCGGTGGTCGTGTTCCTCCTGATCCTGTACCGCCTCTACCGCTCGGGCAAAACCGTCTATCGCAACAGCCGGGACCGTTTCAACCGCGCCGTGGGATTGGGCGGGGCGATGATGGCGGTCGGTGTGGCGGTGACCAACATGTTCGGCTCGCGCATGACCAACATCGAGGTGTGCGGCTACGTCTGGGTCTATTTTGCGGTGCTGTCGCACTTGTTGATCGAGCTGCGTGACAACGAGGAGGCGGAAGGTGCGAGCGCCGACTGATCGGCCCCTGGTCGTGCATATCATCGACGAGCTTCCGCCCGATGGGGCGGAACGGCTGCTCGTGGACATACTGCGTCATCGCAGTGGCTCATACGACTATCGCGTCGTCTGTCTGGTCGATGGCGGGGCGCTGGTATCGGAGATCGAAGCGCAGGGTGTGCCGGTCACGGTTCTCGGGAGGCGCTGGCGCTTCGATCCGGCCCTCCTGGTGCGCCTGACGCGCCTGCTCGCACGGCACCGCCCGGTGGCCGTGCACACGCATCTGTCCTCGGCCGACCTCTGGGGGCGCTTCGCCGCCTGGCTGGCCGGGGTTCCGGGCATCTTCTGCACGGTCCACAACATCTACACCGCGAAGAGCATCACGCACCGACTGCTCGACCGGGTGCTGGCGCGTGTGACCCGTCAGATCGTGGCGTGCTCGCAGGAGGTCGCGGATTCCCTGGTGCGGACGGAGCACATCCCTGCGAGGCGCGTGCTCGCGATCGCCAACGGCATCGATCTGGACCGGTTCACGGACGTCCCTCCGGCTGATCTCGGGGCGATGTTCGGGGTTCGCCGGGAGGTCCGTTACCTGGCGGTGGTGGGTCGGCTGCATGAGCAGAAGGGTCACCGCGACATCCTGCCCGTGCTCGCGCGGCTGAAGGCCGACGGCCCGGCGTTCCACATGCTGTTCATCGGCGACGGCGACCGCCGGAAGGCAATCGAGGACGATATCGTGCGGCTCGGGCTGGAGCGAGTCGTCACCGTCACCGGCTACCGCGACGACATCCCGCAGCTGCTGGCGGCGGTGGACGTGGTCGCGATGCCGTCGCGCTGGGAGGGGTTGCCGATGGCACTGCTGGAAGCCATGGCCATGGGGCGCGCGGTCATTGCGTCACCTGTCGGCGGGGTCCCCGGCGTGATCGACCACCAGCGCAACGGACTGCTGGTACCGCGGGACGATCCCGACGGCTGGTATCGCTCTCTGGTGGAGCTCATGCTCAGTCCGGGGCTGCGGGAAACCCTGGGATCCGGTGCCCGACGGACGGTACGCGAGCATTATTCCGCGGAGGCCGTCGCGCGCCGCTACGAGAGCCTGTACGACGGGGTGATGAGGACGCCGGGAGCGCTGGCCGGCAGGGTGGCCGGGAGAAACGGGTCATGAGCGTCGGCCCGCCGCGGAAGCTCCTGGCGACCGGAATGCTGCCCTTCACGGCTGCCTGGCAGCAGCTCCGGCCGGGACTGCGGATCCTCATGTATCACCGGGTCCGGCCGGTGTCGCAGTACGATCAGCTCAGTGTCACGCCCTCACGCTTCGAGGCGCAGCTGTCGGTGCTGGCGGCACGCGCCCGGATCGTCTCCCTGGAACAGGCGCTCGCGGAATGGAAGGAGGCACCACGGCGCCCGGCCTCGGTGGCAGTCACCTTCGACGACGGCTATCGGGACAACCTGCTGTATGCGCTGCCGGCGCTGCGCCGGTTGGGGGTGCCGGCAACGGTCTTCGTGACGACGTGCTTCTGCGATCAGACCCGGGTTCATCCGCGTTATGCCGGTGAGCCGGGCCCGGTGCACCTGGACTGGGACGAGGTGAGGTGGCTGGGACGGCAGGCCGGGATCAGCATCGGTTCCCACGGCGTGACGCACGCTCGCCTCGCGCAATGCACCGACGAGGAGTCCTGGCAGGAGATCGTCGGCAGCCGGCAGGCGATCGAGCGAGAGCTCGGGGACGCGGCGCCGATCTTCTGTTACCCGTCCGGGGACTTCGGTGCACGTGAGGTCCGCTACGTCCGCGACGCCGGGTATCGTGCCGCCGTGACGGTCGCGCCGGGCGTGAACCGGGCGGCGACGGATGTATTCTCCCTGCGCCGGACCGAAATGACCGATCGGGACGGTCCGCTCGAGCTTCGCCTGAAGCTCGCGGGGGCGTTCGACCCGATGCACTCGCTGCTGCACCGGCGCCGGCTGAGTCGGTTCTCGCGGGAGGCCGGGCGGATGGGGACGGCATGAGACTGCTCTATCTCATGACCGAGCCGTTCGGCGTGGGCGGAGTGCAGTCGGACATACTCGCGCTCACGGAGCTGCTCGTTCCGAGAGGGCACCAGGTGTACGTCGCGACCCGACCGGGATCGCTGCTGCCGGAGCTCCAGGCCCGCGGCGCGCGCTTCCGGGAGATCGATTTCCACTTCCGCAAGCCCGCCGCCCTGAGGCGCGCGATGAAGCATCTGCGGCGTCTCGTCCGGGAAGAGCGCATCGAGGTGCTCGCTCCCCAGTCCGTGCGCTCCACCGTGACCAGCTGGCTGAGCCTGAGGATGCTGCCGACCGGGTATCGCGTGCCCGCTACCGGGCGCCGGCTGCCGATCGTGACCACCGTGCACAATATCCACAATCCCGCACATTTCGCCTATGCGGGCCATATCCTGGCGCACTGTGCGGACTTCGTGATCTTCGAGTCGCACTACGAACGCGACCGCGTGATCGCCGGAGGACTGCCTTCCCGGCGCAGCGTGGTCATCCACAGCGGGATCGACGTCGACGGCCTGCGCGCGGGGCAGCCGCCAGCGTTGCTGGCGCAACGCTACGGGCTGCGGCCCGGGGAGCACCACGTCTACGGCATCGTGGCCCGACTCTCCCCGGAGAAGGGGCACCGGTTCCTGCTCGAGGCGTTCGCGCGCGTGCACGGGGCTGATCCGGCAGCGCGGCTTTTGATCGTGGGGGATGGGCCCCTGGACGGCGATCTCAGGCGCCAGGCCGCGGAGCTCGGGATCTCGCCGGTGGTGGTTTTCGCCGGACTCCAGCGGGATGTCGCTTCGCATTTCGCCCTCATGGACGTGTTCGTGCTGGCATCCACCCGGGAATCGTTCCCGCTGGCAGCGCGGGAGGCGATGGCCGCGGGGCTTGCGGTCATCGCACCGGCCATCGGCGGTTGCCCCGAGGTGGTTGCGGACGGCGAAACGGGACTGTTGTACCCCGCCGCCGACGTGGCGGCGCTGGCCCGGTGCATGCTCCGCGTGCGGCGCGAGGACCTCTGGCGGAAATTCGGACGGGCGGGCCGGGAACGCGCCGTGGGCCTCTTTGCGCGGCAACAGTGGGTTGCGCGGGACGAGCGCGTCTACCTGCGTTACGCCCAACCCGGACCGGAACCCCTGCCATCCGACATCTGCAGCGCGATTGCGGGCGAATGATGCCTCCGCTCGGGGACAGGTCCGCGCCGACCGGCCGGGCTCCCGTTTCCGGCGTGCCCTGAGAGGCGCCGATTCCGATGTTCTGGTTCGAGCTCCTGGTCGCGCCGGTTGCCCTTGTCGCATGGGGTCTGCTGCTGGTTGCGCTGTTGCTCTGGCGCAGCGACAGCCGGGCGGCCTTCCGGCTCTGTCTCGGCGTGCTCGTGTTCTACGTGGCTGCCGCCACGCCGCTGGGGGCCAATGCTCTCGCCGGCGCCCTCGAGGCCCGCGCGCAGCGCGACGCCTGCCCGCCGGACCGGGCCCCTGCAGCGATCGTGATCCTGGCCGGAGGCGTGCGCGGCGATCCGGACCATGCGACGGAGGTCGACCGGCTGCGACTTGCCACCCTGCGCCGGACCCTGGCGGGCGCACGGCTGGCGCGCGCCCATCCGGCCTGGCGGGTGATCGTCTCGGGGGGTGAGGGCGGGAGGAACTCCGAGGCGGACCTGATGGCGAATCTGCTCGTCCAGCTGGGTATCGGCAGCGGGCGCATCACGCGGGATTCGCGCTCTCGCAATACCTGGCAGAGCGCCGTTGCCGTAACCCGCCTGGCGCGGACCGTTGGGGTGGCGAGGCTGGTGCTGGTGACGTCCGCCATGCACATGCCACGGGCCGCCGCGGTGTTTCGCGCGCAAGGGCTGGCCCTGTGCCGCTACCCGGTGGATTACCGCCACGTCAGCCCCGATCTCCCGGGGGCCCTGGTTCCCCAGATCAGCGCGCTGGTCAAGACCCACCGGGCCTTGCACGAGATCGTCGGCTGCCTGTGGTACTGGCTGCGGGGGCGTTTCACGCCCCCGCAGCCGGACCGGCGTCCGTGACCCCCTCCTGCTAGGGTTTGTAGCTCGGCAGCTCGATCACGTAAGTGTCGATCGGGCCCGAGCTGTTGCCCCAGTCGCTGCCGAAGATCGCGCGGGTGCCGCTGGGGCTGGCCGTCACGTGGGGCTCGGCGAAATAGTCCTGACCGGTGGTCCGGTCATGCGCCAGGCGGCACACCACCGTCTCCCCGGGGTTGGTGTCCGCCAGGATGACCTCGTTGTCCAGCGGCCCCTGGCTGCTCGGCTTGACCGCACCGATCGTGGACACGTAGACCCAGCCCGGCTTCTTGTACGCCATCGCGGACAGGTGCGTGCCGCTGGGGGGATAGGGATAGCCCGTGGCCGGTCCGATGATCACGCGGTTGGAGCCATCCGTCAGATCGAACGCCACCAGCGTCCCGTAGCCGCTCCCGCCGGGACCCGAATCGAACGCCACCCCGTAGTACATGTCATGGCCGGACTGGATCTTGCCCACGGTCGCGTGCTCGTCCGCGCTGTTGAGGTCCAGGGTGCGCTGCTGGACCATGTTGAAGTTCAGCACCTTTCCGGTGCCGTTGTCGTCGAAGAAGAACAGCGAGCCATCGGGCCCCGGCTGGGGCGCGTTGTAGCTGCTCGTGGCGACCTTCGTGCTTTCCGTGTCGGTGCTGATCCGGTAGCTGAAGATGTAGCGCGAATTGCCGCTGTCGCAGCGCAGCCCGAAGACGTCCGAATTCCAGGATGTGAACATCGGGTCGCTGCCGCCGGACACCGCGTCGCAGTTGGCGAAGCTGTGGATCACGTCCTTCTGGCCGCTGCTGACGTGGTACTTCACCAGGACCGGATGGCTCTGGTTGGAGAAGCTGTTGTCGATGTAGTACAGGATGTCCGGGTCGCTGGTATCCCAGTAGACCTGCTCGATGTCGGCCGGATTGATGTTCAGCACCTTGATGAACTGGTAGGTCTTGCCGTCGTACAGCTCGTGACGCCCGCTCACGTCGCCGGTGTGGTAGAGCAGGAGGTACGACTCGTCCGCGTTCCAGGCCTCGACCGTGGAATAGATCGGGACGATCTTGCCCCCCGCCGGCGCGTTGGTGATGCGCCGGATCGTGGTGCCGAAATCGGGGTCCGTGACGGCCTGGTCCAGCGGCGGCTTGCTCATGGGACTGGCTTGGTGCGTCGCCTTGTCGGTGACCAGGCCGTTGCACAGGTTGGCGGTGCTGGTGGTGGCGAAGCTCGCTCCCACCGTGTGCACCGCGTTCATCATCAGCGTGCAGCTGCCGGTTCCGCTGCAGTCGTTGGTCCAGTCGGCGAAGCTGAACCCGGTGTCCGCCGTCGCCGTGATCGTGACCGATGTGCCGCTGGCGAAGGTGGCTGCGCAGGAGGCGCCGCAGTTGATCCCGGCAGGGCTGCTGGTCAGGGTCCCGCCGACCGGCTTGAGCGCCGTCAGGAGGTAGCTGCCTCCGCCGCCGCCACCTCCGCCGCCGCCACCACCTCCGGTGGTGCTGGTGAAGGTCGCTCCCACGCTGTGCGCGGCGGTCATGTTCAGGGTGCAGCCGCCGCCACCGGAACAGTCACCGGTCCAGTTCGCGAAGGAGTATCCGCTCGACGGGTTTGCCGTGAGAGTGACCGACGTGCCGCTTGCGAATGTGGCGCTGCAACTCGTGCCGCAGTCGATTCCCGATGGACTGCTGGTGATCGTGCCGCCGGTCGGCCGGGTGGCGCTGAGCTGATAGCTGGTGGTGCCGCCACCGCCACCCCCCCCGCTGCTTCCGCTACTGCTTCCGCCGACACCGATGCTGCCGCCCGAGGCGGTTCCCCCGGACTGGTTGCCGGTGGTGTCACTGCTGCCACATGCAACCAGAGCCGTCGATAAGGCGACCATCATTGCGGTCGCCACCATGCGGGTCATTCTGCTCATGGGAGTTCCTTCCCCTCGCCGAATTGTCGAAAGGGCCGCGCAGGCCGCGGCCCGATGCCGGTCATCCCTGTACCGGTGCGAGGAGGCGCGTTGCGCCGCCGCACGCGACACCGCGCCGCAGGGAACCTCCCCAGCGGCGCAGCTGGCTGAGTAAAGTCACTTATAGGCCTCCTGACGAGGATTTCCATTCCACGCGACGAGCGGTCGCACCGTCCGGACGAACCCGGCGCTCGCCGCGGCCGGCCAGGGGCAGCCGGCGTCGCCGCTCACCGGTCGCCGCATACACGGCGTTCGCGACCGCTGGCGCGACCGGAGGCACGCCGGGTTCCCCCGCGCCGCCCGGCGCTACGCCGGACGGTGCCAACAGCACGCTCAGCTCGGGCATGTCCCCCATGGTGACGAGCGGAAAATCGGAGAATGCAGTCTGCTCGACCGCGCCGTCGCGGACCGTGATGGCGCCGCCCAGGGTTGCGCTGAGCGCCCACGCGATCGAGCCTTCCATCTGGGCGCGGACCCCGTCCGGATCCACCACGGTTCCGCAGTCGATGACGCACACGACGCGCTCGACGCGAAGGCCCCGCGCTCTTCCTGCGCTCACCTGCGCAACCGTTGCCACGAAGCTGCCGTGAGAACGGTTCACGGCGACCCCCATGCCTTCGCCCGTTCGCCGCGGGCCCGGCCATCCCGCGTAGTCGGCGGCCCGGGCCAGTACCGCCCGGAGCCGCGGCCGGTCCGGCAGGGCGTCGAGGCGCCAGCGCACGGGGTCGACGCCGGCGGCGCAGGCGAGCTCATCGGCGAAGCACTCGGTGGCGAAGACATTGTGCGAGTAGCCGACCGAGCGCCAGAAGCCCACCGGCACCGGGCTCTCGGCGAGCGCATAGCCGACCCGGAAGTGCGGCGGAGCGTAAGGGAGATCGTGCGCACCCGACACCGCGGCTCCGTCGATGCCGCCACGGACGTCTTCCGGGCTGACGCGGGCATCGATGGACGCACAGGCGAGCTCGTGCTCCCAGGCAGCGAGACGGCCGTCGGCGTCGAGCCGGGCCCGCAGCCGGTGCATGCTGGCCGGACGATAGAAGTCGTGGCGGAAGTCCTCGGCGCGCGACCAGGTCAGGCGGACCGGCCGCTCGATGCGGCGGGCGATCCGGAGCGCCTGGATCAGCTGATCCTGCTCCAGCCGGCGGCCGAATGCGCCCCCTGCGGGGATCGCATGAATCCGCACCCGGCCCAGCCCGCGCATGCCCGCGCGGCGCAGAACGCGGTCGAGCAGGCGTGCGGGCTCCCCCAGGGTTTCTCCGGCCGCCGCGTTGCGTGCGGCGCTGGGCGACTGAGTGGGCACCCATACGTGCCAGATGCCGTCGCGCCGGGCCACGCTGCAGCTGGTCGGCTCCAGCGGGGCGTGCGCCTGCAGGGGCAGCCAGTACTCCGCCGCGAGTGCGCCCCCGCCTTGCAGGGACGCGCGCGGGCTCCCGCGCTCGATCACGGTAACCGTGCCGGCCGAGAGCGCTCGGCGCAGAAGGTCGTCCGCGGATGCGCCGCGATAGCGGGGTGTGCCTTTCCATCGGGGCCGCAGCGCATCGGCACCCGCGAGCGCCGCGCCGGTGTGGTCGGCGACCACTGCCAGCGTGTCGCCGAGGCGGAGGACCCGTCGCACTCCCGGTACCGCCAGAGCGGCGGTCTCGTCCCGGTGCGCGGGAACCAGGCCCTCGGCGGGGGGCTGGAGAACCGTCGCGGCGAGCGATCCGGCGACGGGGATGTCCGCGCAGTAAAGGGCCTTGCCGGTCACCATGGCCTGGAGCCGCGGATCGGGCCGGGGCCTGCCGATGATCTCGCGCCGGCCTGGCGGCTTGAGCTCGGCGCGCGCGGGAACGGGCTGACGCGCCGCACGTGCGGCCAGATCCGCGTACGCCAGTGCGCGGCCGCCGGCGCTGTCCATCACCCGGCCGGCGTGCGTCCGGCACCGCCCGGGCGGCACGCCCCAGGCGGCCGCGGCCGCGGCGACGAGCATCTGGCGGGCGCGGGCGGCCGCCTCCCGCAGGGGCATCCACGCACGCCGGATGCTGCGGCTGCCGCTGGTGATCTGATAGCCGTAGACCGGATTCAGGGGGGCCTGGACCGTCCGGACGGACTCGGGAGCAACATCCAGTTCCTCTGCCACGAGGCGGCACAGGGCGGTGTGCACGCGCTGGCCCATCTCGGTTTGCGCGACCGCCAGGATTGCCGTTCCATCGGCTGCCAACGCCAGCCAGGGTCCGGGCCGGAAGGGAGCGTTGCGGAGGGCGGAAGCGCCTGCCGCGGGGGCGCGCAGGTCCAGCAGGACCGCGATTGCCATCAGGCTCCCGGTGATCAGGAAGTCCCGTCGAGCCGGATTGGTCGGCGTGCCCTGTGGATTCACGGTGCTATACCGCCGTCGCGGCCTTCCCGTCCGTGCGTCGCGCCTGGCAGGCGAGTCGCCGTTCCCAGGCGAGGCTGGTGGCGGCGATGAAGTCGATGTCGTCGCAGCGGGGCGTCCAGCCGAGAACCTCGCGGATGCGGTCGCATTCGGCGACCAGCACGGGGGGATCCCCGGGACGCCGTCCGGCCTCGGAAATCGCCAGTGGCCGCCCGTTGCAGCGCTCCACCGCGGCGAGTACCTCGCGCACGCTGTAGCCGTGCCCGTAGCCGCAATTGAGCACTACCGGCGCGCCGCCGGCACGCAGGTAGTCCAGTGCCAGCAGGTGTGCGCGCGCGAGATCCTCGACGTGCACGTAGTCGCGCACCCCGGTGCCGTCCGGCGTGTCGTAGTCGGTGCCGTAGATGTCGACGCGCCCGCGCCGGCCGACCGCGGCCTCGCAGGCGACCTTGGTCAGCAGGGTCGCGCGCGGGGTCGACTGGCCGATGCGCCCCCCGGGATCGCTGCCCGCCACGTTGAAATAGCGCAGCGCGACGTAGCCCATGCCGGTGGCGACCGACAGGTCCCGCAGCATCCACTCCGACATCAGCTTCGAGGTGCCGTAGGGATTGATCGGGGCCGGCGGCGTCTCTTCGCTTGCGCGTCCCCGCGGCGGGATGCCATAGACCGCCGCGGTGGAGGAGAAGACGAACGCGCGAACGCCGCTCTCCTGGCAACAGGCGAGCAGGCTCCGGGTATTCGCGGTGTTGTTGCCGTAATACTTGAGCGGATTGGCGACGGATTCGGGCACCACGGTGTGTGCCGCGAAGTGCATCACGGTCCGGATCCGGTGCTCGCGCAGAAGCCGCTGCACCAGGCCGGCATCGCCGGCGTCGCCGACGACCAGCTCGCCGTGCAGCACGGCTTCGGCGAAGCCGGTCGTGAGATTGTCCAGAACGACGACGGATTCGCCGGCTTCGCCCAGCTGGCGTACGACATGACTGCCGATGTATCCGGCGCCGCCCGTCACGAGGATGGCGTCCCTGTCCATTGCGCAACCCTTCCCTGGTTTGCACGGCGGGCACACCCAGTGCCCGCGCAGCGCGAAAGCGCTGCTTCACTGAGCTTAGTCCAGCGGGCGCGGCTTGCAACGGTGAGCGGGATCAAGGTACCCGATCGGGGGGGCGGGTAGCATCGGCATCTGGATTCCTTCCCGGGTGGGCTGCCATGAATCCACGCGAGGTAGGGCGGGCGCGTATCGAGGGACTCGAACCCGGGGCCGGCCTCGCGTCCGGCGACGTCGAGGGTCGGCTGCGCCGCTACGGGCGGAACGACATCGTCGAGGAGCCGCCCGGCGGCCTGGTCGTCCTGTTGCGCGATACGGCCCGGGACCCGATGCTGTGGTTCCTGCTCGGGACCGCTGCGGTCTTTTTCGGGCTGGCGGATTACACCGAGGCGCTGGTGCTGGCGCTGGCCACGATCCCCTTTGCCGGCATGGACGCCTGGCTGCACCGCCGCACGCGCGCTTCCACGGCGGGACTGGCGAGCCGTCTTGCCTCTGTCACCCGGGTTCGACGGGACGGAGCGGTGGTGAGCCTCCCGGCGGCCGGGCTGGTGCCGGGGGACCTCGTGGAGATGGGACCCGGGGACCCGTTCCCCGCCGACGGCCTGCTCGTCGCCGGGGAAGACCTGCAGGCCGAGGAGTCCACGCTCACGGGAGAGGCCTTCCCCGTGCGCAAGAGGGTCCTCGACGCGCTGCCGCAGGGCGCCGCGCCCGCCGTCGACGAGGCGTACTGGGGCCTGGCCGGAACCCGCCTGCTGACCGGCCGTGCGCTGCTGCGGATCGTGTATACGGGACACGAGACGCTGTACGGCGAGATCGTGCGCTCCGCGCGCGCCGGCGAACAGTCGCGCACCCCGTTGCAGCGCGCGATTACCCGCCTTGTGGCGGGACTCGTGGCCGCGGCCGGCACCATGTGCCTGCTGCTCGCCTGGGTTCGGCTGCAGCAGGGTCACGGCGTGCTGGACGCCGCGATCAGCGCCGTGACGCTCGCCGTGGCGGCCCTGCCGGAGGAATTCCCGGTGGTGTTCACGTTCTTCCTGGGCGTGGGCGTGTATCGGCTCGCGCGGCGCCAGGCGCTGGTGCGGAGGGCCGTGGCGGTAGAGAACATCGGCCGCGTCGGCTGCATCTGCTCGGACAAGACCGGGACCCTGACCGAGGGACGCCTGCGGCTGGCCCATCTCTATCCGGCCAGCGGCGTGACTGCGGAAGCTCTCGTGGCGCAGGCAGCGCTGGCGTGTCGTTCGGACAGCGGCGACCCGGTCGATGAGGCGACGCTGGCCCAGGCTGGCCGCGTGGCTCCGGCGCAGATCCGGGCCCGCTTCCCGTTCAGTGAAGAGCGGGCCCGGGAGACGGCGGTCGTGCAGGTCGACGGCACGCTGCGCGCGGTGACCAAGGGTGCGCCGGAGGTGTTGCTGGCCTTGTGCGATCTGTCCGAGGCGGAGAAGGGCCGCTGGCTCGCGCGCGTCGAGGAGATTGCCCGGGACGGCCACCGGGTGCTGGCCTGCGCCTCGCGCGAGTTGCCCGACGGTGACTGGCCGGGCGGGGAGCCGGACCGGGGCTTCGGCCTGGCGGGCCTGCTGGCATACGAGGACCCGGTCCGCGAGGGTGTCATCGAGGCGGTGCGGGAGTGCCGCCAGGCGGGGATTCATGTGATCATGGTTACCGGCGATCATGCCGCTACCGCCGGCGCCGTGGCCCGCGAAATCGGACTGGGCGCGGAGCGGCCCCGGGTCGTGAGCGGCGAACGCGCCCTGGAAGATGTCCTCCGCGGCGCCGGCTGGCGCGAGGTCGATGTCGTGGCGCGGGCGGTACCCTCGCAGAAGCTGGCGCTGGTTCGCGCGATCCAGGCCGACGGCACGGTGGTCGCCGTGACCGGGGATGGCGTCAACGATGTGCCGGCGCTGCAATCCGCCGACATCGGCATCGCGATGGGCGAGAGGGGTACCCGGAGCGCGCGCGAGGCGGCGGCCGTGGTGCTGCTCGACGACAACTTCCGCAGCATCGTGCGCGCCATCGCCGAGGGGCGTGCGCTGTTTCGCAACCTGCGGCTGAGCTTTCGCTACCTGCTCATGGTGCACATTCCCCTGGTATTGACCGCGACCCTGATCCCCCTGGCCGGCCAGCCCCTGCTGTACCTCCCGATCCACGTCGTCTGGCTGGAGATGATCATTCATCCCACGGCGATGCTCGTGTTCCAGGAACTGCCGGCGAAGGGGCCCCTGGAGAGCGCGGACGCCGCCGCGCGCGTGCGGTTTTTCGGGCCCGGGGAGTGGGTCCGGATCACCGCCACGGGCGTGCTGCTGACGCTGCTCGTAACGGGTGCTTACGTGCACGCGTTCGGGGCGGGCGGCAACGTGCCCCACGCGCGGGCCATGGCTCTTGCGATGCTGATCCTGTCCAGCGCGGGTCTGACGGCGGCCCTGAGCGGTCTGCGCACATGCATGGCGCGGGCTGTCGCCGGGTTCTCCACGGTGGCCTCCCTGGTCCTGATCCAGGTGCCGGCGCTCGCGCGCCTGCTGCACGTGAGCCCGCTGCACCTCTCCGACTGGAGCCTCGTCATTCTTGGGGGTATTGCGGTAACCCTGTCGGCGGTCCTGCCCCGGAAACGGAAGACCGGCCGGCCGCCGCCGGCCGCCGGGGAATCCCGCTCCGGGTGGACGGAATGAGGGCCGGGCAGCGCTGACGTCCGGGCGATTGCTATAGTACGCTAACTATTTTGTCGCGCGGGACGGGCTTCGGCAGGGCACGTTCCCGGGACCCGCCGGGGCCGCCAACGCGTGCCGCGGCGGAGGAATCCACGCCAATGCGGCGGTCGACACGGACGCCGGCTGCATGCCGGTCGTCCGCGGGTATCACGACATCCGGGGAAATCCCAATGAACTTCGAGTTTTCCGACGATCAGAACATGCTGCGCGACCAGGCGCGCCGCTTCCTGGACAGCAAGTCGCCGTCCAGCGAGGTGCGGCGGATCCTGGACGGCGGGGAAGCCTATCACGCCGACCTGTGGAAGGCGGTCGCCGAGATGGGCTGGCTGGGTACCGCCGTGCCGGAGAGCTACGGCGGCATCGAAGCCGGCTACCTCGAGCTGTGCGTCATCGCCGAGGAGCTGGGCCGCTCGCTGGCGCCGATCCCGTTTTCCTCTTCGGTGTACCTGTGCACCGAGGCCTTGCTGCGGGCCGGCAGCGAGGAGCAGAAACAGCGCCTGCTGCCGGGACTCGCCTCCGGCGAGCGGATCGGCACGCTGGCCGTCTGGGAGAGGGCGGGTGGCCTGTCGCCGGCAGCCGTGACGGCGCGGACGGAGAACGGCCGGATCAGCGGCCGCAAGCGCCCGGTGCCGGATGCCACGGTCGCCGATCTCGCGGTGGTGGCGGCGCGCACCGGGGACGGGGAGCGGGATCTCGGCCTGTTCCTGGTGGAGCTCGGCGGCGACGGGGTGTCCCGCCGCGAGCTCAAGTCCGTCGACGCCAGCCGTTCCCTCGGCGAGGTCACGTTCGACGGTGCGGCCGCAGAACCCCTGGGGGAGCCGCGGCAGGGCTGGCAGCTGCTCGAGTCGATCCTGGACCGGGCGGCGGTGCTGGTGGCCTTCGAGCAGCTCGGCGGCGCGCAGGCGAGCCTGGACATGGCGCGCGACTACGCCCTGGAGCGCTACGCCTTTGGCCGCCCGATCGGCTCGTTCCAGGCGATCAAGCATCGCCTGGCGGACATGTTCGCGGCCACCGAGCTGGCGCGCTCGAACTGCTACTTCGGCGCCTGGGCGCTCTCCAGCGACGCGCCGGAGCTGCCGGTTGCGGCGGCGACGGCCCGCGTGGGCGCCTGCGACGCCTTCCATCAGTGCGCCCGGGAGAACATCCAGGTCCACGGCGGCATGGGATTCACCTGGGAGGCCGACCCGCACCTCTACTACCGGCGCTCCAAGCTGCTGGACCTGGTGCTGGGCAGCCCCCTGCACTGGAAGGACCTGCTGGTTTCACGCCTGGAAGCCCGGGCCGCCTGAACACGGAGCGACGACCATGGATTTCAACGACACCCCCGAAGAGGCCCGGTTCCGCGCCGAAGCGCGGGCCTGGATCGACGAGAACGCGCCGCGCGACTGGCGTGAACGCACGCGCGACACGGCGCGCCCGCTGGATCTCGCCAAGGAATGGCAGGCGCGCAAGTACGACGCCGGCTGGGCCTGCCTGCACTGGCCGAAGGAGTACGGCGGTCGCGGCGCCTCGCCCATCGAGCGCGTGATCTGGAACCAGGAGGAGGGTGAGCTGCGCCAGCTCAGCGGCGTGTTCACCGTGGGCCACGGGATGTGCGGGCCCACCATGATGACTTATGCCACCGAGGAGCAGAAGAAGCGCTACCTGCCGGCCATGGCGCGCGGTGACGAGATCTGGTGCCAGCTGTTCTCCGAGCCGGCGGCCGGCTCGGACCTGGCGGGCATCCGTACCCGGGCGCGGCGCGACGGCGACGAATGGGTGATCAACGGGCAGAAGATCTGGACCTCCGGCGCCCACGTCAGCGACTACGCCATCCTGGTCACGCGCAGCGACCCGACGGTGCCCAAGCACAAGGGCCTGACCTTCTTCTTCATCGACATGCACGCCCCCGGGGTGGAGGTGCGCCCGATCAAGCAGGTCTCGGGCGGGTCCGAGTTCAACGAGGTCTTCTTCACCGACCTGCGGGTACCGGATTCCCAGCGTCTCGGTGCGGTCGGGGACGGCTGGAAAGTGGCGCTGACGACGCTGATGCACGAGCGCGTCTCGGTCGGTGGTGCCTTCCCGACGGACTTCGACGAGATGCTCGAGCTGGCCGGCCGGCTGGATCTGGAGGACGGGCCCGCCATCCGCAACCAGGCCGTACGCGAGCGCCTGGCCGACTGGTACGTCAAGGCATCGGGGCTCAAGTACACCGGCTATCGCACCATCTCCGCACTGTCGCGTGGCGAGACTCCGGGGCCGGAGAATTCCATCACCAAGCTGGTCCTGGGGATCAATCGCGAGGAGATGTCGTCGTTCATCCTGGACCTGCAGGGGATGGCGGGGGCTCTCTACGATCCCGACGATGCGGAGATGGAGGCGCTGTTCCAGCGCGCCTTCTTCCGTTCCCCGGGGCATCGCATCGAGGGCGGCTCGGACGAGATCCTGCGCAACGTGATCGCCGAACGCGTGTTGGGGCTGCCGCCGGACATCCGGGTGGACAAGGACGTGCCGTTCAACGAGATCCCCGGCGGCGCCAAGTAGCGGACCGGCGGCCGGGCCCGGCCGGGCGATGACCGGTCCCGGCCGCCGGCTCAGGCCGCGATGCGCGAACCGTGGCGCGCGAAGCCGCCCGGCCCCTCGGTGCGCCGGTCGCGAAGCGCACGTCCCATGCGCCGCCGGCCGAAGGCCTCGGTGAACGCTCCGTTCTCCCACGCCAGGGTTCCGCCGATCATGCTGTGCGTGACCACGCCCTCGCTGCGGTTGACCATCTGGTGGTGGTGGAACACCGGGCGGTACTCGTAGCGGATGGTCTGCTCCGGGTCCCAGTTCGCGAGCGCCCGGGGGTCCACCGCGACCAGGTCCGCGCGGTCGCCGATCTCCAGTCCGCCGGCATCGATCGAGAAGAAGTCCGCCGGCTCGCGGGTCAGCCGCCGAACCGATTCGGAGACCCGTTCCAGCGATTGCTCGGCCGCCAGCTTCAGGGTGCGCAGGTTGCAGTCGTAGAACGCCATGTTGGTCAGGTGGGCGCCGCTGTCGTTGAAGCCGGGCAGGATCTGCGGGTCGAACAGCAGCCGCCGCACCATCTCCGGATCGCGGTTGGCAGTGGTGGTGTGCCAGCGCAGATCCGTGTCGTACCGACGCAGGAGGTGGAGAAAGAAATCCGCGTCATCGGCGACCGGATTCGGGAAGCCGGCGAACGCCTGCGCCTCTGCCTCGCTCCGGGCCTGCGCCGTCTCGCCCGCCTGCCAGGCCCGCAGGCGCCGGTACACGGATTCCATCGATTCGCCGGTCCAGTCGGCGACCGGGCAGCGGCCGATGAACATGTCGTCGAGGCGCCGGTTCAGGACCAGATCCTCGATATTGAGCCTGCGCTTGAGATTGGCGATGTTGAACCCGGACTTGCCCCGGAACCACATCCGGCGGAACCGCCGCACGTAGTCGGGATCGTCCAGGGTGCGCCTGCGGGTCTCGCGATCCTCGAGGTCGGGCTCGTTCAGCTCGCGCAGTTCGGGGATCTCCTCGGCCAGCGGCGTGATCGGACCGTCCGCCCAGACCTTGAAGGGGGCCGACAGCGCCTGCAGCCGAAAACGGCCATTCACCAGCCGCGAGTTGAGCAGGCGGGTCAGCTTCAGTCCCATGCCCGCGATGGAGTGGTTGGTGTGGACATCCAGTGCCGCCACCGCCGTGACCTTGAGCGGCCGGCCGAACAGGCGGCCACTGGTCAGCAGGAAGTTGCGCAGCGTCTGGAGGCGGCTGTCCTTGGGCGGGGTCGCCTGCCACACGCGGTCATGGCGGCGCAGGATGCGGGTGATCCGGCGCAGCTCACGGAAGCTGGCGAAATGGGTGGGAATGCGCGAGCGGCGGTTCGGATCGTTGGCCAGATAGTGGAATGGCAGGGCGTCGGTGGAGAAGCCGACGTAGCCTTCTTCCATCGCCCCTTCCACCAGGCGGCACATCTCCTCGAGCTCCCGCTCGTCAGGGTCCCGGCGAATGCTGTCCTGCAGCCCCATGACCTGCACCCGCAGCATGGAGTGGGGGATCATGGGCACGATGTTGGGGCCCAGCGGAAGCCGCGAGAAATGCTCCAGGTAGGCGCGCGAGGTGTTCCAGTCGCATTGCCCGGCGACCTTCTCCAGCACGTGCTTGGGGATGTTCTCCACCCGCGCGAAACAGTCCACGACGGGATTCTGCCGGGCGCTCTTCTGCGCACCGAAGGCCAGGCCCAGGCTGCAGTTGCTGACCACGGCCGTGGTGGTCCCGTGCCGCACCGCTTCCGGCAGCCCGGGCTCGACCTCGACCTCGAGGTCGAAGTGCGTGTGGATGTCGAGCAGTCCCGGCATCAGCCACTGGCCTTCGAGGTCGATGACCCGGGAGGCATCGCGTTCCGGAAGGGCGGCGCCCTTGTCGGCAATGCGGCCGTCGCGCACGGCCACGTCCACGTACTCCGGCGCCGCCCCGGTGCCGTCGAAGACGAGCGCGTTCTTGAACAGTACGTCCCAGGTGCCGGATGCAGGCATCGTGATCCCCCCGAAGATCCCGGTCTCAGTCGGACTTATTCAGGCCTATTCCTAATCGTTTAGCCACGCGGTGTCAAAGTCGGGAGCGGCCGTAGCGGAGCGCCGGCCAGACCCGGCAGAACATCCTGCGATCGTGGCGGTGATCCCGCGCCGGGACGGGCATCCGGCAGCGCGGCGTGAAGGACACCGGAAACCGCATCCGGCCAACGGGCATTAGCCAGGTCATGCCGGCCCCGACGGGATCGGTTCCCCCCATGCCGGCGCATGCCCTCGGCGGGCACCATGATGCCGCAGGCGCGGGCGGGCGCGCAGCGGGCGTCGAGAGACAGGCTTGGTGTAGTGCCGGCCACCCGGGAACCCGGATCCCGATCCCGGCGTCTCCCGGAGAGGGGCCGACTCACCGCCGCCCCGGGCGGGCTGGAAAAAAAGAGGGCGACCGGGGGACGGTCGCCCAGAATGTGGACGGTTGGCGTGCGGGCGAATCAGTCGACTCCCGTGCCATACCGTCCGAGGGCACTCCTGGCGCCGCGGGCGACGGCCCGCGGCGGCCGGCTTTCCGTGGTCGGCCCCGCCCGGCGAAGCATGTTGCCTGACGGCGCTGGCGACGCCGGGCAGGGCACCGTTCTGCGCACACGGGCCGCGGGCACCGCGCGCAGCGTGCCTGGCGGGCAGTGTGTTCTCCCGGACCTCGGACGGGTGTACGGCGGGCTCTTCTGTCGTGATGCCCTGTTTCGGCCGCCGGGCTGGATCGTCGCCACGGCCGGAGCGCGCGTCGGACTTTGGTCGGACCAATACGCCCTCCAGAAAAACTAGTCTCCGACATGGGCGCTGTCAAATGGCGGTCACAACCGCGCCGGTCAGAATCGCACGCGCACGCGGAAGTAGGAATCGGCCCGGTACTGGCGAAGCCGCTGGTCGCTCAGGTTCTGGGCGGTCAGCGGCTCGGCGGCCTCCAGCATCGCGGTGACCCCGGCCAGCGGGCCGATGGACAGGCGCGCGCCCGCGTCCGTGAGCGTCGTGGTCGGCGCGCTGCTGTTGCGGAAGCTCGCGCTTCCGGCCTCGGCGAACAGGCTCAGCCGCCACGGCAGGCCGATCAGCCGGACGCGGGGCAGCTGCAAGGTGGTGCGCCCGTAAATGCCCTGGTCCCCGACCATTACGCCCGCGAGATAGGCACGGATCTGGCTTTCACCGCCCAGGACCCACTGTTCCACGACCGGGAGACGCCGGTTGGCCGCCTGCCCCTCGAAGTGGAAGTGCAGGGTGCTGTCGGTCGCGATGCGACTGGTCAGGTCCATCGACAGCTGCCCGAGCAGGAACTCGCCGCCCCGGGAACTGGAGGGGAACGTACCCGGACTGGCGTGCAGGCCCTTGCGCAGGTTCAGCCGGCTGCTGAAGGAGCCCAGGCGATAGCGCCGCCCGCCGATCCGGACGGAGAAGTCATGGTGAAACCCCGAACCGACCTGGAGGCCTGCATAGCGCTCCCGGAGCACGGTGACGTTTCCGGGATTGCCGGTCAGGCGGTAGCTGCTGACGAAGGGCTGCTCGGAGATCGTCAGGCGGGTGGCCTGCGAGGCGTGCAGAAGCTGTTCGCCGGACAGGTGCGCCCGGGCGATGCGACCGTCGTAGGTGAAGCCGTTCTGGTAGAGGCGATACTCGAGGTAACTGGCTCCACCCCCGTATACGCCGACAGCGGTGGGCTGGTCGTAATGCAGCTTTACCTCGTCGAGGTGGCCGCTGTTGGGGCCGTTGCCCAGGTGTGGAAGCGCATGGCTCACCTGGAGCACGGCGCGCCCGCCGAAACGGTTGTAGGCGCGAAGCGAAGCCCCGGCGAAGTAGCGCCCCACGTAGCGGTTGCCCGGGTTGCCGGCCGAAAGCGTCACTCCGAGCGGCGAATGGTTCTTCGCGGCATGGGTCTCGAGATGCATGACGGCCGCCGCCGGATCGTTCTGGCGAAAGCTGTAATGGGTCGACACGTTCAATCCGGCCCGCTCGGTCATGATCCCGGCCAGTACCTGCTGGCGGCGGAACTCGCCCATGGTCGGGTGCGGGTCGCCGGTGAGGCCACGGAGATAGGCCGCCACGCCACCGCCGCCCCGGATCGCCGCCAGGTGCCCCTCGATCACCCGGATGTAGAGCACGTTCGCCTTGCGATCGAAGGCGTAGCGCAGGTGCACCAGCAGGTAGCCGCGGCTGCGGTATTCGCGGTTGAGCACGCGCACCGCGTCCGACAGGTTCTTGCCCCCTTGCAGCGCGGCGCGAACCTGCCCGGCGCGGAGCAGGGTGTTGCCGAACACGTACACGGAATAGGGACCGAGCTTGAGCGTAACCGTGTGCGCGGCCCCCTGGTATTGTTGCCGTTCCTGCCGGAGCACCCCCTGCTGCGGCGGAAAGACGGGCGGCGGTGCGATGGGCATGCGAGCTCTCCTTGTCCTGCGGGCCGGGCCCGCAAAGCCGTATTGCGCGGAAACCGGTGGGGGTGACCGGGCGTACCTCCGCGTCCCTGCTTCGATTTCGTTGTTGTCGTGGCGTGCCGATTTCCGATTGGTCCGACAAGATTTGAAATCGGTCTGACCAAAGTATACATTCTGTCTAGCGCGTATACATAGTGTATCCGCGTGTAACGTAAAAAAGCGTACCAATCAATCTTGCACGATGCAGGAGGAGCCTCATGATAGGCAAAAAGGAGATAGCCATCGCGCTGGCGATGGGATTCGCGAGCAGCGTGGCGATGGCGGGGACGCCACAGGGAGACGTCACGGCGCTGGTGGGTGCAGTGCAGGGTTCGCTCATGAACGGAGCGACGGCGCTGCAGAATTCGGCCGCGGCGGGTCAGCAGGCCATGACCGGAAGCCTGAGCGAAGGAGCCGGCGCGACGAGCGCGTCGCTGTCCCAGGGGGCCGCGGGCCTGTCGAGCGGCATCAGCGGTGGCGGCGACCTGCTGGCCAGCGGAGCGCAGTCCGGAGCCGCGTCGCTGACCACCGGGATGACCGGCGGCGCGCAGGCGCTGGCGGACGGCATCACCAGCGGCACGGATGCGACGGCTGCGGGCATCAACTCGGGCGTCGCCGCGGCGGCCGGCGGCATGACCGGCGGCAGCGATGCGCTGGCGAGCCTGGTCACCGATGGCGCCGGGCAGCTGCCGAGCGGCCTCCCGAGCGGCGGCGGCGCTGGCCTGCCGGGCCTGCCGTCGCCGAGCGGTCTGCCGGGTCCGGGCTCGCTGCCGTCCCTGCCGTCGCCGGCCGGCCTGCCGGGTCCGGGCGTGGTCCTGAGCCAGCTGCCGAGCCCGCCGAGCGGTCTGCCGGGTCCGGGCTCGCTGCCGTCCCTGCCGTCGCCGGCCGGCCTGCCGGGTCCGGGCGTGGTCCTGGGCCAGCTGCCGAGCCCGCCGAGCGGTCTGCCGGGCCTGGGTTCGCTGCCCTCCCTGCCGTCGCCGGCCGGTCTGCCCGGTCCGGGGGCGGTCCTGGGCCAGCTGCCGAGCCCGCCGAGCGGAGTCCCGGGACTCGGCAGCGTAGCGGGTGGCGGTGTTCCGGCACCGGTGAGCACGGTGGTGAACACGGTCGCGTCGAATCTGCCGTCACCGCCCGTGGCTCCGCCGGCCGGTCTGCCGAGCCTGCCGTCAACGCCGCTCTAGGCCTGCAACGGCAGCCCACGGAACGGAAGGGCCCCGACGCTCCGGCGCCGGGGCCCTTCTCTAGTGGGTTCACTGCGTGGTGGTGCCGGCCGGGAACCGCAGGGTGCGGTCGCAGCCGGCCAGGGTGACGCTGAGCGGGCCGTCCGTGGTCACGTCGAGGGTTGCGTTGCAGTCGACTTGCGCCCGCTGGACGTTCACGGTCATGGTCGCGATGTTGGTGGCGTCGATGTGCAGCACGTCCGCAGCCGGCTGCGCCGCCACCTGACCCCACGTCTTGTACTGCCGGGTGTAGGCGATCGCCGGGAGGGTGCCTCCGGTAAGCGTGCCGGCGCCGTACCGTGTGGCGCTCGCCGCCGGCTCGCCCCGGCCGAACCCGTCCGATTTCACGTCGATGGTCCCGCGCGGGGCGGAGCCGCTGGCGTCCCGCAGTGTGAGCCCCGACACCCAATACGCGTGTTCCCCGACCAGTCCCGCCTGGCCCTGGTCCATCCTCGGGTTGACCACGTAGGTCACGTGCGCCGGATTGCGGTTGACGACTGCCCCCGTGAGGAACTTTGCCACCGGCGCGTACTGGTCGTTGATCGAGAGTGTCAGGTGCTCGCCCGGGGCGAAGGTGTCGAGCTCGTAGCGGTAGCCGAGGCTGTCGAGTCCGTCGGCCTGCTTCTTCGTCCCCGCGTACGGCACCAGCTCGTCCGTTGCCTGGACCCACATCAGGATGGGCACGTTGCGCAGCGAGGCGAGCTGGTAATAGGTGTTGGTATCCTGGCCGCCGGTGGCGGTCGCCGGGGGCACCCAGATGCCCAGGGCCGGCGGGCCGACGGTGGTCTGGGCCTTCGCGAACAGGTCCGGGTAGCGGGTGGCGAACTTGAACGTGCCGTAGCCGCCCATCGAGTAGCCGGTAATCACCGTGCGTGAGGGATTCAGCTCGTAGTGCTCGGCGGCGTCGTCCCAGGCTTCGAACGTGTCGGCGCCGGCGTAATCGAAGTACCACCCGTCCGGGCCGCGCCCTTCCGGGGTGATCACGATCGAGCCCTTGCCCCGGTCTCCGAGCTGGGACTGGTTCCGGCTGCCCTGGTACTGGTTGTAGTTGGCACTCAGCGAGTGCAGCAGCAGGGTCACGCCCCAGCCGCCAGCCGGGCGCGGCTCGTCGGGCACGTAGATGGCATAGGGCTGGAGCTGTCCGCGCAGCTCGCCGAGACAGGTCCTGGGAGTGGAGCTGGTGCTGCCGCACGGCGTCGTGTAATCCACGCCCTGTTTGGTTTCGAAGTGACTGGCCAGGATGCGGTCCATGGGGCCGTGGGTGGGCACGCCGTCCGGCTGGCCGTGCATGTCGTCCCACACGTGGCGCTGCAGCCTGCCGAAATCCACCATCGCGTGGAACCGGCTGATGTCGTCGTTGCGCAGCGCCTGGGCCTGGGCCTTGTCACGCCACCAGGCCGGGCTGGTGGCGGTGCCCGCCGGGTCGGTCGGGTCGGGCCTCGGCTCGTCAAAGCGGAAAGCGACGTTGAAGAAGGCGGGCGGGCTGCTCAGGTCGCCGGAGCCGCCGGGCCGTGCAGCCGTGGCCGACTGCTGCGGGATCAGGTACCGGCCGTGCTGCGTGTCCCACAGGCCCACGCCCATCGCCATGCGCACCGTGCCGGTACCCGGATCCCAGTCGGAGTGCGGCACCCGCACCTCGAACTGGCGCCGCGTCACGTCGACGCTGACCGTGGGCGCGACCGGTGCCGGCGTGCCGGTGGCGGCATTGAGCAGGGTGGCGTCGTGGCCGTGCACGGTGAGGAACCACTGCGCCGGGGCCTGCACGTTGGCACCGTAGGGAAAGGCGCGCGGCACGGGAGAATCCCCGATGGCGATGGTGAAGCCGACCAGGGAGGGCTTGACCAGCGTGTTCAGGGTCACGCGGAAGGCGGTCGCGTGCGCCAGCGGCTTGACCCGGAACTCCACCAGGTCGGCGGCGTTGCCGTCGTAGCCCGGGCCGGTCGGATAGGTGTAGGTGCCGTTGGGCTGGGCGAAGAGCTGCTTGCCGAGGCGCGGATCGCCGGGATCGCGGATGTCGCCGTTGGCGCCATGGTCGTCGTACAGGTAGTCCTGGTAGAGGAACTCGCCGCAACGATAGGCGCTGGTTCCGGAGACCAGGATCGGCGGCGCCTCCCAGATTCCGCTGTTGGTGAGCTGGGGTGCGGTCGCCGGCTTCCGGTACAGGATCGGCGGGCCCGGCCGCGGCGAGGGTCCGTGATACAGCGAGGTGGCGCGGTACGACTTGCCCACGCCATGCCTGGCTGCCTCCGTCTGGCAGCCGGACGCGGCATGCTCACCCTGATCGGCCGCACCCCCGCCGACGCTCCGCTTCCCCTGGCCGGGATCCGGGGTTGCCGGATTCATCTTGCACGCGCCCAGGGAAACACCCGTGATTACCAGGAGAGTGATCAGCGGCAACGAGCGCCATGCGCGAGACCTTGGCAATGCGCGACGCGCAGCGCGATGGGCCCGCTTTCCGGGGTCGGTGACGCCGCCGTGGTGCGCGGCCTGACTACGTCCCTGCATGACTCGCTCCGATGCGTTCCGATCGTGACTGGGCTGTGGTGCTGCCGGACCCCGGCCCCGCAAGGAAGGTTGGCGCTTTCCGAATCGTTTTCCTTGTATGTATACACTGTATATACAAATTGTCCGCCCAATTCAAGCGCGCGTCCCGGATATCCACCGGGGACCGCTGCCGGCTGGCCATGCTTGGCCCGGAGCCCCGGTGGCGGTACCATGTACGGGTTTCCTTTGCACGGCGATGCCGGACCCCGGCGCGGCAGAGCTGTCGCGATGCCGGCAATACCTTCCGGAAGATTGGTCTATTCCCCGGGGATCGACCGGAAGGTGTACTGTCGGGACATGCCCGTCGCGTTGCAGTGGACCAGGCGTGCCGATCCCCCTTTCAACCAGGACAGCATGCATCATGAGTGAAACGTTCATTCCGCCCCGGCGCATCCTGATGGGGCCGGGACCCTCCGACGTGAGCCCGCGCGTGCTGGGAGCCCTGGCCAGGCCCACGGTCGGCCACCTCGATCCCTCGTTCGTGAACCTGATGGACGAGGTCAAGGAGCTGCTGCAGTACGCGTTCCAGACCGGCAACGACCTGACCTTCCCGGTCTCCGCTCCCGGCTCGGCCGGCATGGAAGCCTGCTTCGTCAACCTGCTGGAGCCCGGGGATACGGCCATCGTGTGCCGCAACGGCGTGTTCGGCGGGCGCATGAAGGAGAACGTCGAGCGTTGCGGCGCGACCGCTGTCATGGTCGACGACGACTGGGGCCAGCCGGTCGACCCCGAGAAGGTGGCCGCGGCGATCCGGCAGCATCCCGACGCCCGGCTGGTCGCGTTCGTGCACGCCGAGACCTCCACGGGCGCGCGTTCGGATGCCGCGGAGCTGTGTCGCCTGGCGCGCGACGCGGGCATGCTCTCGGTCGTGGACACGGTCACCAGCCTGGGTGGCATCGAGGTCGCGGTGGATGCCTGGGGCGCCGATGCGGTCTACTCGGGCACGCAGAAGTGCCTCTCGTGCGTGCCCGGGCTCTCGCCCGTTACGTTCAGCGATCGTGCCGCTGAGGTCGTGCGCAAGCGCCGCCACCCGGTGCAGAGCTGGTTCCTCGATCTGAACCTGGTGCTCGGCTACTGGAGCGGGGACAGCAAGCGCACCTACCACCACACGGCCCCGGTAAACTCCATCTACGCCCTCCACGAGGCGCTGCTGATGCTGCGCGGGGAGGGGCTGCGCAACGCCTGGGAGCGGCACTGGCTGCATCACCGGGCGCTGGCGGCGGGGCTGGAAGCGCTGGGCCTGTCGTTCGTGGTGCCGGAAGGCTGGCGCCTGCCGCAGCTCAACACCGTGACCATACCCGACGGCGTGGACGATGCGCAGGTCCGTGCACGCCTGCTGGGGGACTTCGGTCTCGAGATCGGCGCGGGGCTTGGTGCCTTCGCCGGCAAGGCGTGGCGGATCGGCCTGCTGGGTCAGTCCGCGTGCCGCGAGAACGTCATGCACTGCCTCAACGCGCTGCAGACGCTGCTGACCTCCGGCGGCAGCCGCGCCGCCACGGATGCCGCAGCGGCGGTGTACGAGGAGCAGAAGCAGCGCCCGCGCAGGACCGCGACCCGCTGACGGTTCCGGGCCACCCGGAAGAGAAGGGCGGGTGCCGGAGTGCCCGGCACCCGCCGCCTCCCGCGCGGATCAGTCGGAGTGACGCTGTCCGTCCCCGACGCGGACTTCGCCCGTCGCCGGGTCCAGGAACAGCCGCCGGACTTCCCCGCGCCTCTCGCCATGGGCGAAATTGAACATGCCCATCAGCGAGCCCGCCTTGGCGTCGAACGAATCGTCCCCCAGGTGCCCGAGGTGCCAGTTGTCCTCGATGAACCGCAGGATCGAGGACTGGTCGGTCACGCTGTGGTCGACGTAGTTGTGCCGCGCCCAGGGCGAGACGACCAGCAGCGGCAGACGCGGCCCGTAGCCGCACCGGTCCTGGTGGACGATGGCGCCGGCGGAACTGCCGTCGGGCTTCGTGCAGGTGCCGTCGTTGATCAGCGCGTCATGTGCGTTGTCATTCGACTGGCTGACGATCGGGCCCATGACGTGGTCGTACCAGCCGTCCGAGTCGTCATAGGCGATGATCACCGCCGTGTTGCGCCACTGCGGCAGCCGTTCCAGGTGATTGATGGTCCGGACCAGGAAGCGCTGCTCGTCCAGGGGGTCCGAGTAGCCCGCGTGGCCGTCCTCGTAGCCCGGAGCCTTGAGGAAGCTCACCGCCGGGAGATTGCCGGAATCCGCCGCCGCCCAGAAGTCGGACAGGGCGTACTGGTGATTGGCCTGGTCCTGGCGCCCGATCATCGCAACCGAGGTCGGCGGCAGATGGTGGGGATTGGCCGTCGATGCGTAGTACTGGAACGGCTCGTGGTGGGGGATGTAATCGCTGACGCTTACGCCCCCGACGTTGGTGTGACTGGCGCCGCAGACCGCGGTGCCGTCGGGCTTGCGGGAGGTCGGCCGGAAGCCGCCCTGGAACCAGCCCCAGGTGATGCCCTTCGCGTTGAGCAGGTCGCCCACGTTCTTGCCCTTCCGTATGGAGACCGTGGGATACTTGCTGGACGAGCAGTCGTCGTAGGTGGGGTTCGGGTCGTTGATGACGGTGCCGATGTTGCTGCCGTCCTTGTGCACGACCCCGTAATCGTCGGTCGCCGGCTGCGTCGACAGCGCGCCCCAGGTCTGGCCCGCCACCAGGTTCAGTGCGCCGGGCGTGGACGGGCCGAACGTGGTGCCGAAGGAGTCGTCGCTCATGGCGAAGTGCTGGGCGTAGTTCCACAGCGCCGTCACCGTGTTGCCGTCGTAGTAGTCCATCACCAGCCCGGGCTTGCTGATCTCCGGCGGCGAGCAGTCTGCGTTCCCGGTGTTCTCGACGAAGCGGTCCATCAGGCCGCCGTCGAAGGCTTTCTGCTCGGCGGTATAGCCGTGGTCCTGGTCGCAGGTCAGGGCCTCGTCGCGGGCCAGGCGCTGCGGGTTGTACTTGTTCGGGTTGTGCTGGAGCAGCCACGCGCTCAGCCCGTTCACCTGCGGCGTCCCCGGAGCCGCGTGGAACTGCGGCACGCCGGCCGGATTGGCGGCGTGCGGGTAGGTCGCGAAGTAGTGGTCGAAGGAGACGTTCTCCTGGAAGATCACGACCACGTGCCGGATCGGCGTCGTGGTGGTTTCTCCGGTATTGCCCGACGGATCCCCGGCATGCATCCATCCCCCGGCCATGGCGGGCGTGAGGATCGTGGCGGCCGACAGTGTCGCGGCAAGAATCGTGCGCAGCACGTACTGTGTCTTCATCGTGATTTCCCCCTGAAGGACTTCCGGAACCCGCGGCGGCGCGCGGGTGCTGGCGTCCCGCCAGCAGTTGCCGAAGCTAACCGTGCAACGTGACAGGGCTGCGTTGATTGCGTGACGGGTGTGTGGAGCGCCGGTGACAGCCGCCCGGAAATGAGGATGCCGTATTCGAAGGGGAACCGGGGGAGCGCATGCGCGAACGGTCACGCGCCCCGGCATCGGCAATGCCGACACGGGTCTGGCGGAGGGGATCCGTCGCGTGCGAAGCGAAACGGGGCGCCGATGGCGCCCCGTCCCTGTATCGACCGCAACTGGTGGGCGATGCTGGGATTGAACCAGCGACCCCTGCCGTGTGAAGGCAGTGCTCTCCCGCTGAGCTAATCGCCCGACAGGAGCGTGAGTTTAAGGCGCGCTCCCGGCATCGTCAATCGCGCCCCGGGGCTTTGATACAATGCCGTTTTTCGCCGCCGCGGCGCCGCAGACACCAGAGAGGCCCATGTCCGTCAAGACCCGTTTCGCTCCCAGTCCCACCGGTTACCTGCATATCGGCGGTGCGCGCACGGCGCTGTTCTCCTGGCTGCATGCGCGCCGGCAGCAGGGGCGCTTCGTGCTCCGCATCGAGGACACCGACCGCGAGCGCTCGACCCAGGAATCCGTGGACGTGATCCTGGAGGCCATGGAATGGCTGGAGCTCGACTACGACGAGGGCCCCTACTACCAGACCCGGCGGTTCGACCGCTACCGCGAGGTGGTCGAGCGGCTGCTGCGCGAGGGCAAGGCGTACCCCTGCTACTGCTCGCGCGAGCGCCTCGAGGCGCTGCGGGAGGAACAGCTGGCGAACCGGGAGAAGCCCCGCTACGACGGCCACTGCCGGGATCGGCAGGGAGAGCCGCCGGCAGGCGTCACGCCCGTAATCCGGTTCCGCAACCCGCAGCGCGGCGAGGTGGTCGTGGGCGACCTGGTGCGCGGCCGGGTGACCTTCAGCAACGCCGAGCTGGACGACCTGATCATCCAGCGCAGCGACGGCACGCCGACCTACAACTTCACGGTGGTGGTCGACGACGCCGACATGGGCATCACCCACGTCATCCGGGGCGACGACCACCTGAACAACACCCCCCGCCAGATCAACATCTTTCGCGCCCTGGGCCTGGAGCCGCCGAGCTACGGCCACGTCCCCATGATCCTCGGGGAGGACGGCAAGCGGCTCTCCAAGCGCCACGGCGCCGTCAGCGTGCTCCAGTATCGTGACCAGGGCTATCTGCCGCAGGCCCTGCTGAACTACCTGGTACGCCTGGGGTGGTCCTATGGCGACAAGGAGGTATTCACGGTGGAGGAGATGGTCGACCTGTTCGAGATCACCTCCGTCAACCGCGCCGCCTCCGTGTTCAATCCCGAGAAGCTGTCCTGGCTGAACCAGCAGCATCTGAAGTCCGACGATCCGGCCGCAGTGGCGGAGCACCTGCGTCCGCACATGCGGCACTGCGGCTACGACCTGTCCGCGGGGCCGTCGCTGGTGGCGGTCGTCGAGGCGTTCCGCGAGCGTGCCCGCACGCTGGTCGACATGGCCGAGAGCGCCCGCCCGTTCTTCGAGGAGGTGCAGGGATACGACGAAAAGGCGGCGAAGAAACACTTCAAGGATCCGGCGCCCGAGGTGCTGGCCCGCCTGCGGGAGCGACTGGCGGCGGCCCCGGCCTGGGAACGGGACGTGCTGCATCGAGAGGTGCTCGTGGTGACCGACGAGATGGAGCTCAAGCTCGGCAAGGTCGCCCAGCCTCTGCGGGTGGCGCTGACCGGCACCCCGGTGTCGCCGCCCATCGACATGACCCTGGAGCTGCTCGGCCGGGAACGCAGCCTGCAGCGGATCGACCGGGCGCTGGCCTGGATCCGGGGCGAGCAGCCGGTCGCCTGAATTCCTTCCCGACCATTTGGCACGACACAGGTCGCGGGATATCATCCTCGGGATAACGGGGATGAGGCGATGCCGCGTACAAGCATAACGACAGCCCTGCTGTGCCTCGCACTGCTGCTCCTTTCCGCACCGCTCTCGTCCCGCGCCGCCCCGGGCGGCGGCGGACACGTGGCGGCGGTGCTCTCCATCGACGGTCCCATCGGGCCGGCGACCAGCGACTATTTCCGGCGCGCGATGCGGCAGGCCCGCGGCGACGGCGCGCGCGTGGTGGTCCTGGAGCTGGATACACCCGGCGGCCTGGACAGCGCGATGCGCAGCATCATCCAGGAAATCCTCAACTCGCCGGTGCCGGTGATCGCTTACGTCGCTCCCAGCGGCGCCCGCGCGGCCAGTGCCGGCACGTACATCATGTACGCGAGCCATCTCGCGGCCATGGCCCCCGGCACCAACCTGGGTGCCGCCACCCCGATCGAGGTCGGCCCGGGAGGCGGGGGCAAGACCGAGCACCGCAAGATCGTCAACGATGCCGTTGCCTACATCCGCGGTCTGGCGCAGCTGCGCGGCCGCAATGCCGACTGGGCGGCGAAGGCGGTGCGCCAGGCGTCCAGCCTGCCCGCGCAGCAGGCCCTCGAGGCCGGCGTCGTGAACCTGATCGCGCCCGATGTCGCGACCCTGCTCAAGCGCGCCGACGGCCGCAAGGTAACGGTCCAGGGGCGGACCGCGACGCTGCGCACCGCCGGCCTGCGCGTGGTCCGGATCGCCCCCGACTGGCGTGCGCGTCTGCTCGCGGTGCTCACCAATCCCAATGTCGCCTACCTGCTCCTGTTGCTGGGAGCGCTCGGCGTGGTGTTCGAGTTCACCAATCCGGGCACCTTCCTGCCCGGCGTGGCCGGCGCGATCTGCCTGATGCTGGCGCTGTATGCGTTCCAGATCCTGCCGGTGAACTACGCCGGCCTGGGCCTGATCCTGCTGGGCCTGGGCATGATGGTCGCGGAAGCCTTCGTCGCCAGCTTCGGGGCCCTGGGAATCGGCGGCACGGCTGCCCTGGTCATCGGATCCGTGATATTGATGGACACGAACGCGCCGGGTTTCGGCATCTCACCCGCGCTGATCGGTGCCGTGGCACTGTTTTCCGTGCTGCTGCTGGCGGTGCTGCTCGGGGTGCTGGTGCGTTCGCGCCGGCGCCCGGTGGTCAGTGGCAGGGAGGGCCTGGTGGGCGCTGAAGGCGTGGCACTCGTGGACTTCGCGGAACGCGGGTCGGTGCGGGTGCAGGGGGAGGTCTGGAGCGCGGTCTCGGCGGTGCCGCTGCGCGAAGGCCAGCGGATCCGGGTCGTGGGTCGCGAGGGACTGGTCCTGCGGGTCGAGCCGCTGTCGGACGAGACAGGGGAGGAGATGCAATGATCGGCTATTTCGGCTTGTTCGTGCTGGCCTTCGCGATCGCGGTGTTGGCCGCCTCGATCCGGGTGATGCGCGAATATCAGCGCGGCGTGATGTTCACCCTGGGCCGCTACACCGGGACCAAGGGGCCCGGCATCATGCTGGTGGTTCCCGTCATCCAGCAGATAGTCAAGGTGGACCTGCGCACCATCGTGATGGACGTGCCACCTCAGGACGTGATCTCCCAGGACAACGTCTCGGTGAAGGTCAACGCGGTAATCTACTTCCGCGTGCTGGATCCGGAGAAGGCGATCATCCAGGTGGAGAACTATTTCGAGGCGACCAGCCAGCTGGCACAGACGACCCTGCGATCGGTGCTCGGGCGGCACGACCTGGACTCGATGCTCTCGGAACGGGACAAGCTCAATCACGACATCCAGGAGATCCTGGACGAGCAGACCTACGCCTGGGGCATCAAGGTGTCGAATGTCGAGATCAAGCGCGTGGACCTCGACGAGAGCATGATCCGGGCGATCGCGCGCCAGGCCGAGGCGGAGCGTGCCCGGCGCGCGAAGGTGATCAACGCCGAGGGCGAGCAGCAGGCCGCGGCCATGCTGCTGGACGCCGCGCGGACCCTGGTGCAGGAGCCGCAGGCGCTGCAGCTGCGCTACCTGCAGACGCTGGTCGATATCGCCGGGGACAAGAGCTCGACCATCGTGTTTCCGCTGCCCATGGACCTGATCGAACCCCTGCGGGCGGCGGTGCGCAACCCCGACAGCGGGACGCAGCAATGAGCCTCGCGGCGAGCGGGGACGAACGGCGGTGAGCCGGCGGGGGCGGCAATGGACCTTCTACACCCGGGACTGGTTCCTGGGGCTGGTCCTGTCGCTCGTGCTGCTGGCGGCCTGGCTGTTCGGCCAGGGTCCCTTGCAGTCGCTGGCTCGTGCAACCTACGACAGCGCCGTCGGCCTCACCTACCGGCGGCCGGTGGCGGCACGCAAGCTCGTGCTGGTGCAGATGGGGGCGCCCCGCGGCGACACGGTCCAGCGGCGGCCGCGGGATCGGCTGGCCGCGCTGGTGAAGAAACTGCACGCGGACGGGGCGCAGGCGGTGGCCCTGCTGATGCCGCTCGCCCGGAATGGCCGCGACCCGGGAATCGTCTCCCTGCGCCACGCACTGGACGCGCTCGGTCGGCTGCATCGCTCCGGGGTCGATACGGCGGCAGTGCGGCGGCCGCTGCTGGCGCTCGAGCAGCGTCTGGACACCGATGCGCGGCTGACCGATGCGATCCGGGACGATGGTCCGGTGTTCCTCGGTGCGCGCGTCTCGTCCGGCGGCAGCCGCCCGGCGTTGCCGGCCTGGGCGGTCCGCCAGGCGCTGGGCCCCGCCGGCGAGCCGGGCGATCCGCGGTTCATCGACCGCCTGGCGCGCAGACAGGGCCCGCTGCACGCACGCAGCATGCAGCTGCCCCTGAAGGCCTTCGCGGCGCAGGCCGGCGGTATCGGGTTCCTGGAGCCGCCGCGGGGGCAGGGCGGGCCGGTTCGCCGGGTGCCCCTGGTGGTGCGCTACAGGGGGCGATACTATCCGTCGCTGCCGCTGTTGCTGGCATCCCGGCTGCTCGGCGTGCCGAGGGATGCCATCCGCGTCGAGCCGGGCCGCGGCGTGCGCATCGGTTCCACGCTCATCGCGTCCGGGCCCGGTCTGCGGTTGCGGCCCGGCTTCTACCGCCGCGGTCGACAGGATCCGTTCCACCAGTACACGCTGCAGCAGGTGGAGAACAGCGCGCCGGCCAGCGCTTTCCGTGGCCGGATCGTGCTGGTCGGGCTCGCTCCCGCGCTCGCCGGCGGGACATGGGCAACCCCCGTGGGGCAGGAATTCTCACGCGCCAGGCTGACCGCGAATCTCACCGCGGCCGTCGCCGACCAGGATTACTATCGCCGCCCTTCGTGGGCACTCTGGGTCGAGCTCGCGGCGGGGGCCGCGGTAATCGTGGTGGCGGCGGGCATTGCGCCGTTCGTGCCGCCTCTGGCACTCGGCATCGTCGTGGTGATTGCCGCGCTGGGCGAGTTCGCTGCCGAGTACTACCTGATGGTGGGTGCGCACCAGTGGGTCGATCTCGCCGTTCCGGCGGTACTGATGGTCGTCGCCGCCGCCGTGGTGGGGGCACGCCGGGCATTGCGGGGGCAGCAGGAAGGCGCCCGTGTCGACGAGATCGAGGAGGCCCGCCAGCTTGGCCTGACCTACCAGAGTCACGGCCAGCTCGACCTCGCCATGGACAAGTTCCGCGAGCTGCCGGTGACCGACACCGTGCTGGAGCTGATGTACAACCTGGCCCTGGACTACGAGCGGCGCGGCCGGCAGGACCGGGCGCTGTCCCTGTACGACCACATGCTGGAGAACCGTGACGGCTACCGCGACGTCCGCGCCCGCCGCCGGCAGGCGGTCGAGCAGGGCGGCATGAACGGTGGACCAAGGGGGAACGGCAGGCGCGAGGACGGGTTGCCCCGCGGCGCCGACGGCGAGGTCCTGACCCATCTGGGCCGGTACTCCCTGAAGAAATACCTCGGACGGGGCGCCATGGGGGCCGTGTACCTCGGAGAGGACCCCCGCATCCATCGCGTGGTGGCGCTCAAGACCATGGCGCTGAGCGAGAGGTTCGCCGAGGACGAGGTGGACGAGGCACGACAGCGCTTCTTTCGCGAGGCCGAGGTGGCCGGGCGGCTGAGTCATCCCAGCATCGTCACCATCTACGATGCGGGCGAAGACCAGACGCTGGCCTACATCGCGATGGAATACCTGGAAGGCACCGACCTGCGGCCCTACACCCGCAAGGGCAGCCTGCTGGCGGTCAACCGGGTCATGGAGATCGTGGCCCAGGTGGCGGAGGGGCTCGACTACGCGCACCGTCACGGCGTGGTCCATCGCGACGTCAAGGCGAGCAACGTGATCCTGGATCCCAACACGCGCCGCGCGAAGATCGGCGACTTCGGCATCGCACGCATCGTCAGCAGCCGGCGCACGCATACCGGCGCGGTGATGGGGACGCCGCCGTACATGTCGCCGGAGCAGCTGGCCGGGAAGCGCGTCGACGGCCGTTCCGACGTCTTCTCCCTGGGCGTGCTGCTGTACGAACTCATCGCCGGCCGCCGGCCGTTCGAGGGGGAGACCATCAGCACGCTGATGTACCGGATCACGCATGAGCCCCACCCGGACATCATGGACGTGCGCGGGGGTATCCCGGTGTGCCTGCGGAATCTGATCAACAAGGCGCTGCAGAAGGACCCGGACAAGCGTTTCCAGACCGCCGCCGAGATGCGCACCGCACTGCTGCGCTGCATTCGCAACAACTACACCGTGACCAGCGGCGTCGCGGACACCGGGGCCCGCTTCTGACGGGCCCTGCGAGTACCCGCCCGCCTTGACAGGCGAGCGGACGGTGGCGTAAATTTCGGCCCTCCATGCCGGGGCCATAGCTCAGCTGGGAGAGCGCTTGCATGGCATGCAAGAGGTCGGCGGTTCGATCCCGCCTGGCTCCACCATCCAACAGGCAGGGCCGGGTCCCTGCGGCCCGGCTGCTGTTCGCCTGCCTCGTCCCCATCGTCTAGAGGCCCAGGACACCGCCCTTTCACGGCGGCGACGGGGGTTCGACTCCCCCTGGGGACGCCATTCCAGTTGACCAGTCAGGAACTGCTGCACCGGCCGCACGGGTTCCGGCGTGCGATATTCCGTCATGAAATCGTGCGAGGGCCGCGCGCCACGGGCGGTCACCATTGGCGATCTGAGCTGGATGCTTCGGGGCAAGGCGACATGTCAAAAGCGGGGTCAGAGTATGATTTCCGCTGAATTGGCGAAAAATGGTCTCTGACCCCCTTTTCCGGATGGCAATGCTTCAGCACCTGTTCCCGGCCCAGAGCCGCAAGTTCCCCGGCCAGCGCTGGGTGAACATCTCCCTGCGTACCTGTCACCTGCTCGGCGTGGCCGGCATTGGCGGCGGCTTCCTGTACCACGCCCCGGAGTCCGCCTGGACGCCCTACCTGTGGCTGGCGGTGGCGAGCGGGGCGGGCATGGTCGCGATCCAGGCATGGAGCAACGGGATCTGGCTGATCCAGGTACGGGGGCTGGCGGTGCTGGCAAAGCTGGTGCTGCTGGCGCTGGCGGCGTGGGCCGGTGCCTCGCGGGGTACGGTCCTGGTGTGCGTCATCGCCATTTCCGGGGTGATCTCCCATGCACCGGGGAACGTACGCTACTTCTCGCCGTGGCATCGCCGGCGGGTGGATTCACTGCGCGATTGAGCCACGCGAGGCACGGTGGCGGCGGCGAGCTCCGCCGGCCGGGTCCCGCCACGGCAAGCGGACCGCTGTTCCCGCGAATGACGCCGCCCGTCGGGCGAGGGGACGTATCGGTCGCGGCCGCCCCCGCCATTTGACTACCCTGAAGGCGCGGGGCGTGCCCGAGGGCACGGCGTCATCGGCCGGCACTGGTTCATCCCGGCCCCGGGCATCGGAGACTGGTCCCATGAGCGTGAAGATCCGGGAAGACTGTCAGGGATATCCGAAGGTGGCGATCGTGCCGTACCGCTATCTCCGGGAGCTGGAGCGGGACGCGGAAGACTATCGGCGCCTGCTCGCGCGCCTCGACGTGGCACTGGACCGGGAGGCGCGGAATGCGGCCGGGTCCGGTCCGCCGCGCCGGGGAAAGCGCGCTCCGGGGGCACGCTGGTCGGGACTTTGGCAGCGCCTCTTGGGCCACCGACGGGAAGAGAATCCCGCCGCGGTCCCGCGCGACGGCGAAACCGGTCCCGCATCGTTGCCGGGCAACGTGCACCGCCTCGCGGTCGCCCGGCGCCCCTGGAGAGGCTCGGTCTGAAGCGGGGGGCAAAAAAGGGGCGGCCAGGCGGCCGCCCCAGGGGTGGAACGACAGATGACGTTGAGGCACATCAGGTGCCGCCCGCCATGTTGTCGTCCGAGGTCACACGGTAGCCGCGGGTGCACGGGCACCCGTGGCGCTGTCTCGCATCAGAACGAATAGCTCACGCTCGCCGACACGTAATTGCGATCCCGCAGGTAGTTCAGCTTGCCCCAGTACGCGTTGTAGCCGACCGATACATCCCAGGTCTTCTGGTAGTCGAACTCGGCCTGGATGCTGGCGTTCTTGTTGCCCTTCACGAAGTTGCGCATCGGCCCCGGGGTCGTGCCGTTGACGTCCTGGCTGTAGAACAGCAGCGGCTCGAAGGTCCAGTCCGTCCCCATGAACCGGAAGTACTTGGGCTGGATCATCACGCGGTAGCCCCAGGCGAACGCGTTGGCGAAGTCCGTGTTCGGCTGGCTGATGGGCGTCGCGACGAAGTCCCCGTTGGCCTGGTTGAGCGTCTGGCTGCCGCCCTTCATGCCGGTCATCGGGGCGTCGAAGCGGAACGTGTCCCGGCTCGGCAGTCCGGCCGCGTAGTCCGCACCGCCCTCGAGCACCAGCAGGATGCTGTCGGCGCCGATCCAGTTGTTGCTGCCGTAGATCTGGATGCCGGTCAGGTCCAGCTGGTACCAGCCGTGGCGCCGGTAGCCCTTGACGTACTGCCCGGGCTGGAACTGGCCGAGCTGGTTGGCGAAGTAGCCGGGCTGGTACAGGGGCGTGAGCGGGGACAGCGCCGCCAGCGTCTCCTCGATGGTGTCCACCTGCATCGGCTGGTTGGGCGTATAGGACAGCTCGCCGGCGATCGACCAGCCGCGCGGGCCCAGCGTGTTGAAGCTCAGGCCGTAGGTATTGATGTTCGACGGGTAGTCCGTGAAGTAGTGGCCGGTCACGTTGGGACCGGTCAGGCCCTGGCTCGGGTCGGCGGCGTAGAAGCTGACGAACGGCACGGTGCTGTTGAGCTTCTCCGCGTAGGCCGCCACCTCGGTGCCGTTGGGCATCATGTAGTCCAGCTTGAGCCCGTACATCCCGTTGTTGGGCGGGGTCTTCGAGCCGGTCCGGGGCGTCGACAGGTACTGGCTGTCACGAAAACGCCCGAAGCTCAGGTTGATCCAGCGCCCGTTCACACCCGCGGGATCCGCGCTGGAAAAGTAGCTGCCGGAGGGCCCCGGATAGGTCTTGCGCCAGCTCCACTGGTAGAAGCCCGCCACCGACAGGTTCTGGGTGATGCCGAAGCTGGAGAACACCATGGGCACCGGCAGCAGCACGTCCTTCACCTTCGCGCCCGGCTTCATGAAGGCAGCGACGTCGTAAGGATTGACGCGGTTGATGCCGAACAGCAGGAAGGTGCTCTCGCCCCAGTTGACCACCTGGTTGCCCACGCGCACGTTCAGCGGGTGCTGGCCGATCTGCCAGTTGCCGTAGACGTAGGAGGCCAGCAGCTGGCCGCGGTGGCCGACGCGCTTCTCCGCGGCGTCGGAGCGATAGGTCTGGCCGTGCTGGGCGTTGGCCGTCAGGGGGTTGTTCTTGAAGTTGGTGTTGGTGAAGTCGTAGAAGTAGTAGCCCTGCACGTACATGCCGTAGTTGTGCCACTGCAGGGACAGCTGGTGGTTGACCTTGATCTCCTGCGAGATCCAGCTGTGGACCGGATAGTTGAGGTCGCCGTCGTCCTTGTTGATCTCGAAGCTGCCCGGGCCGTTGATATAGTTCTCGAACTGCGTGGTGCCGGCACCCGGCTGCGGTGCGGTCGGCGGCAGAATGCCGTAGGAGCCCGGCTGCGGCGCCGGCGGCACCAGGTTGGCCTTGCCGATCAGGCTCTTGTCGCGGGCATGGGTGCGATAGGCGAGACCGAACGTGATGGTGGTGTCGAAGCTTCCGGTCACGCCATGGCCGACGCTGAACTGCACCGCGTGGGCCGGCATCGTGGACAGCAGCAACCCGGCGGCAGCGCACGCCGCGAGCAGCTGGGACCCGCCGCGCAACCCCCTGGGGGTCGTATCCTTGTTGCGCATCTCTCTCCTCTCCCGGAACAGGATCATTTGTCATCCGTCCTCTCGCGGGGACGGTCGCCTGGTCTTTCGCGGCGAAGGACCGGGCGGGAGGGCCGGAGCCCTCCCGCCGAGCCTTCCCAGAGTCAGTCGTACTGCGGCCGACCCTTGGTGCGTCCCTTCAGCGGGGCGCCAAGGTAGTGCACCTGCATGCCTCCCTTCGGCATCTGGACGGTAAGGTCGGCGCTTACGAGCCCGCCGAGAAGGGGGATGCTCGCCTGGGCGTGAACAGGGATGTCGATCGCCTGCTGGTTGCTCAGGGTGATGTCGAGCTGGCCGTCGTCGTCGAACTTGACCGGTCCAGCCAGCTCGATCGGCCCGACCGCCTTGCTGTGCAGGTCCGTGCTACCGGCACCATTCGCCACGTTCTCGTCCGGCGTGTCCATGTACACGTCCATGTACGCATGCATCCAGGGCACCTTTTTCCCTGTGCTTGGATCGGTCTGGTACGTGATATAACCGACTGGGTCCTCTCCCTTGACCGGGCTGCCTGCGCTGCCGTCCGGGTTGATCGGTATGCGGATCTGCCGTATCCGGAGTATGGCGATGCCGGTGCTCGCGCTGACGCTGAGGGAGGATGCCTGCATGTTCAGGTTCGTGCCGTATATGACCCCCGGCGACAGCCGTACGGGAATGCGCCCTTTGCTGTCAGGGCCCAGCATCCGTGCCGGCAGCGGGTTCGACAGGAAGATGTGCCCGCCCTTGCCGTTACTCTGATCCGGCCCGGTGATGGATACGGGACACAGGAGCCCACTGCAGCTGTTGCTCGGGATATAGGCGTAGGCGCTGTTGCCTTCCCGGATCTGCTCTGCGGGCGAGCCGGTATCGTAGTAGCCGTTGCCGTTCTGGTCTGTGGTCGGGGTCAGGGCAACCGGAGCGTAGCTGCTCTGGTGCACGGCGGGAGCCCCGTCAAACGGCATCTTGAAGGCGACGTTCGTCCCACCGCTGGTGCCGCCGGCCAAGGGGTCGGGGTTCAGTGGCAGCGAGTTCTTCGAGCCGCAGATCACGTTCTGTCCGCAGGTTGTCGAGCCTTCTGTCCCGGCGCGGAGCTCGACCGCATAGTGCCAACCGGCCTGCCAGGGGTCGCTCGGCAGGAAGCGGACGTGCTCCGGCGTCTTCTCCAGCGTGCCGGACACGACGTTCTCGCACTTGCCGTTGCTGTTCAGGTGCTCTACCAGAATGCTGCCGTTGGGCGTGCCGCTCTTGGGGCACGTGGTTGCCAGGGTCAGGGACGACGGGGCAATAGGCTTGGTGAAGTACACGTCGATGTAGCGGTTGGCCGGCAGCTGGAACACCTGGAAGGTGTCGTCGGTGCTCTTGCCGCCCTCGCAGTGGCCGGCACTCGTGCCGGTGCCGTTTTGCCAGTTACCCCCCGTCAGGGCACAGGGCGTCCCCGGGTAGATCGCGCTGATCAGTGGCGGAGCAGCGCCGTTGCCGGGGCTGGCGTTGAACGCCGGCACCGTGAACGAGGTGGTCTGTCCGCTGGCGAGCGGATTGCCGGCATAGTCCTGGATCCCGGAGGTGACGTTCAGCTGGTACTTGTCACCGCGGGTCAGGGGCTGGTTGGGCGTAACCACGGCGGTGGAGCCGTCGACGCTGACGGTCGCCGGCACGCTGGTGCTGGTGGTGCTGTCCGTCAGCGTGATGTCCGACTCAGCCGTGCTCTGGGTCACCGGCTCCGAGAACACCACCGACGGGCTCGCGGCTGCCGGGAAGGAGTCGCTGCCATCGGCGGGATAGGTCGTCTGGATCGTCGGAGCGCTCGTGTCCGTCGGCAGGACGTTGGTCGACGGCGCCGAGAACTTGAAGTCGAAGTTGGCCGTGGCGTAGCCCGCGTTAAGCAGATTGAGCTGCATCGCGCCCACGGTCTCGATCGAGATCGTGTTGCCATTGGGGCCGCTCGCCGTGGCCAGCCCGGCGGCCTGCACCTGCAGCACGTCCTGGTTGAGGATCGCGTTGGCCTTCGGGTTGGCGGTGGTGACCGCGACGTCGAAGGTCATGAAGACGTTGTAGCCGCTGCCGCCGGGCACCGACGTCGGGCGCAGCACCAGGTAGCCGTTGGCGTCGCTGATGAAGCGCACGTGCAGGTCGCCGGTGTCGACGTTGGCCGGCACCTTGCCGCCCAGCTTGACGCTCATGCCGGCGGCCTTGATCAGCTGGCCCTTGGGAATGGTGATCGGCACCATGCCCGTGAACTTGTTCTCGTTCGCCAGGTAGCTGTACAGGGTGCCCTTGGCCACGCTGGTGACGTTGCCGATCAGCGGCGAGGAAAGGTCCATCGCGTTGACCTCCTCACCGGACAGCGTGGAGGTCGGCATCGTGCCCGGCGAGGTGAGCGAGGTCGGCTCGGGATCGAAGGCGAGCTTCTGCTTCGCGCGCGGCGTCGTGTCCGCGGGCGTCACCTTCTCGCTCCAGGCCTGGAGCGCATTTCCGGCAATGGTCTTCACGTTGCCGTTCAGGCTGATGGTGTAGGTCTGGCTCGGGTCGAGGTCGTTCTTGGGGTCGAACGTCAGGTAGCGGCCCTGGACGAACAGGCTGCCGGGCACCTCGTTGCCGCTGCCGTCCTGGAACTTGAAGCTGCTGCCGGCCTGCACCGTGGACGGGTCCACCGGCTGCGAGAAGCGCAGGTGCAGGGTGCTGAAGTCCATGAAGTCCTTGGGCGCCGGCTTCGCCTGCGCCACGGTCACGCTCTCGTTCGGATGGATGCCGCGGTGTCGCGTGACGAACGTGGCGACCGTCTGGCCGGAGGAGATGATCTGGTAGGTCCGGTCCGGCTGCATGTTGCCCGAGGTGAACTGAACGATGGTGTCGTCACTGCCCGCCACGTTCACGCTGCCGTCGATGCACTTGCCGGTAGACTTGTCGACCACCTGGAAGGTGGACTGCTTGCAGCTGCTGCCACTGACGCTGCCCGTGTTCACCGACTGCGAGAACTTGACGACCACCTTCGTGCCGAGAGGCACGTCTTCCTCGCCGTTGAAGGGATAGCTGAACACGGCCCCCGAGGCGCTCCCGCCGGTGGTGCCGGACGTCGAAGACGTCGATGCGGAGCCGAGCTGGGTCTTGGTCGGGCAGCCGGCCAGGCCGAGCAGGGCGATCCCGATCAGCGTGCCTTTCGCGAGTGACTTGGCGTTCATGGTGACGATCCCATCCGTGTGTTGCTGTTTCTGTCCGTGCCGCGCCTTCCGTCGGCGTGCACGCTTCCGCGCTCCTGGCTGGCATCCCAGGACTGCGCCGTGCCCGGAGGCTGGATGCCGCGGCACCTGGCTGTGCAGCGCCGAAAGCGGATCGTACGATCGTTAGACAAAACCCTGGGAGTCTCCTCGGGTAGCGAGCAGTCCCACGTGTCTTACGGTCGTCGCCGTGCTCCGGCGTCCGGCTTGGGGGAACGCTAATGCCGGCTGAAGAGTACCCGTGTGCCGGCGAAATCGTGGCGCCACCGGTGCGTGTTTCCCGCGGGCCCTGCTTTTGTTTTTGGGCCCCGTCTCGATCCGGGTGAAATCCCGGCCGGTCGTCCGCTTACCTACCGGCAGCCGTCAGCGCAACCTCGTTCGTGCTTTCGGCGGTTTCCTCCATCGCTGTTCTTGGCTCTTTGGCCGGCTCTCTGCCGGCTCCTAAGTCTGTTTGGTCGTACCAATATCATATACGAATCGTATACGTCAACAACACGTATACCCGAGGTCGGGAAGTTGGTCCCGCTCATCTGAAACCGGGGACCGAATAGGTGGGTTGGACGGCCTGCTGCGCGAGCGCGCGAGATCCGGTAATGACGGGGAGGGGAGCCCGGACCGCCCGGCCCGGGCCCGCTCACCCGGTTCAGCCGTTGACGGTCTTCATCCCGGCCGCATGGTAGCGCTCACCGGCGGCGGCCCCGGGCGGGAACGCGCGGTCCAGCCGCTGGAGCTCATCGGCGGTGAGCTCGAGATCCAGGGCGGCGATGTTGCGGTCGACATACGCCGCGTGGCGGGTGCCCGGGATCGGCACGACGTCCCGGCCGCGGGAGAGGACCCAGGCCAGGGCGACCTGGGCGGGGGTGACGGCTCGCTCCCGGGCCAGCGCCTCCACCTCGCGCACGAGCTCGAGGTTGCGGCCGAAGTTCTCCCCCTGGAAGCGGGGATGGTGCCGGCGCCAGTCGTCTTCGGGGATGTCTTCCGGCTTCTGGAACTGGCCGGTCAGCATGCCCCGGCCGAGAGGGCTGTACGCGACGAAACCGATGCCGAGCTCGCGACAGGTGTCCAGGATCTCCCCCTCCGGCACGCGGCTCCAGAGCGAGTACTCGGTCTGGAGCGCGGCGATCGGATGCTCCGCGTGTGCCCGGCGGACCGTCGCGGCCGCGGCCTCGGACAGGCCCAGGTGGCGGACCTTGCCCTCGCGCACCAGTTCGGCCATGGCCCCGACCGTCTCCTCGATCGGTGTCTCCGGGTCCACCCGGTGCTGGTAATAGAGGTCGATGACGTCCACCCCCAGGCGCTCGAGGCTCGCCTCGCAGGCCTGGCGCACGTACTCGGGACGCCCGTTGACCCCCAGAAACTCGCCCTTGTCGCCCCGCATGTTGCCGAACTTGGTGGCCAGGACCACCGAATCGCGGCGGTCGCGGATGGCGCGCCCCACCAGCTTCTCGTTGTGCCCGACCCCGTACATGTCCGCCGTGTCCAGCAGCGTGATGCCGCGGTCGAGCGCGTGATGGATAGCGGCGACCGCCTGGTCCTCGTCCGTGGCGCCGTAGAACTCGGACATGCCCATGCAGCCGAGCCCGATGGCGGAGACCTCCAGGCGGGAGCCCAGTCGACGTGTCTTCATGGAAACCTCCTGCTCCAGTGTTGCGCCGGTGTGGGGTGCGTCGGGCGGCTCGTCGACGCGCCGGCGCTCAGTGACTGTCCTTTCCTCCGGGTTTGACGAAGCGCAGCGTCATGTTGTCGGCCTCGCCGATCTCGCGATAGTGCGCCTGTTTCTGCTTGCTCTCGTTCAGTGTCGGCGGCAGCTTCCACACGGCCATCGTGCGGGGATCCTTCGGGTTGGCGTTGACGTCGCTGGTGCCGGCCAGCCGGAAGCCGGCCTTCTCTGCTTCCCGGATGACGTACGCCTGGGGCAGCCGGCCGAGCATGTGCGATTTCGCCACCGGCTGGCCGGGGTTGGCGCGGTGCGCCACGATCCCCAGCGTGCCGCCGGGCTTGAGCACCTGCCAGGCGGAATGGAAGAAGCGCTGCATGATGCGGTCGGTCACCTCGCCGTGCACGTTGGCGTACACCAGGTCGTGCATGTTGCGGAAGGTCAGCACCATGTCCGCCGAGTGCGGGGCGCCGAGCGCCATGTAGGCCGGCGGTGCGAAGGGCTCGTCCCGGACCCGGCCGTATACCTTGGGGTTGCCTGCCAGCTTCCGGTGGTAGGCGGCCGCCATCTTGTGCAGGAAGGGGTTGTCGCTGTTGACCGGCACGCTGGCCTCGATGAGCTGGCCCCTCGCGTGCAGGAACGGCGCCAGGATCTCGCTGTACCAGCCGCGCGCCGGCAGCACCTCGATGACGGTCATGCCGGGCCGGATGCCGAAGAACTCGAGTGTTTTCAGCGGGTGCCGCGCGGCGTCGCGCTTCTTGAACGCGGGGGTGCGCTGCGGCCCGTTGACGGCCGCCCTGAGTGCCTTGGCAACGGCCGGCGGCGTGGCGGCGAGCGCCGGCGTTGCGGCGACCACGGTCGCAATCAGCACGGTACCGGCCAGGGCGGCGACCGCGCGCGGAAACGGGAAAGATCGGCTCGCGCTTGACATCGTGGGTCCCTCCGTATCGGTCTGGTTCGCGGCGCATCCGCCGCCGCACACGGTCATGCGGGCATCGTCAGCGCCAGTGGTCCATTGTACGGGTATGACCGCTTTCGGTCCGATTCGTGCCGCGGATGGTCTGGCGGGGGAACAATGCGCTACTCTCATGCGTGTCAGGAGAACACGCACGGCGTCGGCCACGGGAGCGCCTGCGCATGACATGAAGTCGACGCCAATGGCGGGAGAAGGAGCATGCAGAAAGGGATCGCCGCGAGCATCGTGTTGCTCGCCGGACTCGCGCTCGCGGGCTGCAACTCCGGCGGCTCCGGCGGGACGGGCACCATCAGCGTGGCCGTTGCCGACGCGCCGGTGGACAGTGCCAGCAGTGTCGTCATCCAGTTCAGCAGCATCGAGATCAAGCCTGCCAGCGGCCCGGCGCAGACCTTCACGCTGTCGAAGCCGCAGCGGGTCGACCTCATGCAGTACCAGGACGGGAAGAGTCTGCCGCTGCTGCAGGACCGACAGGTCACAGCGGGCCACTACGAGTGGATGCGGCTCGGCGTGGACTGCGAATCGGTGAGCGCGCCTTCCGGCAACTCCGATCCCTGCTACCTGACGAATGCCAATGGCACCTATCCCCTGCGCATCCCGAGCGGCGCACAGACCGGCCTGAAGCTGGTCAAGGGCTTTAACGTGCCGGTCGGCGGCACGGCCGACTTCACCCTGGACTTTCAGCTGCACAAGTCCATCGTGGCACCGCAGAACAGCAGCAGCTACTTCTTCCTCAAGCCGGTGCTGCGCATCGTGGACAACTCGCAGGTCGGCGCGATCGCGGGCACCGTCGGCTCGAGCCTGCATCCGGGGGGCGCCGGCTGCACGCCGGCCGTCTACGTCTACAGCGGTTCGAATGCAACCCCGACGGACCTGGGCGGCAGCGGCTCGACCCAGCCCCTGCTCGTGACCCAGGTCAAGCTGGACAGTCAGTCGGGAAATTACACCTACAGGGCCGCGTTCCTTTCGGCCGGGGACTACACGGTGGCGTTCACCTGCGACGCGGCCCAGGACAGTCCCGACCAGGCGGACTCCGGCGTGAGCTTCTCGTCGGCGCACAACGCGGCGGTCACGGCGAACAACACGACGACCGTCGACTTCCACTGACGGCTTCGGGCGCCGGGGCCGGGGACACGGGCGGCCGCGGGCTATACTTGTTCGCGACGCCGGTGCTCAGAAATGCCAGCCGCCACCGACGGCCACCTGGTGCAGCCACAGGTTGGTGCGGATCCGCGCTCCCGTGGCCAGGTCCTCGTCGAGCCAGACCCGGCTCAGTCGGTACTCGATGAAAAAGCCCAGGTGCCGGCCGGTGCGGGTTTCCAGGCCCAACAGCCCCTGCGCGACGGGCCCCGCCCACTCGTGGCGGAACGTCACCGCCTGCCCGATCCGGGCCTCGACGTGGGGATAGGCAACGCCGGCGCCGGCGCCGGCATAGGCCTGCCATGTCGGACGGGGGCCGCCGTGGCGCAGCTCGACCCGGTAGAGCCCGCTCAGGGTGAGAAAGTTGAGGCCGTGGGTGTTCTCGAAGTGCGGAATGACGCTCGCGACAGGGCGGCGGGCGTCAACGGGGGCGCCGGCGTCCATCCCGGTTACCCGCGCCGTTTCCGCCGTACGCAGCAGGATCTTGGCGTGGGTGAAATCCAGCGCCAACCCGGGGCCGGAAGCGGGGCGCAGCCACCAGGTCGCGCGCACCCCGTAGTAGGGCGGCGGCTCGAACGAATCCGTGTTCCAGGAGACATCGTGCACGGTGAGCGACGTCCCCCCGGGCGCCGCATACCGCAGATCGCTGCCGGAAGCCCCTGACCAGCCCGCGTATGCTGACAGCACGGGCTCGGCATGCACGGCCCCGGTCGACAGGCCGGCGAGCAGGCTGACCAGCAACACCGCGGGGAGTGATTTCATGGCATTGATGTCCGCTCGTTCGCTCCGGCGCCCCGCATATCGAGCATAGCCCGCCTGGCCGCGGCTGCAAGGCGCGTCCGGCAGCGTATCGGGAGCATGGCCGGGCGCGCGCACCGGGCGCTGATCCGGACGACGCGGGGCTTCGGCAAGGGCGCGGGCGGCCGCATGGCTGCTGCGGGCGCATGCCCGCCGTCCGCTCGGCAACGCTGCCGGCGGTGATCCGGGGCATTGCGTCCGGAGGCCGCGGACGCCCGGGCGTGGCGCAGCCCGTGATCGGGCTAGTATAGTGCGCGCGGGCTGTCGGCAAGCGCCGCGGGAGGGAATGTGATCGCCAGGCTGCTGGGTATGGTGCTGTTCATCGCCGCGGGCAGCAGCGCCTGGGCGGGAGCGAAGACACCGCTTCCGGTGTTCGTCAGCATTCTTCCGCAGAAGAACTTCGTGCAGCAGGTGGGCGGGAACCGGGTGAGGGCGAGCGTGATGGTGCCGCCCGGGGCGAGCCCGGGAACCTACCAGCCGTCGGCCCGCCAGCTTTCGGCGCTGTCGCGGGCCCGGATCTACTTCCGGATCGGGGTGCCGTTCGAGGATGCCTGGATGTCCCGGATGGAGTCGGTCAATCCGGGCATGACGGTGGTGGACACGCGTACCGGGATTCACCTGCGGAGCATGGCCGGCGACGGACCCGCGGGGGAGGGCGCAGGCGGGCGCAAGGATCCGCATATCTGGATGGACCCGCGGCTGGTGGAGATCCAGGTGCGGACGATCCGCGACGCGCTGATCCAGGCCGATCCCGAGGGGCGCGACGTGTATCGCCACAACGCGGCCGCGTTCATCCACCGGTTGCAGGTGCTGGATCGTAGTATCCGGCAGGAGCTGGCCTCGCTGCACAATCGCAACATCATGACCTTCCATCCCGCGTTCGGGTATTTCGCTGCCGCCTATGACCTGCACCAGATCCCCATCGAGGCCGGGGGCAAGGAGCCCGGAGCGCGACGCATGACCGACATCATCCAGACCGGCCGGCGCCTGGGCGTGAAGGTTCTGCTGGTCGAGCCCCAGTTCAGCCGGCGCACGGCGACGGTCGTCGCGCGCGCCGTCGGGGCGCGCCTGGTCACCGCCAATCCGCTGGCCGAGGACTACGTGCGCAACCTGTCCAGTCTGGCCCGGGCCATCGCCGAGGCCGACGCTCCATGAGCCCGGTCATTGCACTTCGGAACGTGAGTTTCAGCTTCGACGGTCCCCCGGTGGTCGAGGATGTGACCCTGGAGGTCCAGCGGGGGGAGTTCCTGGGCGTGATCGGTCCCAATGGCAGCGGCAAGAGCACGCTGCTCCGGCTGATCCTGGGCCTGATGCAGCCGGACACCGGGGCCATCACGGTGCTGGGCCGCCCGCCGAAGGCGGCGCGCCGCGCGGTCGGCTACGTGCCGCAGTTCACCACCTTCGCGCGCGACTTCCCGATTTCGGTCGAAGGCACCGTGCTGATGGGCCGGCTCGGACGGACCCGCTGGCTCGGCGCGTATTCCGCGACCGATCGTTCGCGTGCCCGGCGGGCCATGGAGGAGACCGAGATCGGGGCGCTGGCGGCACGCCCTCTGGCCAGCCTTTCCGGCGGCCAGCTGCAGCGCGTGCTGATCGCCCGCGCCCTGGCCTGCGACCCGGAGATCCTGCTGCTGGACGAGCCCACGGCGAACGTCGACCTGGGGGTGGAGCGGAGCCTGTTCGACCTGCTGCGGGCCTTCAACCGGCGCATGACGATCGTGGTGGTATCCCACGACGTCGGGTTCATCTCCGAGTACGTGGAGCGCGTGGCCTGCCTGAACCGGACGCTGGTCTGCCACCGTACGGCCGAGCTGACGGGCGAGGCCATCCAGGAGCTCTACGGCCGACCCGTGCATCTGATCCGCCACGATCTCGGCGGCGGAGGAGGCGGATGACCGGGTTCACCGGAGCCCTGCTTTCGCAGGGATTCATGCAGCACGCCGCCATCGCGGCACTGCTCGCGGCGGTCGGCTGCGGCGTGATCGGCAGCTTCGTGGTGGCGCGGCGCATCAGCTACCTGGCCGGCGGCATCGCCCATTCCGTGCTGGGCGGGATGGGACTGGCATATTTCCTTGGCCGGGCTCCCTTCCCGGGCGCCCTGGGCGCGGCGCTGGTCGCCGCGCTGGTCATCGGCCTCGTGACCCGGCGCGCGCGCCAGCACGAGGACATCATGATCAGCGCCGTGTGGGCGGTGGGCATGGCGGCCGGGGTGATGTTCATTTCGCAGACCCCGGGCTACAGCGTCGACCTGATGAGCTACCTGTTCGGGAACGTGCTCATGGTCCCGCGCTCCGACCTTTACCTGATGGGCGCGCTGGACGCGGTGGTTCTGCTGGTGGTGCTGGGCTTTCACAAGCAGCTGATCGCGGTCGCTTTCGACGAGGAGTTCGCGGGCCTGCGCGGCATCCCCGTGACCTTCTTCTACATGCTGCTGCTGTGCATGATCGCGCTGACGGTGGTGGTGGTCGTGAAGCTGGTCGGGCTGATCCTGGTGATCGCGCTGCTGACGCTGCCGGCCGCGATCGCGGGCCGCTTCGTACGCACCCTGGTTCCCATGATGGTTCTGGCGAGCGCCCTGGCCGCGGTGCTGAGCTTCGGCGGGCTGGCGCTCTCCTACGGCCCGGACTGGCCCGCCGGCGCCACCATCACGCTGGTCACGGGCGCCGCCTACTTCGCCACCCTGGGATTGCCGCGGCTGCGCCGGGGTTGACCCGCTCGACCCGCGGTCGGGCGATCAGATCCCGTGGCTGGGGGGATGCTCGTGGGTGCGTTCGTAGAGCTCCTGGCAGCGCAGGCAGCGGCGCGCGGTGGGGTTCACCCGCAGGCGCTCCACTCGGATCGGGTTCTCGCAGTCGCTGCAGGTGCCGTAGGTGCCCTGCGCGATCCGCATCAGCGCGGCCTGGATTTCACGGAACTCCGCCACGTGCCGATCGACCTCGGCGAGCTCGAGATCGGTGAGCAGGTCCGCCAGCGCGGCCTCCTCCAGGTCGTGGACCTGGCCGGCCAGGTCCGCGTAGCTCTCTTCCCCGGAGGCCTCCAGCTCGACGCGGATCTGCTCGCGCAGCTCGCTGGAACGCTCTCGCAGCAGGTCGCGGCATTCCGTGATCTGTCTTTCCGTCAGCTCCGTGGCCATGAATGCCTCCTTCGCGCGAGTGGCAACGCCGGTTCGATGCTCTCACCGGACCAGCAAAGCATAGCGCCTTCCCCGCCCGCTGCCTTGACCGCAGTCACCGGCGCGCCGCGGCCGCCCGGCCGGAACGCTCGGTCCGGTTTGACGCAGGTCATGAGGCAGGATGCAACGTTTCCTATACTCCCAACAAGGGAGCCCGATGGCTCGAGAACAGGAGATGGCGCCATGCAGCTTCCGCTCCAGGTCACCTTCCGCAACATGGATGCCTCACCGGCTGTCGAGAGCGTGATCCGCGAGAAGGCGGACAAGCTCGAGCGCTATTACGATCACATCATGTCCTGCCGGGTGGTCGTCGAGGCATCCCACCGGCATCATCACAAGGGCAACATCTACCACGTCCGGGTCGACCTCACGGTACCCACCGACGAACTGGTGGTCAGCCGCGAGCCGCACCAGGACCATTCCCACGAGGATCTTTACGTCGCCATCCGCGACGCTTTCAACGCCGCCCGACGGCAGCTCGAGGAATTCGCGCGCAAGCAGCGCGGGGACGTCAAGGCCCACGTGGGACCGCCCGAGGGCGAAGTGATCGCGCTCGCCCCGGAGGAGGACTACGGGCGGATCCGGACCGCGGAAGGGCGGGAGATCTACTTCCACCGCAACAGCGTGCTCGGCGACGGCTACGACGGCCTGGCGGTGGGGGCCCGGGTGCGCTTTACCGAAGAGAGCGGGGACCAGGGACCCCAGGCGAGCACGGTCGTACCGGTGTAGAGAAAGTTTTAAGTGGTTAAGTGTTAAGTTTTAAGTCGTGATCCTTCCGGGCAATGCCTGCCCGAAGGAAGGCCCGCAAGCTAAAAGGATTCCACCGCCGGTCGCAGGTCCAGCTCCAGGGTCCATGCCGTCGGGTCCTGGCAGTGCAGCTGCCAGTAGCTTTCGGCGATGGCGTCCGGCGCCAGCTTGGTCTCCGGCGCGCGCTCGGGCTGCATCTCGCGCAGGCTCGGGGTGTCGATCTGGCCGTCGATGATCGCGTGGGCCACGTGGATGCCCGATGGACCGAATTCCCGTGCCATGGACTGGGCCAGTGCGCGCAGCCCGAACTTCCCCACGGCGAGGTTGGCGAAGCGTGCCGAGCCGCGCAGTGCGGCGGTGGCCCCGGTCAGTATGATGGTGCCACGCCCGTGCTCGAGCATCTCCGGAAGCACCTCGCGGGCGGCCAGCAGCGCCCCGTAGCAGTTCGCTTTCCAGCAGGCCTCGAATTCCTCCGGATCGATCTCGAGCAGGCCGGCCGGGCGGAACGCGCCGGCGTTGTAGACCAGGACCCGCGGTGATCCCAGCTCGGCAGCGCAGGTGTGAAACGCCTCGCGGACCGCCGCCGGGTCGGTCGCATCGGCCGGGATTGCGAGCGCGCGCCCGCCGGAGGTCCCGATTTCCTCGACCACCGGATCCAGGTGCTCGCGCTTGCGGGCCATTACGGCCACCGTGAAGTTCTCCCGCGCAAAACGCCGGGCGACCGCCGCTCCCAGCGCGGGCCCGGTTCCCACCACGGCGATGCTGGGTCTGCCTGTCATCGCGGATCCTCCGTGCAGCGAGTCGTGCGCTCAGCGGCGGCCGCGCCGCCGCAGGCGGTAGGCCCCCACGATGCCGCCACCAAGAATGATGAGCAAGGGGATCAGCCCGATGTTGAAGAACTTCAGCCAGCCCTCCAGGCGGTCGATGTCCTGGCGCAGCTTGTGCTGCACCTGCCGCAGCTGCTCACGGGTGTTGTACATCTCCTGGCGGAATTTCTGCAGCTCCTTCTTCTCCTTCGGGCTCAGCGTGGCCTTGCCGCCCTTGCGCTTGGCCTGGAGCTGCTGGAGCTTCTGGCGGGTCTGCTGAAGCTGCTGCTGCAGCGCCTGCTCCTTGTCCTGGTACTGCTGCTGCGCCGCCCGCCGCATCTTGTCGAGGCGCGTGAACGGACGCTGGAAACGCCCGCGGTCGCGGATGCTGATCAGCGCGTCGCTGCCGCTGAGGTTGTCGAGGGCGTTGATCACGAAATCGCCGTTGGCGGCGAATGGCTGCATCTGGCTTTGTCCCATGAAGCTTCGCTGTTGCACCCAGGCCTGGTTGTCGAGCAGGTCCGTGTCCGCGACGACGACGATGTTGGCGGGCTTCTGCGACACCTTCAGCGGCTTGGGCGGTTTCGCGTTCTTCGGGCTCTCGTGCGACGCCGACCCGCCGCCGGACGGATCGCCGCCCTGGTTCCCGCCATGCTTGCCCGCGGGGGCCTTGCCGCCGCTCTTCGGCTGCGGCGGACCGCCCGGGAACGCGGTGTGGATCTTGCCGGTGATCCGCGCCGCCAGGGTGTACTGCCCCATGGGTTTGTACGCCTTGAGCAGCTTGCGGGGATCGGACATCCGGTCGAGCTGCTTGACGCTGTAGAGCGTGGCGTGCTTGCCGGTATGGATCAGCGACTCGAAATGCGAGCTGGCGCCCTTGACCGGCGAAAGTGCGCCGGCGGTGCCGATATTGATCCGGCCGAGGCTGCTGGTGATGACGTCGTCCTTGTTCATGTAGCCCGAGCCCAGGCTCATCCAGACCGGGTAGTCGATGATGATCGGCCGTGCCCCGGTATTGATTTCCACCCGCTGCGCGGTGGCCTTGTCTCCGACCACGTGGGTCGCGGTGAGGTGGATGCCCCAGGCCTTGAACAGCTGCGGCAGATCGGAGTTTGCCTGTCCTCCCATCATGGGCATCCCGCGGGTACGCTCGGCCTGGTAGCTGGAGTGCGGGTCCACGAACGCCAGAATGTGGCCGCCGCGCAGCGCGAACTGGTCGATGGCGTAGCGGGTCCCGGGGTCGAGGGACTGCGGATGGACGATCATCAGCACGTCGACGTCGGAGGGGATGCGCTTGACGTGCCTGTCGAGATCGCGGACGTCGAAGGTCTGGCTTATTTCACGGTAGATCGCCCAGGGACGCGAGCGCCTGCCGCCGGCGATGGGCAGCTGGCTGATCAGCCCGACCACGGGCTCCTTGGGGTGACTGAGGTGATAGACGAGCTTGGTGACGTCGTATTCCAGCTCGCGCTGCTTCGAGGGGCTGAAGAACGGGATCACGCGCTGGTCGCCGCGGGCGTTGGTCCCCACCAGGCCGAAGTAGAAGGTGGTGCCGTTCTGGTCCACCGGGATTCCCTTGAGGCCCGCCTGCACGGCATTGTCCTCCTGCTTCGAGAAGGGCTGCGGGTCGATGGTCTCCAGGTGCAGCTTGCCGCCCGCCACGCGGTTGTACTGCTGCAGCAGCTGCTTGACCTGTCCGGCGTACGAGTTGATGCCCGGCAGGTTGCTGGCCAGCCCGCGGGAGAAGTACAGCTTGAGCGTGATCGGCTTGTTGATGTTGTGCAGGATGGTCCGGGTGCCGTGCGAGAGCGTGTAGAGCTTGTTCTGGGTGAGGTCCCAGCGCACGAACGGCAGGAAGTGGCTGCTGCCCAGGTTCACGCCCACGAAGAGCAGGGCGGCGATGATCAGGCTGGTGCCCGTGAGAAGCTTGCGATTCATCCGTGCGGTGCCTCCCGTCTCAGTCCGCCTTTTTGTTGTCCACGGTCACCGCGCTGGCGAACAGCCAGAACGCGATCAGCGCCGCGAAGTAGATCAGGTCCGGCAGGTCCACCACCCCGCGGGTGATCGACGAGTAGTGGCTGAGGACGCTGAAGGAGCTGATTCCCGACACGACCGCCGCGGGCGCCCAGTCCTTGAAGAAGTCCAGCACCACCGGATAGCCGCTCAGCAGGAACAGCAGGCAGACCACCACCGACAGGACGAACGCGATCACCTGGTTCTTGGTCAGGGCGGAGAGGCAGGAGCCGATGGCGAGGAAGCCCCCGGCGACCAGGAAGCTGCCGATATAGCTGGTGACGATCGCGCCGTTGTCGGGGTTCCCCAGGTAGTTGACCATGATCCACATGGGGAAGGTCAGCGCCAGCGCGATGCCGGTGAAGGCCCAGGCGGCGAGGAACTTCCCCAGCACCGCCTCGCCGATGCTCATCGGAAGGGTGAGCAGCAGCTCCACGCTGCCGATGCGGCGTTCCTCGGCCCACAGGCGCATCGAGACGGCCGGGACGAGCACCAGGTACAGCCAGGGGTGCAGGCTGAAGAAGGACATCAGGTCCGCCTGGTTGCGCTGCAGGAAATGGCCGATGTAGAAGCCGAAGATCCCGTTCAGGAACAGGAAGATGACCAGGAATACATACGCGATGGGCGTGCTGAAATAGCTGCCCAGCTCGCGCTTGAACACTACCCAGGTGTTGTGCATGTCGCCCGCTCCTCAGGAGGCTTTCGACAGCGGCAGGGTGATGTCGCGGAAGACCTCGTCGAGACGCCCGCGCTCGACCAGCAGCTCGCTGATCTCCCAGCCCTGCTGTTGCGCGGTCACCGAGACCTGGTTCACAAAGGGCTTGTGCTGGCTCGGGTAGAGCCGCAGGCGAAGCTGTCCCTCCGGGGCGTCCAGTCGCTCCACCCGCTTCACCTGGGAGATCTGGCCCAGCATCTCCTGCGCCTGCTCCGGATCGGCGCCGACCAGGGTCACGGTGACCGCGTTGTGCAGGGCCGATCGGGCCTCGAGGTCGCCGGGCGTGGTATCCGCCACGATCCGCCCCGCCGCGATCACCATGGCGCGATTGCACACCGCCTCCACCTCCTCGAGGATGTGGGTGGAAAGAATGATCACCTTCTCCCCGGCCATGGTGCGGATGAGTTCGCGGACCTCGTGCTTCTGGTTGGGGTCCAGGCCGTCCGTGGGCTCGTCCATGATCAGTACCGGCGGATCGTGCACGATGGCCTGGGCGAATCCGACCCGCCGCTTGAAGCCCTTTGACAGCGTCTCGATCGGCTGGTGCAGCACCGGCTCCAGGTGGACCAGCTCGATCGCCCTCTGGATCCGGCGGCGCTTGTCGGCGCCGCGCAATCCCCGGATCTCGGCCACGAACTCGAGGAAGCCGGCGGGGGAGATGTCCTGGTAAGCGGCGGCCCCTTCCGGCAGGTACCCGATCCGGCGCTTCACCTCCGTGGGAGAGCGCCGCACGTCGTACCCGGCGACCCGCACGCTCCCACGGGTCGGCGGCAGGAAGCCTGTGACCATCTTCATGGTCGTCGACTTGCCCGCCCCGTTGGGGCCGAGGAACCCGAGCACCTCGCCCGGCACCAGGGAAAAGCTGATGTCGTCGACGGCCGTGATGGCCCCGAACCTCCTGGTGAGATTGCGTACTTCGAGCAGCGGCTCCATGGCGCGTTTCCTTTCTGCATTCGTGTCCCGGCGTGCAGCCGTGCCCATGTACGGCCGCTGCGGGCTGGAGCTACCGAAACCGATTGCGGATCCGCGGTGCGGACGCGGGCTGTTGCTGTTGTTCGCCGGCACCGGTGCCGGCCGCCCGGCCGAGCGCCGCGCGACATGGACTATGACGCGATCACGTGGCCGGGGTTCCGTCCGCCTCGAGCGCGACGGCCCATGCCGGGGGCGCAGTGTACTGATGTCTCCCGGGCCGGGCCAACTCCCGCGGCCCCGGGGGATGCGCCGGGCGCGATCCCGGAGGTCTTGAAATCCATGTCCCTGTCCATACTACCCGGGACGTGTAGCGGAGGTACGACACGGCCAGAGGAGGACGTGGCCATGGACCCGACACGGAACGATCCGTGGGCGAGGCTGGAAGAGATGCGTCGCCAGATGGACCGGGCGTTCGATCGCGCGCTGGGCCCGCGGGAGCCGGGCGACCAGTCCGACCTGGTCACCAGCAACTGGACGCCCGCGGTGGACATCAAGGAGGAGCCCCACCGCTTCGTCGTGTACGCCGACATCCCGGGCGTCGATCCGAAGGAGATCGAGGTCACGATGGAGAACGGCGTGCTGACGGTGCGCGGACGGCGGGCCCTGGCCGAGCGCGCCGCCGGCGCCGGCTATACACGCACCGAGCGGCCCCGCGGGAATTTCTGCCGGCGCTTCGCGTTGCCGGACTCGGCCGATCCGGAACGCATCACCGCGCGCGGCAGCCTGGGCGTGCTCGAGGTGAGCATCCCGAGGAAGGCATCCACCGGCCGGCGGCGCATCCGGGTGCAGGCCTGACCCGGTCCGGGGGCGCGCCTTCGCGCGTTGCGCATGGCGGTCTGCCGCGCCCCGACCCGTCCGTGGCCGGGCCGGCGGGTCTCGCTGGCTCCGGGTCGGGCGAGCTGGGTATGATGAACGGTTGACGCCGAATCGTTTGCGGGGAGCAGCACATGAAGTGGCTGGACATCACCACCGGGGAGGTGCGTTCCAAGCAGGAGCAGGAGAGCCGGCGCGCGGCCGAGCGCGCGGACGACCCGCCCGGGCAGTACCGCCGCCGGGTGCATGCCGCGCTGCAGCACGTGATCCGGCCCGAGCTGGAGCGCTGGCTGACCGGCTCCGGCCACGAGGGACAGCTGGAGACCCCCGACGGGCCCGACGGGACCCTGGCGCTGACCACGGCGACGGGCGCCCGGCTGGGCTTTCGTGGACAGCCCGAGCACGGGACGGTGCGGGTGAGCGTGGACGGCGGCGGCGCGGAGACGCAGACACAGGAACTCTCGGCCGACATGGTCAGTCCGGTATATGTAAGGAAGTTATTGAACGGGCTGGATGCCGGGGACTGAGCCGCCCCGCGCGGGAGTTTGTCCCGGCGCCGCCCCGCTGCGACCACGGGAGGCCAAATGGCCAGGAATCTCGCGCAGAAGCTCATCGCCGGTCATCTCGCCGAGGGCAGCATGGAGCCCGGCGAGGAGATCGGCCTCGCAATTGACCAGACCCTGACGCAGGACGCCACCGGCACCCTGGTGATGCTGGAGCTGGAGGCGATGGACCTGGATCGGGCGCACACCGAACTCTCGGCGCAGTACGTCGATCACAACCTGCTGCAGGCCGATTTCAAGAACCCCGACGATCACCTCTTCCTGCGCAGCGCCTGCCGCCGCTTCGGCATCTGGTTCAGCCGGCCGGGCAACGGGGTCAGCCATCCCGTACACATGGAACGCTTCGGCCGGCCCGGGCGCACGCTGCTGGGCTCCGACAGCCACACGTGCGCGGCGGGCTCCCTGGGCATGCTGGCGATCGGCGCCGGCGGGCTGGAAGTCGCGCTGGCGATCGCGGGGCGACCCTTCCACGTCAACATGCCACGGGTCCTGGGCGTGAAGCTCAGCGGCGAGCTGCCCGACTGGGTCAGCGCCAAGGACGTGATCCTGGAGATGCTGCGCCGGCACGGCGTCAAGGGCGGCGTCGGTCGCGTGATCGAGTACTACGGGCCGGGGCTGGCGAGCCTTTCCGCCATGGACCGGCACGTGATCGCGAACATGGGCGCCGAGCTGGGGGCGACCGCCACGGTGTTTCCCGCCGACGACGCGGTGCGCCGGTTCATGGCGCAGCAGGGCCGGGAGGACGAGTTCGAGGCCCTGGAAGCGGACAGCGGCTGCGGCTACGACGAGCACGACGAGATCGACCTGTCCTCGCTCGAGCCCCTGATCGCCTGCCCCAGCAGCCCGGGCAACGTGGTGCCGGTGCGCGAGGTGGCCGGCCGGGAGATCTACCAGAGCTACATCGGGTCCTCGGCGAATCCCGGCCTGCGGGACTTCAGCGTGGCCGCGGACATCGTCGACGGGCGCATGGTGCACGACCGGGTCTCCTTCGACGTGAACCCCACCTCGCGCCAGATCCTGGAGAACCTGGTCGAGTCGGGCGCGTTGATGAAGCTGATCCACGCCGGCGCCCGGATCCACCAGGCCGGGTGCAACGGCTGCATCGGCATGGGGCAGGCCCCCGCGACCGGGCGCATCAGCCTGCGTACCGTGCCGCGCAACTTCCCGGGACGCTCGGGGACGCGGGAGGACGCGGTCTACCTGTGCAGCCCCGAGACGGCGGCCGCGTCCGCGCTCAACGGGTGCATCACGGACCCGCGCGACCTGGACATGGACTACCCCCGGTTCCGCGAGCCCGCGCGGGTGAAGCTCAACACCGAGATGCTCGCGGCACCGCCTCCGGACGGGCGCGGCGAGGAGCTGGAGAAGGGCCCCAACATCCAGAGCCTGCCGGAATTCGAGCCATTGCCGGAGACGCTCTCGGCGCCGGTGCTGCTGAAGGTGGGCGACAACGTGTCGACCGACGAGATCATGCCCGCCGGCGCCGAGGTGTTGCCGTACCGAAGCAACATCCCGCAGATCAGCCGCTTCGTCTACCGTCAGGTCGACGACGAGTACGCCGCGCGGGCGCTCGATGAACGGCGTGGCCACTTCATCGTGGGCGGCTACAACTACGGTCAGGGCTCGAGCCGGGAGCATGCCGCGATCGCGCCGCGCTACCTCGGCCTGCGGGCCGTGGTCGCGAAGGACTTCGCCCGCATCCACCGCGAGAACCTCATCAACTTCGGCGTGTTGCCCCTCGCGTTCGGCCGGCCCGACGACCTCGATCGCATCGGGCAGGGCGACGAGCTGGAGTTGCCGGACGTACGCGGTCGCCTGGAGCGGGGCGAGGCGCTGGAGCTGCGCAACGCGACGCGCGGTGAAAGCTATCCGGTCCAGCACGGGATGACCGCGCGCCAGGTTCGCATGGTGCTGGAAGGCAGTCTGATCAACGTGGTGCGCGACGAGGCCGCGTGAGAGGCCTCGTCGCGCGGTCGCCAGGGGGAGCCTAGCGCAGCAGCCGGATCCGGTGCGGCAGGCTGACGTCCAGCGCCACCGGCAGGTGGTCCGATCCGGCGTCGCTGAGCGCCCGCGCGTCGTGCACCTCCAGCCCCGGTGACACCAGGATGTGATCCAGGCCCCGCCGCGGGCGCCAGCTCGGATAGCTGGCCAGCGCCGGCGTCGCACTGCGCAGCTGCGTGTGGCGCAGCGGGCTGTCCTCGATCACGCCCTGGGTGTGCACGTTCATGTCCCCCATGATGATCACGTGCTGGTGTTCGTTCACCATCCGGCGGAGGTATTCCAGCTGGCGCTGGCGCGAACGCCGCCCCAGTGCCAGGTGCACGATCACCAGGAACAGCGCGTCATGGCGGCCCTCGCCGTAGCGAACCACCATCGCGCCGCGGCCGGGAAACAGTCCCGGCAGACGGTGTTCGACGATCGAGTGGGGGCGATAGCGGGTCAGCAGCCCCAGGCTGTGGCGCGCGATCCGCAGGTTCCGGTTGACCTGCACGTACCAGTAGGGGAAGCCCGCCCGCTGCGCCAGGTATTCCACCTGGTTGATGTTGCCGCTGCGCAGGCTTCCCGCATCCGCTTCCTGCAACGCCACGACGTCGTACCCGCCGAGCCGTTCGGCGATCCGGTCCAGGTTGCGCTGCCGGGTGGGGCTGGGGAGGAAGTGGCGCCAGCCGCGTGTTACGTAGTGGTGATAGGCTCCCGTCTCGATGCCCACCTGGATGTTGTAGGTGAGCAGTCTCAGGCGCTGGCGGTCGACGGGCAGGTGGTGAGCCTCGGGACCGGGGTCGTGAAGCGTCTGGCGCACGGCCCCCGGCTCGAGGTAGGGACTTTCGCTGTGGGTTTCTTCCATCGGTGTCGGTCGGTCAGGGGGGCAGAAGCGGTCCGGACGGGGCGTCCGCGGGTCGCGTCGGCGTTTCCGGGCCGTCGGGGGATTCTGTTAGGCTTGCTGCGTCCCGCGCGCCGGGAGGTACAACAAGAAACATCGAGGAGATTGTATCATGAGCGTTTCCCTTACCGCCCTGCTGGGCTTCGCCTCGTGGACCCTGCTGCTGCTGATCCTGATGGCATTCATGCGTGTCGGCATGGTGCTGTCCGGCCGCAAGCAGCCGCACGAGTTCGCCCCCGACGGCTCCGACATGCCCCCCTTCGGCCAGCGACTGACGCGAGCACACGCCAACTGCCTGGAGAACCTGCCGATCTTCGGCGCGCTGATCCTGGTGGCCGTGTTCAGCGGCAAGACCAGCGTGACCGACCCGCTGGCACTGTGGTTTCTGCTCGCCCGCGTGCTGCAGTCGCTGGTGCACCTGATCCGTGTGAACGCGCCCATGGTGAACCTGCGCTTCCTGTTCTACCTGGCCCAGGTGGCGATCATGGTCTACTACGCCTGGTTCCTGTTCTTCTGACACGCCGGCGGGAGCCGCGGACGCGGGACAGGGATGACCCGCGACCCCGCCCGGGTGGCTCCCCCGCTGCGGCCTTGCGTATAATGAGCGATCCATGAACCGCTGATCGCCAACGCTGCGAGCGTACCGAGCCCCATGGCCGAACAACCCCTCAACGACGCAAACGTCGTCGCCCAGGACCTGCTGGTCACCCCGGCCGAGCTGAAGGCCGAACTGCCGCTGACCGATGCCGCGCGAGAGACGGTGGTGCGCGGGCGGTCGACCATCCGTGACATCCTCGACCGCAGTGATCCGCGGCTGATGGTGGTGGTCGGGCCGTGCTCGATCCACGACCTGCGGGCGGCACGCGAGTACGCCGGGCGCCTGCGCCGGCTCGCCGCCGAGGTCGACGATACGCTGTTGCTGGTGATGCGGGTCTACTTCGAGAAGCCGCGCACGACGGTCGGCTGGAAGGGGCTGATCAACGACCCGCACATGGACGATTCCTTCGACATCGAGGCGGGCCTGCGCGCCGCACGCGGCCTGCTGATCGAGCTGGCCGAGGCCGGCCTGCCGGCCGCCACCGAGGCGCTCGATCCGATCGTTCCGCAGTACCTCGGAGACCTCATCTCCTGGTCGGCGATCGGCGCCCGCACCACCGAGTCCCAGACCCACCGGGAGATGGCCAGCGGCCTGTCGACGCCGGTCGGGTTCAAGAACGGCACGGACGGCAGCCTGGACGTCGCGATCAACGCGCTGCATTCGGTGTCCAAGCCGCACAGCTTCCTCGGCATCAACAACGACGGGCGCTGCGCCGTCATCCGCACGCGCGGCAACGCGTACGCGCACATGGTGTTGCGGGGCGGGTCCCGGCCCAACTACGACTCGGTCAACATCGCCCTGTGCGAGCGCACCCTGAGCGATGCCGGGCTGGCTCCCAACATCGTCGTCGACTGCAGCCACGCCAACTCGCGCAAGGATCCGGCGCTGCAGGAGGTGGTGGCGGAGGACCTGACGGGACAGATCCTCGAGGGCAACCGCTCGATCATCGGGATGATGCTCGAGAGCCATCTCAACGCCGGCAAGCAGTCGATCCCCGCGGACCTCTCCGAGCTGAAGTACGGCATCTCGGTGACCGACGCCTGCATGGACTGGGACACCACCGAGCGGGTCCTCCGGGAGACCCGGCGCAAGCTCCGGGGCGTGCTGGCGCAGCGCGTCGCGGCCTGAGGTCCGGACCACCGCGGGGACGTTCACTCTCCGTCTTCCCCGAGGCGTGCGGCGAGCGCCTGCAGGCGCCGCCGAAGGACCTGCAGCTCGTCCAGCAGGTCCAGCGCCAGGGCGGCCCCCGCCAGGTTGACGCCGAGATCGCGCTGCAGCCGCAGCGCGGTATTGACCCGCGCCGCTGCCCAGGGCGGGAACAGCCACGCCTCCCCCGGGCGCGGCAGGGGCTCCAGAAGGCCCACGGCCACCATCTCGATCACCAGGTCCGCGTGCACCTCGCACAGCCGGCACAGCTCGGCCATCGCCAGCGGGCGCTCCTCGTCGAGCGGCACGACCGTGCGTGGCTCCCGTGGTTCGCTCATTGCTGCCGTTCCAGATGTTCGCGCGGATTCATGGGCATCTGCCGCGCCATGCGCTGCAGCAGCTCCCGGTCCTCCTCGGTGCGCACGGGCGGCACCACGACCCGGATCGTGACGTACTGGTCGCCGGCCGGCCTGCCCGGCAGGCCGCGTCCCTTCAGGCGCAGGCGGCGGCCCGCCTGCGTGCCGGCGGGGATCTTCATGTCGACCGGCCCGCCCAGCGTGGGCACCGCCACCGTGGTGCCGAGCGCAGCCTCCCAGGGCGTCAGCGGCAGCGTCAGGTGGACGTCGCGGCCGTCCACCGTGAACAGCGGATGACGCTCGAACTCCACCTCGAGGTAGAGGTCGCCGGACTCCCCGCCGCCCGCACCGGGGCTGCCCTGGCCGGGCAGGCGGATCCTCTGGCCTTCGCGCACGCCGGCCGGGATGCGCACGTTGAGGCTGCGCGTGCCGCGCCGTACGCGCCCACGTTCGTCGACCTCCGGCGACTGCAGGGTCAACGTGCGCGTGGCACCGCGGTAGGCGTCCTCCAGCGATATGCGCACGCGCGCCTGCTGGTCTTCGCCGCGCACGCGGAAGCCCGCCCCGAAGGGACTCCGGGTACCCCGGCGCCGGCCGAACAGGGACTCGAAGAAGTCGCTGAACGCCTCGCCTTCGACGCCACTGAACCCGCCGCTGAAATCGAAGCCGCTCTCCCACCCCGGGGGCGGGCGGAAGTCCTCGCCCGCGTGGTAGCCGCGACCGACGTTGTCGTAGGCCTTGCGCTTCTCGGGATCGCGCAGCACCTCGTAGGCTTCGCCGATCTCCTTGAAGCGGGCTTCCGCGTCGGGCTCCTTGCTGACGTCCGGGTGGTATTTCCGGGCGAGCTTGCGATAAGCCCGCTTGATATCGTCCTGGCTCGCATCACGCGGGACGCCGAGAATCTCGTAGTAGTCCTTGAACTCCATGTCTTCGCTTCTTCCGCCTTCGGAGTGTTGCGCCAGGCCCTGTCGAAAAGATAGGGGCGTGTCGGGCGTTTTCAATGATGATCGGCAGGGCCGGGGTATCGTCCTGTCGAGGGGACGCCGGTCGGATCGGAACACGCGGAGAGCGTGGGACGTCGGCCGCGGGAAAGCAAAAACCATCGCCGCCTTGACGCCCCAACCCGATGGCGATAGGTTCGCGTCCATGCGGTGTTCGAACCGCAGTCCGAAAATCGCACAATCGTCCACCCGGCAGAACCAGGATCCCGGCCGCGTGCGGCGGCGTGCATGCGGGAACGACGGCCCGGCAGGCCCGGCATCCGGAGGAGAACATGAGGTCCACGAACAGTTTGTCGACCGCCACCGGCCGTTCCATCTCCGGCCCGGGGGAGGGGCGGCAGTGACGCGGCGGATCCGTTTTCACCAGGCCGGCGGCCCGGAGGTCCTGCGGTTCGAGGAGTACGACGTGCCCGCTCCACAGGCGGGGGAGGCCGTGGTCCGACTGCACGCCATCGGGCTCAACCGCGCGGAAGCCGCCTTCCGCAGCGGGCACTACGTGGAGCAGGCGCAGCTGCCGGCGATGCCCGGTTACGAGGGTGCTGGCATCGTCGAGGCGGTTGGCCCGGCCGTGGGCGGGATCAAGCGCGGGGATTTCGTCAGCATCATTCCCTCGTTTTCGATGAATCGGTACGGGGTCTACGCGGAGCGGGCCGTCGTGCCCGCCGCTTCGCTTCTACCGGTCCCCGAGGGCCTGGGGGCGGTCGAGGCGGCCGCGATCTGGATGGCCAACCTGACGGCCTACGGCGCCCTGGTCGATATCTGCGGCCTGGCCGAAGGCGAGACGGCGGTGATCACGGCGGCCTCGAGCAGCGTGGGACTCGCCGCCATCGCCATTGCCCGGCAAGTGGGTGCGGTACCCATCGCGGTGACGCGGTCGCCGGACAAGGCGCAGGCACTGCGGCAGGCCGGTGCAGCGCACGTGGTGGTTTCCGGCCGGGAGCCCGTGGCGGAACGGGTGCGCGAGATTGCGGGCGGCAACGGGGCCCGGATCGCGTTCGACCCGGTGGGCGGCGAAATGGTGGCGGTCCTCGCCGACGCCCTGGCACCGCAAGGCACGCTGGTGCTGTACGGCAACCTGAGCGGGAAGATGCGCGAAACCCCGATCCCGTTCGGCGCCATGGCCGGCAAGGGACTGAGCCTGCGCGGCTATCTGGTGTTCGAGGTGATCCACGACAGCGCACGCTTCGCCCGGGCCAGGGAGTTCATCCAGCGGGGCCTGCAGGCGGGCAGCCTGAAGCCGTATATTGACCGTACGTTTCCCTTCGAGGAGATGGTCGAGGCGCATCGGTACCTCGAGAGCGGCGGCCAGGTGGGCAAGATCGTGGTCACGGTGGACGAAGAGGGCTGACGAGGCGTCCCCGCTTGCCGGCCCGTTGTCGGGGCGGGTGGCGGACGGTGAGGCGGCGGCCCGCGGCGCCTTCGGACTGCTACGATGCGCCGTGGAACCGTCGGGCGAGATCGCGGCAGGGTTTCGTCACCCGCGTGCGCGAGTCCGGCGCAGCCGGCGGGCCGGAACCCCGGCGGAGGCCCCCGGACGACGATGCGGGCCTCGGGCTCGACCTGTCGAAGCATAACCGAACCAAGGCTCGGTCGCGTGAGCCGGGCCGTGCCGTTGTGGAGGAGACAAGCAGACATGGGCAAAGCGACGACGCACCCGTTCCCCCTGCCGTCGGAGGTGAAGCCGGTCGCGGGCACCGAGGGCTCGGAGAGCATGTACCCGTACTTTACCCGGGTCCGGCCGGAAGACGACGGCAAGTTC